>Ga0181561_10005193_pt1 | contig 11121 bp, 12 predicted proteins | sample 011ome_19_FD_133760 | JGI IMG/M metagenome (GOLD analysis project Ga0181561, IMG submission 133760) | Coastal salt marsh microbial communities from the Groves Creek Marsh, Skidaway Island, Georgia - 011510BT metaG (megahit assembly) | ecosystem: Environmental > Aquatic > Marine > Intertidal...
TATCAAGGACAATAGAATAGAATAGAATAGAATAGAATAGAATAGAATAGAATAGAATAGAATAGTATTTAATAACAAACGTGTATTATAATATTATATATAAAATAATGACAGAACACTGTATAACTAATATAATAGAACAATTAAATTTATATAAGAATACCCATCCAAATTTAGTTCATTGTTGGACGACCTATCTAGAACTGAAAAAAAGGAACTATGATTATATTCAACAACATAATATTATTGATAATATAGATGATAAAAATGAATATGTAAATGTATTAAATTATATTAAAAATGGAAAGAAAGATTACACGATGGAAGATATAGTGCGTATTCTTATGTTTAAAACATCATTATTGGACGATAACCTCTTGGAAATTATGTGAGTATATGATTAACTATTTTAATATAAAAACATACTGTTATATAGTTATAATCAAGCAATAATTATAATGTTCATTGTATTAGATATAAATGATTTTAATCTTAATAATATTTTTTATCACGAAAAGGTAAAAAATACTGTTATGGATAATAGTAATTTTTCGCGTATTTTATATTCAAATGAATTATTTACATTAAACGGAATATTTATTAAATTTACTTTTTCTCTTAATAGTATTGAAAAGGTATTTAATAAATATAAATGTTCTTTTGACCATAAAATTATTTCAAATCAAGCAATTGTTTCAAGATTGAAAATGATAGAACATCACATTCTTAAACGTTATCATTTCGAGAATAAGATTCCAATTTATAGAATCACGGAGCAATTAAATAACAATTATTTGAAAATTTTTAATGAACAAGCGCATGGTCAAGAAAATCAATTTATATTGAAAATATATGGTATTTGGGAAACAGATTATGAATATGGTGTGACTTATAAATTTATTGCAATATAATTTTAACCATCCGTAGAAAAGAAATTCAAAATAATTGTCATCATACCAACAACAACTAAATTAATTGCACACATAAAGTAGGTGGCAAATGCCAGACGACTAATTGTCATCGATGCTTCTTTTTTATCAGAGATTGTTCCCGTTTTAATACCAATATAGGTTTTTAAATAGAAGAAAATTGCAAAAATCTGAAACAGAAACAGAAATGAGGTTCCTGCTGATAATTGGTAGTATTCTTTGGCAACCTTACCTTGATTAATCCGTGTAAAAAAACTCGAATTTAATGTAATTACCCACAATAATATTGTCAATGTTAAGAATGATGGCGCTGAACTAGTAATAAATGTTTTTAAAAATCCAAATACGCTGTCAAATAGTCCTTTGTTTTCTATTTTTCTTATTTTATCAAAAATAGCAAAACTAATAAACATTACAGTTAAAATCGAAAAGGTAACTACACCATACCCATAAATAGTTGAATTTGCTCTACCATAACTGCCGTCTTTAGATATTTCATTTCCAAAAAATATTTTAATACACATACCAACAATTGCAATAAGCATCATGCTATTTATAATGTATTCATATCCACCACGATTATAGTAAGATGCTGGTTTAGAACCATCAATATTTTCACCGACTAACCCTCCTCTTGAAATATTTTCCATTGGATAAATTGGTTTTTTTGGGTCTATTTTTGTATTAGTAGGCATTATTTATTATATACACATAAAATAAATAATAACGTATCATATAAGTTTATATCATATAAGTTTATATCATATAAGTTTATATCATATAAGTTTATATCATATAAGTTTATATCATATAAGTTTATATCATTGAGTTATTTTTTATATATATAGTATAATAATGAGTCACAATAATGGAAACTATAATTTAAGTAATTCTAAACCTTTAATAGCGCGTGAACAAAATTATGTATTGGATAGAAAGTTGGTAACTGTTCATTCTGAAGACCGTGATATTACCAAATGGAAAAATGCAAATACGTTTGAAATTATGTTGCCCGAAACATTGGTTAACGTCCAATCCATTAGATTAATCCAAATGACAATGCCTGGGTTTTATTATACGTTTAGTAATGGATATCAAAATACTAAATTTAATTTTAGAGTTGGGTCTTCACCCGACGAGTATAGTGTTGTTATAGATGAAGGATTTTATACTGCTGCACAATTAACAAACGAATTAACAAATAAAATGAATGATGCATATTCTGTAGATAGTAGTTTTAATGTCATTTATGATGATATTAAACACAAATTTTGGTTTGGTCATACAGATTCTTCCTTTAATTTCGATTTTACAACGCAAATTAATTATGATTTTAGTAATTGTGAACAACAACCAATTGTCTGGAATAACCATACTAAATGGGGATTGCCATATAACCTCGGATTTAAAAAAGAGGTATACACCTCAACCGAAAATTCAAATGGGTTAACGTTTGATTATAAGGACACTAGAACAACAGATTTAAAACATTACATTGAAGCACCATTTTCTTTTGACATTAATGGAGAGAATTGTATCTATATGGAGGTTGACAAATATAATTCGTATGATGAATTATATCCGTATAATGAAAGTAATTTTACAAATATTTATTCTAATAATGCATACGCAGGTAAAGTAAATTCGGCATTTGCAAAAATTCCATTAAAGATGGTAGGCGATAATGCTTATGATTCCCGTACATTTTATCTCCATAATTTAGTTCATTATGATCCGCCGATTGAGAGAATCGCTCGGTTAAAATTCAAGTTTCGTTTTCATGATGGTCGTTTAGTTAATTTTCAGAATTTTCCGTTTGATTTTACAGTTGAACTCAATTCTCTCAAAAATGAAATTAACAAGACATATAATATTCGCATTCCTGCTGCTTATATTTTGTAAGAATCATATTAGCAAATTAAAGAATAGAAATGATTGGGTGTAATAAACTTCAATTAGTGTTTCTAGGTATCAATATACGTCTTATTAAACCATTCTTGTAATACAGTAATATCACACGTTAAATAGTTATAGGATGAGAGATTTTTCTTAAATCCATCTAATTTTAAAAATCTAGGTTTTTTCATTTTCTTTGTTTTATAGTAGATATAATCTCCATATTTTCCCTTACGAATCGATGCATCATCGGTTATCACTCGTAAAATAGACGGTTCATCTTGGGTTGTTTCTAGGTCATAAAGGTCTTCGGCAACATCATCGATTGTTATATTTTCTATCTTGGTTTTAATATGTTTGAGAGATGTTTTACTATCATTCCATTCCAAATACTTTCCAAATTTACCTGTTTTCACATAAACTGGTAAATCCTTATAATTACCAATAGATGATGTTCCAATACGTGTTTCCTTATCCTCTGCCGTTTCTACTAGTTCATCTATAGTATATTCGCCATTTCTTAACTTATTTAAATCAATGTCTTTACGCACTGCTTTAAACGATACTGTATCTGATTTTTTATATTTGCCTTTTCCTTTATCTTTACCTTTATCATTGGTGTTATTATTTTCTGCATTATTAGATGTATCATACTTAATTACAGGTCCATATTTACCTATCATATAAGTATGGTGTTCATCAATGCGAATCGTTTCTTTACCTCTTTCTAAAATAGTTGAAGAGAGATTTTCGATTTCATTATTACATTTTTCACACACGTCTTGCCATTTCTTATTATTCTTTGCAACCTCATCTAATTCATCTTCCATTTGTTTTGTGTATGAATATTGAAATAGAGTGTCAAAATGTTTTAGTAAAAATTCCAGCGCTAATATACCAACGGGCGTTATAACTAACTTATTTTTTTCATTTCCAAATTCACGTTCTGTATTCACCGATTTAATTGTTTGATTCTCTAATTCAAAATCACGACATATAATTATTATTCCCTTTACATTTTCTTTCTTCACATATTTTCTCTCTTGGATTTTATCAATGAGAGATGAAAATGTAGAAGGGCGCCCAATGCCTTTTTCTTCCAAGAGTTGAATTAATTTTGCTTCAGTATAATGCTGTTTTGTTTCTTTTAAATGAATTGTTGCTTTAATTTTATTATAATTTAAGATGACTGATGGTTTTATTAATTGTAAGTAGTTGTATTCTTTATTGACATCATCATACCCTCCAACAATTTTCCATCCAGCAAATACTACTTGTTCGGTTTGATATTTATAGATATGCTTTAATGGTGCATTAATAGAACAAGTTAATTGTGAAATAGTTGCATTTTTCATACAACTCTCCATTGTTCTCTCGCGTATCAATCTGTAAAGACGGTTTTCTTTTGCAGTAAACTGTTTTTCATCCAATTCTTCAATGGTAATATTTGTTGGGCGGATTGCTTCGTGTGGACATTCATCTTCCTTTTTTACACTCTTACCTTTTTTTACATTCTTACCTTTTTTTAAAGGTTTATTGTCATTTTCCTCATTAACCAATACACCCGGTGTTTTTTCATTTACATATTCTTCACCGTATCTTTGTTTTATAAAGTCAATCATTTTTACCCGAAATTCTTCACTATAAGTTGTGCTTTCAGTTCTAGGATAGGTAATTGAACCACTTTCATACAACTTTTGACATAATGTCATTGTTTCTTTTGGGGAGATGTGAAATTTATTACTTGATGCTTGTTGTAATGTGCTTGTTGTAAATGCATTAGGTGCTGCGGTTTCTTTGTTCTTTAGTATTATCTCTTTATATTCATGTTTAAATGGTTTACTTTCATTTAAAAAATCACGAACATTCATTTCATCGGTTTCTTCATGATTTAAAACAAACGGAATATTTTTATTAGTAAAATACCCAATAATAGAATAATATTGTTTTCCTGGCGATTTATCAATTTCTTTTTGATTTTCATATATTAAACGTAATGCTGGCGTCTGACAACGCCCCGCCGAAATGCCGTCTTTTACATGTTTCCATAAAAGAGGCGACAACTTATATCCTACTAACGTATCTAATGTTTGGCGTGCTAGTTGAGCATTTACAACTGACATATTTACAGTAGTTGGCGATTTAATTGCTTTCTGTAATGCTGTTTCGGTTATTTCGTGGAAAATAATTCGTGGTGTTTTATCGACCGATAACTTAAATACATCACATATATGCCAAGCGATTGCTTCGCCTTCACGGTCATCATCTGTAGCAAGAATAATTTCATCTGCTTGTTTAATTGCCTTTTTTAATTTAGAAATTTGTTCCTTCTTACCTTCGCTATTTAAAAACGACAATTCAAAATTGTTTTTAATGTTAATTGAATCAAGACCATTTAATTCTCTAATATGACCACAACTAGCGATACATTTATAAGTTATACCTGTAGACGCAGCGTTATTGTTCAAAAATGTCTCAATCTTTTTACACTTTGATGGTGATTCAACAATAACTAACTTACTTTTAATTTCATTTTCATTAGATAATAATTTAGGTGGCATTATGATGCTAATTATTATATAATATATGAGTGATAGGTTTAAATATAATTTTTAAATGTAAAATGTAAAATGTAAAATGTGGTATTTGTTATATCTATTTATTTATTCATTATTCTCTCTTTGTTGTTTTGCTTTAAACTCTGTCCAAGTAATCTTTTTCTCCTTTGGTTTAGATGGTGCTGATTTCTTACCCGTTTTTTTATCAATCCGTTCTGCCTTTGTCAGAGCACTATCAATATACATTGCCTTTAGTATTTTTCCAACTTCAAATGCTCCTTCATGCTGATCGAACTCACTCTCTTCAATCTGCTTTAAGACATCTAATAATTTATGTAAAATTTTTAAGTTTATTTCATCTTTTTTCACCTTATTAAAAATGTCCATATAATTATTAAAAATAAAACTACATTGAGACACACACATTGCGTCAAATTGGTTAGGATTTGATTGTACCAAACGACTGTATTTTTGTTTTAATGACAATAAGTGAGTAACATCATTGCGTATTAAATCACTATGTTTTTTTTCACGAATTTCTTTGGTACAGTCTTCTACATTATTTGCATCAATCATTTTAGTTAGATTTAATTTATCGGTATGGTCCATTATATATTAAACCTATAATAATATCTTTATATTAATATATATATGAAACATACAATAACCATACGTAATAAACGAAAGGGAAATCGTAAAAATAATAAAAAAACAAAAAAAGTAAAGTCACTTAACCGAAAACGAGTAACGTTTGGACGCACGCGGAAACACAAACGTCGCGGAAGCACACATCGCAGAAGCACACATCGCGGAAGCACACATCGCAGAAGCACACATAGACGCCGCGGAAGCACACATAGACGCAAACAAAGAGGAGGACAAGGATTAGGCAACGGTGCTCTCGTGAACCCACCCGCACTTAGTGCCAATGTCACGAAAGCATTTGAAAATCAACAAGCAGCGCAATTACGTCAAAACGAAGTAAATAGTATGGTAGGTGGAGGAGTTGATTGCTGTAATACCGATAATGATTATGGTTATCCTTGTCCTGACGGAAAATGTGGACCAATTCCACAATCTGCCAGCGAAACTACAAATGGTCTTATCAAACAAGCAGCAATAATTACAGCAACTGGAATAGCAAATGCAGAATTCGATCATTTAGTTTCTCAATCACACATTCAAAATTAATTCTTTTTGAAATACGTTATTTATTATTGTAGTTATTAATAATAAATAATAATAATATAATTTAATATGAATACTTCTGATTTAACCTTATCTATTATAATAATTTGTATATTTATGTTATTGTATATATTTAACTTTCTTGTAGTCAGTATACAACGGATTAAGGAAAATTGGCCAGTATATCGGTGTCAACCATTGGTCATGCCATTTGCTTCTATGTTTGGACACAATACTTCTAAGAATTTTGCTTTTTGTATTCAAACAATGCAAAAAGGTTTTATGGATGACCTATTAAAACCTGTTAATTTCAATATTGGTTTATTAACCGATGTTACTGATAAGTTAACGGTTGATATGAATTATGCAAGAAATATAATGGGACATTTTAGATCACAAACAATTGATACATTTAAAAACATTTTTTCATCAATGTTTAATATGATGGTTGAAATACAGCGTGTTATGATTGTCACTAAAGATACTGTTGGTAAAATGGTTGGAAATATGACAGCAATATTACACATTGTAAATGGTTCAATGATGACCATGGAAAGTATGTGGTCTGGACCTCCTGGTGGTCTAGTAAGAGCAATATGTTTTCATCCTGAGACAAAATTAGAATTATTGGATGGTAAATTAGTTGAAATTCAACATGCTCCACTCAATAGTTTAATGGAAAATAATACCCGTGTTTTATCAACAATGCATATAAGTAATTTAGATGAAAATGGTAATTTAATTGAAAAAATGTATAGAATTAAGAGAAAACGAATTTTAAAATATAAAGACATCAATAATGAAGGAGGATATAAAGATGACATTATTGTATCAGGTAGTCATTTAATATATGATTCAACTATTAAGGAGTTTGTGCATGTTAAAGATTGTTCTTATGCTGAAGCGACTGATATCAAATGCGAAAAATTAACTTGTTTAATAACATCTAATCATACAATTCCTGTTGGTGGATGGATATTTCATGACTGGGAAGATAATAACGGTTCTCCTTCAAAGTCATTATAATAAATTATATATTTATCTATTTGTATATTTAAGATAATTCACTGTATATAATTTATTTAGTATTTATAGATATACTATATATGAGTGATAATACTAATAATATACGTAATATAGATAAAACAAATGACACATTATTACAAATTAAAAAGTTATATTTGAAATCTGGGTATATGGATAAACACGGAACTGATGTATGGGTCTCTGCAATATTATGTGTTGTTTTTGCATTTTTAATATGTTATTATTATTATGTAAATGTATTACAGGTTGTTCGGACTAATTGGCAAGAACATAAATGTAACCCATTATTAATTCCATTTGCTGGAATAATTAATAACCCTTCAGATAAATCCAGTTTTGAATTTACTGCATCAAATTTTTCAGGGTGTGTTAATTCCATGTTAAAAGATATTGTTGAAGTTGCTGTTCATCCATTTATTTTTATGGTTAATATATTACACGAAGCAACTGAAAATATAGCTATTTCGGTTCAAAATATGCGTAAATTGAGTTATAATACTCGAATGGAATTTATAAATACTATTCAAAAAATATATGATACTTTAATGAATGTAGTTGCCTATTTTATTAACTTTACTATAAAAATAAAGGATACGGTAGATAAGGTAAAGGGAAATATGGCAGCGGTATTGTATTCTATTTTTGGAAGTTATATGGCATTACAATCGCTATTTGGTGGTATAGTAGATTTATTAAATAAATTTATGGTTTATGGTGGATATATTATTCAAATGCTTATCTTCCTTGCTGCTTGTCTTTTTGCCGGTTTACTCACGTTTCCATTAGGAGTTTTTCCGCTTCTTGGCGCTCTTAGTTTTTTTTCAGTATGGGTTATTCTATTAATACCGGTATTAATTTATAAATATTTAATACTTCACTATCTCAGTATAACACCCCCACCTAACCCAAAAAATCCAAACTGGTCTCCTGTTTGTTTTTCGGGTGAAACGATTATTGATGTAATTCATAAAAATAACACACGCGAATGCGTACCAACATTATTGAAAAATGTAAAAATTGGCAATATATTAAAAAATGGGGAAAAGGTCACGTCTGTTATTAAAGGAACATCTAATGGACAAACTATATATGAATTAGATGGCATTTTAGTAACTAGCGAACATAGAGTTTACGAACCTTCTTTAAAATGGATTAAAGTGAAAAATCACCCAAAATCAAATATTATTAAAACTTTCAATGAACCATTTGTCTATTGTCTTGGAACAGACAAGAAAGTATTTACCATAAAGGACACTTTATTTTCTGATTGGGATGATATTGATGAATCTGTATTATACAAATTAAGTGAAAACTGCATTAATGAGGGAAAGCATTATTTACCCAATAATTTTAAATTAAGTGATATTCACACGCATTTAGATAGTGGGTTTCTGGGAAATATGCAGATAACAATGAATAATGGTTCTGTTTTACCAATAAGTAGTATAAAAGTAAACGATGAATTATTAAACGGTGTTAAAGTGATTGCGATTGTTAAAATAGACGCACACGATATGACTATGTATACACATAAAATAACGGATACTACGACTATTACTGGTTCTCAAAACATACATATTAATGATAGTAATTTAGGTAAAATAAATTGCATGAATTTAAAAAGCAAATGTATTGAACCCGGAAAACATAATGAAAAATACTTGTATCATTTAATAACTAATAAAAAAGGATTTATTATTAATGGTATTTGGGTTAATGATTATAATTCTGGTATAGATTTATATTTATAAAAATAATGTTTGTATTAATTCTATACGTGTTATAGTAAGTAATAGAATGTATAATACAATAAATAATAGATTGTATAATACAATAAAAGTATAATATTATATTATATAAATGATTGAAGAACTTAATCAAATTGGCAATATTAATAGTGTAAATGATTTTTTAGATTTTAAATTATCAATTAAAACAATTGTATTATTGGTATTTTTAGGTGGTTCTGCATTTATAATTTTTATCATTATGATATTCGGCGGAGTTAATAACACTGTTGATTATTTAACTTCAATTATTGAAACTACAAAAGGTGCTGTTAATAAAAATAAAAAAATTTCCAAATTTAATTTGAACCAAAATAAAGGTTCTTATAAACGAACTGAAAGTAAAGAGGATACTGATGATGAAGATGATTAGATAATTAATCTTTTTATCTAGTTTAATATTATAGTGAATTATGAGTATTAATAGTTTTTTAAATCAAACAGTATCCTTTAAATTAATTATAGTAGTTGGTGGTTTTTGGTTAATTGTTGCTGCTATCGCAGTCCTTTATTTTTTTGGTGGAATTAAAGAAGGGTTTGAAGCAAGTTTAGTTGGTTTAGGGACTGCTTTAAATTACAAAATGGGAGATGGCGTTACTGGTAGTTGGGAAAATACTGACACATTAAAGGAACACGTTAAAAAAAATAAGGATATTAGAGATATTAATTATAATAAAGTTGATGAGAATGCTGATTTATATGCTAATTTAGAACATAATGTAACTGGACCGATTCCTTTACCTGATGATGAGTTAGTGTTTTTTGATAAAAATACATTTTCCCCCGACTGTTGTCCTTCAAACTATTCAAGTGCAGATGGATGTTTATGTGCCGCACCCGAACAAATGAGGTATTTAAATGAACGCGGAGGCAATCGGACTCTTGTTGGCGAGTATTAATTTGTGTTATTTTTTTATATTTTATTATTCAAACGCTAATATTATTAATAATAATCTATTAATAATATTACACCGACCGAAAATATTATTTACATATATTTATTTACAAGTAACATTTCAATAATCAAATACCAATTTTTTTCTATCTGAGAATGATTGTATTTTCGAACGTTTACCTAAAAATTCAAAGTATCGTTTTGACAGCATATAACGTTTATAAACATTTTTTGCATTTTTATATTTGGTGGTCTTATACTTGTTCATTGCTTCTAATCTCACTTTCATAATCATACCCACTTGCCATATTCTTTTATGTGAATATTTATTGGTTTTATATAAATGTTCTAATTTTTTAATTGTATTTTTTACATCTTCAATCGTTGTATATTTAATTGGAATTGTATCTTTTGGATTTTTATCAATATATACATCAAATGATTTTTTGGGATTTTTTGGATTATATAAAAAATCCTTCTTCCCTCCATTATGTTTTTGTGTTTTGCAGTATTTATAAGGAGCACATGACGAACGCATAGTAAATCCATTAATAGAACCAGTTATACATCTTTTTTTGGTGAATTTTCTAGGTAAACTAAATATTTTAGCATCTTGTCTTTTACAACTTTTATGTTTATTGTTACTCTTACAACAACTTATTAAGGAATGGTTCATATATTATTTGGTTATATAAATTTTACAATATATGTAAAAATGAAATATGTAAAAATGAAATATGTAAAAATGAAATATGTAAAAATGAAATATGTAAAAATGAAATATGTAAAAATGAAATATGTAAAAATGAAATATGTAAAAA
>Ga0181561_10005206_pt1 | contig 11107 bp, 9 predicted proteins | sample 011ome_19_FD_133760 | JGI IMG/M metagenome (GOLD analysis project Ga0181561, IMG submission 133760) | Coastal salt marsh microbial communities from the Groves Creek Marsh, Skidaway Island, Georgia - 011510BT metaG (megahit assembly) | ecosystem: Environmental > Aquatic > Marine > Intertidal zone...
GATATACTACCGCCTCGACCCGGAGACGAAGACGAAGCTCACCGCGCGCGTGGAGTCACCGATCGACGAGTCGCTCCTCGTGCCGATGATCAGGCGCGTTCGTATTTACACTGGTTCCCATACGACCGCGTCGGCGTGGTGAACGCCGTTCCTTAAGGACTTTTGCGAGCGTCTCTCTCCGCCCACCCCCCGCTTTCAATCCCCGCCCTCGACGCCTTTCAACTCCGCTTCTGACGCCTATGAACTCCACCCCGACGTCATCGCTTCGTACGGAACGACCCTCGTCAGCGTCCTGAACGAGAGCGAGCTGTACGCCACGTGGCTGCCGAACTGGACCGTCCCGCGGTTCAGGGTGCGACGAAGCGTGAAGCTGTCGCAGAGCGGGCGGTGCTCGCAGGTGGTGCTGGTGACGTGCGATCTCCCGTGGCCGTTCTCTCCGCGCGAGTGCGTCCTGGACGCGTGCGGCGTGGACGACATCGATCACTCGGGGGACATCGCGGTGCTCGTGAGGTCTTTGGACGGGCTCGACGACGACGACGACGACGAGCGCGAAGAGAACGATGACGATGACGCCGCGGCGAAGGCGTCGAAGAGGAAGACGAAGAAGAGGGCGGAGGGCGAGTTCGAGGCGCCGCCGCCGGATGACAAGTCCGTCGTGCGGATCGGATTTCACGGCGGGTTTTTGTTCCGCGCGCTGCCGCCCGGGTGGAAGACGTATAAGCGCGCGAAGAAGGATAAGAAGAAGGATACGAAGAGAGCGAGCGCGAGCGCGGGCGCGTCTTCCGGGGAGACCGACGAGGGCACGGACGGCGGCGGGTGGGGGTGGGGGATGGGGTCGTGGGGTCTCGGCGGCGGCGGCGACGCGAACGACGGCGGCGACGGCGACGACGACGTCGAGCCCAAGATCACCCCCGGGCACCTGGACGACCCGGACGCGGAAGCGCTGCTGCACGCCGCGGAGGAGGACGTCCTCTCGAACGCGCGCGTGCCCGCCGCCGCCGGGGACGCCGGGGACGGGGACGGGGACGGGGACGGGGACGGGGACGGGGACGCGGGCGGGAAAAAACAACTTCTTGTCTCGGTGCAGATGTTCATAGACCCCAAGCTGGAATACGTCCCGTCGTCGCTGATGAACTTCGTCGTGCGGACGGTCACGTACACGATGTGGTGCATGCTGTTGCGGGTCGCGGAGGGGATCAGGGACGGGAAGATGCCGGAGCATCAGACCGCGATCGAGTCGAAGGCGCGTCCCGGTCGCGCCTTTGGTCCCCCCGCGCGCCGCGCCGTTCCTCCGTGAGGCCTTTTCTTCCCGCGCGCGTCGCGTCGCGTCGCGTCTCTCTCCGCCCACCCCTCGCCGGTTTCGATCCCGCCGCGCGACACGCCGCGACGCCGACTGACGCGCCCCCGCGCTCCGCCCCGACGTACGTTACGTCGCTTCGTATGTATGGATAATCACCCTCAGCCGACGTTGTACTCTTGGGTCAGAGAACGCGCGGCGGCGATGCTGGGGGCGCTGTCGGGCGCCGCCGCGAGGGTCGGCGGCGCGGCGACGGCGTCCACCGCGTGAGCGAGCGACTGTTTTATCATTTTTGTCGCGGGTTATGATAACACGTACACGTAGTGTGTATAGTCTTCGGGGGTCGTCGTCGACGCCGCGCGAGGTCGGGACGCCGCGACGACTGGAATAATTTACGAAAGGACAACAAGTCTAACGCCGGTCGAACTTTCACCCAATCACGGCGCTCCGTTCGCTTTCAATCGAGCAGGATCGAAAGCGACGAAAGTTGAAAAAGCGTTCGCCACGTCGCAATTCCGAAACGTGGCGTGCGCTTTTGCCCCCTGTAACCCTTCGGCTCCGTCGCCTCCGTCGCATCATCGACGCGCGCGCCGCGGCGTCCACGATCCAAGGGCACCGCCCACCCCTCGTTCGATTTGATTCGATATCGTTTCCGATAATGGGCGACGAGCCGCGCGCGAAGCGCGCGAAGCCGTCCACCACGCCCGCCGGCGCCGCGATGGCGGCGACCGTGGCCACCATGGACGGCTCGCTCGGATTCGACGCCGTCGTCGTGTGCACGTCGAACGCGGCGCAGGAGGCGTACTGGCAAGAGCGACTCGAGCGCACGCGCGGGCAGGCGGCGAAGAAGGGCGCGGTCATCGTCGCCGTGCACGAGGACTGGGCCTCCGACGGCGCCGGGAACGGCCTCGGGACGCTCTACGCGTACGCCAAGGCGCGCGCGCAAGCGATGGCGCGCGTCGACGGCGCGGTCGACCTCGACGCGATGCTCGCCGAGGGAAAGACCGTGGGGATCTACCACACCGCGGGGAAGGGCACGCGCCTCGCGCCGCTGCCGGGCGCGGAGAACAACAACAAGCCGGGCGTGAAGCTCCCGAGCCTCGTGACCGTGGAGGGCGCGCGCGCGGACGACCCGCCGACGACGAGCGAGCTCACGATTCTCGAGGCTGTGATCCGACAGACGGGGTGCTACGCGCCGCGCCGCGCCGGGCGATGCAGCGTCTTCTGGGGCGACCAGATCTTCGTCCCGAGCGCGGGGCACCTTCCCTCGGGGGCGCACCACGCGGACATACTCGCGCGGATGGGGCCGATGCCGACGGAGGAGGAGTGGGCGGCGAAGGGATTGGAGAAGTACGGGCTCATCGCCGTCAACGCCGCCGACGAGGCGGCGCAAGTCGAGAAGGTTTCGTACGACACCGCGATGAAATTGCTCGGGTCGTTCGGCGAGGTGAAGCGCGTTGGGCCGTCGCTCGGGAGCTTCTCCCTCGGCGCGGAGATGCTGCGAATGCTCCTCGAGGAGTTCGCGACGGAGCTGGAGGAGAAGCGGGCGAAGATGGACTCGGACCCGCACCTGTGGATGCCGATGACGCTGGATAAGGCGCGTTCTATCTCACACTGGTCCCCATACGACCGCGTTGGCGATGTGGACGCCGTTCCTTAAGGACTTTTGCCGTCGTCTCTCTCCGCCCAGGGTCCCTCGCTTTGAATCCCCGCCCTCGACGCCTTTCAACTCCGCTTCTGACGCCTTTCAACTCCACCCCGACGTTCGCTCGTATAAAACGCCCCCAAGGCGGCGTACGTGAGCGTCATGGTCACGAAGAACGAGACGGAGGCGACCGCGGGGGCGCACCACGACCGCATGACCGCGTTCAAGTCGAAGCTGTTGAGCTCGCACCCGGAGAAGGCAGTCTTCGGCGCGATCGACGTCGGCACGGAGTGCTACTGGTGGGATTACGGCTTGCTGTCGTTGTACCAAAAAAATAACATGCTCGCGTTGGACGACACGGAGGAAGCGGCGTCGCTTCGCGCCTACCTGCGCATCCCCGAGGACCGCGCGCAGTCCAGCGAGCTCGGGAACGACGTTCAAGTCACGAACGGCAGCGTCGTCCTCGCGAGCGTCGTGAAGGAGGGCGAGATCGACCACACGATCGCCTCGAGGGTCGTCACCGGAAAGTGCGACGCGCACGGTGCGTCCCGTACACTGGTCCCCGTACGACCGCGTTCGCGTGGTGAACGCAGATCCTTAAGGACTTTTCCCGGCGTGTCTCTCCGCCCACCCCCCGCTTTCAATCCCCGCCCTCGACGCCTTTCAACTCCGCTTCTGACGCCTTTGAACTCCACCCCGACGTTCGCTCGCATGGAACGACCCTCAGGCTGCCTTCTCATCAACGTAACCGCCCGCTCGATCAAAGCGCGGAACTGCGTCATCTACAACGTCGTCGACGACAGCGAGGACGGGCTCGTCTTGCCGGACGGCGCCGTCCTCACGAACGTTTTCGTGCCGGGAAGAGAGAAGCTCGTGCAGAGCAGCAGCACGACGACGGACGGAGGGAAGGTGTTCAAGGTGAGGCTCACGCCCAATCCTTTTTCGTTCGAGGGCGTGTACAAGATGAATCAGAGCACGGACGTCAAGGAGGCGTACAAGCTCGGCGCGGAGGCGCACGCGGACTTGGCGAAAGAGCTCAAGTTTTAAGCGAGCGCGCCTCGCGTCGTGTTGGTCGGTCGGTCGGTTGGTTGGGGTGATGAATGCAGTGCGGGGGGGGGTGAGGGGGGGTCGCGTGTTTTTATTGCAAAAGAGCAATTTCTGTTGAGGCCGGGTGGTTTCTGCAGTGTTTTCGCGAGCTCGAAGTGCGCGCTCCGCATCACTCGACGAGACGCGTCCCCGTCCGTCGTCGTCGTCGCGACCTCGCCGCGCTTCCTAGCTAGGCTTCCGTCGCGCGCGTCGACGTCGATATGGCGTCCACGGCGCGCGTCGCGTCCTTCGCGTCGGCGCCGCCGCCGCCGACGACGACGACGACGCGACGCGTCGCGCCGACCGCCGTTACCCTACGCCCTCCTCGATCGCGACGCGTCGGACGACGCGTCGGACGCGTCGTCCCGCCGCGCGCGCTCCCCGGCGTCGAGTCGCCGTGGACGCCCTCGAGCGAAGACATGGACGGCGTCGTGAACGAGCTCACCGCGCGCGCGGCCGCGGCAGCCTTCTACGGCGACGGCGACGGCGACGCGCGCGTCTTCATCGGCCTCGTCGGGGCCCCGGGCTCGGGGAAGTCCACGCTCGCGCGCGAGATCGTCGCGCGCGTCAACGCCGCCGCGGGCGCGGACGTCGCCGTCGTCTTCCCCATGGACGGCTTCCACTACTACCTCTCGCAGCTCGCGGACGCGACGCTGTTCCCGGACGGCGAGGAGGCGGCGCGGTCGCGCCGCGGCGCGCCGTGGACGTTCGACGCGGACGCGTTCGTGCGCCGCGTCGCCGACGCGAAACGCTCGCGCGACGCCGTTGTGCGCGTCCCGGAGTTTGACCACGAGGTGCACGACCCGGAGGAGGACAAGATCGCCATTGCGCCGACGCACAAGATCGTCGTCGTGGAGGGCAACTACCTCACGCTGCCGGACGCGCCGTGGAGCGAGCTGCACTCGGGCGACGCGCCGCTGTTGGACGAGGTCTGGCATCTCGACTGCTCCGTGGACGACGCCATGGCGAGGGTGACGCGGCGGCACGTCGCCGTGGGGAGGAGCGCGGAGGAGGCGAGGAGGAAGGTGGACGGGAACGATCGCCCGAACGGCGAGCTCGTGTGCTCGCGCAAGGGAGTCGCGGACGTCCTCGTGCCGTCGTACGAGTGGGAAGGCAAGTGACGAGCCGAGCGAGGAAGAACGACGAGATTACCTTCGTACATTATAAAATTATCGATCCGACTACATCATCGCACGAGCGTTCGGATGTACAGCTGCGAGTTCCTCCCCTCCTGCGTCACCTTCCCCGGCGGCAGCAGCGGCGAGTCCTTCGCCACTCCCGCGTGCAAGAACCCGCGCTGCGTGAACCAGTCCGCGGTACGCGTAGTGAGCAAGAACATCTTCTCCACCCCCGCGTCGCGAGCTACCCTCTCGAGGTACTCCAATAGCTTGTCGCCGCGGCCTTCGTTTCGATACCCGGGCCGAACCGCGAACGATGCCACCTCCGCGATGACCTGCGCGCCGGTGCCGGTTGACGTTTCGTCTTCCCCCGCTTCCCCCGCTTCCCCCGCGCCGTCGCCGTCGCCGTCGTCCGCGGACCGCTCGACGACGTACCGACGCAGCGCCGCGCAGCCGATGATTTTCCCGTCCCGCTCCATCACGTGAAACGCGCCCGCGCTCACCTCGTCGACGAGCGCGTCGTCGCTCATCGCCACCGTCGTGCCGTCCTTCGCGAGCGGCTCCAGTATGCTCTTGATCTCGATCCAGTCCCCGGGCTTCGCGACGCGCGTTTCCTCGTACCGGTCGCGGCTGATCATCGCGCCGACGCCGTCGAAGGTGTACAGCTCGAGCAGGAGCGCGCCGCTGAGGGTCGAGGGTCCATACGAAGCGACGAACGTCGGGGTGGAGTTGAAAGGCGTCAGAAGCGGAGTTGAAAGGCGTCGAGGTCGGGCGTTGAAAGCGAGGGACCCTGGGCGGAGAGAGACGCCGGGCAAAGAAACTCCTTAAGGATCGGCGTTCACCACGCGAACGGGGTCGTATGGGGACCAGTGTGAGATAGAACGCGCCTGAGCGTGTACTCGAGGAGGTGCGCGCGGCGGACGCCGGCTTTGCACGAAAACACGGCGGCGCAGACTTCCTGCGGGCACCCTTCGACGCGCCATTGGAGCCCGCGTTCGGTGAGCCGCGTCCACGGGCGAGCGGACGAGGAGGAGAAGGAAGAGGAGGAGGAGGAGGAGGAGGAGGACGACGACGACGCGTCCGGCGCCGCGAGCGATCTCGCGGGCTGCTTCAGCCACCGCCAACCGTCGAGCATCCACCCGTCGCCGTCGTCCATCTCCACCGCCTCGGACGTCTCGTCGCACCACGCCGCGCCCTCCTCGCCGCCGCCACCACCCCCGCCGCCAGCCCCCTCCTCCCCTTTCCTTCGCCGCGCCGCCTTCGCCGCCTCCACGCTCGCGAGCTTGGAGATGTACCCCTCCGCGAGCGTCAGCGGGAGATACTTCAGGGTCGATCCATACAAAGCGACGCCGGGGTGGAGTTCAAAGGCGTCAGTTGGAGTTGAAAGGCGCCGAGGCGTGTCGGGATTGAAAGCGAGGGACCCTGGGCGGAGAGATGCGCCGGGAAAAGTCCTCAAGGAATGGCGTTCACCACGCCAACGCGGTCGTATGGGGACCAGTGTAAGGAGAACGCGCCTTCATCTTCTCCCCGTCCTCGTTCCTCGGCATGTCCCCCTCCGCGACGTACGACACGAGCTTATCCGCGCCCAGGTCGATCGCGCACGACACCGCGACGTCGTAGCACTGACAGTTCAGAACCTCACCCGCGGCGTTGAACCCGAGCGAGGAGAGGAGGACGACGTCGCCTTGGTCGAGACGCACGCGCACGGCGTCCACGTCCACTGAGACGACGTCGCCGGTGTACAAAAAGTCGACGCCGTCGACGACGCCGCGTCGCTTCGCCTGGATGAAGTTCCCGGACACCGCGGTCGGCATCGCGCGCGCGATCATGCCCCCGGGCTGGAGTCGCGCGGCGGCGGCGACCCGCTCGAGGGGTGACCCGCTCGAGGCGGTCGCGTCGGCGGCGGCGTTCGAGTCGCCGCCGCCGCCGCCGCCGCCGCCGCCGCCGCCTCTCCCGTTCCAGCTGTTCGCGTCGCCGTGCCGCCGCGTCACCGCGACGTTCACGCCGCGCGATAAAAGTGCCTGCACGAGCACGCAGTTCCTTCCCGCCGCCTCCATCGCGATCTCCAGGGTTTCCGGGTCCGTGACCCGGTACCCGTTCACGACGGCGCTGCTGACGCCTCGCGCCTTCGAGATGGCATCCACCTGCTCGTTGCTTCCGAGGACGAGGACGAGGCGGACGCCCAACGACTGCAGCAGCGCGACGTCGGTGACGATCCCCTCGAGGACGTCGCGCTGGCGCATGACGCCGCCCGGGATGACGATGACGAACGTCCCGCCGGAGTGGTTGACGATGTACGGCGCGGCGGTCCGGAAGAAGTCGACGAAGCGCTCGCCGCCAACCTGCGACACGCGCTTCTGCTGCGCCGCGCTGTCCTCCCAGGAGACCATCGCGGAGGGCGCGCGGCGGAAATGCGCGGAGGCGCGGCATTCGCGGCGGCGCGCGCGGTCGCGCGGTAGGGGGGCGTCCCTCCTCGGCGCGGCGGCCGCGCGCCTCCGCGCGAACGCGCCGGCGGCGCCGGGGCGATTCTCTCCAGAAGCGGCGCCGCGCATTCTCGTCGCCATCGCCGCCGCCGCGGACGTCGCGCGAAGCATCGTCGCCGCCGTCGCCGCCATCGCCGCAAACTGGTTCTTCACGCGGAGGTCAGGCGACGCCGCCGCGCGCGGTAGACGAACGGCGCTCGCCGGACTCGCGGCGCGTGCCCCGAGGCGCGCGCGTCGCGGACTCTGGACGGACGATTCTGTGGCTGGCTGGTGGCGCACTGCAGCTGCAGGCGGTTCACGTCGACGTGCGCGTGCTTGCATTTCACGCTAGTCATACAGTAGTCTACGTTCTCTCCGCCTCCTCCGCTATCGCGACCGCGTGCTGGTACCCCGCGACGACGCGCCTCGTCCTGACGTCGGCCCCTCCTCCATCGCCCCCGCGGCGGCGCGCCATCTCCACCAGCGTCGGCGCCGTCGCGTCGCGCCCGCCGACGCCGCCGAACCCTCCGAGCTGCCCGCTCGCGTCGTCGCCCCAGCCCAGCACCGCGCCGTCCGCGGTGGCGGCGAGCGTGAAGTACTCCCCCGCGGCGACGCTCGCGATCTTCGTCGAGCTCGTCGGCAGCGACGCGGGGTGCGTAAGTCGTCTCGGCGCGCCCGCCGCCGCGTCCGCGTCGGTCGAAGATCCGCGCGTTCCGCCGACGCCGCGGTCGCCGCCGCAGCCGAAAAAAAACGCGTCGCCGTCCTCCGTTGCCGCCGCCGCGTGGCACCGTCCGGCGGCGACGGAGACGACCTTCGCGCGCGTCAGCGCGCCGAGGACGCGCGCAGGTCTCAGCGCTTCGGACGCGTCGCGCGCGGGGCGACCGAGCTCGGCGAAGACCCACCCGCCCGCGGACGACGATGGGACCGCCGCCGCCGAACTCTTTCGAGAGACGCCGCGCGAGCTCGCGTCGTCGTCGTTCAACTCGAACCCCTCTCGCACGCCCGCGTACCCGTCGAACCCGGTCGCGCAGGTGTACACCTTCCCGGACGCGGTCGCGATCACGACGTGGAGATACCCCACGGCGACGTCGACAGCTTTGTCTCCGTCCTCCGCGTCCTGACCGAAGAGGTTTCGGCCGAGCGCGCGCGGGGTCGACGCCGACTTTGGATCCGCGAGGAGCGCCGCGGGCGTCGGCGCGGCGGCGGCGGCGCCGTCGCCGCCGCCGCCGCCGCACGCGTTCAGCCCCCACACGACGACGCCGCCGCTCTCGGTGACGACCGCGGTGGAGTACCGCCCCGCGGCCACCTTCACGACGTGGACGTCAGGGCCGGATCCGGACAGCGCGCCGCCGGCGACGACGCCGGCGACGCCGGAGCGGCACGCGCCGCCGCCGCGACAGCGATCTCCGGGTATCGCGTCCGCGCCCCCCGCGTCCTCGCACGCGCCCGCGCTGCCGCCGCTGTCCTCGACGCACCCCGCGCCGGGCGTCGCGACGCCGACGACGCCCTCGCGACCGAGCTGCCCGCGGTCGTTGAGCCCGAAAGTGAACGCCCGCCCGTCGTCCGTCGCCGCGGCGGTGTGGTACCGACCGGCGGCGACGTCGACGAATCGAGGCGGCGGCGCGACGCTGGTCCCCATACGACCGCGTTCGCGTGGTGAACGTCGATCCTTAAGGACTTTGCCCGGCGCGGCGGCGTCAGCGTCGCCGAGTTCGAACGCGCGCACCTTCGCGAAGACGTCCATCGGCCCGCCGCGGCCGAGCTGCCCGGCGTCGTCGATCGGCGGGGAGCCTCTCCCGCCGCCGCCGCGGCTGTCGTTCCGACCGCACGTGTACAGATCGCCTGCGGAGGTGACGAGCGCGGTGTGGCCGCTGGCGGCGGCGGCGACGACGGACGCCGACGCCGCGTCCTCGAACTCCGCGACCCCGGGCGGGGTCGCGGAAGGATCGGACGGGCGGCCGACCCTCGCGCCGCCGATGCCCCACGTGTACGCGACGAAGCGTCGCGCGGTCGACGCGTCGGCGGCGTCGTTCCGAACGTTCTTCGTCCGTCCCGGCGGCGGCGGCGTCTCGTCGCTTCTCTTCTCCGCGTCCGACGGCGGCGGCGCGCGCGCGTCGTCCACCTCCACCTCCACCTCCGCGCCGCCGCCGTCGAACGCGATCATCCGCCACGCGTTGCCGTCCTCCCACGCGATGCCTTCGCTCGTGACCTTGCCCTTCAGCGCGGACGGCCCGCCCTTCGGGGAAAAGTCCACCTCGATCTCGGTCTCGTCGACGCGCGCGCGACGACGACGACGACGACGCGTCCTCCACGTCCCTCGCAGCGCCCACGCCGTCCGGGTCTCGCCGCGCGCGCATCCCGGGGTGCCGTCCGCGCCGGTGACGTTCAGGTCGCGCTTCGAGACGAGCGCGACGGCGCGCGGGCACCCCGGGTGGTTCGGGTCCGCGTACGCGCCCGCGGGAGATCTCGAGGCGTCGTCGTCCGACGAGGACGCGCGCGCGTCGTCGTCGTCGTCGTCGTCGTCGTCGTCGTCGTCGTCGTCCTCGTCCGCCGCCGCCGCCGCCGCCGTCGTCGCCGCGAGCGCTTCTTCGCGCGCTTCGGAACGGCCGCCGCCGCCGCCGCCGCTCGCCGTCGCGTCGACGTCGCCGTCGCCGCCGTCCGCGCGCGCGCGGTTCCCTCGCGCGGAGGAGGGAGCCGAACGCGCGATGACGACGGGCGCGTCGACGTCGCGCTCGAGCGGCGACGCCGCCGACGACGCGCGCCCCGACGGCGTCCGCCCGGGGAGGTACAGCTCGCCAACCTTCCCGAGGCTGTGGACCCCGACCCCGCCGCCGGTCGTCGCGCGCGCGACGATCGCGACGAGCGCGACCGCGGCGACGAGCCACGGCAGCCGCGGCGTCGTGGGGCGCGGCGTCATGGGCGCACAGCTGTGACGAGCGGAACACTGACTCGGCGCGTCCGAGGCTCAGGTCGCTGCTGAGTGCAAATTTCAAATAATGCGCTCGCGTCGTCACAACGGGAGGCGCGCATGGAGGCGGTTCCTCGAGGCGCCGCGCCTCCGCGCGCGGTCCCGCTCGGGGGCCTGAGGCGATGCCGTCCGAGGAGCGCGGCGACCGGACGCGCGCGTCGCTCCCTCCTCGAGCGAAGACATCTTCTGCATCAACATCATCATCGTCGTCATCGTCGTCGCGACCACGACGACGACGACGACGGCGCGCGCTCGACCGCCGCCGCCGCGTCCGCGGCGGGCGACGCGAGCGCGAGCGCGAGCGACGACGACCGCGACCGCGACCGCGACCGCGCCGCGCCGCGGTCCTCCTCGCCGCCGGCGTACGCGGACTGGTGGACGCGCGCGGACGCGGCCGCGGCGGAGATCGCGCGGAGAGAGGCGGAGACGGTCGCGTCGTTCGGCGCGCCCGCGTCCGCGGAGTCGCACTACCTCCTCCTCGACGACGACGACGCGTACGCGCTCGACGACGCCGCCTCAAACCCCGCCTCC
>Ga0181561_10005211_pt1 | contig 11103 bp, 7 predicted proteins | sample 011ome_19_FD_133760 | JGI IMG/M metagenome (GOLD analysis project Ga0181561, IMG submission 133760) | Coastal salt marsh microbial communities from the Groves Creek Marsh, Skidaway Island, Georgia - 011510BT metaG (megahit assembly) | ecosystem: Environmental > Aquatic > Marine > Intertidal zone...
CGAACGCCGGGGTGCCCTCCGAGGTCATACAGGGCGCCGCGCAGGTGTTTCAGGCGTACGTCCAGGCCGGCCTCGCGGGCGCGGCGGCGGCGGCGTTCGAGGAGGACGACGGGCAGGAGGAGGAGGGCAAAGCGGGCGCGGCGGCTTTGGACGAGCGGCTGTCGCTGGCCGCCGTCGTCGGGTGCGTTCTATACACTGGTTCCCATACGACCGCGTTGGCGTGGTGAACGCCGATCCTTAAGGACTTTTCCCGGCGCGTCTCTCCGCCCACCCCTCGCGTTCAATCCCCGCCCTCGACGCCTTTCAACTCCAACTGACGCCTTTGAACTCCACCCCGACAATCGCTTGTATGGAACGACCCTCAGTCGCGCCGCGCCGGAGGCGTCGCTGCCGTTCCTCGCCGCAGCCGCGGACGCGAAGAAGACGGAGCTCTCGGACGCGATCGCGCGCGGGGCGGACCCGACGGTCGCGTCCGAGCAGCTGTGGTGGCTCGCGCGGTTGATCCCGCACGTGCTCGCGGATCCGTTTGACGGCGAGATTCCGCTGCCGCCCGACGCGCTCGCCGAGCGCTCGAGAACGGCGACGCTCGCCGGGCAGCCGTGCCCGGTCGACGCGCTCTCCACCGCGTACGTGAACCTCGCGTGCCTGTGCTTAGACGACACCGCGCGATCCGCGATATCCCCGCGGCTCATGGAGACGTTCCTGTGGGGCGCCGCGCGGTGGGCGGACACGTACCTGATGCCGGAGGACGTGGGCGGGTCGCTCCACGCGGCGGTGTTCGCCGGCGGCGGCGGCGGCGGCGGTCGCGTCCACGGCGGCGTCGGCGCCGGCGCCGGGCTCGGCGCGCACGTTACAAACCAACCTCCCGGCCCGTTCTCCGAGCACGGCGGCGGCGTGCAGGTCCTCGACGCGTTGCTCCGCGTCGCGCGCGTCGCGTTGACGGCGTGGCCGGGCGAGACGGGCGTGCAGGGCGTCGCCGCGCAAAAGTTGCTTCCCGCGTTGACGCGGCGTCGAGCGCTGTGCCGCGCGTGCGTCGCGTCCGCGTCGTGGGGCGCGATCGCGGACGCGGAGGCGATGGCGCTCGCGCAGGCGACGGACCCCGGCGGCGCGGCGGCGGCGGCGGCGGCGGCGGCGCGCGGGGGCGTCGCGGTCGCGGTCGCGAGCGGCGGCGTCGCGTTCCCTCCGGAGATTCACCGCGGCGTGATGGAGGCGTTGGGCCGCGCGGCGGAGGGGCTGAACGACGAGGGGCAGTGCCGCGAGTACATCGCGCGGGTGTTGACGCCGCTCGGGGGGGTGTTACACGCCGTCGCGAGCGACCCGGGCGCGATGACGCACCCCGGCGGGGAGAGCCGGGCGGTCGCGGCGTTGGAGGCGGCGAGGGGCGCGGCGCGGGCGACCGTCGCGCGGTCGCAGGCGCCCGTCTTTGCGTTTTTCGCGTCCAACTTTGACGTCCTGATCGCGACGCAGCGCGGCGGCGGCGGCAGCGCGCAGATCTCCAAGCTCGTGTTGCGGCTCACGGAGGAACTCGTCGCGAATCAAGCGTGTTTCTTGGGCCCGACGCACGCGACGGCGCTGTGCCGGCACGTCCTGCGCGTCGTCGAGACGTACGCCGGCGGCGGCCGCGGCCGCGTCGGCGCGGGCGAGGGCGGTCGCGCCGAGCGCGTCAAGGAGGCGTACAAGGAAGTCAAGGCGCTCTTGCGCATGCTCACGCACGTGGTGAACTCGGACAACGGGTTAGACCACGACGAGGTGGGGGAAGGGAGGGTCGCGAACGGGATGACGCCCGGCGGCGGCGACGCGCAAAAGGTGGACGTCGCGCAGGTTGTTTTTCTCGGGTTGAACGTCGTGATCCCTTTGATAACGGACGAGCTCCTGACGTTTCCGAAGCTGTGCCACCAGTACTTCAGTCTGCTCGCGCACATGCTCGAGGCGTACCCGGGGAAGGTCGCGGCGCTGCCGCCGGACCTGTTCAACACCCTGATGGGGACGCTGGACTTTGGGTTGAAGCACGCGGACGCGGAGACGTCGAGGGAATCGCTCTCCGCGCTCGCCGCGATGGCGTCGTTTCATCATTCCTCGACAATCGCCGGTCAGCCCGGCCTCGGCGCGCACAACGCGCCGACCCCGGAGCGCGGCAACGTCGGCGTCCTCGCGCACCTCATGCGCGTCGTCTTGAACCGGTTAATCTTCGAGGACGCGAGCATGGACCTCGCGGAGTCCGCCGCCGACGCGTTGTTGCCTCTGATGCACTGCGAGCGCGTCGCGTTCGAGGACGTCGCGAGGGAGCTGCTGGGGCGGTTGTCCGGGAACCAGGGCGCGATGGAGCACGTGTCGAGGGCGCTGACGGAGCTCACGACCGGCGGGGGGTTGACGGACAGAGTGGACAGGGCGAACAAGAGGCGGTTCCGCAGGAACGTCGCGAAGTTTCTCACGGAGACGCGCGGGTTCGTTCGACACAATTGAATGTATTGGCGGGACCCCGAGCGCGGCGCGTCGACCCGAGTGAGGGCGGCGGCGGAGAGGAACGCGCGCGTTCGCGAAGACGCAGTGCTCTCGCTTATTCTTTATTATCTAGCGGCGGGCGGCGAGGTCGGTTCGGTCGCGGCGGGAGAGCGACGAGACGAGACGTCGAAATGATCAACGAAAGTCGTTTACAAAAACCGTTGACGCCGGCCACTGCTAAGCGGCGGCTCCGCGCGTGCTTCGTCAAAGAATCGCTCTAATGGTGTCTCCGTTCACCCGCCCCCACCCTCATGCTAATGTACGCCCGCGCGAGACGCCGACGCGCGAAGCTTCCGCGGCGCGCGCGCGAACCCCCCGCCGGAACCCAGAAAACCTCCCGAGCGCACAGCTGTGCGGGAGGTTTTAGGGTTCCGGCGGAAAATCGCGTCGCCGCGTCCGGTCGCGTCGCCGGCGTCCGCGCGAACCCGCGCCGTGCATGCCAACACGGCGCCGCGCCGCGCGTCATCGCGCCTTAAATCACCCTCCCCTCAAGCACCGCGCTCCCCTCGCCCGAGGAAAACGCGGTCGCGTCCCCGGGAGCGCGCCTTACTCCGCGGCGCATCCCGCGTCGGAGCAGATTTTCTTCAGCGTGAACTTTTTGCTCTTGCTCATCGGCCGGCACGCCTCGATCTGAACGACCATCCCCACCTGACACGAGTTGTCCTCGTCGTGGAACGTGAATTTCTTCGTCTTGTTGATGAGCTTGAGGTACCTCGGGTGCGGAACCTTCCTCGCGACCTGCATCACCGCGCTCTTCTCCAAGCCGACGCTCACGACCTTGCCCTCGAGCGTCTGCTTCGCGGTGATTTGGACCGGCGCGGCGACGCGCGCGGGGGAGCGCGCGAGCGTCGTCTTCGGCGCGACGCGCGCGCCCGTGACCGCGCTGCTCGCGGAGAACGTGAGAGAAGCCATTCTCGTGTGAAGCGTGAGGCGGTGCGTGAGAGCCGCGCTCGCGTGTGTGTCGCGGGGCACACGGGAAATTGCGTTTGGATAAAGCGGGAGAGCGGCGATGGCGAGGGAGGCGACGACGCGCGACGTCAGCCCTTTCCGTGACCGGCGCGTTCATCGCTGGGGCGAATTTCGCCTTTGAATTGACCGCGCGTGCGATGAAAAATTTCCGAGCCTATTTTTTGGGCCCTCAGGAGGTGCGAAAAATCTCGCGGTGAGTAAAATAATAGCGAGCCTACGGCTGCGCGCGTTTCGCGCCGCGTGTACAACAACAGCGACGTCTTCGCGAAGAAGAAACAAAAGAGACCCGTCCGTTATCTTATCCGTCCGTCCTCGCCGGTCCGTCGTCACCGGTCCCGCCGGGCGAGTCCGAGCGCCAGCGCCGCGCCGCAGACCACCCCAGCGGCGAACACCCCGACGCTCCGCGCCCGTCCCTCCCCCAACCCGAGCACGACGCCGTCTAACCTCGCGCTCAGCGCGCTCTGCTCGCGCGCGAGCTCCGCGGCGTGCCTCAGCGCGGCGTCCGCTTTCGGCGAGTCCGCGCGACTCGCGCCGTGGAGGTCGTCCAACCGCTGCGCGATGAGGTTGAGGCGGCCCTCCAGCGCGGGGCTGACGAACTCGCCGCCGCCGCCGCCGCCGCCGCCGAACCCGTGCGCGAACGGCGACCCCGCGCGCGCGGGGGACGCGACGTAGTACCCCCCGCGCCCATCGATGAGGTTCTCCTCGCTCTCGCCGCTCTCGTTGAGGTGGGACCCGGACCCGCCGGCGTCGCCGTACTCCCCGTGCGAACCCAACCCCATCCCAAACCCCGCCAACCCCGCGCCGCCGACTCCCGCCCCCGGGGGCGTCGGCGGCGGCCGCGCGTTCCCGTTCCTGCTCTGCGGCCGCGACGGCGGCCGCGGCGACAGCGGATCGCCGTCCCCCCACTCGTTGAACTCCCTGCTTCCGCTCTGCGTCCGACGCTTCCGCACCGTGTCCTGCAGCCGCGTCAGGCTCTCGCTCCTCGCCGCGCGCGCGCCTCGCTCGTCCGCCCTGCCGGCTCGATAGGATCCGTTGGGATGGTGGTGCCCGTGCCCACCGGAGAGCGCGCCCCCGTGCCCGAGCGCGCCGCCGTGTCCTCCGTGTCCGTGTCCGAATCCGTTCTTGTTGAACGATTTGGACATCTCGTGCATCCCTCTGCGCGCGGCGGTGACGAACTTATCCTTCATCTCCGCCGTCATCTCCCTCAGCTCGTCCGTCATCCGCTCGAGCTGCACCTGCTCGATGAACGAGTGCGGGACGTACGTCCCGTCGAGCCCGAGCTTCGTGCCCGCCTCCTCGACCGCGGCGCGCACCTTCCCTTGACTCTGCGTGTACGACCGGTCGAGCCCCTCGATCCAGTCCACCTTGATCGTGAGCAGCTCGTCCGACCACGACTTGGACCGGCGCTTCATGATCGCGCCCACCTCGTACCCGAGCGCCATCAGACCGCCCAAGATGCGCACGCCCACCTCGAAGTTAATCCGCGGGGAGATCATCACGTCGCCGTCGCACACGGTCTCTTCAAACATCAGCGTGTAGTGCCCGTCGCGGTTGCGCATGCGCAGCCAGGAGGTGCACGTCTCCGGGTCGTCTCCGGGAGGGAGGAGGTAGATGTCCGTCACCTCCGTCTCCTCCTCGTGCTTGAACCCGTCCGACGAGAGCACCTCGCGCGCCATCGCCTCGTCCACGACCTCGTCCGACTTTAGGATGTACGTCGGGTCTTGGAACCCCGCGAACGGGTTGAAGCTGTTGTACACCTTCAGGTGCGCGCTGCGCAGATCGGGCTCTATGAACGCCTTGTACATCGGATACACCGTCTCGGAGATCTGATGGTCATTCCATACAAGCGATTGTCGGGGTGGAGTTGAAAGGCGTCAGTTGGAGTTGAAAGGCGCCGAGGGCGGGTATTGAAAGCGAGGCGTGGGCGGAGAGACACGCCGGGAAAAGTCCTTAAGGATCGGCGTTCACAACGCGGACGGGGTCGTATGGAAACCAGTGTATAGAACGCGCCTGATGGATGATGTCCTCGGGCTGCTGCCCGCTGCGATCGATGTCGCGCATGACGCGCTTCACGAGGTCGAAGTGCACGCCGCCGCTGATGGACACGCGCAGGTCCTGCAGGGGGCGCAGGCGGTCCGACAGCGCGTATATGCCCTCGACGATGATCACCTTGGACGCGGGGCACTCCACCGTTCGAGAGCCGACGCGCGTGGACGTCTTGAAGTCGTATATCGGCGCCTCGATCGTCTTCCCCGCTTTCAGGTCGCTCAGGTTCTTGTTCAGGAGGTCGTAATCCGTGAGCCTCGGGTCGTCGAAGTTGCCGTCGAGAAGCATCGACGCGTCGTTGTACATGTCCATGGATAGGACCGCGATGCCGGGCATGAAGTCTTGAATCTTTTGGCAAAACACCGTCTTCCCCGCGCCGCTCGGACCGGCGATCCCGACGAGTATGGGGCGGTCGTGCGCGTTCTGCTTCAAGAGCTGGATCGCGCGGATCGTCAGGAAGAAGCCCTTGTCGAAGGAGAGCTGCTCGTCGATGGACGTCATCTGAAGAGAGAGAGGGAGGGAGAGAGGGAGGGAGGGAGGGCGCGCGAGTCAGAGGAGGCGCGTTCGATTCGGTTCGACGCGACGCGATGTTCAGAGGAGGACGCGTCGCGTCGATCGATCGCGGTTCCGCGGGAGGAGGAGGAGGGAACTCGAGCGAACGACGTGATCATTCATCAGATCAGATCACATCAGATCGCGCACCTCGAGCTTGACCTCCCCGTCCGGCGCCCGCGTCTCGACGACGGAGAGCTGATCTTTGATGAGCCGCTTCCCTCCGCTGCCTTCGCCCGCGAGGTCGCTCCCGATCGAGAGCCGCCGGTCCGCCGGCGTCGACGCGAGCGGCGGCTTCCCGCTCGGGCTCGCCGTCGGGCTGATCCTTCCGTTCGCGTCCATGACTCGCGTTGGGGTGGGTGCGAATGCGCCGCGGCGCGCGGAGGAGGTCGACTCCCCGCGCTCGCGGAAGTGTCCCCGCCGGAGAGGGTTTGAACGCGGAACAAACAACTCTTCTGACAAGGTCCATTCCATACAAAAATAGTTCACCGGTCAGTTGAAAGGGGAAGCGATCAAATCTTGAAACCGGGCGATGGGTGAAAAACTTTTGTATAGAACGCACTTGAGAGAGCAGATGACCGGAACGACCCGCGCGACCTTTCGAGCGCGCCTGGCACATTCGCGAGGCGGTGTTGGGAGGCGGACGCAGCGCGTCGTCGCGCCACACCGTCGCGCGCGGCGCCTCGGCGAGATGGGCGGCGGCGAGAAGACCCGCGATGAGCAGTGGATATCGTTCAAAGGAAAGACGCGACGGTCGATCAAGAAGGAGCTGTCGTACGTGGCGCCGGCGAGCCCGACGATGCGCGCGGCATCTGACGTCGACGGGACGTCATCGCGTTTCGACGACAATGATGTCGACGTCGACGACCTTCTCGAACGCGGCGCGCGGCGTCGCGCGGCGGCGGACTCGCGCGACGACGACGACGACGACGACGACACGTCGTCGTCGGCGTCGTCCCACCTGACGCGCGGGGGCGAGGAGGACGACGACGACGCGGACGCGCGGTCGCCGCCGTCGTCGCCGCGCGCGTCGAGACCGCCGGGGCCGCTTCCGCGGTTCGTCCGCGACGCGGAGACGGGCGATATCGTCCGCGTTAACCTCCGTCTGAACGTCAAAGGCGACGTGTGCCACGAGTGCGTCGGATGCTTCACGACGGTCGGGTTAGACCCGATCGACGACGAGACGCGCGCGGTGATGACGCGCGCGGGATTCACCGCGAGCGAGATCGAGGAGCACCTCGAGCGGCCGCTGCGGAAGGTGTTCGACACGGGGTGCCTTGCCGCGCGGTACGGCGCGTGTTGCTCGTCGAAGCAGGTGCGCGACGACTCGCGACCGCGTCCCGTGCGACGTCGAACGTCGTCGTCTCTTGAGGGCTTTCTTCTCCCGTCGTTCACTCTCATTCGCTCTCTCGCTCTCGTCGCGCGCGTGCGTCGGCGACCGACGCGCCTTCCGGTGACCGCTCACTCTTCCTTCCTTCCTCCCTCCCTCCCTCCCTCAAATTTCTCCCTCCGCCAGCGCGCCGGGTGCGGTCCGTGTTACGCCTTCTTTCCGCTCTACCTCACGATGGTCATGGTCCCGCCCTTACAAGCGCTCGCGCGGTGCGCGATGCGCGAGATCGACGCCGACTTGCGCGCGTGGCAGACGCGCGCGAACGCCGCGCTGTTGCATCGCGGCTTCGCCGTGAAAACTCTCGGCGTCCGCGCGGCGGATGCGGACGGTCCGTTCGGCCTCGAGGAGGAGTCCTACGTCGCCGTGGCGCTGACGAGGGAGGAGGGGAAGAGGCTGGGGAGGACGCCGCACGTCGCGCTGACGAGGGAGGACGACGGGCCGTGTTATGGGCCGAAGTGGAGCGAGTATTGCTTGCTGTTGTGACGCCGCCGCGATCGATCGAATCGGTGACGCGAGTTTGGCTCCGGTCGCCCGGTGTCGGGGACGGTTCGTGTCGGGGTCGAAACCCCGGGAAAATTGACCCCGAGGTGCAATTGATCGAAGCGTACTACGACGCGCGCGTACTCTGACTGATTGCGCGTAGAGCGTCATCGCTGACGCGGACGACCGAATTCCACGTCAGCGATTTTCGTGTTCAGTTGTTCAGATTTCACAAAAATTGTGTGAAGATACTCTATGGGCAATTAGTCTGCATATTTTTGCACACGAGATTACGGTTGCGCTTCTCGACACTTCGCTCGCTTTCTATCTACTCCTCAACCATTCCAACACGCGCATCGCACGAGCTTACCACCCGTAAGCCGTCACCCTTCGCATCCGTCGACCACGTAGTCGCACACACAACCGCCTCCACACCCCCCACACCTACATCCTTCAAAATGAGCACGCCTACGACCGAGACCCCCGTCGACGTTTCCTTCCACCTCGACGCCGGCCTCGCGAACGAAGATCCGGAGAACTACCTCGTCGTGCACGAGCTCATGGGGCGCGGGCAGCTCCTCAACGCGTACGAGGTGCGTCTTCCTCCTTCCCCGCGCGCATCTTTTCTTCGGTCGATCGAGCGTCGTTCCCTCGTCCCCGCGCGGTGGATTCGCCTCGCGCGCGCGCGCGAGCGCGTCTCCCCGCCCGATCCGTCTCGGCTTTTTTACCCCCGCGAGATCTCGCGCCCCGCTGACGTCAGCTTCCTCGCGCGTTCTTTTTCCTCCCTCGGCGCAGGCTAAGCTGCAGCACCAGGTGCGTCGGATTCCCCCCCACCTCCCGTTATCGATCGCGTCGACACCTTCACGCATCGATACGCGCGTTTCGTCGACGTTCTTCGCGTCGCGACCGACGATTCGGTCGCCGATCCGATCGCTCCCGATGGCCCCGCATCTGACGGGATAATTTCCCGCGACCACCCCTTCCTCCCTCTCAGCACGGCGTCGAGTTCGGCGTGGGCATCCTGAACAAGGGGAAGGCGCAGAAGCGCGAGAAGCGGCCTCCGACGCAGATCGAGATCATGGCCGCGGTCGAGCGCGAGAAGCAGGAGAAGAAGGCCGCGAGGAAGGCTGCCAAGGTGCGTATCCGAAGCGGCCCTCTCGTCCGTCGAAACGTCCACTGCTGACTCGGACCCCGACTCTTTTTTCGGGCCGAAAGATTTTTTTCTCACGACACCCCTTCTCTCTCCTCTCTTCCCCATCCAATCCACAGGAGGCGAAGGTCGAGGCGAGGAAGGCCGCGGAGGAGTTCGCCGCCAACGGCGGGAACAAGAAACTGAGCAAGAAGGAACGCAGGAAGCTCGAGAATGACGAGTAATAGACGCGCCCGGGCGCGGCTATGGACGGTCGCGCGACAGCTGTCGCCGCGGCGTCTGGAGAAAAAAAAAACTCCCGGCGCCGCGGCGGCCGCCTTCGCGCGCCGCTCTCAAGACCGAAATACCTCCTGCTGCTTCGCTTCTCGTCGGTTTCGACACTGTAGAACAACAACAAGAACACGGTACCAATAGTGTAGTGTAGAACCAGCGATTCATCAACGACAATGTACGAGTAGAGAGTGTAGCAACGAAGTGTAACACACGACGCAAGCGTCGAATAATTTCAACCAACGCGCTGAACCGCGCGGCGCGCGTTCTTCGCTACGTGCTATCGCTATCGTCGTCGTCGGCGGCGGACGCGGGCTCGCGCTTCACCGCGCCGCGCCGCGCGCGCGCGCCGCCTCGTTTCTCCTCCCCCGTGGACGTCCTCAGCGCGACGTCGTCCCTGACGCGCCTTCCCGCGACGACGCGTTTCGATCCCTCCGTCCTCTTCGGCGCCGCGGGTCGCTTCCACAGCCGCTTCCTCCGCACGCCGTCCCTCTTCGCCTCTTCCCTGAGCGCCGCGTGCGTTTCCCTCTCCATCGCGAGCTCTCTCGCGCGCGTCGTCGCATCGATCGCGCGCACGGCCTCGTGCAGCGGCCGTGACGCGCACCACGCGTGCGACGCGCACGCGTCGAGGACGGCGCGATAGTCATCCGCCGCGTCCTCCAGCTTGCGCGGCGGGCGATACAGCTTGCGCGGCGGGCGATGCGCGGGCGGCGGCTTCCCTCTCCCTCGCGACGACGTCGTCGTCGACTGTCCTCCTCCTCCTCCTCCTCCTCCTCCTCCTCCGCCTCGTTCTCCCTCCTCCGCGGCGACGGGCGCTCGCGAGAACGCGCTCGCGGGGGAGGTCGCGAGCGTCGACGCGAACGCCGCGGCTGACGCCGGCATCGCGACGATTTTTTCCTCCCGGTCTCGTTCCTCTTCTCCTTCTCCTTCTCCTTCGCCGTCTTCCCCGTCGTCCCCGTCGCCGCCGAGCGCCTTCTCCAGCCGCTCCTGCTCGAGTCTCTCTCTCGCGCGCTCCTCCCTCGCGCGCGCCGCGTCCGCCGTCGCCGCGTCGTACACGCGCCACAGCGCGTCCGCGTATCGATCCGCCGGCTGCGTCGGCGCCTCGCCGCGCCCGACGGCGTGGTCCCTGCAGTATGCGATGAAGGCGTCCGCGGCGGCGGCGCGCGTCGCCGCGTCACCGCCGGACGTCGCCGCGCGCGCGGACGCGACCGGGTGCCTCGGCTTGTTGTTCGCGGACGCGACGACGGCGTCGGCCCACCCCGCGCGCCAGCCGAGCGGCGGCGGCGGCGGCGGCGGCGGCGCGCCGGCGCCGCGCCACTCGAGCGCGCCGTCGACGGCGACGACGACGGGCTCAGACTCGCGTCGCCGCTTCGCGTCCTCGCGCGCTTTCGCCGCCGCGGCGGCGGCGCGGCGACGCCGTTTCTCGTTCGACGCGTCCTCCTCCTCCTCCTCCTCCTCCTCCTCCTCTCTCTCTCGCTTCGCCGCCGAAACCGCCGCGGGGCTGACGAATCGAACGTCCTCGAACGCCCTCCCGTCCAGGCCGTACATCTCCGGGCCATTCCATACAAAGCGATATCGGGGTTGAGTTCAAAGGCGTCAGAAGCGGAGTTGAAAGGCATCTAGGGCGGGGATCGAAAGCGAGGGGTGGGCGGAGAGATGCGCCGGGCAAAGTCCTTAAGGAACGGCGTTCACCACGCGAACGGGGTCGTATGGGGACCAGTGTGAGATAGAACGCACCTCCTTC
>Ga0181561_10005212_pt1 | contig 11102 bp, 9 predicted proteins | sample 011ome_19_FD_133760 | JGI IMG/M metagenome (GOLD analysis project Ga0181561, IMG submission 133760) | Coastal salt marsh microbial communities from the Groves Creek Marsh, Skidaway Island, Georgia - 011510BT metaG (megahit assembly) | ecosystem: Environmental > Aquatic > Marine > Intertidal zone...
CTTTTGGTTCCCTCTTTTGGCTGGACTTTCTGAGCTCACGTTTGACCCTCGCGCAGAAATTCGTACCTCAGCGCTCGAGGTGTTGTTCGACACGCTCAGGTTTCACGGCGGCTCGTTCGCTCCTGGGTTTTGGTCGCGCGTGTACGGACGCATTTTGTTTCCGATATTTGATCACGTACGTGCAGATATCATGCCGAGCACGAGAACGGCTGGTGGCGACGGCGAATACGAAGTAGCGACGGAGGACATCGACGATTGGTTGTACGGCACGTGTACGCGTTGTCTCGAACTCGTCGTCGATTTGGCGGTCCAGTTTCACGAACCAATCGTCGAGGCCGGAGTTATGCCGGATTTGCTCGAGCTATTGTGCGGTCTCGCGTCGCGTTCGCACGAGCAGCTCGCCGCGTGCGGCGTCGTGGCTTTCAAGCGCTTGCTCATCAATGGCGCTTCGTCAATCAAGGAGCGAGAGTGGCACCAGTGCATGGAGGCGCTGAAGAAGGCTTTCGGTGAAACAACGCCTGACTTCGACGTTTTCATTCGAGGTCACGATGATGCCGCATGGGAGGTGAACGTCAATGCGGCGATCGTGCGCGTTAAGACTCAAGCGCTCCTGGTGTCCGCCGCGTACGACTTGTCTGCCGAGGCGTCGTCGCGCGCGTCTTTCAACGTCGACACACTCTTCGTGTTACTCGATGTTCTTGAAGGTGTGTACGCCACCGCATCAAAGGCATCACTTTCGCTCATATGTTTCAGCGAGCACGAAACGATACCGCGCGTGTCAGCCATCATTCACGAAGCCCGTCCACACGTCCTCGGCGTCGAAGCGAGCGCCGCGTCTCTGGCGCTCCGTACGCTCGCCGGTTTGCAAGTAACGGCGAATGGATCTGAAGCGCGATCGAATCAGCTCGCGCGCACCGCGTCGGTCGCATTCAAGAACTACGAATGCTTACAGACCGTGACATCGGACGTCGACTTGCGCGAGTACTCGCGCGTGTACTCGCAGGTGTGCGTCGACGCGCTCGACGCCGTTCGCTCGCTCGACGCGGCGAGTTTCAAAACGCACCTCTCCGATATCTACCCGCTCCTTACCGCCCTCATTCGGCGTGAGGATAAACCAAGCGAGCTATCGAACGCTCTCTGCGATTTATTCACCGTTCAAATTGGTCCTCTCCTCGCGATGGCGGTACAGTGCGACGCGAACGAAGCGCAAGAGTCTTAGAATTTGAAAATTGAACATGTACGTTAGTTTACATCGACACAAGTGCCAGGAGTGATATTGAGGCGCAGAATATACATATGGCTTGGGCCAGCTAAACCGGCAAAAAATAATCACGAGGCGTCGCGTTCCATCGTTCCTTCGCGTATTACGCGAAGGAGCGGACTCGAAGCCTTATTACGTGCAAAACCGCCCGCGACGTCTCGGGCGCATCATTCGAAGAATCATAAAAAAGTACACGTCGTCGTCATCATCAGTTTCTTTGATCGCGCTTCGTTCGCGCTTCGTCAAGCCACGTGCGGCTGTTCGAGCGGTCGTCTTCGGCGCCTGGATTCGGTCGAAACACACCAGATCGTCAGTCGTTAGGTCAAAACACCCGGAAACGGGCGGGCTCGCGCGTCGCCTCGCGCGCGTCGCGCATCGGCCCGCGTCGCTCGCTCGCGCGTTTGAACGCACGTTTTCCAGTGTAACATTCCATCGCTCCCGCGCGGGATGTCGATCGGCGTCGACGCCGCGCGCGACTCGCACGCGAAGCCCTCGTCCTCGTCCCTCGCCTCGCGCACCGCCACGTCGGCATCGACGTCTCGCCCGCTCCCAACGCGCGCGCGCGCGCCGACATCCACACCACCGCCCGCACTCTTTAAAACGAAATTCTCATCGCACGAATACTCGCTGTCCTCGCTCGGCGCCCGTCGCGCGCGCGCGTCGCGCGTCGTTCCCCCGTCCGCGCCATCGCGCGCCCGCGATCGCAGCGCCTCGGCGAGCAGCGCCCGTCGCGGGCTCGTCGACGCCCCCATGGTCACCGACGGCGGGCTCGTCGACGGCGTCGATCGCGCCGACGTCGTCGTCGATCCATCGCTCGCGCCGAACCCCGTCACGCACCGCGGCGTCGCGCCCTTTCCGAAATCGTCGCCGCGTCGCGCCTTCGCGCTGTCGTCCCGCGTCAGCATGTCCGCCGTCCGCCGTCCGTCCGCGCGTCCGTCCGTCCGTTCGCGCGCGCGCGATCGACGACGCCCGTTCCCTTCGATCGCGCCCGCGCGCTTCGCGCGTCGTCGCGCGTCGCCGTCTCGCGCGCGCGACGCGTCGCGCGAAAAGCGCGTCGCGCGCGCGCTTTTTCGCGGCGAGCGCTTTTTCGCGCGATCTTCACCGGAGACCCACGGCGCGTTTCGATTGGCTGACGACGTCGAGATCGCGCGCGTCGATTCGCCGACGCGCGCGATCGCCGCGACGCGATCGCGCGCGTGGACGATGGGACGCGGCGCGTCGTGTGAGACGCTCGTCGAGTCGCGACCCATCGACGGGGCGCCCGAGAGCCGACGCGACGGCCGCGACGTCGACGACGCGCGGCGTCGCGTCGCGCGTCGGCATCGCGCGACGCGTCGGCGCGCGGATGCGACGTCGAGGTCGCGGACGGCGGCGGTGGAGGCGCGGGCGAGGCGCCGACGCGCGGCGTCGCGGCGGCGTCGGTCAACGCGAGGCGCGCGGGCATGCCCGCGGCGGAGAGCTCGGACGACGAGGACGACGCGCGCGCGGACGGCGCGCGCGCGACGCCGACGGCGAAGAAGCGACGCGCGGCGGCGGCGGCGGCGGCGGAGGAGGATGACGAGGACGCGGCGTTCGCGAACACGCTCTCGCGAGGTTTGCAGAGCGGGCACGACGCGCGCGTGACGACGCGCGTGGCGGACAGGGAGGGACAACAGAGATTTCAAGACGCGCTGCACGCGGTGGCGAATGCGTTTCGGGCGTGTAAGAGATCTGGGCGGACGCGAGACGCGGAGGTCGCGAACGCGGTGGAGCTCGTGCGAGACGCGCACGATCGATTGCCGTCGGAGATGCGCATTCCGGCGGAGTCGCCGTACGAAAAACTGACGCGATATACGCGACATCTGACGCAGCGCGTTGGTGTTCGCGATGACATGTCGAAGAACTTGCCGGAGTCGACGGTGCGCGCGATCGAAGACGCGGCGAACGCGCTCGTCGAGAGCGTGCCCGAGGCGATGAATAAGAGCGACGGTCGCAATGCGATCACATCTTTGAACGCTTTGAAGCTCACGTTGGATCGCACCCGAGGCGCGTCGTCGAGCAAAGCGGGTAGTGCGTGGGATGACAAGGCGACGCGCTGCAAGGACGTGGCGCAGGCTTTGCTCAACGTCACCGAAGCGGACACCAAGGTGACGATGCACTCGCAGTACTTGGGCGGTCCGATGCACGCACTGGACGCTTTTGCGAGCGACCAGCTCACGGAAATGTCGCATGACGAAAAGACGACAGACGCGCAATATTTGTGGCGCGTGTTGCGCGCGTTTTCGCAGGCGCTCTTTGAGCAACATTCGGTCGATTCTTTCATAGCCAAGGCGATTCCGTCGTCACTACAAAAGGAGGCGCGCGACTTCTTCAAAAATCGAACGTCCAAGGACTGCGCTTTGGATACTTTGGTGAAGCGAGTCAAGTTATTTCCAGCGCTCGTCATCGCGGCCTACGGTTCGATGTCGTCAGATAAGGTGACAAAGATTCGCGAAGTGCTCTCAAATCCAGTCGAAGTCGCGCTGCCGACGAGCATCCAGTTCATGAAGATCCACGGTCACGCGCTCGCTCCAAGCGCGAACGATGTTCTTTTTGTCCAGCGCGCCACTACAGAGCAAATAGCGCGATTAAATCGGGCCGGAATTCCGTTTCACGCCAGCATCACGAGGCAAGAAGCGAACGCTGCACTCGAGGGTGCGGAGCAACACATTAAGTGGGAAGAAGACAACGCACCGCAGAGTCACGCGCTCTTGCAATCGTTGTCGTCGTCGCCAATACCGTCACTTCCAGTTCCACCGGCGTCTTCTGTTTTCGAAAGACTCGGAGAAAAAGTGCAAGTGAAGAAGACGAAAACTCAGCTGAAAGCTGAAACTACCAAGGATTTCAAACATTCAAAGCGGTGCAAGATTTGCGATCACACCGTCCATGCGCCTACGCCTACGTCCTTGGCGAACGTCTGGGCGCAGCATCAGACTTCGAAGATGCACAAAGCAGCGGTGCAGGCGAAGAAATATGCGAAGAATACGCCGCAGCAAGCACCTCATCCTCTCGCTTCGTTGGCCCCCGTAGAGCGTGCGTATGCGCAGATGGTCGACGTTCCTCCGCCTCCGACGTCCATGGCTAAGGGTGAGAATCAAGGAGATGTCCGAATCATGAAAGCGCAAATTACACAAGCCACGGAAGTTCCACCGCCACCACCAGAAGGGTGCGCACGCGCGCTCGGGTTCCAGTACAAAAACGCCGGTGTGTCGCATCAGCAGCAGACTTTAAAGCGGAAGCGCATTGAGCTCTTCGCTAGGAAACCCGATCCGCCGCGCCGAGGGCCGGTGTATTGCAAACACTTCGATCGTGGCAACTGCTGGAACGGCGACGCGTGCAAGTTCAGACACGGTCGCGTCCCCGACTCGCCGTGCGATAGCTACGACGGCTAAGGAGACGCAAGTCGTCGCGCTCGAACGTGAAACACTCGCCGAGGTCGCCACCGAAACCGCACGGCGCGTCGCGCGCACAAACGAAACATTCATTCACTCATACCTAGCTCGCGCTGTACGATATCACCCACGAAAACGATACCTCACCGCACACGTCCGCGCCGCGCCTCGATGTCCACCGAGCTCGCGCCCGCCGTGCGACGCGCCCTCGCGCGCGTGGTGCAAGGCAAGGCGCGCCGCGGTCTGTTCGCGGGTAAACACATCAAATTCGGCAACAACGTGAGCGAGGACGGGGGCAACAAGTGCGTGTTCGCGTCGCGTTCGAGCGATCTCACCGCCCCGACGCGCGGTCTCGGCGCGCCGCCGCGCCGCCGGTCATCGACTAACGATTCGTGTCGCATTTTCGCGCGCGCAGAACTCGCCGTCGATGGCTTCCGAACGCGCAAAAGAAGCGAGTGTACAGCGAACTCCTGGAGGAGATGATCCCGATGCGCGTCACCGCGCACGCGCTCCGCTGCATGGACAAAGCCGGTGGGTTGGACGAGTACATCTTGCGCACGCGCGATCAAGATTTAAAGAGCGTGTTCGCGTTGGAGTTGAAGGAGCGTTTGAAAGCGGCGAAGTCGGCCATCGACTCCGCGACGGCGCCGAGCGCGCCGTGAGCGCAGAGACGAGCGCCGGCCGCGCGCGCGATAGAATTAGCCACTCATCCGGAGAGATCACAATCCTAGGTAGCGTTGATCATCATCACGAACTCTTCTTAGCCGAACGCGCGCTCGTCGACGTCGCTCGCGCGCGCTCGCTCTTCGCCGCACTGTTCGCCTCGCGCGATGGCGAGGTCGAAGAAATCCGTCCCCGCCGCCTTCCCGCCCGTCCCCAAGCGATGCGTCGTCACCGGCGGCATGGGCTTCGTCGGCCGTCGCCTGGTCGAGATGCTCGTCGAGCGCGGCGCCGAGCGCGTGGTGGCGTTCGACGTCGCGCCGAGGCCGAGCGACGCCGAGGACGACGACCGCATCGTGTGGTTTCAGGGCGATCTCACGAAGCCCGATGACGTCGATCGAGCGTTCGAGGGCGCGGAGTGCGTGTGGCACATCGCGGCGCTGGTCGGGCCGTATCATAAGCGCGAGCTGTACGACGCGGTGAATCGCGTGGGGACGCTGAACGTGATCGCGGCGTGCAAAAAGCACGGGATTACGAAGTGCGTGATGTCGTCGTCGCCCTCGACGCGGTTCGATGGGAACGATATCAATGGAAAGCGAGAGAGCGAATTGGATTTCCCGAAGGTGTTCTTGCAGGAGTACGCGGAGAGTAAGGCGAAGGGTGAGCAGGCGATGATGGACGCGTGCGACGGGAAGACGTTTTTTAGCGTCGCCGTGGCGCCGCATCAGGTGTACGGACCGAGGGATATGCTGTTCATGCACAACTTCCTGATCAACGCCAAGAGGTTGAGGATTTTCGGGAACGGGGAAAACTTGATCAGCGTGTGTTACGTGGATAATTATTGCCACGGGTTGATTTTGGGCGAGCGAGCGTTGTATCCAAATTCGCCGGCGTTGAAGAAGTTTTACATTTGCACCGACGGTGAGCCGGTCAAGCTGTGGGACTTCTTGGATCGCGCATTCGTCGAACTCGGCTATCCGTCGTTGAAGAACAAGTTCAAGCTTCCCGGTTGGACTTTCATGATGCCGCTCGCGTACGCGTGCGACGCCGTCGGCTACCTGTGCGGCAAAAAGTTCAAACTTACTCCGTTCTCCGTGCGCATGTTGCTCATCAACAGATGGTTCAACATCGAGGCCGCGAAAAACGATCTCGGGTACGAGCCGATCTACACCCCCGACGAGGCGTGGGCGAAAACCAGAGATTGGTTCGAAAAGGTTTGGAAGCCGAAGTATGGATGACGATTCGCCTCGCCGAGGCGAGCGATTCTTTCCCCGTCGCGCGCGACGGGTTGTACGCTAGACCAACATATTTGCAACGCTCGCAAGTTTCACATCACCCGTTTCGCTTCGCTTTCGTCCCGCAATCCATCGTTTCGCGACACGATCGGCGCGTCCGCTCTCACGGCGCCGGCACACTGGAAATGACGTCAGAGCGACTCGCATCTTATCCGCACATCGCGCCGTGCTCGCGCCCGTCCGCGCCCTCGCGCGCCTCGAGACGAACGATGAGCACCGCGCGTGCGTCCGTTTTCACTCCGACCGCGCGAATCGCGCGCGCATCGCGCGCGCACCGCGCGCGCGTCGCCAAACCGTTCGCCGCGACGGCGGAGGCGCCCGCGAACGCGGCGCTTCGGCAGTTCCCGGACGCGCCCGCGAAGATCATCGAGCACGACGACGTCCTCGGGTGGGCGCAGCTCGAGTCGAAGCTCATCGCCGCGTGCGCGACGAACGCCGGGGACTCGAGCGTGAACGCGAGGTTCCAGGCGGCGGCGCTGCTGGGGGCGACGACGACGTACGACGCGGTGAACGAACTGAGCGTGGTGGAAGTGTACACGCAAGTGTACGAAGGCGATCTCACGACGTGCAGCACGATCATTGATGTGCACTTGCGCATCTTGTGCGAGAGCATGATCGACGGGGACTGGGAACGAATCGGGAACTGCTACAAGAAGTTTCACGATTTGCCGCCGCAGTTGAAGCGGCAGAGCTTGTTGGCGACGTCCGCTGTCGCGGAAGCCGCGCTGTTATTCACGAAGGAGGAGTACGAATACATGGTTTCGTTCTTGCAAGACATGTACGAGTCGCCGGACGCGACGGAGGAGCTCAAGGCGGAGTATGAGGTGAACTTAGAGATGGTGACAGCCATCGACCGCTTCATCGACGAAATGCAAAAGAACAAAGACGAGAGAGATCGCTCTTAGAGTCGCCATCGATGTCTAGTACTGGTAGTTATCGCTTGATTTATTAACCATATGAATTGCTTTCAATCATCGCACCGTGTGGCGCGCTTCTAAAAAACTACGGTGATCGCTATTGTCAAGCCGGAGCGCTTCGCTCACATGTGCTCAGTTCCGGGCGCGCCGAAATAAAGCGCGTGCAACGCGAAACCGAAGAAGAGAATACCACCGACGAACGACACCGTTCGAGGGGAAATCTTCATGGCGACGATTCTGCCTCCAGCAACCGCCAAGGAGGTGCAGAACGTGTGGCCCAGGATACCGCCGATGGCGACGCCGTACGGGTTTTTATGCGTCGCCAACGCGATGGTCGTGATCTGACTTCTGTCACCCCACTCGGCCAAAAAGATCAGCACAAAGGCTTCGATGAACACTGGGGACGAAATCTTGGCCAAAACACGCGCCACGCGCGTGCGCGTGCTGACGGACGTTCCCTTTTCCAACTTTTCTTCAACCTCTTCGATTTCCCCCGTCATCGACGCCGCGCCGTCCGATTTGTACGCCAAGTACATCAACCGACATCCAAAGAACGTGTACAAAACGAACGCCGCCTTACTCACCGTCTCTTTACTAATCAACTGCGGCACCACCAACCCGAGCATGACGGACAGCACGGTCATGATGGTGAGCGCGCACAGCCCGCCCGCGAGGACGACGCCTCGCGAGTTTCGCATCGCCATGATGGCGGCGATGATGAACGTCTCGTCCCCGAGTTCGCTCACGAGCACCATGCCGAGCGAAGACACGAACCCGTCGTTGAATCCGCCGTCGCCCTCGGGCACGGCGTCCGCGCCGAGCGCGGTGAGGTCGTCGCCCGCGCGATCCGCGGCGGATAAGCGCGCGGCGTCGGCGACGCCGCACAGCGCGCACGCCGCGAAAACCACCGCGACGACCGCGGCGCGGGATCGCGCGCTCGCGCGAGACATCGTCCTCGCGCGCTCGCGCGGCGCCATCATCGGCGGCGTCGTCGAGTGTCGCGCGTCGTCGTCGCCGAAGTCGTTCGAGCGCGCGCGCGCCTCCGTCGTACATTTCAATCACGCGCGCGGCGCGCGCGCCCCCGCGCGCGCGACCGCGCGCTCAAACTCTACTCTACTCATTCTAAACAAACTCTCGTCCGCGCCGTCGCGCGTGACGCGCCGCTCGACCTCGGGCTTGAACGCCGACACCATCGCGCGCACGCGCGCGTCCGACCAGTCCGCGAACCCGTGCGCGTCCGCCACGCGCCGCACGTCGCGCGCGGTGAAATATCCGCGTCCGCGCGCGTCCAGGAGTTCGTACGCGCGCGCCAGCGCGTCGTCGCTCGGTCGTCGCGCGCCGCGCGCGTCGTCCGCGTTCGATGCGTCCGTCGCCATCGCGTCGCGCCGCGCGCGTCGCGTCGGCGACGCGCCGTCGCGGCGGCGCGCCGTCGGCGTCGGCGACGACGCGTCGGCGTCGGCGTCGGCGTCGGCGTCGCTCGACGCGCCGCGGCGCGCGTCCGCGGTCGCCATCGCGTCGCCGTCTGCGGGGCGAGACGCGACGGCGACACTCCGCCGCGCGATGCCGCGCGCGTCGCTCGACGCGCCGTCGCGCGCGCGCGCGTCGCTCGACGACGCGACGCGCGCGTCGACGTCGCTCGACCGCGCGCGCGAGCGCGGCGACGCGCGCGATTGCTTCAAGACGCCCGAGGGGCGGTACAACTTGGAGCGCGCGGTGTCGCTGCGACGCGCGGGGGCGCGCGCGCGAGGCGCGGGCGCGCGCGAGGCGTACGACGCGAGAAATCGACAGCGCGTGGAGGTGGCGACGGTGGAGGGGCGGCGGTACGCGCTGGTGAACGCGGGAGAGGGGGTGCGCGCGATGGCGTTGGACGAGGCGAACGACGCGAAGACGGCGGCGAGCGTGACGTTCGGAGGCGCGTGCGTGACGTCGCTGGCGTGGAGGGCGAAAGAGGAGGGCGAACGATGCGATTTGCTCGTCGGATTGGCGAACGGGGAGGTGTGTGGGGTGGATTTGGGGAGATGGTTGGGGGAGAAGGCGAAGCGGGCGACGGCGACGACGACGCGATGGAACGCGGACGGCGACGGGGTGAACGCGTCGAGGACGACGTGCGTGCGGTGGCGAACGAGAGGGGACGATAAGGAGAACCTCGCGACGGGGTTCGATTTCGTGTCGTTGCACGCCGATGGGAGCATGTACACGTACGATTCGTCGAAGGATGTCGTCGCGGCAAAGTTTGAGGCGTTGGCGGACGCGTCGGCGCTGAGCGTCGCCGCGTCGCAAGTTCCCGGGTCGAATCCGAGCGCGCGATGGCATTTCGGACGACATACGCTGAATGCCGCGGCATTTTCTCCCGATTGTCGTTATTTAGTCGTCGTGAATGGGGCGGGGATGTGTCGCGTGTTGGACGTCGAGCTCGACAGGCCGAACATCGTCGCCGGCTTCAAGTCCTACTACGCCGGTTTCAACGCCGTGACTTGGAGCCCGTGCGGTCGGTACGTCATAGCTGGTGGTGAGAGCGATATGCTCGAAATATGGGGGTTGTACGAGCGAGAAGTCGTCGCGTGGGGTGCGGCGGCCATCGCAGCTGGATCACCGACGTCGCCGTGGACGAGCGCGCCGCCGGCGAAGGTCATCGCTTCCTTCGAATCGCCTCCGTGGGCGAGGACTGTCGAGTGGCGTTCTGGGACTGGCATTTCCCCGAAGACGATGACTTCGGCGAAACCGCGGCGCGCGACTCGAACACCGCCACGCTCGCGGACCAAGCCTCGCGACTCTCCGTCGGCGCCGCGCGCGCGTCTCGTCGCGCGCCCTCTTTCGTCGGCCCCGACGCTAACATCGTTCAGTCCGCCCATCGCGACGAGGTTGAACGTCTCGTCCCTATCATGACCCACAAGCTCCACACCTCGCCCGTCACCGCCGTGCGTTTCACCGCCGAAGCCGCGCTCACCGCGACGCTCAACGAAATCAAGCTCTGGCGCCGCCCGTCGCATCCATCGCGTTACGTCCACGACGACGACCATGAAGAGAGCGATTTAGGGTTTCCGTGATTTGATTGTGTGATTTTCCCGCGCGTAAGCGCGCGTTGTTTAGTCCTCGCGCGCGCGCTAGCTCGTGTATTAACTTATCAAGCGCCGCGGCGCGCACATGTGTTCCCACAACCCTGTGCCCGCGATCGACCAAAACGAAGCAATCGCGCGCACAATCCGTCTCTTTGCGCCTCGCTCGCTCCCGCGCGACACCAAACGCACGAAAACAAACATGGCGCCCCGTATCACGTACAAGCGACGCCACGCGTACAACACGCGCTCGAACAAGATCGTCAAGAAGCGATTGCCCGGCGGGTCTTTGGGCATCGCCTACGTCAAGAAGACGACCAAGGGCGCGCAAACGCCGGCTGGTGATGCCGGTCGCATTCACGGGGTGCGTGTGGATAATTACTCGTCGTCGATTCGCGGGCGCGGGCGCGGGAGCGCGCGAAGAGGCGCGCGAGGGCGCGGCGATGTCGATCGGTGTCGACGCGCTAGGGCTTTCGTCGCGATCGATGTCGTCGACGCGACGC
>Ga0181561_10005215_pt1 | contig 11098 bp, 14 predicted proteins | sample 011ome_19_FD_133760 | JGI IMG/M metagenome (GOLD analysis project Ga0181561, IMG submission 133760) | Coastal salt marsh microbial communities from the Groves Creek Marsh, Skidaway Island, Georgia - 011510BT metaG (megahit assembly) | ecosystem: Environmental > Aquatic > Marine > Intertidal...
GATCGGCTATGATGATGTGATCCAGGACGACAGTTTTCTTGGCCGTTGGTTCCGCAAAACTCTTAGCCTGCGCTTCACGCAAGCTGATCCGTTCAAATCCTACAACATCAAGCTTTCGACCGTGATCAACCACTCTGGTATCAGCCCATACACGCGCGTCATGGACAATGTGCGATACGTTCAGAACACGCTTGAAGCTTTGGATATCGTCGCTGAGGTGAAAGTCGAGAAGGAATACGCCGTTAACCCAGAGACCCGTAGACGCCAAGTGGTTGATGCAAAATTCATCATCTACCCAAGCCGCGCCTTCACTCATGAGCAAGTGAAAAGCAACGCTCATGCCAAGCGCCTAGAAGGTGCCGTAGAAGGGGAGGGGGGATACCCACTGCTTGAACCAAGGAAGAGCGACTTCAAAAATCTCAGGGACTACGAGAAGGCTCGCAGAGAATTTCTGAAGGCTCAGACCTAGCCGAGATTGTGGAAAACTCACCCGAAACTATAGGGTTCTGGTTCACGCTACAGGGGGTCAAACCTAGGGTTCTGGTTCACGTTTCGGATTCTACGACCCTACGACCCCCAAATATCTATGGCAGATCACCGTCAAATATAGGGTTCTGGTTCACGCTAGAGCACTTTTCACATGGAAACCTAGGGTTCTGGTTCACGTTTCATATAATTAGAGCCACAAAATATAGGGTTCTGGTTCACGCTAGAGCACAAGAAGCACCTATGTAGGGTTCTGGTTCACGCTACAGGGGGTCAAACCTAGGGTTCTGGTTCACGCTACGAGCTAAATTTGCAGGGTTCTGGTTCACGCTATCACCTCAGAAGATACTGATCTTAAAGCAAGACCACCAAACCCAACCTCTTTTTCAACCGCATTATTAACCTTTAACCTAATTCTTAGCCCCAAAATCATTGTGGAAAACTTCCGTAACAGACGTTCAAGCAAATGTTTGGCCAGCTAAACATCTACGATGAAAAAGAAAAACCAGAGCTGTCACTCATGGTCATTTCATTGAAATCCTTGAATCCATGATACTGGTCACGACAGTCATCAACTGAGATCGTGCCCAAAAGCTCCTGGAAATAAGTCGTTCCCGCATCACCCGCCTGGTCATTATCCAAAAACAAGCGAACCTCATCATACTTGCGTTCAAGTATGTGAGCTACAGCACGAGCCTTGAGAGCACCTGAGTTGAGCACAACCACCGAAAATGGCGGCTCAGAATGATTGTGAAAACTTAGGTAAGCCAAGAAATCGAAAAACCCCTCAAAAACGGCGCATACAGAGCTGTCAGGCACTTCGAGGCAGGTGATGTCCTTTCCAACCCCAACAAAGCCCTTGAAGAGCGAATTTCGGGCCTCATAGCCCGATCCAGCAGGCCAACCGATAGCAAAATACTTTTTGGACTGGTCTGGCGGAGTGAAATGTATCTGGTGAAGGTACTTTTCGACCAGCGTTGAAGCTATCTTGCGTTTGTCTAAATACTGAAGAAGGGCAGGGTGCTTAACCGGCCCCTTGTGCAGAAGCTTCAGAGCTGTCCCGCCATCTTTTTCTTTTTCAATAGCAGAGCGCCTTTGATCCAAGAGCTCAGGCAGGTGCGTGGGCTGGGATTGGCGATATCCGTAAGGCGAGTAGAGCCCTGTACGCTCCAAATGACGTAAGGCGTCACGAACAGAAGAACAGCATAGTTCAACAGCTAGGTCGAGTGTATTGCCACCTCGACCGATGCCATGATCATACCATTTGTTGATAATCGTATCGACCTTGAAGGATGGTGAGCTGTCACCGCTGCGAATGGGACTCTTATACCAAAGCTCACGGCCACCCATTCGAGTTTTCGCAGGTTTGTACCCCTGATGCTCCAGGTAGAGATCAAGGGGGATGGTTTTTGCTTGGTCAGCTCTCATGGGTCAATGGTTAGTAAATAGAGGGGCTAGCGCAGAAAGCGTTCAATGAGGCGGTAAATTTCATCGTCGTTGCGCTTGCCAACCAAGGCGACACGCAAAATATCCCCATCAATCTTGTAGATGATTCGGTACTCACCGGATTTTGCGCGCCGCCATGGCGCGTATCCTTTCAGCTCGACCGTGGGCAAAGCCTCTGGATCGTCAGCTAGCTGTTTGATTCGCGCTGCAATCTGTTTGGCTTGCTTGGCTGGTATCTTGCCGAGCGCTTTGTCCGCTCGCTTGGAAAGCTTAATCGTCAGCATCGAGCAGAGCGTTAATGCGGGCCGAGCTTTGTTCCGCCGTCAAGTAACCTTCAGCGTCAGCAGCTTTGGCTTCCTCGCCCCAGATCGTGTCCTGGATATCGTCGATGGAGAAAAACACGCCTACAGGGCGATCCTTCTTCGTCACAACAACAGGTTCGCGCTGAGCGGCGTCGATGAACTGCCCAAAGCGCGTCTTGGCATCTACAGCCGACATCGTTTTCATGTTCATGATTCCATAGTTAGAGGTTATTATGACCATTATAGTCACAATGGGCAGAAAAGCAAATTTACTTTGGTCGTTCGTCATCCATGGTGAAAAAGTGCTCAACATCCGCGTTCGCTTGATCAATTTGTGCTTTGAGCGCCAAGAAGTCCCCTTCAAGGGACTCGAAATCTTCGTTGATCAAGCTGAGAATGGGTCCAAGCACCAACACAAGGCATTCTGACAGCTCTTCGTAGCGCCCTTGTTCAGCGGCGGTATGACAGAAGGCCAAATGTTCTGCCAAACGCGGCAATCTCTTCGATGGGGTGATTTTCATGGTGGTATGGTTAGGGATATTGCTCTGAGCCTGCCGATAATACCGCTACCTTTCCGCGTCAAAAACCGCGCCTTCACAGGCGAACGGTTTTATGACCCGATGCAGGAGGGCGCGGTTTTTGGGAGGCGTCTCAGATGCAACTGAGGCGATTTACCTCTTAATCCATCGACTTATGGATACCAAAATTATACGCAGGGATGCCGAAATCCAAAATTTTCTTGCGGCAAAAGTTCAGGCCGGAGGCATCTCCCAGACTGTTGCTAAAGAAGTGCTAGCCGACCAGCCCGAAGATATTGAGGCATGGTTTCGGGGCCTCTCGCAGCACGGTTGTGTTTCTGGATGGGTCTGAAGCCTCATCTGGTACAGCGATACCCATGCGTTTTTCGACAAGTACTACGACGAGATCGAAGAGCTACGCGCATGCTGGGAAGACAGCGTTGGTCAGCCTTTGACAATCAAGGGCGATCTGAAGAATTATCTGGCATGGTTTGCCTTCGAAGAAGTGGCCTATCAGATGGCCGAAGAGCTGGGGTTTGAATAACCCCGCTTCTTCGAAACTTTTGACAAACCGTCATTTTCTCGCACAATTCTTCCCGACCGCTTAACAGCGTTCACCCATCAATCCACCAGTCTTTCGAGACTGGTGGGAGCCAGCCTCGAAAGACCCCAATCAGGGGAGAAGAGGCATGGCAGAGACAGCCAATGCTATCGGCCGCGATGCCGCCTTGGCGGCATTCAAGCAAACTTTCCGGCAGCTCGCACCGTACCGGCACCGTTATGAGGTGTTCCGGGATTTTGTGACCATGGCCGCGTGCAGCCTGCACAATGCTACATTCGGGGGCATCCACAAGGACGACGCCCGCGAAAAGGAATACCTACGGATCATCGGTCAGTACAAACCCGACGACCAAAAGGCTTTTCCGAAACTGATGGCGCAGCTTGTTGCTGCGCTGGACGAAGAGCCCCGCGACATCCTTGGGCCGCTCTACATGGAGCTGGAAATTGCCAACAAGGACGCCGGTCAATTTTTCACCCCGCCTGAGCTCAGCGAGCTCATGGCGCGGATGACCTTTGCCGGAGAGCTCGACAAACTCGAAACTCAGCCCTTCATCACCGCCGGGGAACCGGCGGCGGGGGCAGGGGGGATGATCTTGGCGCTGGTCAAAGTGATGATTGCGGCAGGACACAACCCGGCAGACAAGCTCTGGGTGCAAGCCATCGACGTGGACCGCATGGCCGCGCTGATGTGCTACATTCAGCTGAGCCTCTGGAACGTGCCCGCTGAGGTTATCGTTGGGAACACGCTCAGCTGGGATATCCGCGAGGTCTGGTACACGCCCGCCCATCACCTTGGGCTCTGGAAGTACCGGCTGCACCGGAAGGAAGGCAGCACCGAGGTCGCGCCCGCTCCAAAGGAGGGAACGCCAGAACCGGTGGCCAAAGCCAAGGTTTCCGAGGAGCCCAAGCCAGCGCCGGTCACCACGCCGACGCAGCTTGGCTTCGACTTCTGAGGCCCGCCATGGCTGAGGATTACGAAGAATTCGAGATCGACTGGAAAGGACAGGGGATCACCGTCCGGTGGTGCCCGCAATGGCTGGGCGGCATGACCGCCCACCTTGAAATCGTGACGGCCGACCGTTCACCGCATCCGATATCCGAAACCGGATACCGGTCACACTTCTGCCCGCGTGAGCTGGTGGAAGATGCTGGTGGCCCGGTGGCCTTTGTCACGGCATGGCTGGAGACGAAGGATGACGGCAAACCCGTTCAGCTTTCGCTCCTATGAAAACGAGAGAGCCCCGGCGTGGGGCTCTTTTCACGGGTCAAAATTTTGCGCAAATCGAGAACTTGTGGCATACTGAGTTCACTTACCTTGTAATCACCCCAACACATGCTGACCCTATTTTGATCCCGCACACCCGCGCAGCAAAAGCTGACGGATCGTTTCGAGGACACCGACATTTTTCGCCCTGAGTTTCGCCACGACGCGATGTACCTGCTGCAAGAGATCATCGGCGACACGCCTGGTGTAAACGGCGGTGTCCTGGACGCGGCTTCATTTTTCCTTGCGTGAGAAGAGGACGAAGGCGCTATCCTATATCAGAGCTACTTGCGCCATGTTGACCCAAATAACCTTTGAGACCGCCACGCCCAGGTCTACCGCGCAGCTATGACCGAACTTGCAGCCAGATGATTTGCCGATGCCAAATCAACAACACGCAGCGGCATAGCGACCGCCCTCAGACAATAGGCCAAACCTTCCCCGTCAGACCCAGCCCCACCCAGGGACTCTTTTTCTTTTTCACCCGCAACGCTCAGTTTTCGACCGCCTCTCCAGCCCTTAAATCCGTCTTAAATCCTAATAGCACCCGCTGCGAAACTTTTGACATCTTGGCGCATTTGGAGAAAATGATTCTCGCAACAAAACTCGAAGAGTTCTTGTTGGCAAGATTGCGACTTTCACTGTAAGGATGCTTTCTGCACCTTCCACTGTAAGTCATCTTGTGAGGGTGTCACCCTTCAAACCCGAGCAAATGGGGAGACCCCTTTGCAAACCCCTAGGGCGCGATGGCAAGGACGTTACGTTTAAAAATCGCACCCTGGGCTCCGCCCGTTCGTGGCTGAAACTGTCCCCCGGACAGTTTCCAAGACGCCACTCACACCCTAAATCAGACAAACCCATGCCAAGCAACAGCGCCGAGTACCAGAAGAAATACCGCGAGACTTACAACAAGCGGGTCCGTAACGTGACCGTTACGGTGCCTATGTCGCAGTATCGAGAATTTCACGACTATGCCTCGTCACAGGGGCTGTCTTTGTCTGCGCTCATGCGCGCGGCAACAGATGTGCAGATCAGGTCTGCCCAGATGAAAAGCGCCGCTGTGGAATCCGAGCTCAAGGAGCTCAGCTTCCTGCTTTCGAACATCGCCAACAACGTCAACCAAATGGCCCGTCACTCAAACCGTGTGCGCCACGTGGCCGACGAAGGAGGGCTCTTTCAAAAGCTGCATGAGCTCGAGCAGACGCTCGATGAGTTTGTCACGGCCCGCTTACAACAGGACACATGATTATCAAATCGCTCAGTCGAAAATCTCCGACCTTCGGACAGCTCGCAGCCTATATGAGCAGCGAGAAATCCGACGCGCGTTTTGATCTGTATCGTCACTGTTACAAGCGCAATCCAGACGATATTGCCGCCGAGTTTTTCGAGAACAGCCGCCACTTGACCAAACGCAAGAACGGCAACTTCCTCTACCATGAGATCATAAGCCTCTCGGTTGAGGAGGGGGCCGATCCGGAAGTTTACAAGGTGGGGCTGCAAAACATCGTGGATACCTATGTGGAGGCCCGCTGCCCGGACAATCTGGTCTATGGGTGCCTGCATCAGGACCACGGGCACAACTTGCATTATCATCTGATGATAAGTGCCAATGCCCGTGGGGATGGAAAACGCACCAGGCTGACCCGTGCCCAGTTTGACGTGATCAAGCGCAAGCTCGAGGAGCATGTGTTGCGCGATTATCCTGAGCTGAAGCAAAAGGAGCTTATCGGAGCCAACCGCGACGGCGAGAAAATGTCGCGCAAGGCCGGTGAGGTGCAGCGCCGCCTAGGCGCGTTGCCCAAACGCGAGGAGGTCAAAGAGACCTTGCTTGCCGCGATGAACCAGACATCCAGCATGGGCAATTTCCACTTCTATCTCGAAGAGCGCGGATACCAGTTCTATGTGCGCGGTAAAAATTACGGCGTGGAAGTGGCCCATGAAGATGGGACAACCAAGAAATACCGCTTTTCCACGCTTGGGGTGCATGACCAGTTCGAAGCGTTTTCCGAGTTGGTCACGCGGTCTGAGCGTATGGATCAGGCTGACGATGGCGCGGGTGAAAAAGAAAACAACGACGCCGATCAGGTGATTGAGCCGGAGCAGGAACCGCTTGCCCGTGCTGAGGGCGATGGGCTGGAGCGTGAACCAGAACCCTATACTGAGGGGCAAGAAGAACGGCCCCGGGAAGCGGAAAAATCCGCGCGGGTGAAAAAGAAAAAGAGCCAGACTGAGAGGCGCAAGAAGAAGGCCAAAGATGGTCAGGCCGATGGTCGGGGCCAAAAGGCGGATAATGAAGTTTATGTTAAATATGACAGCAATGCTGACCTAAAATCGGATACCGCTTCTCAGCAAAATCCGCAAGCTGAAGCGGAAAAGAGCGGGGAGAAGGACGAGGATGAGATGAAGCTGAAGGATATTATGGGTGTACGTGAAACGCTTAAAGACAAGCGCAAGGCCGATACCGCCACCAAAGACGATGTGGCCCGCGCGACTGAATCCGCTGGCCGCAAGGCCGAGGCCAAGGTGAAAAAGGAAATGAACAAGACCGCAGAAGCGACGGCTAAGCGGACCGCCGATCAGGTCCGTCAGGAGTTTGAACGTATGACCGCAAAACAAAAAGAATCCGCCAACCACATGCCAAAACAGAAGCGATGACGCTTTGGCGTCTTTCTGTTACTCCATCACGTCCGCGCACAGGTTCGGCGTATTCTGAAGGCCAGTGCTCTAACTGATATTTTGAAATTGAAACCCGATGCCAATCAAAACGACACATGACCTGTTCAAGAGCTCCTTCAGCATTTTAGGAGCTGGCGTCGAGTACATGCTGAAAGGCTATCAGACGCGCAAGACGGGCGCTCAGTTCGCCAAAAGCAAGGACGTTAGGGAATACCTCTCCCCGAAAAACACGGGGCTGTTGATCGACGGCTATTCCCGCCGGTTATCTGAAGAGGTCAGTTTCCAGAACGTGGCCGTCTATGGGGTCACGGGGACCGGGAAATCATCCGCATTCGTGCGTCCCAACATCTTCGATAAGGCCGACCGCCCGAGCGTGATCGTCGTGAACGATATGTCGGGCGATTTGTATCGTGACACCAGCGGCCAGATGGCAGCGAGGGGCTACCGCGTCGTCGTGCTCAACCCGCACGACCTGGCCCATTCACACCGCTACAACCCCTTTCTGGACATCCAGAACGAAAACGAAACCATCCACCTGGCGCAGATGTTTGTACAGGCCGTCTCAGGGGGTGATGGAAAGGACAAAATCTGGAGCTCCGGAGCTGAGCGCTTTGTGACCTTCTTTCTGAAATGCCTGCGCAAGTCAGAGAACAAATACAACACGCCCCACAACCTCTATTATCTTTTCCAGAATTTTGGCGACGATGGCAGCGCTCTGCATCGCTTTGTGGCGGAGTGCAGCTATGATGACGAGTTCATGATCAACGAGTGGAAATCGCTCCTCTCGGTCCACAAGGACGGCATCTTGTCTTTCATCATGAACGCGACCACGGCGCTCAAAATCTTCGCCAACCGTGATGTGTGCGAGCTGACCGCCTCGAGCGACATTGATCTGAGCACGCTCAGACGCCAGAAAACGATCATCTATATCGTGACGCCGCCGCAGTACCAGAAAATGTACCAGCCGGTCACCAGCATGTTTTTCCTGAGCCTCTTGCAGGCCTGTATGCGTGAGCTGCCCAAGCGTGGCGATCTGCCAGTCTATTTCCTCTATGACGAGTTTGGAAATTCTTTCCTGCCGGATTTTGACGTCTTTGCGACCACAGTCCGCAAATACAGAATCTCGCTGATGCTGTTCATGCAGGGGATCAACCAGCTTGTGAAATCCTATGGTCGCAACACCACCAGCGTGATCCTGTCGGGGATCGCAACCCAGATCAGCTTTGGGGCGGCAGAGCAGGAGACAGCCGAGTATTTTGAGCGCCGCGCGGGCAAGGTGCGCGTCATTCAGCGTCCTAAGCTCAAAGACCCGCATATCGAAAACTACAGTGAGTATAATCTGATCAACGCCTCGGAGATCCGCGAGCTGCCCGCAGGCCAGCTTTTGGTGATCTCGGATAATCGCAAAACAGCGTTGATAGACGTGGTGCCCAGCCACCAGAACCCGAAATTCCGCCGTATGATGAAAAAGAAACCTGCGCCGATACGCCCGTCTTCATCGGGTAAGATTGAGTTCTTGCAGCTATGAGACGAGGGTTAGCCGCCATACGGGACCGTGCTTATGACGTGGTGGCATCTGAAGGGGTTTTTGTCCTTCAGTTCATCGGGGATTTGATCCGAGGCCCAGATACGGATCGAGGCGCGGCTTTTGTGAAGCGCGATCAGGAGCGCCGTAAGATCAACAAGGAACCCGCGCTGAATTATGAAGAGCGCGTTCAGTTCCAGGAGCTGATGCAGCGTCAGGATGGTGAGACCATCATCGAGCATTGGAAACGTCAAAAGGTCCTCATAGCCACCGAAGGCAAGAAGGACCTGGTGCGTCAGTACAAAGCCCTGAAATCCTCGCGGCAGAAATTGGAGGGTAAGAAGCAGAGCTCTGCTGCTGAGAAAGAAAAGCGGAAGCTCGAGGAGCAGTTTCGGCAGATCAAGCAGGCGCGATATGTGCCCCGGCAACGGATGTGAGGGGGGCGATGCGACGATTGATTGCCATTGTTCTACTGACAGCCGCGCTTGCAGGCTCGTTATTGGGGTTCTTGCCCGCTCAGGGGATCGACTGGGTGTTCATTGCAGCCTTTTTGCTGGGCGGCATAGCCGCCATCTGGCAGGGCCGTGATTTTGCCAACATGGCCTTCCTGGTGGCTGCGGCCATTCTGATACAGGCCTTTATCAATATTCTTGGTTTGATGCCCCTCACAAAGATTGTGAACGGGGCGCTTTTTGTGCTGGCGATCTGGCGGAATCCTGATGGATTGAGCTTGCTGGTGAAAAAGAAAAATGAGGGTGATGGGGTAAGTGATGGTGTGGGCACGGCCAGCGCTGCCGCAGCAGCCAGTGGGAATACCGCGCAATCTGTCTTTGAAGAGTTCCAAGCCTTCACTAAGGCGCAACAGGGAGATGATGGAACATCAGCTGATGAGGAGCCATCGAAGCCAGACAGAAAAGAACGGCGCAGAGGATCGCGGTCAGGTGGACGGCGAGGTTCAGGATCGTCGCGCCACAGCTCGAGCCGTTCATCCAAACCACGTGGGCGTTCAAAACCACCGGAACCGCAGGATGAAAAGCCAAAGCGAGAACGAAAATCGTCAGGGTCGCGCAGGCGCTCGAGTTCAAAGCAGCCTGATCTAGGCAAAGCCCAAGCCGCATTGCAGGCCCAGCAACACGCCATTCAGCGGGAAAAGCAGCGTCTTGAAGATGAGCGCGTAGCTGCAGAGCGGAGGCGCAAGGTCGAGGAAGCCCGGTTGCGCAAAGAACGCGAAGCTTTGGAGCGTGAAAAGGCCGCGCTCAAAACAGCACAGCCAGTGAAACAGGCCCAAGCCGACAACAGAACGCCAGAAGAAATTCTGGGGCTGAATAATCCGGGCTACACCTTCCAGGACCTTAAAGATGCCCGCAAACGAGAGGTGGCCCGTTGGCATACGTCCAGCATGGGCAACAAACCCCAAGAACTTGTGGAACTGGCCGAGGAGGAGCTCAAGAAGATCAACCTGGCCTATGACCGGCTGAAGAAGAGGTTTGAGTGAATAGATGCTGAGCCCGAAAGGCCTACAAGACATCGGTGAAAACTTGACGCAAGATCAAGCAGCAGGATTCTTGTTGCGTCTGGTATTCCTATGGCCCGCGTTCATCACCGCTTGGGCCTCAAGCACCACCGTGGCCGCTATCTTAATCGAGACCGTCGCGGGCAGCGGCACGATCTTTGGCGAGCATGGGGTCCAGCTTTGGTCGCTCTATTCGCTGTTGGCCTATGCGCTTGGTTTCATGGCGGCCCGGGTCTGGTATCGGTCCGATTTTGTACGGCGACAACCTGTCGTCGGTAGTCTGCTTGGCTTCGTCAGCCTTATCGCGGCGATGTGGATTCTGAAGGCCATCCGCCCTGCCCTGGGTGTTTTGTTTGGTGCATGAAAAAGCGATGCCATTTTTTGTTGTACTGAGCTTGAGGTGGTTACCTTACATTAGCCAAAGTCTTTGATTTTACCCCTGAACCGGTCCCGCCGTTTTATTTGCACGTCTGGACAGTCAAGAGAGCTACCGCAAAACGTTAGATCAGGATTTGCATGCATCTTGATTTCAAAATCCACCCTGCCGCTAACACGGTCTATTTCACCATCCACACTTATGGTTCCGGTGGGGGTTTGGATATAGTAGTGAGGAACCAACTCAGGGTAGTTTCCTGTTTGTTTGCGAATATAGGGGTCATTGCCCGCCGGGATGTGATTCCGTCGAGCTCCAATTGGGGTGTAACAGCGGGCAATTTTGGATTTGCTCCACCTCTCTTTCTTTCGCGCGGAAACAGCGTAGCGCAGCGCTAAAACTTCAATTTCAACCATGTTTAAATTTGCGGGTGA
>Ga0181561_10005216_pt1 | contig 11097 bp, 16 predicted proteins | sample 011ome_19_FD_133760 | JGI IMG/M metagenome (GOLD analysis project Ga0181561, IMG submission 133760) | Coastal salt marsh microbial communities from the Groves Creek Marsh, Skidaway Island, Georgia - 011510BT metaG (megahit assembly) | ecosystem: Environmental > Aquatic > Marine > Intertidal...
AATTGCATCGTTCAATTCCCATGTGAGCCATTCAGCATCTTCAATATCATCACAAAAAAAACATCCCTTAAATCCATCTGCCATAGTCAGAACGACACCTATTTTGCATTGCTCTGCGATAGTAGTGTTTTTAACGTCAATTGACACAGGTACTGATTCCATTTCTATCTCCTTCGTTTTTTTCGTGTATCGCTGTAACACTGTTGATTCTACTGATATCGTATTACTTGTCAACCATTCGGTTACAATTAATGCGTTATGCATCAAAATAAATTTTGGTAGGATCGATTTTTTTAGGAGATAAAAGATGAAAAACCACGGTGGATACAAACTCAAAACCAAAAACAAAAATTCAAAAAATCGGAACGCTGCTATGGTGGGCGGTATTAGGGTTACTCGTAGTAAACCAGTGTACCCACCTCGATAGCGTCGAAATAGAAAGTCGCGACAGCAGAATTGAGTAGGCCGCCCCTCAACCCCTTACTGCGGCCTTCCGGGCCCGGCGCCAGCCGGGCCTTTTTTTGCCTAAAATTTTAAAAAAAAATTTGGTGCATGCGGGTCTAACCCCTATCCCCCCACCCCAGCCAGGCTCGAAGGGGGGGTTCCGCAGCTCCGAAAAAGCCTGGCGCCGTGGCTGCGCTTCCTTGGAATCTCGCGCACCATCCCTGACCACCTAGCAAACGTAAGTCATTGATTTATATAGCATTAGGTATTGCTTGTAACACTCGTACACGGACGTTACATCTTGCAACCCTGATTTAACGTGTATTCAAGCCCAAATGCCCGCCAATCCCGGTCCTGCGCGCATGGGACGGCCCGTGCAGCGCGTCTCTGCGCGTGTCTACTGCTCGCTGACAATATCTCGAAGTGCTTTTAAATGCTGATCTTGGATGTTGATCTGAACGAGAGGATCTTTGCGTGCAGCCCAGTTATCTGGATTTGCTTGCGCCGCTAACCACTTACGCGTATCAATCCTAACCTTTGCCACCTGAGCATCACTAGCATCAGCTATGTTGTCTGCAATCGATAGCGTCTCTTCGGCCAGGTAGTTCGCCCACTCTTTGCGCGCTTTGTAGTATCGATCCTCTCGACCCTCGACGCCTCGCATCCACTTGTAGAACACTCGCTTGCCAACGCCACACTCTTTAATCAATGCAGTCACGGTTGTGCCACTTGCCAACCTATCGAACAGCACATCCTCACCGATATCTTCAAGCTTCTTCACCTTCATTGATATCATTTTAGTTCCACTCATTCGCTCACTCCTAAGTCGCGCAAGACCTCTCGGACATCGTTTAGATAATCGAAGTCTTCGAAGTCGTCTGTAAAGTTTATTCGGTGTATTTTGTGTGAACTTTTTTGTTCCACGTGAAACGTCTTTTTTCCCGATCTATCCGCCGGTTTCGCACCCCTTTGCCCTAACTTGGCCGAGGTCACGATCGCGCCTCAGAGAGCTTCTACGGGCGTCTGAACGGCATATCGTTCATGCACCCGCCGTATCGACTCTATGGCCGATCCATTCTTGATGAGGTCTGACGTATATCGAAGTACGACATAACCATGCTCCACAGCCAGGTTGTACTTCACACAATCGTTCCTGAAGCCGATCCCACTGGTATGCCGACCGCCTGCCCAGGTGCCACCTTCACATTCAACGATTAAACAAGACTGCGGCAGTACGAAATCAAACCTAAACCGACGACCGGGTATCAGCATCTGCTCCCGCTCATAAATGATCCCAGCATCATCGAGCTGTCGCGACATCGATTCTTCTAACTTACTAGCCGCCACGCCGACCCCCGAACGCAAACCGCTGCGCGTCTGCTGTCGCGACTTTAGGTTCCTCCTCTGCCTCTGGCGCCTCATCTGGCTCGCCATCGTCCAGCTCTAGAACGTACTCATCATTATCCAGGCTCACCCGAATTGTCATACCGGGTTCGAAGTCATCGATCTGTAAATGCAAAGTAGCCATGAGCAAATATTGCGATAGCAAAACTTGATGCGCTACTGACTACAACAGCATCAATGCGGCGGCTGTTCAACCGCGCAGAATATATGTAGATAAAGCTGGCGCGACAGTGCGCCAGTTATATATCTATATATAGGGGCAACTGTCGCACTGTCGCAGATTCTGTAAGTCGTTGATATCGTTGTAGTTAATCGTTTAAAAATGAACTGTCGCAGAAAACAAACTGTCGCAACTGTCGCAAACTCCCCGCAAAGCCCCGGTTTTATTGACTGCGACAGTTATTTTGGCCAACTGTCGCACAACTGTCGCAACTGTCGCAGCCTGTTTTATTGATCGCGGGTTTGATGCTCATAAATCGTCCGAATCCACCATTCGAACTCACCCACATCGAGCGTGTGACGCATTATATTGACCTGGTAGCAGACCAGTTGAACGTTGCCACTGATGTAATGTTCTGCCCCATTGATGCGATCGATAGAAGCATTGAGAGGCATTTTCTTGTCTTTTGCGCCCCGGTGGTGGGTCATATTAAGGCCGCTGACGGCGCATTTGCCGCCCTGTGTATGCCAGAGATTGACGATCTCTTCTGGCTCAATGGTCCAATCGAAGCCATTTTTGACGCGAAGATGCTTGAGCTTTTGCACAGCCCGGAAGAGGTATTTTTCTGCTGAGTTGTTATAGCGGCGCTGTCGCGACAATCTCAGGCAATCGCGGCAGCGTCTTTTATCGACCTCGGAAGGCCAATAATCCTCTATAGGCTTTTCGGTGTTGCAAATACTGCAAGTTACTCGCTGATCTGCCATTTGGGAGCGTCTCCGACTTCTATATACTTGCGCATATGTCTGCTTGTGTCGGCCCGCTCAACGACCTTGAGCTCACGATTCTGCAACCAGGTCGCAAGCAATTGTTTTATCTTACTCTTATTCTCAGCAAGGCCCGAATCTAGCCCCAGCACGTCGGCTATCGCGATTCCCGCCCAATTTTTTGAGCGCACGTCCTCTCGCCATTCGCCGTTCCTGATCTCCGCCTGCACGGCATGCAAGTCCGCCACGGTAATCTCATCAAATGGATCAGGCCATTGCCAGCTCTCCGGGACGCCCACGTTGTCGCCGTTTGCGAGCTGCACGCTGATCATCTGCCGCCAAGAGCTGTCGCGACTTGGTGGTGCGAGGTTATCTTTGCTATCCCCTTCTCTGCTGTACCGCCACCGCTCTGATTCATCTAGGCCCGCGTTGCGCGCTTCTTCATAGGTCATACTCATCAATCGTCTGACGTGCCTAGCGGCGTCCGTCAGAGACGATGCTCCCCTGGCGTCTCCATATGAAGCCGACTGCCCGTTCTGCGCTTTCCTGACGTGATGCACTAATTCGACTGCGCAATTGCCCTGCTCTGCTATACGGCCCCAAGTTTTGACGACCAGGTCCATAGCCCCGTTGTCGTTTTCATTCAGCTTGTGACTACTAACAAACGGATCGACGATAATGACATCGATTTTATGCTGCTTGATGTAATCGAGGATGATGTCCGCGGCTGGCAAAATGATTGGCTCTCCGCCGCGGTTCTCAGCAATAACGACTGAGCTGTCGCGACCTGAGTTCACGAATAGGTTGCCAGCGTATGCTTCTGGCTCTACGCGGTGATGCACTGCAATACCGGCCAAGCGTCTTTTTAGCTCATCTAAAGGGTCTTCCAAATTCCAGACCCATACCCTTCTCTTGGGCGTTTCTATCCCCAAAAGGGGTATTCCCGACGCCATAGCCATCGCTTCTGTCAATGTTAGAGCGGTCTTGCCGGTGCCCCCGGCAGCGACCGTCACTGACAAAAATTTGCGGATGTAGTGCCGGCCATACACCCACTCTCGCGGTGGCAGCGCTGCAATGTTGCCGATGTCCAGCGCCTGGGGTGCTAGTGCGTCCGTGATCTCAGCGATCTGCTCGGCTGTCGCAACTTCTGGTAACTGATCCCAGCCCTTGTCCCTCGCGCCTTTTATGGCCACCTTGAACTCGGCAAAGGTTTGCTCATGAGTGTAACCGGGCTGTGTCCAGCCCGTTGCGGTCTGCAAAATATCCTCGTCCGTCAAACCTCGCTGGACTTGCGCAGCGACGTATCTGATCATCTCATCGTGCCAACCGCCTTGATTGGCATCGAGGATCGGCTTCGGTTTGTTCTCTACGTTGATCTTTTCGAGGTCCATCTCTGACAGCATCGGCAGCTCTCGCCAATCACCATCCACGCCCTGGTCGATGGTCTCCTCATAGATGGCGCCAGTCGAATGAATACTGCCGGCAGCGATGACGATTCCGCCCCTTCCCCGAACATCTATCTTTGCTTCTGGGTCGGTACTGTTAGCAATTTCTAAATTCGGATTGGCTCGATAGTAGAAGTGACGACCGCGTGCTGTCGCGACTGTTCTGCTTGTGTAAGGCAAGTGCTCTTTCACCCAGGCTTCTGCCTCGGCGCTGTCAGCATCAACGACCACAACCTCTTTGCCGGTGACAATAGCCCAGTTGCACCCAGCAAACCGAGCGCTGCTAGCAAAGTATTCAAACTCGTCTGTCGAGACTTCTTTGCCCTGGTATTTTTGCCAGTTGACCAACGGCACCTTCTGCTGAGGGTGCGCTGGGATGACCGTCAGCCCCTCTTCGAAAAGCGCTCGCGCTTTGTCTACAGGCTCCAAGTGCGCCTCAATCAACGATTTCGGCCCATAAATCAGGCCGAATTGCAGATTTTTTTATGTCCCAAATTGAGCAAATTTCAATTGCTCTTTCAGCGGGTATGCCCTTCTCGCTCTTTTTCCACTTATACACTGCATTTCTCGATAAACCGAGCTGCGCGGCCATTTCACTTACGTTGATATCTTGCCAAAAACTGCTCGGTGTCATTTCGCTCGCCTGATTAAAAAAAATCAAATGTACACCAAATGGTTACACATGTGAACCTTTGTGATTACAATAAGCAAAATTAGTATTGCTATTAGTCAACTACAGGTTTACATTCGAAGGACTAAATACACAGGAGTACATATATGAGTAGGGTGCCGTTTCACCAGCGGATTCAAGAACTACGTCAAGCGCGAGGCCTTAGCCTTCGGCAAATGGCTGAAGAACTCGAACAATATGGTGTAAAAGTTAGTCATAACGCAATCGCTAAATGGGAACAGCCAAAAATGGTTGGCGCTACTAGACTCCCGAGCCAAGAAATCATTGCAGCATTGTGCAAATTGTTTAACGTCAAACCCTCATTTCTCGTCGAAGAAATGTTCTCTAACGTCCGCTCAAAAAGCGATTCTGAGCGAATTGCAAAATTATTAGACGTAGAGCTATTGACGGAAGAAGAATTTGCCGCTTTACTCAATGTGAAAGATTTATTCATCAAATCACGCAAGCAGAAAGCAGGGGAAAAATGAACAAGATAGTCAACCATACTATAAGCAAGCAGGCGTCAAAATTTGTAAGAGATATGGTTGATAAAATTTATTTGCACGAGAATTATCATTGTTGTACTACAGCCGAATGGGAAGTCTGGCACCTCAGCTCTTGCTGTGTAGGCAGATGCGACAAACCTTGCTGTGCCAGTAACGAAAGGCAAGGCCAAATCATGACCTGTCACGAATTTTGGTCGCGCAAGCCGCTTGTCGCGCAGCACACGAAAAACAACGATTTCTTAAAGAACCTCCGACGAACCGGCACAGCAAGCTGCGTCATGCAAATACGCAATACGCACATACTCTGGGGTCATGGTAATCGAATCTATAACAAACAAATTCCAGATCACTTTGTTGATGAGTTGGTGTTAGCAGCAAAAGATCAAAATCTGTTTTCGAAGTCACCTGTTCTCGGACTCTACATCAACGAAAAAATGCTCGCCTAAAATAATTGTAACCATTTGGTAGACAGCGATTACAATAATCGTTTATGCTCTCATTTCGACATGAAACGAGAGAAGAACGATGGACGCATACAGAAACGAAGTTACACCCTCCCATAACCAACCAAACTTAGACGTACTAGCCGAGCAATGGCTTCAGCAAAAAACGCTGGAAGACAACTGCCGGGCCCGTCGGATTGAGATCGAGCAACAGCTCATCCCGCACCTCGCGCAACGCGAGGAAGGCAGTGCGACAACCACCACAACGTTTGGTCGGAAGATCAAATTAACCACCAAGAACAACTACAAGCTGGACGACACTGCGCTGCAAGCAATTCGCGAAAGTGTGCCAGCGAACATGCTGCCGTTGAAGCTCACGCAAACGATCGACGTTGCGCGCTTGAAGTATCTGCGCAATAACGAGCCTGAGACCTATCGCAAGATTGCAAGAGCGTTCACGCACTCCCCTGCCAAGCCCAATGTTTCGATTACAGGGGGTGAGATCTAATGGCCATCGATTTATCTGCAATCAAAAAGACGAGCGGCCTCAAGCCACCATCGATGATCGTATTCGGCTCCGCTGGCGTGGGTAAAACCACGTTCGCGGCTGCCGCGCCTAACCCTATCTTTTTACAAACTGAGGCCGGGGAAGGTGCGCTTGAGCTGTCCGCGTTTCCGCTGCTTAAAACCTATGACGAGCTGATCGAAGCGATTACCGCGTTGATTGAGCATGAGCACGATTACGGCACGCTAGTGCTCGACAGCCTTGATCATTTAGAGCCGCTGATCTGGAAGAAGGTTTGCCAGGTTGAAGGCAAGAAGTCGATTGAAGAGTTTGGGTACGGCAAAGGCTACGTGTTTGCCCTCGATTACTGGCGCGAGTTTCTAGCTGCGATTAACTCACTGCGCATGCATAAGAATATGTCGTTGATCTTAATCGCGCACACGCACATCCGCGCTTACAACAGCCCCGACACTGAGTCTTATGACCGCTACGAAATCAAGCTGCACGCAAAAGCCAGCGGGCTCATTCAAGAGTCGGTCGATAGCGTGCTGTTCGCGAAGCACAAGATCATCACCAAGAAAGAAGACAAAGGATTTAACCAGACGCGAGTGCGCGGTATCAGCACTGGCGAGCGCGTGCTCTGCACTACGGAGACACCTGGTTACATCGCAAAGAATCGATACGGCTTACCAGATGAGATCGACCTCACCTGGGCAGCCTTCGAACAAGCAATCGTTAACGCAACAAGTACGGAGAAATAAAAATGGCGACACTAAGTTTTCAAGCAGATGAAGTTAGCTTCACTGACGAGCCCAGTAAGTACGACCCAATTCCAGAGGGTTTGTATAAGGCTGTCATTATCGACAGTGAAATGAAGCCTACGAAAGCTGGGACTGGCAATTACCTAGAGCTGAAGTTCGAAGTGATCGACAACCAGTACGCCGGTAAGTGGATACGCTCTAGGCTAAATCTTGACAACCCCAACCCCAAAGCCGTGGAGATTGCGCAGCGCGATCTTTCGAGCATTTGTCGGGCGGTGGGCAAAAGTGCAATCGGTGACAGCGAAGAGCTGCACCATAAGCCAATGACCATCAAGGTCGCAATACAGCCAGCGAATGGTGATTATGCCGCCTCTAACGAGATTAAAGCGTACTCCCCGGCCGATGCATTGCAGGCTGTCGCGACTCCTGCTGCCGCGCCTTCTACTGCCCCTGCTGCCACTCCAGAGCCCGCACCAGCCGCCGCTGGCAAGAAGCCTTGGGAGTAAGCATGGTGGCATTACCAGAGCCAGCGGATACTACACTCAACGCCGTGGAGCGAGCGCTTGAGTCGGGTCAGGCCACCGATGGTGGCCGGGCTCACCTCGGCGGCAGCATAATCGGTCGCGAGTGCAAGCGAGAGTTGTGGTTTAGTTTTCGTTGGGGGACCGTCGTTGTACATCTTGCGCGCTTGTTGCGCCTGTTTGCACGCGGCGCCCGAGAGGAAGATTGGTTTAATCATTTGCTCACGCAGGCCGGCGTAACGGTCTGGGATGTCGATCCTGATACGAAACAGCAGTTCAGGGTCGAGTCGGTCGGTGGTCATTTCGGAGGCAGCTTAGACGGCGTGGTCATGGGGCTGCGTGAAGCCCCGCAAATACCGCACGTAAGCGAGCAAAAGACGCACGCTGCAAAAAGTTTCGAAGACGTACAAAAGAAGGGCGTCGAAAAATCAAAGCCAGAGCACTACGCGCAGATGCAAGTCTATATGCATCTGATGGATCTGCCTTGGGCGTTTTACCAAGCGGTGAACAAGAATACCGATGCGCTCTATTACGAGCGTGTCGAGTACGACAAGCCCGCTGCGGAGGCTCTAATCCGCAAGGCAGAACATATCATCACAAGCGATCGGCCGCCCGAGGGCATTAGCAACGATCCTTCATTCTACAAGTGCAAATTCTGCGACCACAGCTTCCTCTGCCACGGCTATGAGACGCCCGCACTGAGCTGCCGCACCTGTGCTTTCGCGACAGCAGAGATCGATGGCGATGCGAGATGGTCATGCGCTCGTCATAAGAAAGATATTAGCGTCGAGGATCAACGACTTGCCTGCGACAAGCACCTGTTTATCCCTGAGCTTTTAGAGACGTGGGCCGAGGTGCAAGACGGCACAGAAGAGCACGTCACCTATAAAAATAAATTGACTGGTCATGAGTTCATTAATGGGCTCGGCGGCTACTCGTCGAAAGAGATAAGCCGAGCACGCGACGTTAAAGCCATCGGCGATCCAGGCGTTGATCAGTTTCGGGAAAATTTTAATGCGGAGGTAGTTGGTTAGTGTGGATAGTTCCAAACAACCTAAATCTGTCATCAGCTTTTGTAGCGGATACGCTGGAATCGAAAGAGGACTTGAGCTTGCCGGGGTTGCAGCTAGAGCACTCGCTTATGTGGAGATCGAAGCCTTCGCCGCTGCCAACTTGGTCGCGAAGATGGAAGCGAACGCCTTGGCTCCAGCACCTATCTGGTCGAATCTTAAAACCTTCCCAGCACACTTGTTTCGAGATCGAGTTGACATCCTTACTGGAGGCTATCCCTGCCAGCCATTTTCAGCAGCAGGAAAGCGCGCAGGAAAAGATGACCCTAGACACCTCTGGCCTTGGATCAGAGAACATATCAAAACAATGCGACCTGTTCGATGTTTCTTTGAAAACGTCGAGGGGCACATCAGCCTCGGACTGCAAGAGGTTATCGAAGACTTGGAAGGACTTGGTTACGAAACGACGTGGGGAATATTTAGCGCGTCTGAAGTCGGCGCACCTCACCAGCGAAAACGAGTCTATATCCTTGCCCACGCCAAGCGCGACTTCATACGGCAGCAATCAAGGTGGCGCAGCGGGGAGAACGGGCAAAGTGCGCCATTCTCTGGAATCGATGGCGAAGCACAACCTTTGGCCAACTCCGACAGCGCAGGACAACAATCAGATCAAAGGGAAGGACAAGCGCGGTACGACGCTGGGCGGAGCGGTCAGGAATTGGCCAACGCCATCAGCGAGGGATCACAAGGGCGGCTACATCGGCGGCAGGATAAGAAACGGCAAAGTGAGCTTCGATACGCTGGATGTGGCAGTTCAGCACGTCAGCAACAAGGACAAGAAATCTGGGGCTTTGAACCCGGACTGGGTCGAGTGGTTGATGGGTGTGCCGACAGGGTGGACCGACTTAGGCTCTTGGGGAACGGCGTAGTGCCGCAAACGGCGGCACAAGCCTGGACAATTTTGAACGAGAAGGTAACAGGGTGAGCAAAATATTTATACAAGTTGAAGGCGAAGACATGGATCGTTTCTTGAATCAGCAAGACGAGATTGCAGAAACGCTGTCGCGACTTTTATCAATCATAGAAGGCTTGGTTGATGAAGCGTCAAACGACTAAACGAGAAGTCAGCGTAGAGAAGATTCAGTTCAAGTACCCGAGGCAATCCTGCGGCTACTGCGAGAACCTGATCTTCAACTGGTGCGTGATTTTCGATGACGCCGTGCCCAAAAGTTTTCTAACTAAAAAAAACGATTGTGAGCACTTCTGTGAAGCGCTTGCCCCATAGTTATTCGGCAGAGCATTACAAGAAATGCCCAGGTTGCGATCACTGGATTAAGAAGAAGACGGCGCTATGCAGGCGGTGCGTTAGAAAAAAGAGTTTTGATTTAGAAGTGTGGCTCTGCAAGCCAGCAGATTACTGGGTGAGAGCTAAATGGCGACCCTACGATTTTGACGAGACAGAATTAGAAGAACAGGAGCAAGACAATGAGCAACCCATTCGACCGCCAAATTTCTGGTGATCATTACAAAGGCTTTGCGATAGAGCCAATTCGTTTCTGCCAAAAGAATGGCCTGGGCGCAGCCGAGAGCAGCATCGTGAAGTATGCGTGTCGATGGAAGCGCAAACACACCGGCAACCTGGACGATCTAAGAAAGATCATTCACTACGCAGAGCTACTGATTGCGATGGAGCTGGAGACCGGCGACTGCCCAGAACAAGAAGAATTTAGGAGTGCTAGAGGTTTTAAAACTTTCAGCGAAGAAGAAGCGATAACAAGGATCGATAACGATGTTTAAGCAAAGACGATGGGGAGATAACCTCCCGCAAAAGAGCAGCCTGTTAAACTTTGTAATAGCTTCTGTCATTACAAGCATGGTGGTGGCGCTATGGATCTCGCTATAGATTACGATCTGCTTGCGGAAAAGATCGCGCATCAAATCAGCAAGGCGCCAAAAGATCACGAAGTGTTATGGGATGCACAAGAGTGCGCAGATTATCTACATTTCAAAAAACGATATTTTGCAGAACGAGTCGCGAAGCAGCCTGGATTCCCCAAAGCCCGGGGCACCGGCTCAGTCTGGCTTAAAGCCGATGTGGTGCGTTGGGCTAAAAACTAAAGCAAATCTGCGAGCTCGCGCGCGTCTTTGTTGTAATAGGTCATCAGTTGCTTAATGTCTCGATGCCCGGTTACGCGAGCGAGGTCTAACACTTGCAGCTTCCCTGCCAGCCTGGTTGTAGCTTCATGCCGACTATCGTGAAACGTTAGGTCTTCGATCCCACAGTCCGCGACAGCCTTCCTGAACATTGTGCTCACAACGCCGGCAGAGACGCCTAGCATTGTTTCTTTGTTGTGGTCGAGTCTTTGTATCAACTCTACTGCCCGGGCTGATAGCGGCACGTTACGCGATACCGCGGTCTTGGTAATTGTGTGAGGCAAATAAATGTACCGCTCATCAAGATGCA
>Ga0181561_10005218_pt1 | contig 11094 bp, 10 predicted proteins | sample 011ome_19_FD_133760 | JGI IMG/M metagenome (GOLD analysis project Ga0181561, IMG submission 133760) | Coastal salt marsh microbial communities from the Groves Creek Marsh, Skidaway Island, Georgia - 011510BT metaG (megahit assembly) | ecosystem: Environmental > Aquatic > Marine > Intertidal...
CCAATGTCATTACGGGAGTACCCAGCCCAGACAACATTATTGAGCTGATACAGACGTGGGGTATTAGCTCTTTCTTTGCGCCACCTACGGTATGGATTGCGATCTTGGCGCATGAGCGAGGCAACGAGCTTCACCTCAACACGCTTAAAAAGGGCTATTACGGCGCGTCTATCATGCCGGTCGAGGTATTGAAGTCACTGCTACAGCGATTGCCAGCATTGAAGCTGTGGAATCTATATGGTCAAACCGAAATCGCGCCCGTTGCCACGATCCTCAGGCCCCACGAACAATTGATAAAAGCGGGCTCTGCGGGCAGGCCTGGGTTAAATGTAGAGACGCGAGTGGTTAATGATGCGGGTAACGATGTCGCTGTCGGCGAGGTGGGCGAAGTCGTTCATCGATCACCACAACTGTTGTCGGGATATTTTAATAACGAGGACAAAACCGCTGAATCATTTATTGGCGGCTGGTTTCACAGTGGTGATTTGGCGACTATCGATGCCGAGGGTTACATCACTATTGTCGATCGCAAGAAAGATATGATCAAAAGTGGTGGTGAAAATGTGGCCAGCCGCGAAGTCGAGGAAACGCTCTACGCCCACCCGGCGGTTGAAGAAGTAGCAGTGATTGGTACCCCCGATGTTAAATGGATTGAGGCAGTCACAGCCGTCGTCGTCCGAACTCCCGGGCACGACAGCACAACCGAGACCGAACTGATTGCTTTCTGCGCAGACCGATTAGCGGGCTTCAAAGTACCAAAAAGGATGCATTTCGTGCCCCAGCTGCCTAAAAACCCCAGCGGAAAGGTACTGAAGAGAGATCTACGCGAAAGGTTCTCCTGATCTAAGAAGAGCTATTGAATAAAGTGGTGCTTTCTAGGGAGACTCTGACGCTTTATTGTCTATGGATACGGGTACGTTATTTCAGGTGGGGAAATCTACTAAGAGAAACCTCTCCCCTAGGGGGAGCCGGGCTGGAAATACTGGTTCTGCTAGATAGAGGGGCTCGGCGGTTGATCGAATGGCGGCGTTTGAGTGGGAGACGACGTATTTATGCGTAAAATTTTGAAATTTGCCCATACCTTGGGTGCAGTGGGGTTGTTGGGAGCCATGGCAGCGTTGCTGGTGGCCCAAGTTGAATTGAGAACCATAGCCTCCACAGCCGATGTACATTCAATCGTGATACTGATGGATCACGTTGCCCGCTGGATATTGTTGCCGTCTCTGGGTGTGACCCTAGTATCTGGCCTCTTGGGAATGGCGGTGGTGCCGGCCTATCACGGTGCCGGCTGGGTATGGGCAAAGCTCGCAACCGGCGTGCTTACCTTTGAAGGTGGCCTTATGGCGATTCAAGGACCGGTTCAGAAGCTGGCCGAGGAAGCTGCGGCATCGGCGGCCGCGGGTGTGGTGGTCACGGTTGCACCAGCCCAGATCGATGCCCTGCAAGGTTCTTTAGGCACTCTAATGGCTGTGGCTATAGTCAATATCGCGCTGGGTATTTGGCGCCCACGAAAGCGTAACCCGCCGACCTAGGGCTCTTGCGAGGAAGGCTATCGAGCTCAGGCTAAGTCTTTGAATACCCTGGCGAGCTGTTCTCCTCGACCAAGGGCTGCAAGAAAGGCCCGGGGGTTTTCGTTGGGCTCTAGATAGGGCGAGTATCCTTTGAGTAGTGACGGGTCTACGCTATCGAGGTTAACGAACCCCATGCGCCAGTCTGGGTACTCCCTGCTCTGGGCTGGCTCATCTAGCAGTACCTCGAGCTGGGTGTGCCGCGGATCTGCGATGATTCTCTCGAACGCTTGTTCAATCGCCTCTTGAGTGCCTTCTAGCACCTGAAAGAAGCAATTTTCCTTGTGCAGCAAAAGTCCCGTGATGTCCCTCGCTTCGTTCTCTTCCCTGGCGCGCTGCAGCAAGCGTAATAGGTCTGCTGTGGACATGTGTTGGGTCATGGTGCTGACGTAAGCCACGTGTTTCAGGTCTTGCCGCGCTGACATGGTGTCTCCCAGGGGGTTTTGCCCGTTACGTTGGACCCGATGACTTGTCTTCATTTGGGTTGATATACTACTTAATGTTAAATAGAATGGACAGTGCAAGTGTTAATTAAAATTTACGCTTTTGTTTGTAGGTAAGCTCGCGGACCACAAAACTGGGGTGAGTTCTGCAAACCGAGCCATTAGGGGGAGCACGCCATGACGACGACAGCGGCATTGGAAACCAACGAATCAACCCAGCAGGCGTTGGATAATAGACTGCTTGCGCCAAGATTTTATCGGACTGACTACGCGGCATTGAATGCACTCAATGTGGAGCCGGTGCGTGCAGAGTGGGATGAAATGATGGCGGCGTTTGCCGCTGACGTGAATCGAGCTCACTTTCGCAAGACCTACGATTTTGACCCGGCGTCACTGGACAAAGATCCAGAGCTGAAAGCGGATTTTCTTGACCTGTTAGTGAGCTCAATCACTGCAGAGTACTCTGGCTGCGTGCTTTACCAAGAGATTGAAAAGAACGTTGAAAATCCAGATATCGCCTTGCTCATGCGGTATATGGCGCGGGATGAATCTCGCCATGCGGGTTTTATCAACCGCGCATTAAAGCAGCTGGGTGTAGCGGTCGACCTGAGCGTGCTGAAGCAGAAAAAGGACTACCATTACTTCCGCCCCAAATTTATTTACTACGCGACCTATCTTTCCGAAAAAATTGGTTACGCCCGTTACATCACTATTTATCGTCATCTGCAGCGGAATCCCCAATACCAGTTTCATCCCATCTTTAGCTGGTTCGAGGAGTGGTGCAACGATGAGTACGCCCACGGTGAGGCGCTGGCTCTGCTGATGCGTGCCAACCCCCATCTTCTTCGGGGGCACAACAAGTTATGGATACGCTTTTTTCTCTTGGCGGTCTATTCCACGATGTATGTCAGAGATCACTCGCGTCCCAAGTTGTATCAGGCTTTTGGTATGGACATTACCGAATTCGACTACAAAGTCTTTGACATCACAACGGAGATATCTCGACAGGTCTTCCCGCTTACCCTTGATACCGATAACCCCAAGTTTCGCCAGGGTATGGAGAGGTTGTTGGACCTGAGTGAACGCGCTGAGGCGCTTAGGGTTAAAGGCGGAATCGTTGCTAACGTAAAGCGTGCGGGTCTCGTCGCATTGTCTGGCTTAACGTTTGCGAAGCTGTATTTACTCCCCACCCACAGCAATGAGCTGCCAGATCAAACCTGTATTGCGCCGGCTTGGTGACCTGGGAGAGTGGTAGTCTAGCTTTTCGGTGATTTGAATCATTGCTCGACTAAGGTCGAGCAATGATTGGTCGTAGTCGTATGGCTAGATCAACTAGGTGGGTGACAAAGATAAGGGCAAGTAGCAGCAGCATCTGCTCAGCTGGTGCTTTGGTAATGGCCAATCGCACACACAGCATGAGCAAGGCCCCCGAGAGCAGGTTGGGAAGCAATGGAAGTATTCGTTGCTTTTTGCCCCTGAGGATTCCCCAGCTCAGCAATAACAAAGCCTCGGCGGCTATCAGCATGATAATGAAGTCGAGCAGTGTTCCCTGCAACAGCAGCGTAGACAGCGTATTCACGCCCTAGCAAAGCCCATCAATTGCGCTAGATCCTTGAGCAGTACTCGCATGTGAGCCGCTTTCCGTTTGCGCACGAGTTTTTTCTGCGTGTAGGCCTGCCAGGTTAGTTCCTGTACGTCTCTGTCATTGCACATGGTGACAAATTTTTCTCGGCGTTTGTCCGAGCTGTACCAGAATCTCTGCAATAGGCCCAGAGCCCAAAATGTTCTACCGTGGAGCTTTTTAAAGCGGCGACGAGCCAATTTAAGTTTGGCAGGGTCGCCGGTGGCCAAAAATTCCGCCGCGGCATCGGCGGCCAAACGCCCTGTCAGCATGGCGTAATAAATGCCTTCCCCAGATGCGGGAGCCACGACACCAGCAGCGTCACCCGCCAGCAGCACACCTCGACCGTCCTCCCATCGCTTTAGCGGTTTCATAGGGATTGGTGCGCCTTCTTTGCGAATGGTGGGGAGGGCGTCTAATCCTGTTTGCTGACGTAATGCTTCGACAGCTTTGGGGGCAGAGAAATCTTTTGCCTCACTGCCAACGCCGATGCTTGCGGTTTTGCCGTGGGGAAATACCCAGGCATAAAAGTCCGGAGATAGATTCCCCTGGTAGAAAACGTCACAGCGTCGTTCGTCGTAATGACTGGAATTGGCCGCCTCCGCATCCACGATCTCGTGGTAGGCCATGACCCACCGCAGGTCAGCGCTACAAGGAATCGCTTGGCTCGCCACCTTGGATCTTGCGCCGTCTGCCCCAATCACCAAACGTGTGGATACGGTGGTCACTGTCTGCGCGGCATCTTTGGCAACATAGGTGACCCGTAGCGTGCCGTCATCCCGATAGCTTAGCTGCGTGAAGCGTCCTACTCGCAGCAGAGCGCCATGGCTGGCTGCTCGCTGTCGTAGCCAAGGGTCGAATACGTCGCGATCTACCATGCCGACGAAGGTGTTATCGATTGGCATGTCCACCGTATTGCCGGTTGGGCTGATCATCCGCGCGCTAGCAATTTGCGCGACTAGAAGATGCTGGGGAATGTCGAATTCTTGCATCAAGCAGGGAGGGATGGCACCCCCGCAGGGTTTGATTCGGAACGCGCGCTCGATCAGTAGCACCCGAAATCCTCGAATGCTTAGATCATTGGCGGCGGTAGCGCCCGAAGGTCCCCCTCCCACAACAACCACATCAAAGTCGGTATTATTCATGGCTGGTTCCCCCGGCGCGCTAGCGCGAATCTGCCAATATTTCGTGGGCCGCAACCTGTCCAAAGGAGGGGGTTGCGGCACTCGTCATTGATTGTTGTTGTACTTTGACGCCAGCCCCCAAACGAGCAGCTGCAATAAAGAGCATGGCTTCCACGATAAAAGTGGCGCCATAGGCGTGTGCGGGGTCAGCGACCCATTGTCGAGTGATGTCCACGGCAACCGTGCCGGTGAATCCGCCCACGGCAAAAGCGATAGCCTGAGCAGCGCCCCAGAGTCCCATTCGGAGGCCCTCTCGCCCTTGGCCATCTTGACTTGCCAACATCATCATTGAGGCAATAGCTGCCACCGCAAAGGCGCCGTTGGTGAATCCCAGAACAAAGACATTGGCCGACAGATTCCAAGCGGCGGGATTCAGGCCGCCCCACACTAGTCCAAACAGAGCGAGCGCTGAGGCGATGCAGCCGCCCACCGTCCAAAATCGCAGCAGCTGAGCACCGCGACGCTTGGCGAGGGAGCCGCTGGCGGCCACTGCCAGCATGCCGAGCATGACGCCAGCGTGTTGGGTACCTGAGAGCTGGGTGGACTCACCCGGCGTCATGCCGAATACCAAACCGGCGAAGGGTTCAAGGATGAGATCTTGGAAGCTGTAGGCGAGCATGGAAATCAGCACAAACAGGGTGAATTGCCGCGCGGCGGATTCCTGCCAAACCTCCGCTAGCGCTCTACGAAAATCGATGGGTGCTTTCTGCTCCTGGGCGGAATCGGAATGGTTTATCTTTTGAGTTTGCTCAAGTCCCCGGATGGCCAGCAAAGTCACAGTTACCGCGATAATGGAGACGGTGCCAGTGACCAGAAGCAAACGTTCGGGACTGTAGGGATCGAGAAAGTGTCCTGCGGTACCTGCGGTTACCGCAAAACCGAAAATCATCATGAACCAAACAATCGTAGCCGCAGCGGGTTTTCTCGGGCTGGCGACCTCTTTTGCTAGGACAACAAGCAAAGATGTGCCTGTTGCACCGGATCCAAGGCCGATTCCAAAGAAACCAACTGCTGCCAGCAGGGTCCCCAGCCAAGTTGAGCTGGCCATGAGCACTGTGCCGAGGGCGGCGATAAAGCCAGACGCTGCCAGCAGCAGCATTCCTCCGATAATCCACGGCGTCCTGCGACCCGCTATATCTGAGCCGTGACCGATTCTAGGTCGGGCTAACTGGACAACATGGTGAATACCCACCAGCAGGCCCGGCAGCATCACGGGAAGTGCCAGCTCCACGACCATAATTCGGTTTAGTGTTGAGGTGGTTAACACGATAACGGCGCCGAGTGCCGTCTGTACCAGGCCCAGCCTGACAATGCCTGTCCAGCTCAGTCCCTCGCCAGCCTGATGCGACGAGATTGGAGCGTGCGTCCTGCTGCTCATAATATCTGTCCCTGAATTGCTGTGGCGGTTGCCATCATTCCCGCTACGTAGGCCGTTACTCCAGTGCCGTTATACCAAGGCGCATATTGCCGCGGATCCCTCAGCAGCCTGACCATGGCAGCAAGTTGGGCCGCCATGAGTAACGCGACCAATGCTAACTGCACCCATGCCTCCCAGTAAGAAAGCAGGGCAACGATGATAATTTGAGGCGCAAGCATCACTACGCAGGCCAATCGCGCGGCGCTATCAGCGCCCAGCATGGCAGGAAGCGACTTCAGCCCCATACTGCGGTCACCGTCGATAGATTTGAAGTCATTGAGCGTCATTATGCCGTGGGCGCCCAGGCTATATAGTGCGGCGGGAACGACCACTTGCCATGGTGGTGTTGTAGAGCCTAGAAAAACCGCGGCACCCGTTATCCACGCCAAGCCCTCGTAGCTGATTCCTACTGCAGCATTACCCCACCAGCCGTTTCGCTTGAGGCGCAGAGGCGGGGCGCTGTAGGCCCATGCAAGGGCGAGCCCGGCAAGGGTGGCATAGCCGACCCAAAGCCCGAGTGAGAAGCCCCACGCTCCAGCTAACACACTCCAAATGATGGCAAAGTAGAGTCCCGCTTTACCAGGGACACGCCCCGATGGGATGGGACGATTGGGCTCGTTGATAGCGTCGACGTGACGATCAAACCAGTCGTTCACCACTTGGCTTGCGCCGCAGACTAAGGGGCCCGTTAGCAGAATGCCCAATACCAGAGTGACCGCGGGTGATTCCGCATTGAAGCCAACGGAGACCGCTCCGCATAGGAACGCCCACATGGGAGGAAACCATGTAATAGGCTTCAGCAGCTCAAGCAGCGCCGAAGGCTGAATGCGCGGGGCGCTATTGGGCATTGGGTCTATGCTTTCCATAGCAACGACTATAGAAACACCGCTACTGCGGCGTCAATTTAAATTTAATGTTTTTGTGTCAGAAAAAACTAACAGGAATTAATCTTCGGCGCCGTCGCCGATGCCGTATCTGCGCAGCTTCGTGTAGAGGCTTTGGCGGCTAAGGCCCAACATTTCAGCCGCCGAGGCGCGGTTGTCGCGGGTCAGCTTGAGCGCTGCCTCAATACACAAAGCCTCAATAATGTCAGTAGACTCTCTTACCAGCTCTTTCAGGGGCAAACGCCCCACGCGCTCGGTGACTTGCTCGATAGAACGCGGCAGGTGCTCCGTCAGCGGATGATCGCTCGTCATCCGACGGCTAATGTCTCTTATAAAGAGTGCATGTCTGGGGTGCTCCCCGCGCTCAATGGTGACCCCTGAGATTTCAACATCCGCATGGCTGCCCAGGCCGTTATGCAGCAACGCTGCATAGAGCTTGACCATCTTTTGGTCCCGAAGGTTGTTGAGCAGCACGGAAACGTCGACGGTGGAACGCCCTAGCCAGTTATCGAGGTTTCGACCGATTACCTGGTCTTCGTTATCCAGGCTCAGCCAGCTCAAAAAGATGTCGTTACAGCTTATAATCTGACCGCTGGTATCAATTTGAACGATGGCATCCGGTGCGGTCCTGAATGCTTCCGCCAGACACGCGTCAGAGGAGAACGCGCGGTTGCCCGCATCGGACATTCGGATCAAGTAGCGTTGATCACCGCCTTGGCGCATAAACATAACGGTGGTGTCGAGCCCCGGCTGCCCATCCGGTGACGGTACCAGGCCATTGGCCGTGGTGTTGTTATCTCGGGCGGTGTCCAGCAATCGTTGAAATTCAGGTGCGATAACGGGTAGCGCTCTGCCCACTAAGCCGGCGGGTCCCTCTGTTAACAATTCAACCGCTTTGGTATTGGCTTCCAGAACTCGCTGCGTATGGGCATCAACCATGAGAACCGCATCCGAGGTTAACTCAATCAACCGCCGGTAGCGTGTTTCCACTTGCCGCAGAGCCCAGTAATCCTGCTCCATTGCCTGTTGCGCGTTAACCAACTGCTGTCGTAAGTCGCTAAACGCCCGCATGTCCTCGCCAATGGCAATGACCACATCGGCGCTGGGACTGGCGACCAGACGATAGCGCATGGGGTAGACCCCGGATACTTCATTCCAGACGTGCTCTAAATCTACCCGAACGGGTTGCCCCGGGTATTTTAAGGCCTTGTTGAATGCCGCCTGCGCTCGCTCCCGATGGTGGCTGGCGCAAAAGTCGAGCCAGTTGTTGCCGCGCCAGGGAAGTCGCAGTAAATCGGGCAGTTCGGGGTTGGTTATGGATGCATCGACGCAATAGCCTTGCGTGTCCAGTCTGAGCTGAACATCAGCGATGGCTTCGAGCACCGTCGCAACGGCATTTGAGTCGAGTTGTTGTAACACAGGCTATTCGTTTCCCAGTAGATGGCTCGGTAGTCGAGGGTCGTCGATACCGTTGAAAGCTCGCCGTGCTGGTAGGGCCATCATCAAAACACGCAATGTTGCCATACCCATCTTCTATTTGACCATCCCGAATCTCGCGATTTGCAATCAGAAGATCCCCTAGGATGTCAACAAAATGATCCAAAATCAATGTAATGTTTTGTTGACACTATGAGAGGCAGACGACTACTCTGTCGAAACATGTTCAGGAGAACACGTTGGTGTTGGGAGGCTCCTGTGGCTAAAACAGAAAATGAGAATAACAACGGCGCCATTTATACGCCGGCGCAGCGCATTAGACGCGACGAGACCGTGTGGACCGTTGTTCAGGGCGTGCTCGCGCCTCTGCAGTTCATGGCCTTCGCTCTGAGCTTGGTCTTTGTCATCAATTACCTCGCCAACGACACTGGTTATCTAGCCGCGGTGATATCGGTATTAGTTAAAACTGGTTTTCTTTACGCAATCATGATCACCGGTGCCATTTGGGAGAAAGAAGTCTTCGGACGTTACCTATTTGCGCCCGCCTTCTTTTGGGAAGATGTCGTGAGCATGCTGGTGATGGCACTCCACACCGCTTATATCCTCGTCTGGTGGTTTGATGCATTGCCTCCAACACAGCAAATGTGGCTCGCAGTGGTGGCTTACGCGAGTTACGTGGTTAATGCACTGCAATTTTTGATCAAGTTCAAGGGTGCCCGGGAGCAGGTCGTTGCCAGCTCAGCTGCGCACCCCTTGAGCGCCACATCGGGGAGTGTCATATGACGGGTGCCTCGCTGATTGCTAGCTCCCAGCAAACACCGTTTAACCTGCAGCGCGAGCAGGGCCAGCGGGCCGTATTCTGCGGTTTGACCTCTATTATCTGGCTACATCGCAAGATTCAAGATGCGTTCTTTCTGGTGGTTGGATCACGCACCTGCGCCCATCTTCTTCAGTCTTCAGCTGGGGTGATGATTTTCGCCGAGCCCCGCTTTGGAACAGCGGTTTTGGGCGAGCGCGATTTAGCGGGTCTGGCCGATTGTAATGAGGAGCTGGATCGCGTTGTTGCTGAGCTCCTCGATCGCAGACCAGACATCAAGACGGTGTTCTTGGTTGGATCGTGTCCCTCGGAAGTGATCAAGCTGGATCTTGATAACGCGTCTAAGCGCTTGACCCGGGATTTTCAGGGCAGCACGCGCTTCGTCGCCTACTCGGGCAGCGGCATTGAGACGACATTCACTCAGGGTGAAGACGGCTGTTTACTGAGCGCATTGGAAGGATTGCCAGTGAGTGAGTCGGCGTCGCCAGATTTATTGATTGTGGGAACTCTGCCAGACATCGTAGAAGACCAGTTTCAACGCTTATTTGATGAGATGGGCGCATCTCGCGTGGAATTCTTTCCGGGAAGGGATAGTCAAAGCCGTCCTAATATTGGCCCCAACACCAAGATTTTGTTGGCTCAACCTTACCTCGGAGACACCCTGCGTAAGCTGGTTAGTATGGGTGGCACGGCCCTGTCAGCGCCGTATCCCCTAGGCGTTGAAGGTTCTAGGTGTTGGTTTGAGGCGGCGGCATCGGCCTTGGGGATTAGCCCAACTAAAGTAGCTGAGGTGCTGGCGGCGCCGATGAAACGCGGAGAGGCGGCGCTGTCTCGCTATCGAGAAGAGCTCGCTGGACTCCGTCTTGTGATGCTTCCGGACTCGCAGCTAGAAATACCTATTGCGCGGTTTTTAGCGCGAGAGTGCGGCATGCTTCCCCAGGAAATTGGTACGCCGTACTTCGATGCCGACACCATGTCCGGTGAGCTGCCTCTGTTACCAGAGGGTGTCGCTTGGTACGAGGGGCAGGATCTCGACGAGGGGCTTGATCGCGTGCGAGCGCTAAAACCTGATCTCACCGTGTGCGGGATGGGTATTGCCAATCCCTTGGAGGCTGAGGGACTTACCACTAAATGGTCCATTGAGCTGCTGTTCTCCCCGGTTCAGGGTTTTGAACAGGCGGCTGATCTGGCGGAGTTGTTTGCGCGACCCCTACGCCGGCGAGCAAAGCTGGAGGTAGGTCTATGGAACTGACGGTTTGGACCTATGAAGGACCACCTCATATGGGTGCATTGCGTGTCGCCGCGTCGATGCAGGATGTGCATCTCGTGCTCCACTCACCCCAAGGTGACACCTACGCTGATCTGCTGTTCACCATGATTGAGCGCGATAACAAGCGGCCTCCGGTGACCTATACCACTTTTCAGGCGCGGGATTTGGGGGGCAGTACCGCGGATCGCTTTCTGAATAGCCTCCAGTCCGCATGGGAGCACCACAAACCCAATGTGATGTTGGTTGCTGATTCCTGCACTGCTGAACTCTTGCAGGATCAGCCAGGCACGCTAGCGCAGGGAGCGGGTCTCCCTATTCCTGTCGTTTCAGTAGAGTTGTCGGCGTACTCCCGCAAAGAGAATTGGGGTGCGAGCGAGACCTTTTATCAGTTGGTACGAACTATGTTGTCGGGGGTTGATGTCCCCGACCGTGAAGCGCTTGCGTCAAGACGAC
>Ga0181561_10005224_pt1 | contig 11089 bp, 6 predicted proteins | sample 011ome_19_FD_133760 | JGI IMG/M metagenome (GOLD analysis project Ga0181561, IMG submission 133760) | Coastal salt marsh microbial communities from the Groves Creek Marsh, Skidaway Island, Georgia - 011510BT metaG (megahit assembly) | ecosystem: Environmental > Aquatic > Marine > Intertidal zone...
GGGGATTCGACGGGGGGAGCGGCGCGGAGTGTAGTCAGCGATTAGCGCGAGGTGTTCGTATACATATTCACGGTCGTTCACCGCGGTCGGTCCGCCTCGGGACGGTACGCCGCCGCCCGCGCCGCGTGGAAGGCCAAATAGTGCACACTGCGCGTGGGTCGTGGGTCGTCGTCGTCTTCAAAGCGCGTGAGGAGAATTCGTTGTTATCTCTCGTCGTCAGTCTCGCCCGGCGCCCTGGCCGCCGGCAGCACCCCGCGGGCATGATGCGCACGGGCAAGCCGAACATGAAGCGCTACGACTCGGACGTGAACTTGGTTCAAAAGTCCGTCGGCGCGCTGCACGCGTCGCCGTCGCAGGCGTCCGGCCTCGGCCGCATCGTCGAGGCGAGCGACGACTCGGGGACCGTCTCCTCGCTCACGAAGGTGATCTGCACCGTCGGCGTGAAGAGCCGCACCGTCGAAGAGCTCATCGCGCTCCTCGAGGCGGGGATGAACATCGCGCGCTTCGACTTCTCCTGGGGCTCGATGGCGTACCACACGAAGACGCTGGAGAATCTCAGAGAGGCGCAGAGGCGGACGAAGATCTTGTGCGCGACGATGCTCGACACGCGCGGGCCCGAGATCGGGATCGAGCTCGCGCCCAAGGACGTGACGTCGTTCGACGCGAACGCGCCGAGAGCGCCCGTGGTGATGACGCAAGGGAACAGGGTGACGCTCACGACGGACGCCACGGTGCCGGCGAGCGCGGCGTTCCTCCCCGTGAACACCCCGGAGCTCGTGAATTTCGTGCACCCCGGGGACGACATCTTCGTCGGGCAGTACCTCTTCACGGGCTCGGAGACGTCGTCCGTGTACCTCAAAGTCGACGAGGTGGACGCGAAAGCGGGGATGGTGACGTGCACCGCGCGCAACGACGCGAAGCTCAGCGGCGTGCTGCTCACCGTGCAGGTGGCGAACAAGCAGGGCGAAGACATGCCGACGCTGAGCGAGTGGGACCGCCGCGTCGTGAAGGAATGGGCGGCGCCGAACGAGGTCGACTTCGTGTCGGTGTCGTTCACGCCCGACGCGGCGGCGATTCGCGAGTGTAAGGAGTTGCTCGCGGACGCGGGGATCCCGGGGACGAAAGTCTTGGCGAAAGTGGAGCGACTCGCGGCGTTGCGGAACATCGACGAGATCGTCGCCGCCGCGGACGGGGTCATCCTCTCGCGCGGGAACTTAGGCTTAGACATGCCCCCGGAGAAGGTTTTCTTGTCCCAGAAGATGGTCCTTTTCAAGTGCAACGCGGGGGGCAAGCCGGTCGTCGTCACGAGGGTCGTGGACACGATGACGGAGACGCCGCGGCCGACGCGCGCGGAGGCCACGGACGTCGCCAACGCGGTGCTCGACGGCGCAGACGCGATTCTCCTGGGCGCGGAGACCCTGCGAGGCGCGTTCGCGGCGAAGACGGTGGACACCGTGCGACGGATATGCCGCCAGGCCGAGAAGGTGTTCGACCACGAGAACCACTACCAGCAGCAGCTCCCGCAGAGCGTCATGGACGAGGGCGGAGGGCTGTCGCAATCGGAGGCGTTGGCGTCGAGCGCGGTGCGCGCGGCGTCCAAGGTTGGCGCCGCGATGATCGTCGTCTTCACGCGCACGGGGCACACCGCGCGTCTCGTGTCCAAGTACCGACCGAACATGCCGATCGTGTCGCTGGTGATCCCGCGCGTGACACAGAACAGCATTCGGTGGGTGTTGGACGGCGAGCAGGCGGCGCGTCAAGGGTTGTTAAATCGCGGCGTGATCCCTCTTCTCGCGAACCCGACGAACAGCGACATGTCCGCGCTTCTCCGCGTCGTGTTCGACTTCGCGAAGAAGAAGGGGACGTTGACGGAGGGAGATCAGGTCGTCGTGATACAAAAGGTGGGTACCACGTCCGTCGTGAAGGTCGTCCCGTTCGGGAAGTCGCGAGACTCGACCGCCGCCGTCGCGTGAAGCTCGTCGAGCGACTCTCATATTTATGTACACCACCTAAGTTATATCATCGCGGGGTATTTATTCAAAGGTCTATCTGTGCCTTCGTAGACAGACGCGGCGTTTCCTCCTCTCGAAACCCCTCACGCCCTCGCCTCTCCCAGGTTGACCCGCACGACGTGTACAGCCGCTCGGCGGCGATCATCGTGATGGCCGCCGCGTTCGGGCCCGCCGCTCTCGAAGACTCGACCCGAGAACGCGACCCGAGCGACCCGTTGAACATCATAGGCGTCGGAACGGAGACGCCGGGACGGACGGAGCGAGGAGGTAGTGAAGTGGGCGTGGATCTCATCGGTCGCGCGTGGAACATGTACGCGGAGACGACGCCGTGAGCGACGTGGAAACGGACGAACGAACGAACGAAACCAGGAACAAACGCGAAAGAAATAGCCCTGCGACGAACGACGCTTCAAGACTACGTTTCCTCCTCCGGCTCTAGAAACTTTCCCGCGTCCGCGGGCAGCACCGCGACGTGCAGCGTCGGAAACTCTAAAACGTTCTTCCCCGCGAGGTTCTCCTTGAACGTGTTCTCCAACGACAGCCTGTGATATCGCTTCGCGTTCGCGGGGCACCCGTGCTTTTCGAAATACACGCAAATCGACGCGCCGCCGCCGTCGCCTTTATCCAACGCCTTCAGCGCGTCCGTGAACCGCCTGAGCTGGTGCAGCCTCGCGGCCCTTCCGGGGCCTTGCTCGAAGTGTCTGCGCAGCGCGGCAGCGATCGTCGTGGTGTCGTCGACTTTCTCGTCCACGGCTTTCGCCGCCGCCGCCGCCGCCGCCGCCACCGCGTCCGCCGCCGCGTCCGCGTCCGCGTCGTCGTTCGCGTCCGGGATCTCGACCGCGCTCGCGCTGCTGATGCCGTGGAACAGCCACTCCACGCGCCACTGCAGGACGTCGCGTCGTCTGTCGTAGAACGTCGTGTTCGCGACGCGGCGAGCCATGCCGTCGGGCATGCACAGCAGCGTCGTCCCTCGCGCTTTCGCCTGCTGCGTCAACAGCGCGATGACTTTTCGCGACGCGGGCGCGCGCTCGGACCTCGCCGCCGCGTCCGAGCCGTCCGCGTACTGCGGCCGCCATCGCTTCGCGCGGTCCTTCTCCAAGAGCGTCTCCTCTAAGAATCGGTAGTCGCTCACGACGTCCGCGTCCGAGAACTCTCTGATGTCCTTGAACGCCGCGCGGTCGCGCTTGCCGTTGCATCCTTCCCCTCTCGTCTTGTGCGCTTTCGAGCACGCGAGCCCGCAGGTGACGGTTCCGCACCTCGGGCATCGGTACTTCCCGGGATTTTTCTCCTCGCCCTCGCACACTTGGCATTCGCCCATTCGCGACGGCGGCGCCGGCGCCGGCGGCTCCGTCTCGACCTCCGCCTCCGCCATGCTGCCGTCGTCCCCCCGCGCGGCGATCTGTGAATTCGGCGGGTGCCGAATCTGCAGATCTGCCGTCGGGAAAAAAAAACAACAACGCCGAAAGATCTCGCGCGTCGCGACTCCATGCGGCGCGCCACGGCGCGACTGGCGACGACCGGGCGCTCCTTCCTCCTCTCGCGGACGTCCCGCGGTCTCGCGTCGTCGCCTGCGCCGCCGAGACCGCCGCCGAGACGCGTGCGGCAGTACCTCGACCGCGTCAGCGAGCGGCTCCTGAGATCTCCGAAACCGACCGCCGCGACGACGCCGACGCCGATGCCGAGCGACGTCGTCGTCGACGCGCGTCGGGCGCTGGACCTCCTCGGCTCCGAGCTCGCGGCGATCCGCGCGGCCGGGCTCCCGTCGTGGCTCGAGACGCTCTCGGACCCGACGCCCGCGCGATGGATCGCGGCGCCGCGGACGTCCTCGCGCGACGCGTCGTCGTCGTCGTCGTCGTCGTCGTCGTCGTCGTCGGAGAGCGGCGTCGCCTCCGAACCCGGCGTGATCCTCAACCCGACGCCCGAAGACGGCCCGTGGCACGTCCTCGCGCGCGTGAAGGGCGAAGACGGCGGCGGGTACGACGCCGCCTTCTACGACGTGCGCCTGACGTTCACGCGCGCGCACCCGCGCGAGCCACCGGACGTGCACGTATTGAGCGTCGTCGTCCACGCGCTCGTGGACGCGAGCACGAAGGAAGTCGCCGGCGTTTTCTACCACCCGGATAACTTCCCGCCGAAGCGCGTCGAGCGCGTTCGAGATCCGTCGACGGGCGAAGACGTCGTGTCCGGCGCGACGTACGACGTGAAGGGGACGCTCGCGTGCGTTCGAAGATTCCTCAGCGCGCCGCCGAAGCTTCCGGGACCCGCCGACGTCGCGACTGAGCGTCAACGCGCGTGGGTGCTCGAGACGTGGACGCGCGACGCGGCGGCGAACGCGGAGCGCGAGCGGGTCATCGCGGCGTACCGCGATGGGGGAGGAGGGTGCCGCGGGATGGCGTGCGAGGCGCTGTTCGACGCGGACGCGGGGTGGAGGGAGTCGTGGTTTCACCCAGAGTTGAGAGCGGCGTTTGGCGGCGGCGTCGAGAGCGGCGGGGAACTCTCCGTCGACGCCGCGAAGGCGCTGTGCCGCGAGGAAGCCCCGGGGGTTTTCTCGTTTCCACTGTTTTCGACTGAATACGCGGAGTTGCTCGTGGCGGAAATCGAGCGGTTCGAAACGAGTGGACTCCCGGTCCGGCGGCCGAACAGCATGAACCGATACGGCGTCGTCGTAAACGAAATCGGTCTCGAGCGCATGATCGATTCGTTACAGACGCGCGTTTTATCCCCCATATCCGAGGCGCTGTTCCCGTCGCAAGGCGGCGGGTGCCTGGACGGTCACCACTCGTTCATCGTGCGATATAAACAAGGCGAGGACCTGGGTCTGGACATGCACACGGACGACTCGGACGTGACGTTTAACGTGTGCTTGGGGAAGGAAGGGTTCACCGCCGCGGGTCTGACGTTTTGCGGCGTGTTAGGCGGCGAATCGCACCGCAAGCTGTCGCTGGTGTACAAGCACGTCGTCGGGCGGTGCGTCGTGCACTTGGGCGCGCACAGGCACGGCGCGGACGACATCGGGATGGGCGAACGCTTGAACCTCATCGTGTGGAATCACAGCAGTTTGTATCGCTCGACGGACGCGTATCGGTACCGGGACGTCCCCGAGGAGACGTCGCCGCCGTCGCCGGAGTGCTTGAGCTACACTCACGATAAGGACTACGGGAAGTATAAGACGTACCCGCCGGGGGCGGAGACGTTCGCGCGGACGGCGTGGTATCCCCCGACGGCGGAGGCTGTCAAAATGAAGTGACGACGAAGACGAAGACTAAGAAGATGAAGACAGTGTCTAGCAGACTGGAGCGAAGCTCCTGTCTATAGACACAAGCTGTACGAAAACGCTCTTCTCAACGGACTACGACATCGCACGCTACTCTCTCTCTCTCTCTCTCTCTCTCTCTTTCTCTCTCTCTCACGCGCCCATCGTCGCGAGGTCGACGCGATAGAAACACTCGAACACGATCTTCCCGTACTCGCCGAACAGCCCGAACTTCGAGTCGTCGCTCCCGCGAATCACGTTCAACTCGACGCTGCCGTCCGCGGTGGCGACTTTTATAAACTTCCCCATGCTCTCGTGCACGAACACCCTCTTCATCAGCGCGGACTTGTACGCCACCGCAGCTTCCTTCGTGCTCGAGGCGTAAATCAGCGGCGTGAGCCCTTTCCCGATGTCCGCGAGCATCGACGATATCATCCGGTTCGCCTCGACGATCAAGTTTCCGTTTTTGCGCTCTGTGAAGTAATCGTAAATTTCCGTCACCGACGTCGTGTTCACGTGCCCGACGCTCTCCGGCAGCGGCGCGTCGAGCTTGAACGCGCCCGCGAGGACGACGTTGTAGTCGTTCACCGTCGGAGGGTCGTTCCCGACGAACGACACCGACTTCAACGGCGCGTCCGGTTTCAACTCGCCCACGAACTTCTCCACGTCCTTCGCCGTCTTCAGCGGCGACCCGACGTTCTTACACAACGCCCTCTTGTGCCTCGTCCCGACCCACACGGACTCCGGGGTGATGTAAATCACCGGCTCGCCGTGCATGAGGTCATCCCACGCCGCCTGCGCCTTGCCTTCCTCGCTCCACGCGTACAACACCGTCTTCGACGACGGGTCCTCCGGAGGCTTGAACTTTGGCCCCATCACGTCGACCGATCCCCCGGACACCAGTCCTCTCTGACGCTTCGTGAGCTCGACGACCTCGATGACGCCCTCGGGCGAGTCCGCGTTCACGTCCGCGCTGTACTTCAAGAACGCGTACGTCCCGTCCGCGAGATTGTTCGCCTTGGACGCGAGCTTCGTGTACGCGTCCCAGTACAGCTGCCTTCTCTTGTGCGCGCCGATGGATTTGGAGCTCTCTTTGAGCTTCTCGAGCGTCGCCGCGAGGTCCGCGGCGGTCATCCCGCACGAGAGCGCGAGGACGATGAGCTCCTGCGACGCCATCGCGGTGGGACGCCGGGGACGGGGTGGGGACGCCGCCGCCGGGCTGAGGGGTCGAGCGCGTGCGTTGGTGTGATGATGACATGATAATAATAAGGTTAAAAAGTGGTACAGACACAACTATTGCTGCAAGCTTATCGACCCGGCCGGTTCGGCGGACACTTTGTGTTGGTCATTTTTTCATTGTGGCTTCGTGATCGGATTAGCCCTACGTACGTACCATTCGTAATTACTCTCACGAATCGACTTTACAGTCCTCACGAATCGGCTCCAGTGCCCGGGTTTGCTCTCTTCTATCTGTCTCTTCATAAGTTTAGCCTCACGTGCACAGAAAGCGGCGCTCCGCTCCCCATCTTTGAGGAGACGCAACATCTCAGCGGTTCGCGGCACGAGATTTATATCGTATGATACGATAAGTTCCAACGCGACGAATTCATTCACGAGCCCACATTCTTTTGCTTCCCACAACGCGACCCGCGGGTCCTCGCTGCCGCATCCAAAACCTGCTAAACCAGACAAAAAAAACCCAGCTTTCCCGGTCCGCAAGCCGGTCGGTAAGGGCGTAGTAGGTCCGCCCGACATTCGGAGAGCTTTGATGAGAAGCGAGTACTTCTTCTTCTTCATGAGAACGTACTCGACAAGCCTTTGCGCCTGCGCGACGTTGTACACGATCCCTGACGCCACGAACAGAGCCTTGAGCATTCCCATCTTCTCGCCCATTTCCATCTTCACGCTAGTCTCTCTCGCGGTTTTGATCAAACACAGGAGCTCGTGGTGTAAATCCATCGCTTTGATGTCTTCGGGAAACGCCCAACCCCACTCCTTGAGTAATATCAGCCATTGAGGATCCGTTTCACCACTGATGTTAAGGCATTGCACCTTGTGATTCGCCCAGTCTCTCTTCTGGCACGCGCGGCTGCAGTAATACTCAACCTGAGGGCGATTCCAGAAAAGTTCAGCGGTCAGTTAAAAGGGGGCGCGATCAAATGTTGAAACGGAGCGGTGGGTGATGCATGGAACGCACCTGACACCTCGCGCACTTGTACGCGGTATTCTTCTGGCCGCGAGGTAGTTTCTCGCACAAGGTGCAAACGCGATGATTAAGCTTCATCTGCCGCCGCCGCTCGTCCGTGAGCGTGAACTTCGACTTCAGCTCCTCCTCGTCCACGTCGTCCTCCTCAGCCTCCGTCTCCCGTTCCGATTCGTCCTCGTCCTTCCAGACGAACCGACCCGAGCTCGATCGAGACCCGGTGCACCACTGATACACGTCGCGAAAATCCTCGTCTTTGAGGACGTTGGGAAGGCTCTCCCCGCAACCGGGGGGGTAAAACGCCTCGATGTACTCGCGCATGTGGAGCAGCGCTTTGGCGCCGTCGCCGTAATCTTCCTGTATCTCCGAACACGTTGTCGGGCTACTGAGGTTCACGTTGAATACGCAGTCCTTATCCTTTGAGGATGAATAGGAGTAACGCGCGCACTCGTACGTGTGCTTCTTGCTCCACCATCTCGGGAGGAATCCACCGTTCCATCGCCCGCGAGGCTTCGCTTCGTTGACGACGCGGAAGAAGTGCAACAGACCGTTGTCCCCTCCCTCGTATTGCTCCGAGAGAGCGCCGACTTGTTCACCGGTCCGAGTCCATATGTCGTACACGCGAAGTCGCGTCGCGTCGATAAGCCTTCTGTACACGTCGGTGAGCTTATTCGCGTTGTTGTTAAACATCCACGCGCCGGCTTCGTCCCATGCCTCGAGGTTCTCGCTCTTAACCGTGACGACCTCCTGGTCTGATGAGCCTTCTTCGCCTTCGAGCACGCCGAGGAGGACCGCCCATCGGCCTGTCTCCGCGACGTGCGATTGCACGACGCCGAAGCGGCCGTTGAGCTCCGGTCGCGCTTTCAGGGAGTGCAGCTCGACGGTTTTACCCTCGCTCACTCGACGACGATCGCGACTCGGAACGGGTTTAGGCGTCGGCGCGGCGTGTCCAGCCCAACCCTCGGGCGGCATCCAATAGTTGTCAGTTTCGACGCGAGGCATCTCGTACTCGTCCACGTCGCGCGATCCTCGTCTGTCGCAATCGTCTCGCCCCGCTCCGCGAGCCGCGCGACGAGACGACGACGCCGCCGACAGCGACGCGCGGCGGTGGCGCCGCGCGAAGTGTCGTGAAGACAAACCCGACAGCTCGAAAACGACGGACCAGACTTTTCAGATCTATCAGGAGTGCTCAGATCGAGACGCGCGAGAAGTACCGGATGGACGGCTCCGTGAAGGTGTGCTTCACCTCGGACGTCCACGGGAACTGCGGGCACCTGCGACGCGTCCTCGCGCGCGCGACGCGCGAGGGATGCGACGTCGTCGTTCTCGGCGGCGATCTCGCGCCGCGCGGAAGCGGCATGGGTTTCGATGGAAAAACGCTGCGAGACACCAATCTCCCGCACCTTCCGGACGGGACCCCGGACTGGCAGCACGACGGCGCGCTGACGTACATGCGCGATGCGTTCAAGCGCCAAGGCGAGTGGTTCACCGAGGTGTTGATTCCGATGCTCGCCGCGTGCGACGTGCCCAGCGTGTGCCTCTTCGGGAACAGCGACTGGAAGAGTCATCTCGAGACGTGCCGACGCGCCGCCGCGTCGACGGGCGGGCACGTGCGATTCGTCCAAGGCGAGGGCGACATGTTCACGATCGCGTCGAGGACGACGACCGCGACGACGGTGGACGTCATGGCGTGCTCGCTCGTGCCGCTGTGTAACCACAAGAAGAAGGACTGGGAGAGGATGGACACGCGCGACGTCCGCGACACGAGCGACCGCGCGCCCGTTCGCTGGGGGTTCGTCTCGGCGCCGGGGGAGGAGGGCGGGATCAAACGATGTGAGCTGCCGGTCACCGCGGAGGCCGCGGCGACGACGTCGATGGAGGCGGTGTTAGAGAGACTGATCGCGTCGTGCGCGGAGGAGAGGAAAGAGAAGAAACCGCCGGCGATGTGGGTGCTGCATCCGCCGCCGCGGGATTCGATCGGCGACTTGACGCACAGAGGCGAACGCGTCGGGTCGATCGCGATTAGACGCGCGATAGAAACGCACGCGCCCGCGGTGACGTTGCACGGGCACATACACGAGAGCGTGGAGATGCACGGGGGGAGGTTCAGCGAGGTTGTGAAATCGGGCGAGGGCGGTGAGCGCGAGACCGTGATCGTGTCCGTCGGGAACGACTTCAAAGTAGAAAATCCATACGTCATTTTCTTGGACACCGCGGCGCCGAGAGACGCGCGACGCGTGGAGGTTCTCGAGTAGCACAGCGCGGTGGCGTAGTCGTAGAGATGATAGGCGAGGTGGTGGTGGTGACGCGCGCGAAGGTAGTTCGTTTTTATCATATTAAACAAGAAAAATGTGATGGAACAGAACAAGTGTACGTGTACAACTCCTCACTCTGGACGTTTCGTCTTCGACGTGAAGAGAGGTTTTATTTCCACCTCCCCTCCGCGCACCTCTGCTCACCTCGCCGGCGTTGGCGCCTCCTTCCTCGCGGCGCCGTCCGACGACGCGTCCTTGTCCGCTAACGTCGCGGACTCGCCCATGAGGAACCGGTCAACCTTCGCGGCGGCGCCTCGGCCTTCGGAGATGGCCCAGACCACGAGCGACTGCCCGCGGCGGCAGTCCCCTGCGGCGAAGACGCCGGGGACGGACGTCTCAAACTCGCCAAACTCCGCCTTGAAGTTGGAGCGGTCGTCCACGTCCAACCCGAGCTTCTCCGCGAGGTTTTGCTCCGGCCCTAAGAACCCCATCGCGAGGAGGACCAAGTCCGCTTTCCACACCTTCTCGCTCCCGGGGACTTCCTCGAAGTTCATCCGCCCCGTCGCCGGGTCTTTGCTCCACTCCACGCCGACGGTTTTCACGCCGCCGATGCGCTTCCCGTCTTCGGAGGGGATGAACGCCTTCGTGAGCACCTCGTACGTGCGCGGATCTTTCCCGTCTCTCACGGTGGCTTCCTCGTGGCCGTAGTCGACGCGGAAGATGCGCGGCCACTGCGGCCACTCGTTCCCGGGCGCGCGCGTCGCCGGCGGCTGCGTCATGAGCTCGAAGTTCGTCACGCTCTCGCACCCGTGCCTGAGCGACGTGCCGATGCAATCCGTCCCGGTGTCGCCGCCGCCGATGACGATGACGTTCTTCTCCTTCGCGTCGATGTAGTTGCCGTCCTCGAGGTTCGAATCCAACAGCGACTTCGTGTTCGCGTGGAGGAACTCCATCGCGAAGTGCACGCCCTCGAGGTCGCGCCCCTCCACGGGGAGGTCGCGCGGCTTAGTCGCGCCGCACGCGAGGACGACGGCATCCGTCGCGTCCTTGATGTCCGCGATGGACGGGTGCCCCTCCGCGCCGATGTGCGCGTTGGTCACGAACTCGATCCCCTCCGCGGCGAGGATGTCCACGCGGCGCTGCACAATCTCTTCCTTGTCCGCTTTCATGTTCGGAACGCCGTACATCATGAGGCCGCCGACGCGGTCGGAGCGCTCGTACACGGTGACGGCGTGCCCGGCTTTGTTGAGCTGGTCGGCGGCGGCGAGACCCGCGGGACCCGAGCCGATTACGGCCACCTTCTTCCCCGTGCGCGTCGCCGGCGGCGTGGGGACGATCCATCCCTCCTCGAACCCGCGGTCGATGA
>Ga0181561_10005229_pt1 | contig 11081 bp, 5 predicted proteins | sample 011ome_19_FD_133760 | JGI IMG/M metagenome (GOLD analysis project Ga0181561, IMG submission 133760) | Coastal salt marsh microbial communities from the Groves Creek Marsh, Skidaway Island, Georgia - 011510BT metaG (megahit assembly) | ecosystem: Environmental > Aquatic > Marine > Intertidal zone...
CGCGCGGTCCTCGACTCGTCTCGCGCCGTCGGGCACCCCCCCGGGAGATGTGCTATTATATCGGGGTGGTCGCCACCCCGAACAGCGTCTTGAGTGTCTCGTAGGCCACGAAGCGGATGGAGTTCTGCGGCACCACCTTCAGCGTGTTCGCCGCCCACCCCTTGAAGAATCCCCCCATGCCCTCCTTCCGCGCGATCGTGGAGAAGGCGTCCGCCATGCCGTTGTACGTCTTGCCCTTCATCTGCATGCGCCGGCGCACGGTGTCCAGCGGGTAGCACACCGTCGCGCTGAACGTCCCGCTCGCGCCGCCCACGAGCAGGTTCGAAACGGGGTCCTGCTTTCCGTTTTCGCCGTAGTACAGCTTCTTGGCCATGTCGTACGACGCGAAGTTGATCGCCGCGTACGGCGCGATGCCGGCGAGGGTCGGGATGAGCCCCTTGTACAGCGCCCCGACGCCCTCCACGCGCGCCACGGTCACGAACGCGTTGCTGATGCCCGTGTACCCGTGGTTGGGCAACGCCAAACGAAGCCGAATCGTGTCCAGCGGGTGCGTCAAAGCCGTGCCGGTCATGCCCGCGAGCGCGCCCGCGGTGAGCCGCTCCTTCAATCCGAGCGTACCCGACTCCGGGGTGAGCATCTTCTTGTAAAAGTCGTTGGAGGAGAGCTGCGCCGCCGCGTACGGCGCGACCCGGATCACGTTCACGCCGTTGCCTCTCCAGAACGCGAGGATGCCCTCTTCTCGGTAGATCTTAAGAAACGCCTGGCCGATGCCGGTGTACGCCGTCGCAGACACGCCCGCGCCCTCCATCGCCTGCACCTGGAAAAGCAGCTTGATGCGGTCCAGCGGCGCGGACGCGGTGCGCGCGATGACGCCCGCGAGCCCCCCCGCGGCAGCCTGACGCGATCCCAGCGCCACCGCGTACAGGCGGTCCACCACACCGCCGCCCTCCTGCGCGGACGGCGCGGCGAACGGCGCGGACGCCGGTCCGCGCCCGCCCAGGTAGCACCCCGCGGGCGCGGACGCTCTCGAGACGTCGAGCGCAGCGCCGGAACCCATCGCGCCCGCGGCGAAGCCCGGGTGCGCGACCGCGGCGCGCGACGCGCCGAGCGCGTCCCACCGCCTGTCCATGGAGCACACGCGTGTGTGGAACGAGCCCTCGATTGGGTCGACCGCCGCCGGGGAGGAGGCGCCTCCGTGTGTGGCACGGGAGAACGCGCCCGTCCCGACACGGCCGCCGAAAGGCAGTACAGAAAAAACAACTTTCCGCGGCCCCGGATACGTCTTGGCGGAGATGGGAGGCTGTGCGCCACCAGCTCGCGGAGGATATTAGACCCTCATTTTAGGGTTAAAATCGTCACACCATTCGACTTCGATACCAACGAAAAGCGTCCTTGAAAAAGCGTCGTCTCAGGGTTGTCGACTGCGCTTTTTCTCCAAACGACGCGACGCGCGGAGTACCGGGACGCGGCGGGTCTCGGGCGCGACGCGATGGGAACCGACCCGGGGGACCCCGCGGAGGTCAGCGGTCCTGACGGTGCGACCGCGACGCCTCCGGACGGCGCCCGAAAGACCTGGTCGCCCCACCTCGAGCTCGCGAGCCGCGCGCGCGCGCTGTGGCGCGATTTGTCGTGGCGCGAGGCCTCCGGGTCTCTGGGCGACCTGGGGACGTTCCTGCCCCTGCTCGTGGGCCTGACGGTCGAGTCCGGCCTGGACGTGGGCACGACGCTCATCGTGACCGGCGTGTACAACCTGGTGACCGCGCTCTGCTTCGACGTCCCGATGCCCGTGCAGCCCATGAAGACCATCGCGGCGGTGGCGCTCTCGGACGACGCCGTGACGGTGCCCCAGATCGTCGCCGCAGGCGCGTTCGTCTCCGCCGCGGTGTTTTTCCTGGGGGCCACCGGCCTGATCGACACGTTCAACCGGCTGGTGCCGCGCGCGGTGGTGCACGGCATGCAGATCGGGCTGGGCACGATTCTGTGCGTCAGGGCGTTCACCATGGCGGTCTTCGACGACGCCGGCGACGCGAGGGCGCTCCTCGGCGCGGACGGACTCCTCGTCGCCGCCGCCGCGCTCGCGCTCGCCGTTTTCGGCGGCGCGCGGAAAACCTTCTCCACTCGGTGCGCGCGCTCGGGTCCCGGTCCCGGTCCGTCCCGATGCGACGAGGACGAGGAGCAGCGACCCGATGACCGTTCGGTGGACGAGCGCGAGCTTTCGACGAGCGAGCTTTCGATCGTATCGATTCGGTCGGTCGAGAACGGATGTCCGGCGACGGATGTCGAGAACGGATGTCCGGAGACGACGACGACGACGCGTTTGAAAAACAAAACGTCACCGTCGACGCCTCCGACGGCGCTCGCGCTGGTTCTCGCCGGGCTCGCGCTCTCGGCGACGCGGCCGGGCTCGCTGTCGAGTCTCCGGGTCGGGCCGACGACGCCGAAACCGGTGACGTTCACCGCGGACGACTGGGCGACCGGGATAGTGAAGGCGGGTCTGCCGCAGCTGCCGCTCACCACGCTCAACTCCGTGGTCGCGGTGTGCGCGTTGTCCAAGGAGCTCTTCCCGGACCGGCCGGCGGCGCCCAAGCGCGTCGCCACGAGCGTCGGCGCGATGAACCTCGCGGGCGCGGCGATCGGCGTGATGCCCTGCTGCCACGGCGCGGGCGGGCTCGCCGCGCACTACCACTTCGGCGCGCGCCGGGGCGCCGCCACCGCGTTCCTGGGGCTCTGCAAGCTCACGCTGGGCGCGCTCTTCGGGGGCTCGCTGCTCACGCTGCTCCAGGCGTTCCCCAAGACCGTGCTCGGGGTGATGCTCGGCGCAGCGAGCGTGGAGCTGGTGCGCGCGGCCGTCGGTGCGTTCCTGGGGAACAGAGCCAAGGGTGCCGCTGCGGCGGCGCGGCGGAAAGCCGCCTCCGGCGAGACGGGCGAGACGACGACGACGAGAATCTCGACGACGACGACGACGACGAACGGTCTCGCGACGGAGCTCACGATCGCGCGAGCGCTCCCGCGAGACGCCGTTTCTTCAGGCGGCGTGCCCGAAATCGTGACCCCGCTGTGGCGCGAGCCGGACACCTACACGTTGCTCGCGACGGCGGTCGCGACGGCGGCGAGCGGGAACACCGGCATCGGAGTCGCCGTGGGCCTGGCGGCGGCCGCGGCGACGCGCCTCGCCGCCGGCGGGCGCGCGACGGCGGCGGAACCCGACAACGCGCTCGAACCGACGCCGCCGCGCGCGTAGGGAACTCTAGTCATGATCATGAAGTAGCGTAGTTTTAGGTATATATATTCCGAGCAGTCTTCATGCGTCGTAGACGACGTATGTAGTAGCTACTGTAGAGTCTATCGTGAAGAATCTGCTTCTTTAGGCGGCGTGCCCCAAGTTTCTGTTTGCAGCTTTGAGCTGATGCCTGGCCGCGCTCGACGCCTTGAGCACCTCGTCCAGCCGCTTCTCCGCGTTCGCCTTCTTGCGCCTCTGCTCGAGGGTCCGGCCCGAGCCCTCGGGCATGCGCGACAGCTCGCCCTCCAGCTGGTCCCGCTCCTGGCTCAGTGCCATCAGCCGCGCCTCCGCGGAGGCCACGTGCGAGGACCACGTCGCGAGCGAGTCCGCCGTGGCAAAGGGGCGCGCGTCGCGCGCCGCCGGCGCCGCCACGCGCCCGGTGATTCTGTCCCCGCCAGAGGAGGCGCGGAGACCTCCGGCGTCGGAGGTCTCCGCGCCGAGAAGCCACGGGGGCGGCGGCGCGGCGCTCGAGGGGTTCGAGCGCGCGCGCGCCGCGGGAGCGGTCTCGCCGAGCGCGTCGAACCAGCCGCTGCCTTCGCGGCCCTTGCGCGAAGCCTCCGCCGCGGAGTACAGGGAGGCAGTCGGCTCCCGGGTCGTCTCGCGACGTCTCGCCGCCGGCTGCGTCGTCGCAAACTCTCCAACCTCCCCGCGCGCCTCGCCGGCACCCATCGCGCGCTGCCGAGCCGCCGCAGTCTCCGCGCGCGCCAGGCGCGCCTTCTCCAGCTCCCGCTCTGCGGAGGCCGCCTCCAGACGCGCGCGCTCCGCCGTCTCGGCGGCGCGCGCCGCCGCCGCCGACGCCTCGGCGGCGGCGCCGGCGGCGGCTGCCTGCGCGCGCGCCTCCGCGTCGCGTCGCGCCGCCGCCTGCGCGGCGGCGCGCGCGGTCGCCATCTCGCGCGCGGCGGCCGCGCCCTCGAAGGAGGCGTGCACGTCCATGCCGCTCCCGAAGTGGTCGCGCGTGTCCTTGCCCTCGTGCTCGTCGCCGTACTCCCCCGCGAACGCCTCGCGGCGCTCGGCGCCCGGCTCGGGCACCATGCCCGCGCCGAGGTGGTCGCCGCCGGCGACGCCGCGCCGCGCCGACGAGGACACGCCCGCCGCGGGCGTCTCGCCCGTCTCGCGGGACGACACAGACGTGGTTATGCCGACGCGCGACGATGCGACATGGTGTTCGTGTTTCGAGTGTTTCGAGTTCCGTCGCGCACCGTCGTTCACGGAAACGCGCGCGTTCACGTCACGAATCACGTCGGCGCTCGGCTCGATCGGGTCCTTGCCGCCGAAAAAAACCGTCGCGTCCGTACGCGTATGCGTATTAGGCGCGCGGTTCTCGTCGGCGTCGCGGTACGCCGACGAAAACGGCCGCGGCGCCGGCGCCGCGCCGTCGCGGCGGTGCGCCTTCGGGTCGGGCGCGGCGGCGTCGGCGCGGAACGCGGCGCTGAACGGGCGGCTCGCGGGGACGTCCCTGCCCGGAACGAGTCGGCCCGGAGGCGCGCCGGGCGCGCCCGGCCCTGAACCGCCCGCCGCGGCGACGAAATCAGCCGCCTTCTCCAGGTACTCGCACCGGCGCCGCATCTCCGCCACCTCCGACTTGGCGTCGCGGAGCGACGACGCCAAGCCGGAGGATTCGCGCGCGCCGAGTTCGTCCCTGGCTTTGCTGGCGCGCGCCTCGCGCCGCGCCGCCTCGGCGTCGCGCGTCGCGCGCTCGAGGTCCCGTTTGGAAACCTTGAACGCCTCCTCGGTCTTCCCCAGGCGCTCGCGCAGGCGCTCGTTCTCGTTCTCCACGCGGCCGAGCCCGGTTTTGAGCCCCGCGTTTTCGCGCTTCAGGTCCTGCACTTCGGCGGCGAGGGCGCCGTTCTCGCGCTCGAGCGTCGCGCGGCGCGCGTGGAACGCCTTCGCCTCGCTCGCCAGACGCGCGTTCGTGGAGGTGGCGGAGGTGAGCCGCCGCGCGACGTCCACGGACTCCGCCTTGGCCTCCTCCGCGCCCGTCTTGAGCACCGCGACGGCGCGACCGAGCTCGCGCGCCTCGGCGTCGCGCGCCTGCGCCTTCCCCTTCGCCTCCTTGAGCTCCGAAGCGAGCGCCTCGCACCGGCGCTCGGCGTCGTCCGCGACGCGCTCCGCGTGCTTCTCGCGCCGCTCGGCGGCCGCCAGGTCGCCCTGCAGCGCCTTCACGCGCTTCGCGAGCTGCGTCGACTCCGACGCCGCCGCCGTCTGAAGCGCAGACGCCGACGCGCGAATCGGAGGCGACGCGCCCGCCTCCGCCGTCCCCTCCTCTTCCGCTTCCGCGTCCGCGCGCGCGTCGGCGTTCGCGTCCGCCGCCGCGACGGGGATTTTCGCGGCGACCGCCTCCGCGCGCCTCGCCGCCGCCTCCGCGGCTTCCGTCGGGTACGCCACGTCCGGCGGGTCCGCCGGCGCGCGATCGGCGGTTTCCACGAACCCCTCGGCGAGCGGGTACGGCGCGGGCGCGGGCTCGGCGTTTTCTTCGTTGGGCGGCGAGTAGCTCCCCTTCCAGGGCTCGGGCCAGACGCGCTCCACCGAGGCGCGCTGCTCGTCCCGCTGCGCGCGCAGAGCCAAAAGCTCGCCTTCCGTGGGCAGCGCGCGCCGCAGCGCGGTCTCGTCCAGGTCCCAGGCGAACCCGCGCGGCCGCGCCAAAACGCTCAGGGGCACGTCCGCGGATGTCGCGACGGCGCCGTCGCCCTCGGTAACAGCGGTTTTGGCGTTGCGCAGCTCAGCCTCGTAGTACGCCTTCATGTCCGAGAAGCCCTTCGCCGCCTTGTCCGCGATGTCCCGGCGCGACTGGCGCACGCGCTCGAGCGCCTCCTCGAACGCGGCGTCGCGGCTCGCCTCCTCCGCCGCCGCCGCCGCCGCCGCCGCGTCGGCGGAGGAGGCGCCGCCCGCCAAGCCGAACAAGCCGGCGATGGAGTTCATCACCGCCGGCTGGTTCCCGCCGTCCTTGCGCAGGAAGTGCGTCTCGGAGACGGGCGGGTCGCGCGCGCCCGCGTCGGGTTGTGAAGACACCGCGCCATCGCCCGACGAAACCGTCGGCTCGGGCTGCACGGGGTGGTCCCCGAACCCGTGGAACTCGGGCTCGAGGTCGCGGTCCAGCTCGACATCGGCAACCTCGGGCGCGTCCAAGAGCGCGTCGCGCAGCGGCGTCCCGGGGGGGACGAACTCGGACGCGCTCTCGAATTCGCGGCTGCGCGTGAGCTCGATGCTCTGGCGCGCAACCTCCGCGGCGGCGGTGGCCGCCGCGGCGGCGACTGCCGCGGCCGCGGCCGCGGCAGCCTGCGGCGGGCTCATGGGCGCCTCGAGCTGCGCCTCGGCCGAGGGACGCGACGGGCTGGTCGCGCTCAGCGCGGGCGCGTCGTCGAGCGCGCCCATGCGCACGGGGCTCAGGGGGGTCGGCGTGGGGAGCGCGGCATCGTTCGCCTTGGACTGGGCCTGCGCGTGGCGGGAGGCGGGGAAAGCGGAGGTCAGGACGCGAACGGTCGCGAGCGCATCGGCTGGGAGTCGTAGCTCTCGCGCGTCTCGACGACGCGGACCGAATGCGGGTCGGGGACGCACCGTCTGGTACCCCTCGCCCAGGCCGAGGTTATCGCGCGGCAGTTCCCTCTCCCTCGGCGTCAGGGGAGGCTCGCCGTGTTCGTCTTCGAACGAGTCGTCCATGTTCGCGGCGGCGAGGCGCGCCGGCGTGTGGTCGAGGCGCGACCTGCGGGGGCGTATTTGAATCTCGCTTTGGTTTTTGAACAATCCTCTCGGCGCACAATGGCACAAACTTCTAAGACTAAAAACGCATACACCTTTCCGTAGTATGTATTCGTACGTGACACCCCCCCCTCGCTTGATCAAAAAATCACGACTGCATCGACACGACGCACGCGACGTACAGCGTCGCCGCCGCGGCGTCGCTGAAGGGCCGGTCCTCCAGCCCGAACGCCGCGAGCGTCGACGCGGGCACCGCGACCAGCGCTTCGGCCGGCTCGGACGGCGGCGCAGTCACGTTTTCTCGACCGTCGGTGGCGTCGTCGCGCGGGCCCTTCGGCGCGACGACGTCGCGCAGCGCGTCCCGAAGGCGCTCGGCGAATTCATCCAGCGCCGGCGCCGCCGCCGCCGCGAAGCACACGGGTCCGTACTCGATCTCCAGCACCGCGCCCGCGTAGGTGCCCTGCATGTTCTCCACCTTCCCCACGCGCACCGCGAAGTCGCCGCTCCAGAACTGCGTGCCCTCGATCTTCGCGCGGTGCGTCAAGCGGTGCGTCGCGCATCGGTGCAGGTACTCCCGCACCGGCGTCGGCTCCGCCACGCACCGCCGTTCGGCGCGGAGCACGAGCACGGACCGGTCCGACGTTGATCCCTGCTCGGTCGTGTCGGGAGCGACGGACCCCGATCCCGATCCGCCGCTCGCGTCCAGCGTGACGTGGAACACCTCCTCCGCGACGTCCTTCGCGGTGATCGAGACGAACATCCCGGGCGCGTCCGGCTCGTTCGCGCGGCGTCGCGTCGTCACCTCCGCGCTCCACCGCGTCTCGCGCGCGTCCAGCGCGTTCAGGCGCGAGGACACCGCCCGCGCGAGCTCGAGATAGTTCTGCATCGTGCGGCGGTCGGGGGGCTGCCGCCAGTACATCACGCGCCTCGCGCCCATCTTCGCGGAGGCGTCCCGTGGACCACGACCGCGCGCGCCGAAGTGCCAAGACGCCTTAAACGCGGCGAACGCGCCTGCTGTTTTCGCGCGACGGAAAGCGAACGCGGCGCGCCAAAATACAATAGCTACGGATGTGGTGGGCACCTTGTGTGCGTGCGCAGTCTCGAAAAACCGAGTATTTTACCGCGAGCCACGAGTGCACAGCAAAAACCCATCAGGGTGCTGGTGACGTCGCGGTCTCACCCTTTCTGCGGTGCTTCTCGAAGGCACTTCTCGCGACGCCCGCGTCCGAGTCGCGCGCGCGTTTTTCGCACGTGGCAGCGCACGTCGGGTCGCGCGTCACCCCCGGCGAGGTTCTCGTGCCACCGCGCGTTCGGGCGGACCAGTCGGTCGTCGCGCTCAGGCAACCCGAGGCCGCCCCGAGCTTTTTCGGCACCGAATCCGCGAAAGGGCCGCGTCAGATTTGGGCGGGGCGATGCACGCGGCGATGCGCGCCGGGGTTCTCACCGCGGCCTCCGCGCACAGAAGCTCGGCGGGCACACGCGGCGTGCTCCACGACGCGCGCGGCGGAGCCTCGAGCGGCTCGACGCGCGTCGCGCCGCGAACCCTCGCGTCGCGTCCCGTCGCCGTCCGTCGAGTCGTCTCGGCCACGCGCGACCGCGCGACCGCGCCCGGGCTCGGCGCGGGCGGGCGCGCCTTCCCCCCGCGCGCGCACCGCGTGCGTCTCTCCGTCGCGCGGCGCGCGGCGAACGACGAGGGCACGTCCCACGAGGGGAACGCCACCGCCGGGGCGGCCGCGGACGACGACGCGTCGTCGGACGCGAACGAGGAGGTGGTGGGCGTGGAGGTTCCCGGGCCCGCCGGCGCCGACGCCCCGAACGCGACGGGCGCGCCCCCGCCTTCCGAGCTCGACGACAAGCAGAGCCCTTCCCGCGAGAAGAGCGGTCCGCCCTCCGACCCGAAGCCGCCCGCCAAACCGCCCGCGAACGCCGGCGGCGTGGGGAACGTCTTCGCGTGGCTCCGCGCGTTTTTCCAGCCCGCGCGCCTGTTGGGGTTGGCGGTGAACGGTTTTCTGTTCCTCTTCGCCGCGCAGCTCTTCGCGCAGAACGCCGGCGGCGGCGCCGGCGGCGGCGCGACGCACCTCGTGCCGGTGTCGTACTCGCGGTTCATGACCGCCGTGAAGGGCGATGACATCTCGAGGCTCACGGTGGACGGCGCGTATCTGACGTGGAAGCCCAAGCAGCCGCTCGTGATCAAGCGCCAAGGGACCGGCCCCCTGGCCATGACGGAGGAGCGGATCGAGGTGGCGTACTCGGCGGCGCGGCCGGAGGACGCGTCCGTGCCGTACGAGCTTCTGCACAAGAACAAGGTGGAGTTCGGCGCGATCGACAAGCGGCACCAGTCGCAGAAAAACGTCAACACGTTCCTCACCATCTTCGTCGTCGGCCTCGCGGCGCTGCAGCTCAACCGCCTGTCCGCGCGAGGACGCGGCGGCGCCGGATCGAAGGGCGGGCCGGGCGGCGGGTTCATGCGCGGCGTGGGCGGCGGGCCGAGCACCAGCGCCGGGCGCATGACCGGCGGCAAGGAGCGCGGCGCCTTGGCGCCCCCGACCACCACCTTCGCGGACGTCGCGGGCGTGGACGAGGCGAAGGAGGAGCTGCAGGAGATCGTGGACATCCTGAAGCGCCCGGAGCACTACGTGCGTCTGGGAGCCAGGCCGCCCAGCGGCGTGCTGCTGGTGGGCGCCCCGGGCACGGGCAAGACGCTGCTGGCGCGCGCGGTGGCGGGCGAGGCGGGCGTGCCGTTCATCAGCGTGAGCGCCTCGGAGTTCATCGAGCTGTACGTGGGGATGGGCGCCGCGCGCGTGCGCGACGTCTTCGCGCGCGCGCGCGAGCAGAGCCCCTCCATCGTGTTCATCGACGAGATCGACGCCGTCGCTAAGGGGCGCAGCGAGGGGCGCATGCGCGGCATGGGCAACGACGAGCGCGAGCAGACGCTGAACCAGCTGCTCACCGAGCTGGACGGCTTCGACGGGGAGAGCCTGGTGATTTGCCTCGCGGCGACGAACCGCGCCGACATGCTGGACAGCGCGCTGAAGCGCCCGGGGAGGTTCGACCGCACCGTCTCCGTCGAGCGCCCGGATAAGCAGGGCCGCAAGGAGATTCTGGGCGTGCACATCGGGGCGAGGCGGTTGCCGCTCAAGCCCGGGTTCGAGGTGGACGACATCGCGACGATGACGGCGGGGTTCTCGGGCGCGGAGCTCGAGAATTTGGTCAACGAGGCGGCGCTGCTCGCGGGGCGCAAGGGTCTGAGCGAGGTTGGCGAGAAGGAGTTCGAGGACGCCGTCTTACGCACCGTCGCCGGCATCGAGAAGAAGCGCTCGCTGCTCACCGCGGCGGAGAAGGTGGTGGTGAGCGCGCACGAAGCCGGCCACGCCGTCGTGGGCACCGCCGTCGGGACGCTCATCCCGGGATGCCAACGCCCGGAGCAGCTCTCCATCGTGGCGCGATCGGGCGGCGCTCTCGGGTTCACGTACATCCCGCCCGGCGAGGAGGACCGCAAGCTCATGTTCTCGGACGAGCTCCGCGGGCGCCTGGTGACGCTCATGGGCGGCCGCGCGGCGGAGATTGTCTCCTGCTCGCGCGTCTCCACTGGAGCGCTGGACGACATCCAGCGCGCCACGGATCTGGCGTACAAAGCCGTCGCCGAGTACGGGCTGAGCGCCTCGCTCGGCCCGATGTCCGTCTCGACGCTGTCGTCCGGCGGGAACGACGACGCGCTGTTCGGCGGCGGCGTGGCGGACGGCGCCAACCGCGCGGTGGAGAAGGAGGTGAAGGACACGCTGACGTCGGCGCTGTGGATCGCCGTCGGGCTGGTGGACAAGAACCTGAGATGCCTCGACGAGATCGGGGACGAACTGTCGGAGACGGAGAAGGTGAGCGGCGACTGGCTGCAGAAGAAGCTGGACGAAGTCGTCGCGACGCCGGACCTCGAGCGGTTCCTCCGCGGCCACACTCCGCAGCCGCCGGAGGGGAGCAAGGTGTGGGAGAACCTGCCGCTGCCGGCGTTCCCGGCGAAGACAACGGAGACGAAGGCGCCCGACGCGAGGTGAGCGCCTTCGTCGAAACGGCGTTCTTTTTTGTCGGCGGAGGGACACCCGAAAGCGTC
>Ga0181561_10005237_pt1 | contig 11074 bp, 5 predicted proteins | sample 011ome_19_FD_133760 | JGI IMG/M metagenome (GOLD analysis project Ga0181561, IMG submission 133760) | Coastal salt marsh microbial communities from the Groves Creek Marsh, Skidaway Island, Georgia - 011510BT metaG (megahit assembly) | ecosystem: Environmental > Aquatic > Marine > Intertidal zone...
AGCGAGCTCGCCAGCTCGAATACCTCGATACCTCGAAAGCGCATCCGGCGCGTCACCGGCTCCGCCTTTTCTTGCCCGTTTTCTTGCCCTTCCCGATGAATCCCTCGACGTCGTCGACGCCGGAGACGGCGGCGCTTCCGTTTGTCGCGCCGCGACCCGCGTAATCGTGATCGTCCGACGTCGCCGCGCCCTCCTTCGGCGCGGCGCCGAACTCGGGGTGCGCGGGCGGCATGGGCTCGTTCAGCTTGTCCACCCTGCGGAACGTGCGCGTGTCCATCCTGTCGACGTACAGGACCCCGTCCAGGTGGTCCATCTCGTGCTGCGCGATGCGCGCCTGCCACCCCTTGGCGACGAAGTCGACGGGCCCGCCGTCGCCGCCCAAGCCGCGCACGCGCACGGCGAGCCAGCGCCGGACGAGGCCGCGGTACCCCTGCACGGAGAGGCAGCCCTCGAAGAACAGCGCGGACGCGGTTCCCGCGGGGGTCACGACCGGGTTAATCACCACCTTCTGGTCGAACGGCGCGCGCTCGCGCGCCGCCAAATCCGCGGGCGCGACGTCGCTCATGCCCTCCTCGTCGTCCATCATCACGAACACGCGGTACGGCACGCCGATCTGCGGCGCCGCGAGACCGACGCCTCGGCCGCGGCAGATCGTGAGCATCTCCTGAATGAGCTCCTGGATCTTCGCGCTCCCGATATCGCCCGGAGGAATCTCCTCCGCGATCTCGCGGAGACACGGCGTGCCCGCCTGCACGATCTCGCGCTGGCCCTTCGCCACGTTGATGAGCTTGCCGAACGTGTTTTGGGGCTTCTCCACCCAAGTCCCGTCTTTGCGGCTCTCGCCGTACGCGCAGCGGACGTGGCACGGACGTGGCCCGGCGGTCCGAGACGGCACCCGCGACGAGGCGCGGCGAGCCGAGCCGCCGCCGCCGAGCGCCGTCGTAAACGCGGAGGTGGCTGCGCCGCACGCCATCGCGCGGTGGACTGTTCGTGGTGCCGGGCAGCTGGGTCAGAAAAAGTGACTTTGGGGGTTTGGACGATTTCAAGATTTTTGGGGGCCGTGACTCAGAGCGCCCTTCCCCGGCAAATCACTTACACCGGCGCGAGCGCGCGCCTTAGCCGAGCGGTCGAAACGCGCGAGAGCACAAGGCTCCCGTCGCTCGTTTCGCGCACCGCGGCGCGCGTTTCCGTACCCGCGCGCGTCGCGTCCGAGCGTGCTCGCTCGCGTCGCGCGCGATCCGGTCAAGTCGGGAGACGCGAGACGCGCGATCTCTCCTCGTTTGGGTGGATTTTCGTTCATTCGCTGTCGAGAGGGTGAACCGAGTGGCTCCGTGCGGTCGTCGACCTTAGGATTCCGTGCTTAGACGTTCTTGAACGTTCGTGATCTTCCACACGACCAAACACCGCACACGTTCCGTGCGACACGCGCGCGTGGCCCGACCGTCTCGCGAGATCCGTCACCGCGCGAGGACGCCGATTCTCTCCTCGCGAAAAAAAAAAGTCACCCTCGTCGTCTCGAAATCGAAACGCGGCGCGCGAAACGCGGGGACGAAAACGAAGAATCGGCGGGAGATCGCGCGATCGGGGGAGACGAGACGTCTGTTCTTCTTTTAAAAAACACACTCATCATGGGCGACGAGGAAATCGCCGAGTACGCGCTCGCGCTGCGCGAGCTGAAGGTGAACTCCAAGCCCGTGATCACGTCTTTGACCATGCTGGCGGGCGAGATTGCGGGCGGCGACGCGGGCGCCGCGGCGACGGTGGCCGGGATGGTGGAGCGGCACATCCGAACCGCGGCTCCCAAGACGAAGCTCACCGGGTTTTACCTGCTGGACTCCATCTCGAAAAACGTCAAGGGGCACTTCGTGGCGTGCTTCGCGCGGAACCTGCCGGACCTGTTCCTCGGCGCGTTCGCGACGCAGGACGAAAGCACCAGGAAGAGCATGGCGCGGCTGCTGGGCACGTGGAACGCGGTTTTCCCGCAAACGACGCTGGGCGCCATCGCCAGGGGCTTACCGCCGGGCGCGGCGGGGTCGTCGTCCGGTGCGTTTCGAACCGGGGCGGGGCCCCTGCCTCCCCCCCCGGGCGCCGCTGGCGCGCCCATGAACGCCGCCGCGGCCGGGTCGCTGCTCGCGTCCATGGTGCAGGGGGGAGGGGACGTCAGCACGCTGCTCAAGTCCATCGCCGCCGCGAAGGCGGCGCAGCGGGCGGGGTCGCCGGCGGAGGCGCCGCCGGCGCCTCCGCCTCCCCCCCCCGCGCCGCCGCGCGCCCCTCCCCCCCCGGCGACGCTGCTCGCCGCGGAGCCGCGGACGCCCTCGATCCACGAGCCCCCCGCGCTGACCGCGGACTTCGACCCGAGCGACGAGGGCGAGCTCCGCCGCCGGCGCGCGCGCGTGGTTGACGCTCTCTACGGCGACTTGCCGCACCAGTGCGCGACGACGGGGGTTCGGTTCAAGACGCGCGCGGAGCTGGACAAGCACCTGGACGCGCAGGTGGTTCGGAGGCGCGCGAAGCGGGAGGGCACGGGCGCGGGCACGACGAGCCGCGGGTGGTTCGTGGACGCTGCGTCTTGGATCCGGGGCGCCGCCGCCGAGGCGGCGGAGGAAACCGGGCCCGCCTTTGACGACGCCGGCGCGTCGGAGCGCGCGACGCGCGAGGCTCTGGAAAAGACGAGCGCGCCCGCGGACGAGACGCAGAAGGCGTGCGCGCTGAGCGGCGAGCCGTTCGAGACGTTCTGGAACGCGGAGGAGGAGGAGTGGCACTACCGAGGCGCGGTGGTGCTGACGCGCGCCGTCGGGTCCGCGCCGGCGGGGGCTCTGGCGCTGGCCACCGCCGTGCCGCGCGGCGGCGAAGATTTTGGAAACGATTTTGGAAACGAAGCGCTCGAAGCGCTCGGCGAGAACGAAGAGCCTTCACAGTCGCTTTCGTCGAAGAAGTCATCTGTTTCGTCACCCGGGAAGCGGAAACGGGCGCCGTCCGTCGCCGTCAAGGCGGAGCCGGTCGCCGTCAAGGCGGAGCCGGCGGAGGAGGGCGCGCCCGCGAAGCGGCGGAGCTCGAGGAGAGGGTAGGCGGCTTATTAGGCGTCGGTAAAAAAAAACAATCATCCGCTCCGTACGGTGTGTATGTACATAAACAGTAGCTAAAGAATAAACCCACGCGCGTATCGCATTTTCAAAAAACGGCTTCGCCACGCTCGGACCGTCCATTCGACTCGACATTCACGCGGCGACGGGTTCCTCCACCTTCTCCGGCGTTTCCGTCGTCTCGCCCGCGTGCGCCGCCGAGGCGGAGGCGGCTTTCCCCCCGCTCGCGCCGCCGCCGCCGCCGCCGGTTTTGGCCCGCTGCGCCGCGCGATTCTGCAGGCTCACGTTGCGCGCCGTGAACACCGTCTTGATCCGGTCGTAGATGGTGAGCGAGCGGAGTGCGATCGTGGTCTTGGACGCGTCGGGACCCGTCGTGGCGGTCCCCGCGCTGGAGACCCCCGCGTGCGCGTCCTCCAGCTTCACAAAGTCGCGCTTGGCTTTGTCCCCGAGGCCCTCGAACGTCGCGCCCGACTGCCCGCCGCGGTCGGACATGAGCTCGTACGCCTCTTTGATGGCGTTGAACTTCTCGATGCTCGCGTCGGGATTCCGGTCGGGGTGCTCGGTGGCGATCAGCCGCCGGTAGACGCGCTTGACGTCCGCGGGGTCGTCGTCGGGGGACACGCCCAGGACGCCGGCGGCGCGCGCTCTGGCGACGGCGGCGCCGGCTTGCGCCTCGAGGCCGTCCACGGCGTTTTCGAAGCTGCCCCAGTCCTCGACGCCAAACTCCAGCTCGCTCACGTCGACGTTGCGCGCGTTCGAGCCCGCCATGGCGGCGGCCATCGCGAGAAGGTCGGCGCCTAGTTTGGGCACCGCGGCTTTGATCGCGGGCACGCCCTCGATCTGCTCGGCGGAAACGCTCTGCTGCTCCGTCTCCGGAATGTCCATGTTGTTCTCCTTGAAGAACTTGCGAGCCTCGTACTGCTGCTTGTCCGCGACGATCACCTCGCACACGGGGAGCCAGTCGCTGAGGACGGGCTCGGGGTCTGCGTCCCCGGCGGGGCTATGCCTCACGGAGAGCACGTACTCGCGGTACTGGTCGCGGTCCAGCTCGCGCACAACGCGGTCGTACGCCTTGCCCTGCTTCGACACCACCTCGCGCATCGCGGCCGCCGCCTTTTTGCGGGCCGCATCTTTCGCCTGCTTGCTCACAGCGGGCGCAGCCTTCTTCTTCTCCGCCTTCGCCGCCTTCTTCTCCTCCTTTGACTGCTTGCTGCGGCCGGCGTGGGTGGTGGCCGCGGCGCGAGCGGGCGCGGTCTGTCGAGATGCGGGGGAAGGGATGGCGAGAGGTGAGCGACGCGGCGAAATTCGATTGTCCCCTCCGACGCACGAGACGCGCGTGTGTGGGTGGAGGCTGGCGAGAGCGCTCCGCGAGACCGCGTCGTCTGGACGACGCGGGGAGAGCGGCGAAGGAAGGGAAGCGCACCGCTCGCTTGGGGGCGGCGAACCCGGCGACGGCGCCCCACTGGTGGGTAACGGAGGCGGCGGACATGTTGCGCGCTCGTTGAGAGCCGCGCGTGAACTGGCGACGTGGGAGGCCGCCGCTGCGCTTTTGTGAGGATAAAAAAACGCATCTCGCGCGCGCGCCGCGTGCCGCGAGCTTTTCGGGTTGAACATTTTGTAGATCACGTTCGGTTGGCCACCGAACGCGTTCGGCGTGAACGCGACCAAGGGGGGCTTGAATCTGCGGAAAATAACCCAAATAACGACGGTTTAATGGCTCGTATTGGACACACGAAGTTTCCGTGAACTGCCGGTAAAGTCCGAGAAGACAATCGTCGCGTCAACACAATCCGCGGCATTGCGTTTCGCGCGTCGATACCCGCCCGCGCTCGCCTCGCGACGCCATGTCGTTCGGCCGCGCGAACGGGCGCACACCCATCCGCCCGACGTGGGTGAACTCGAACGACTGCTTCGAGTACCGCTCGAAGCAGCACGGTGCGTACGCGTTCGCGCATCCCGCGGAGGGGGATCCCACGTTCGGGCGCGACCCCACGGACACGTTCTACGAGGGCGTGCGCATGCGGCAGTGGCACGGGCAGCAGAGCGTCAGCGGGCAGGACATAGGCATCGGGCGGCACCACCCGCCGTACGTCTGCGCGGTGACTTCGCCGCACATGTTCGCCACCGCGCTTCTGGTCACGGTCAATAATCCCAATCCCAACGCGGAAAACGGCGTCTCGACGCCGTGCCTGCTCATGCCGCATCGCGTTTTGCGGGGGCTGGAGCACGACTTCGAGCTGATGCGTGACGCGATGGACGTCGTGACGCGCGTGGTCCCTCCGAGCACGCACTCCGCGCCTAAGAAAGGCGAGTTTAAAATAACAAAGCTCGTCTTGGACCCGTGGCGTCTCTTCGAGTTCAGCCCCGCGCCGAATGCAAACGCGAATGAGACGCACGACGCCAAACACATGGATTACGCGCTCGTCGCGATTGATCCGAAAACGCTCACGGACGAGATCCCGCGGGAGTGGCTCAGGAGCCTAGAGGACGCCGCCGCGTTCGGGTACCACCCCGCGCGCGATGCGCACAATCTACTAGGCGTCGCGCCGAAGCGCTGGCTTGACCCTGCGTTTTGCGCGGTTGGGAAAAACGCAGTCGGGATCAACTGGCGCCGCGGGCGCGTCGTTCGGAACGAAAGAGAGAGCGTTTCAAACGAAAACGTCGGCGGGAGCGGCTTCGAGTCTACGTTTGAGGGTCTGCCTCCCGCGCACGCCAGCGCCGGCGGCGCTGTTTTAGCGTGCATGACGGACGAGTCCGCGCGCGCCGCCGGCACGCGCAACTCCATGGCCGCCGACACCCGCTTCGCGGCGGCGGTGCGTCCTTACGCGACGCCGCTCATCGGGTACGGGGACTGGGGCGTGCTCGTGGGCGTGCACCGCGGCGCGGTTTTCGGAAACGAGGGACCCAACGGGGAACCCATGAGCGACGTGCTGCGAATCACGGACATCGTCGCGGACCTGGCGCGGCGACGAGCAGCGTTGCTAGAAACGACAGTGGGTCCCGCGATCGAGGCATCGATGAGTCATGAGGCGATGAGTCGCGACGGCGAAGCGTCGTCTCCAGAGAGAATCGAAACGACGACGCGCGAAGAGGCTTCGACGGGCGACGCTTCGATCGCGGCGCCGGCGGCGGAGAGGCGGGTATCCTGGCTCGAAGGCGACGAGACGCTGGAGGACGCCGCCTTGCGCAAGCGGCGTCAGTGGGTGGAGGGGATGACGATAAAAAAGTAGGCGCGCGCCAGGTCCGCGACGATGTAGTAATATCACGAGGCGGTGGTGAGACTCACCACCTTTTTCATTATGTGTACGTAGCTCTCCTGTTGTCGAGCTTCGACAGTGGGTCGTATTGTGACGACGACACTCGTGTGTTTCTTTCCTTCATTGCAGCCATCACGGCGCGCTTCGGTACGACCACGATGCGGTGACACGCGCCGGACGCGCATGACCGAGGAAGTCTCCCGCGCGGCTCGCGCCGTGCGCGAGGTCCTCGACGCGATGCGTCTCCGCGCGAGCCGCTGGGGCGCGCCGAGGCCCCGCTTCTGGATAGACGAGCGCACGACGAAATCCTGTTTCGAGTGCGGGGTGGCGTTCAGCCTGGTGACCAGGAAGCACCACTGCCGCGCGTGCGGCCGCGTGTTCTGCCAGAAGTGTTCGAGCCACGCGTTGCCTCCGCGCGACGACCCGGGGGGTCCCGCGGAACGCGCGTGCGACGTGTGCTTCGCGTCCCACGCCGCAGCGGCCGAGCCCCCGAGGGCGTCCACCTCGAGCGCGGAGAAGCGCGTCTCCGCGAGATCCCCCCGCGTTCCCGACGCGGCCCTGTCCCGCGCCGCGTCCGAGCGCCTCGCGGGGTCGAACCCGACGAGCGCGGTCTCTTCGCGGCCCGCGAGCGCGTCCGCGTCGCGGCGGACCGGGGGGCGGGGCGACGGTACGAACGGTTCCGAGTCCGAGTCCGAGTCCGACGAGGACGAATCCGAGTCTGACGAGGATGGCGACGATCTTCCGGCGGAACTTCCGGACGCCGACGCCGAACGGCCGGAATCGAACTTCCGGGACGGCGCACGTACGGACACCGCGACGACAAACCGAGGCGAGCGGCGGGACGCGCGGGTGTGTCCTTCCGAGACGCGCGGTTACGCGAGTGAAGCGCGTCCACGCGCGGATGAAACCGCGACGCCGACGATGGAAGCGCGTCGCGAGATACTGAAAAACAAACCCCCGAAGCGGTACCGAGCGGGGAAGCCCGCGTACGCCGCGCACGCCGCGCACGCCGCGGCGCTCGCCGACGAAAGCCTGTGGGCGCCGCCGCCACCGCCGCGCTTCGAACCCGGGCCGCGAAAAGAATCGAGCTCTGACCAGACCACGACGACAGACCGCGACGACGCTCCGGTGAACGCGGCGCTTTTCCGACTCGCGGCGCGTTTTCTGCGGCGGGCCTTTTTTGGGACTTTTGGAGACGTCTCGGAAAAATATTTTTCCGAAACCGAGACGAAGACGGACGCGTCGGTTCGCGTCTGGACGCGCTTCGTCGCGGCGCTGGCGCTGGAGTGCGCGCGTGCGGTCGAGCCGAGCCGATTTCCGGAAGTTCCGGAATATCCGGAACGCAGAACGCGTTTCGCGGTCCGTTACGACGCGGACCCCCTTTCGTACGTCTCGATCCAAAAAGTCGCGGCGGGGACGCCGGCGCAATCGAGCGTCGCGCGCGACGCCTGGAGTCTCCGGAGGAACGTCGCCGACCGGAGGATGGCGAAGACGAAAGGCGTCGTCCACGTGACGTCGGCGGAGGCGTTGGTGTCGCGTTGGTGTCTCGACGACGACGGAGACGGAGCGGACGCGCGCTCGTCGGGCGTCGTCGAAAAATGCGAAAAAAACGTCCGCGTGGCGCTTCTCGGCGGCGCGCTGGAGTACCAGCGCGCGACGGACAAACCGAGGCTGGCTTCGTTCTCGACACTACTGGATCAGGAGCACGAGCATTTGCGCGCAGCGACCGCACGCGCGCTGGTTTCGAAACCGGACGTCGCGTTGGTGGAACGAACCGTCGCGAGGTTCGCGCGTGATTTGTTTCTGGAACGCGGCGTCTCCCTCGCTCTGGGAATCGGAGCGGAGGAACTGCGCCGTCTGGCGTTTCGTCTCGCGAGCTCTCAGAGCTCGCTCTCGAGCGGCGATTCGGATTCGAGCTCCCGCGAGCTCCCACTCGGCGCGGACGGCGGCTCAGTGCGCGGCGTGTGCGCCGGGTGGTCCGTGGAGACGCTCGAGGAAACCCTAACGGAGGTGGACGACGAAAACGAAGGGACCGCGAAACCTTCTGAAACCTTCTCTTCGTCTCCGTCTCGTCCTCCGGCGACGACGACGACGTTCATGACGTTCTTCGGGTTGACCCCGGGTTCGGGGTGCGTCCTGACGCTCCGCGGCGCGCCGCCGCGCGCGCTCGAGGCGGTGGCGTCGGCGACGCGCGCGAGCGTGCGCGCGGCGTACCATCTGGACCGAGTCGCCGCGTTCGTCGCCGCGGCGATGGCGAGTCACGCCGGCGCGGGCGCTTCCGCGAACGCCGCCGCGGCGTTCGCGAAAACCCTGCTACGTCTCTGCGCGGAGACGGCGTTCGCGAACGCGACCGTCCCGGTCGTCTCGCGCGCGTTTTGCCCCACGCGCGTCCACTCGCACGCGTGCGATCCACCCGTCGGGTTCAGGACAAACGGAAACGGGTCGGCCGGTTCAGGACAGACGCGCGTCCCGGCGGTCGCGCCCTACGGCCCGGAGGATTTCCCGCTGGGCGCCGCGCTGGCGCAGGCGACGGCGGCGGAGCGGGGCGTCACGGAGTGTCCGAACGCGCGCTGCGGCGAGCACCCAGACGCGCACGTGCGCGTCTTCTACGTTCGCGGCGGGCGGGTGACAATGCGCGCGAGGCGGAACGAACGCGCGAGCGCGAGCGCTCGCTCGTATGGAGCCCAGTCGTATGGAGCCCAGTCGCGCGACGCCGACGACGACGCGAGCGTCGCGTGGACGTACTGGAGCCGGTGTCGTCGGTGCGCGGAGACTTTTTTGTCACCGGGGAGGGCAGACGAAGCGTCGCGTCCCCACCCGACGCCGGCGCGCGCGTCGGCGTCTCCCGTCGCCGTGCCGGAGCGCGCGCTCGAGCTCAGTTTCGCGAGGTTCCTGGAGATGCTCGGGACGGACGTTCCGGAGGTTCCGGAGGTTCCGGAGGAAACCGAAACCGAAACCGAAACGCGCGCGACGGAGACGGATGAAAAAGGCGCCGCCATTTTTTGCCGCCACGCGTCGCCGCGCCGCCGCGCGCACTACTTCGGCTCTGTTCTCGGGACGGTGTGCTTCGTTCACGACGAGATGTCACCGCTCGCGCTCGTCGTCTCGCCGGCCACGGACGACGACGAAGGAACGCGCGCGGCGAGCGCGTACGCGCGACCCGTCTCGACGCTCCGCGCTCCGCGAGGGGATACTATCGGAACGAGTCACGAAAATCACGAAAATCACGACAACCGACACGACGCGCGGTGCGCGACGGCGGCGTACGCGTTGCGTTCGGACGCGTACGCGGTCGCGATGGGTGCGTTTCCGGAACCGTCGGACCCGCTCGCGTTCGTCTCGCGAAGCGCGAACGCCGCGAGCGACGCCTTTGATGACCACGTCGCGCTCAAAGAGCACGGGGTCACAGCGTACTTCGCGCCGCAGTTCCGCGCCGCGCGTTTGGCGTGGTGGGAAAGCCGCCGCGAACGCCGATCTTTCGCATCCTCCGAGCAAACGGGTTCGACTTTCACAGTCTCGCGCGGCGCGGAAAAGGAAAAGGAAAAGGACGTCGAGGCGGTTTTCGCGGACGCGCTGGCGGAGTGCTCGCCCTGGGACGTCGGCGCGCGCGGCGGGAAGAGCCGCGCGTTTTTCGCGCGGTCGCGCGACGGGCGGTTCGTGGTGAAGCAGGTCTCGAAGGTTGAGCTGGAGTGTCTGCTCTCCGGGTTCGCCGAGGCGTACTTCGCGCGCCTACGAGCAAACAGTCTCGCGCGCGTACGAGCAAACAGTCGAGCTCATGCCGACGCATCCTCCGAGGCGTCCACGAACTCGGCGTCCTCCGAGACGGATCCGGCGCGTTCGCGCGAATTTGCGCCGCCGCCCACTCTTCTCGCCGCGACGCTCGGGGCGTTCACCGTCGCGCCGCGGCGCGTGTCGGACCGCATTTCAAAACAGCGCGACCAAAACGACGACCAAAACGAGTCTTTAGACTTTGTCGTTCTCGAGAATGCGTTTTACGGCGCATTTACGGCGTCCGAGGGGAACGCGTCGTGGCGCGCGTACGACCTGAAAGGGTCTACGCGAGGAAGGTACGCCGCGACGACGCGAGACGCGGAGACGAACGCCGGTGACAAAGACGCCGACGCTTCCGCGGCGGACCCTCCGAACGTCGCCGAAACCGAAACAGTCGTGCTGATGGACGGGAACGTCGCGGAGACGTGCGCGACGGATCCGATCGCGATCGACAGCGAGAGCTTCGCGACGCTGGAGCGCGCGATTCGAGCGGATGTCGCGTTTCTCGAGTCTCACAACGTGATGGACTACTCGCTTTTGGTGGGGATCGACGAATCACCGAACGGGCGACGCGAGGTGGTCGTCCGCGTCATCGACTACCTGCGTCAGTACACGTGGGACAAGCAGATCGAGAGCGCGGTAAAATCCGGCGTGCCCTCGTACGAGGGCGCGCCCACCGTCCTGAGCCCGGCGAAGTACGCGAGAAGGTTCAGGCGCGCCGCGCGACGGTACTTCCTCGCCGTGCCGGAGGAGGACCAAAAAAAACCCAACGAGAGACGGTAAAACGAGAGACGGTTTTCGTCTTCTCTTTTCTTAGAACCCACAGACTACGCGTCCTACGGTACTCGTACGGTACGCGCGACGCGTCGCTTCTCGCGTACGGGCTCGCCGCGCGCGTCACTCTTCACTCTTCGTTTCGGGCGCGGAAGTCGCGCACGAACGACGCGGAGTCCACGGACGCGG
>Ga0181561_10005259_pt1 | contig 11050 bp, 9 predicted proteins | sample 011ome_19_FD_133760 | JGI IMG/M metagenome (GOLD analysis project Ga0181561, IMG submission 133760) | Coastal salt marsh microbial communities from the Groves Creek Marsh, Skidaway Island, Georgia - 011510BT metaG (megahit assembly) | ecosystem: Environmental > Aquatic > Marine > Intertidal zone...
CAGGATTTTGAGCGGGCCGCCAAGGAAAATGATGATGCAGGACGCCCCTTTCAAAATGATGTGCTTGATCCCTACTTTCGCAGTGGTTCAGGCACCGCAAACGATTCCCCGGATAAGGGATTGGATTCGGCCCTTTAACTGGTCCCACCACCTTCCACTTTGCAAAGCCCCCCCAGTCGGTTGGAAATCGTGGGAAACTTCCTTGCGTTGGGCTGGGAAGATGGGAAGGAAATTATTTTGAATGCTTCCACCCTCCGGGAAAACTCCCCCAGTGCCGAGCAAGCGGGAGAGAGCGACATCTTTGGGAGAATCCGTGGTGGTTCCAGCCAAAGGGATTTCCGGGAAGTGCAACTTCTATCGGCACACAAAGTTGGCAATTATGCCGTTCGGTTGCTTTTTTCCGACGGGCACGGTTCAGGGATCTACTCCTGGGAATACCTGCGAAACTTATCCGCCCAGCAGAACTGAACTTTTTGACTAAGCCAAGCCCCTGCCCTTGATCCGAAGAAAATCGAGGAGTTCCACAACCAAGGCATGCTGAGCATTCTCAAACTCATTTTCAAGATGAGCAACCGCCTGGGAACGGTTCATTTCCCTGCGGTAAAGAACCTTGTAAACCGCCCTCACAACCTCGACCTGTTCGGAAGAAAATCCAGCACGTTCAAGAGCAACTTTATTGATCGAACGGACATCTGCAGGAGAGCCGTCCGCCAGCATAAAGGGAGGCACATCCTGCACTAATTTGGAGCAGGCAGAGACCATACTGTAACGGCCCAGGCGGCAAAACTGGTGAACTCCCGCTCCCCAACCCACATTGACATGATCTTCCACCTCAACATGTCCGCCAAGAGCGGAGTGACTGCTCATGACCAAATGATCTCCAATCTGGCAGTCGTGGGCAACATGGCTGTAAGCCAAAAATACATTGTCTGACCCGATGCGGGTAAAATCATTTTCCGCCGTGGCGACATGGGCAGTCACATATTCGCGGAAAGTATTACGGTCCCCAATCTCCAGACCGGGATCTCCCCCCTTATATTTCAAGTCGTGAGTAAGCCCGCCAATCAAAGCATAGGGGAAAATGGTGTTTTCTTTTCCGATGGCTACCCTGCCCTCAACCGTGGCGTGGTGCATGACCTCGGTGCCATCCCCTATCTTTGCATTGGGGCCAACCATGGCAAAAGGACCGACCACCACATCCTCACCCAACTCTGCGTGAGGGTGGACGATGGACTGAGGGTGAATGCTTACGCCCAATGGAAAAACCTACCCTTCCTCACCGGCATCGACGATGGAAAACATCAGACTGGCAGAGGAGACCACTTTTTCTCCAACCTGACATTCGACATTGGCGGTAGCTAATTTGTTTCCCCGTACCTTATCGAGTTTCGCAGTGATGCGCAACTGGTCCCCGGGAACCACCGGCCGGCGGAACTTCACTTTGTCCGCACTCATAAAAAAGGCGACCTTGCCCTCAGATGAGCTCATTCTCAACAAAAGGATACCGGCAGCCTGGGCCATGGCTTCGAGTTGCAAAACACCCGGCATCACCGGATGACCAGGAAAGTGGCCAGGAAAAAAAGGTTCGTTGATCGTGACATTTTTCAGGGCGACCAGGGTCTCGTTCCCCTCGATTGAAACGACCCGGTCAACCAGTACAAAGGGAAAACGGTGAGGTAGGACATCCAGCACCCGGCGCACATCCAACTCCGTCTCATCAGGCAGAACGAAAGACTTGGTCGTTTTCGCAGGTGCCTTTTTCTTGGAGGAATTCTCCAAAATTTTGGCAACCAGTTCAGAATTAAGGGAATGCCCGGGACGGACAGCGATAATATGAGCCTTCAACGATTTTCCCAGAAGCGAAAAATCTCCCACTATGTCGAGAATTTTATGCCGGACGAACTCATCATCAAAGCGGAGAGGTTCCTTGGAGAGAATCTTGTCTCCCTTTATGACAATAGCACTATCAAGGCTCCCCCCCCTGATCTTACCAATTTTTAAAAGCTCCTCAATCTCTTCGTAAATTGTAAAGGTACGGGCCGGAGCAATCTGGGCGATGTAGGTTTCTGGATCAAGGTCAATGGAGAGGTGCTGGACATGACTGCCACGGTCATCCGCCGATGTGCAGGTCACCCGAAACCCATTGTGAGGCAGGGCGATGATCGAACGATTTCCCGAAGTAAAAGAAATCGGTTCCTTCACCTCGATATACTGCCTGGTCTCTTCCTGCTCCACCGGTTCCGCCTCGAGTATAAGGTTTACAAAGGGACGGGAGGAACCGTCCATAATCGGGGGCTCGCTTGCATCGAGTTCAATCTCTGCATTATCGACCCCGCAACCCACCAAAGCACTGAGCACGTGCTCAATGGTATGAACTTTGGCGTTCCCGTTGGTGATGGTGGTGCTCCGGACCAATTCCGACACATTTTCTGAGAATGGACGAATTTCCGGTTTTCCATAGAGGTCAGTCCGGCGAAAGAGAAAGCCTGTACTGGGATCAGCTGGCTTGAGGGTGAGGGTTACTTCTTCCCCCGTGTGCAGGGACTTCCCCTTGATTGATCTTTCCCGAAGAATGGTCCTTTGCTTAACAGACATCTAGGGGATATTCTTTAAGGTATCCTATCTGGAGTGTAAAGGGATAAGCAATGCTTGTATGATTGAGTGCTTGAACAGAAAGGACACTTTTTAGTATAAAGGTATTAATTACCTGAACATGCCCCTGCCCTTTAAGAAGAGATTCAAAAGAGAATACCGTAAGATGATCGACCGAATGGTTCGCTCGCACGCATTGCACACCTTTGCCCTTCGAATTTTTTACTGCGCTTGCTTTGTGTTGTTGACCATTCTTGCCACTCTTGTCTACTTCGAAAAGTAACTAAGCGGCAAAGAAATAATCCTACCAGAAAAGGAACCAACCTGAGGGGCTTTCCTTTGAGCAGTGCTTCCTTCCATTCCACCAGTGCCTCCCTTTTATCCTGCTCCTGATACCTTGCACTGCCCAGAAACTCAGTCAGCCGAAGGTGCCGATTTTCCCTGAGATAGTCACCCAGTTCCCTGTTGGAATTGGGAAAACCGAGCAGGCACTTGACCAGTTCCTTCGCCTCAGGAAGGTATTCGAGTTGATCGCCCACTTGTAGCCTTGCACCTTTGGCCAAGGCAAGGGCAGCACTCTCCTGATATACTTCATTTTTTAAGGGCAGGTAATTGAACGCCATGGATATGTGCTTGATTCGGGGAAGTTTAAAAATGGGGGTCGGGTCATCAATGAAATTGCGGGAAAGTCCGACAGACTAAAGTTTCTGCAGCAGGGAGAGGTCGGATAAATTGATCAGTAAATTGGAGTGCAGGTCAATCGATCTTAATTGGTCGAGTTTACGCAGGGGGCGCAGGTCGCAAATTTGATTTTCCGCGAGGTTGAGCCGAACCAGGTTAAAGAGGGACTGCACACCGTCGAGAGAGTACAAACGGTTATTGGAAAGGGAAAGCTGGCGAAGGCTGTCGAATTGACTAATGTTTTTAATTTGCTCAATCTGATTCCCGGAAAGCAACAGGGTACTGAGACGGGGAAGGTTGGATAGGGAGTCTATCTGCCTAATACTATTATTGTAGAGGTGCAAGTTGGACAGTTTCTCCAGGTCTTTTATTTCGAGCAAGGGATCAGAATCCCTCTTTCCATTTCCACTAATGTCACGGAAGCTCTCCCCTTGGTCGTACTGCTTATTTCTGTTTTCATCTGAGTAGCTCTCGGGGCGGCCCAACTGATTGCCCTGAGCAAAGAGATTGACGAGGTTTTTTAGATCGCCCACCCCTTCAAGATCAAGGAGGGAATTTTCGGAAACATCAAGGTGAACGAGGCTGGTAAAATGGCGAATTCCACTAAGTCCAAGCAAACGGTTACGGGCGAGGTTCAGTTCCCGAATTATCCTCCTTCCCCCCTTAAGTTTTTGGGACAACTCCGTGAGTTCGAGGGTCAACTGGGTGCGGTCCTCATCGCTTATCGAGGTATCATTCATCTTTGTCTTCAGTTGGGTCACCCTTTTCTGAAGATCAGTTCCTGCGAGCGGAACGAGAGAGGTGAGGTTGGCTAAGCGGTTGCCGGAAATATCCAGTTTGACCAGGTTTTTCAGATCAGCAAGCGGACTAAAATCTTCAATCAGGTTATCACGCAAGACCAAGGTCTTGAGCGAGTAGGCGTGTTCCAGCCCACGAAGATCACGGATGCCACGATCATTGGCTTCTAGGTATTCCAGTTTTTCCTGCACTAATCCAAGAGTGAGGGATTTCTCATTGACCCCAATCGAGTAAGCCACCGCCCTTTGCAGGGACGGGTCCGGTATAAAGATCTCCTCTGCCTTCAACGATTGAACCAACATTCCCAAAAGTCCAAAGGGGACCATCAGGCGGACGAGTGAAAGGAAAAAAGGAAAGTGTAAGAGCATCACAAGTTACATAGTCGGACCATTTGGGCCGACCTTTAGCAAGTTAAGCCCGCAAGCGTAGAATGAGGTCTTTGGACTCCACGGATTCACCGACCTGAGCGAGGATTTCGTCCACCGTGCCATCGGCAGAGGCGTAGAGGGTGGTCTGCATCTTCATTGCTTCCAAGACCGCGACTTTTTCGCCCTTCTTGATCGGCTTGCCCACGCTGGTGGCAATGCTGCTGATCATCGCGGGTATGGGTGCGGCAATATGTAACGGGTTGGCCGGATCGGCCTTCTCGCGTGCCTTGGCATCCCCCTTGACCGACTTGTCCTCCACCAGTGAGGTCCGGGCCTTGCCATTGAGTTCGAAGGTCAGGGAACGAATGCCCTTTTCGTCAGGCTCCCCCACATTGAGCAACTTGATGAAAAGAGTCTTCCCCTCCTCGATCTCAATGGAGATTTCCTCCCCGACATCAAGACCGTGGAAATAAGCGGTGGTGGGGAGAACCGAGACATCCCCATTTTGGGCCCGGAAAGCAAGGTAGTCCTGAAAGACCTTGGGGTACATCAGGTGCGAAAAGAGATCGTCCTCGGTGGCTTTGCGGCCAATTTTCTTTTGAAGGCTGGCAAATTCCTTTTTTAGATCGATTTTCGGAGCGGAAGCACCGGGGCGTCCCCGCATCGGTTTGCGATCGCCCAGCACCACTTTTTGCACCGCCTTAGGCCAGCCACCCATGGGCTGACCGAGGTTGCCGGAGAGCAGGTCGATCACCGACTCCGGAAATCCGGTTTCAGGGGGAAGGTTAAGCATATCCTCGGGTTTAACTCCCTTGGTAATAAGGAAAATAGCGAGATCGCCAACGCACTTACTGCTGGGAGTCACCTTGACGATATCTCCAAGCAATTTGTTAACCTCCTGATAGGTCTTAACCACATCGGGCCAGCGCTTGCCCAGCCCCAGGGCGGCGGCCTGCTCCCGCAGGTTGGTGTACTGCCCGCCGGGCATTTGGTGATGAAAGACCTCGGCACTGCCAAAGGGAGGCGAGGTATCGAAGGGAGCGTAGTACTGCCGCACGGCCTCCCAATAGATGGAGAGTTCATTGAGTGCCACCACATCCAAACCGGTGGACCGGGGAGCATTGCGCAGGGCGTGAGCAATGGAGTTGAGGTTCGGCTGACTGGTGCACCCGGACATAGAGGACACCGCCAGGTCGACCACATCGACTCCCGCCTCCGATGCCTTCAGCACTGAGGCTGAGGCAATACCGCTGGAATCATGGGTATGAAAATGAATGGGCAACGGCACCTCGTCGCGCAGAGCCTTGACCAAGCGATGCACCGCAGTCGGGTGGCACAGACCGGCCATATCCTTAATGGCAATGATATGGGCCCCCATCTTTTCCAGTTCCTTGGCCAGGCCGACATAGTAATTCAGTACATATTTTTCTTCTTTGGGGTCGGTAAAGTCACCGGTGTAGCAAAGGGCCGCCTCGCAAAGGGATTTGGTCCGCTCATTCACTGTTTCCATGGCAACCTTGAGGTTGGGCAGGTAGTTGAGAGAGTCAAAGATACGGAAGACATCCATGCCCGCCTCAGAGGAGTGAATGACGAATTCCCGCACCACATTGTCGGGGTAATTGGCATAGCCCACCCCGTTGGATCCGCGAAGGAGCATCTGAAAGAGGATATTGGGCACGCGCTCCCGCAATTTTCTCAGTCGCTCATATGGGGATTCCCCAAGAAAGCGCATACAGGTATCAAAGGTCGCGCCACCCCACATTTCCAGGCTAAACAACCCGGGCAGACGCCGGGCAATGAAGTCGGCCACCGCGAGCATGTCATAGGTACGCATGCGGGCGGCGAAGAGAGACTGGTGGGCATCGCGCAAGGTGGTATCGGTCACCATCAGTGGCTTTTGTTCGCGCAACCACTTGGAAAACTTGACCGCTCCCTCCGCCAGCAAAAGATCACGGGTACCACGAGGAGGAGATTGCTTAGGGTCGTGTTCAGGGACGATTAAAGGAAGTGGGTTCTTGACCCGTTCTCGCCCCTTGACCTGCGGGTTGCCATTGACCACGATCTCACCTAGGTAGTTAAGCAGGCGGGAGGCACGATCGCGTCTCCCCTTAAAGCGGAAAAGCTCCGGGGTGATATCGATCATCTTGGTGCTGGCCCGGCCGGCCACGAATTCCTTGTGGGAGATGACGTTTTCTAGGAAAGGGATGTTGGTCTTGACCCCACGGATGCGCATTTCACGGAGGGCCCGGTGCATACGGTCGAGGGCCTGGCCGAGATTCGGACCAGAGGTGGTGATCTTGACCAAGAGGGAGTCATAAAAAGGAGTGATAATGGACCCGGTGTCGCCCATGGCTCCGTCGAGACGCACTCCGAACCCAGCCGATGAACGATAGCTAAGAATCTTGCCGTAATCGGGAGTAAATCCTTTTTCCGGATCCTCAGTGGTTACGCGGCACTGCACAGCACAACCGTTGCGAGGAATCTTGTCCTGTGCAGGAATACCAATTTTAGCACCATGGAGGGGATGATTCATCGCCACCAGAATTTGCGAGCGCACGATATCGATCCCGGTGATCTGCTCGGTCACGGTGTGCTCGACCTGGATGCGGGGGTTCATCTCGATGAAGAACCACTCGTTGGTGTCCTGATCGAGGAGAAATTCTACGGTACCTGCATTGTCGTAGCCAATTTTGCTAGCCAATTGAACACCGGCTTCGCAGAGCTCCTGGACTACCTGATCGGGCAGACCAATGGAGGGAGCCACCTCGACCACCTTCTGATAGCGGCGCTGGACCGAGCAGTCCCGCTCATGTAAGTGCACGACATTGCCCTTACGGTCTCCCAGAATCTGTACTTCCAGATGCTTGGCCCGGCCGACATACCGCTCCAAAAAGACCGCGGGATTACCGAAGGCACGCTCCGCTTCCCCCTGAGCTTCTTCAAGCATGGGGGCGAGATCTTTTTCCTCCATGACCACGCGCATGCCTCGCCCCCCGCCGCCAAAAGCAGCTTTGATAATCAGGGGGAAACCAATTTTGCGCCCCCACTTAAGGGCCTCAGCTGCCTTGGCCACCGGTTTGGGGGTGGCTGGCAGCGTGGGAACTCCAGCCTCGTCGGCGGCCTTCTTAGCCGCCACCTTGTCGCCCATACGTTGAATGAGTTCGGGGCGCGGGCCCACAAAGGTGATGCCGGCATCGTCGCAGGCCTTGGCAAAATCCGGGTTTTCGGAAAGAAAGCCATAACCAGGGTGAATCATGTCCACTCCCTTGTCCTTGGCCAGTGTGATGATAGAATCGATATCGAGGTAAGCAGCCACCGGCCCCTTGCCCTTGCCGACTTGGTAGGCCTCGTCCGCCTTGAAGCGATGGACACCAAAGCGATCCTGCTCGGCATAGATGGCGACAGTTCTTAAATTAAGTTCTGTCGCTGAGCGAAAAATACGGACAGCAATTTCACTTCGGTTCGCAACAAGTAGCTTTTTCATAGAATGAGGACTGGGGGTTAGGAGAAATATTCAGAAATGCCTAGGATTAACTTTTTCTTCAATGTCAAAAGCACCCAACTGCTTTATTTTAGATTTTTGAAAGGTAAATTCTCGCCCCGCCTAAATCAATCAGGAGAGCGAACCAACTGCCTGATCAAACCAGGAAATTACTTCCTCTTTGAGGATGAAGAAATAAAGCAGGGCGGCCAAGGCGAGGAAGGGACCGAAAGGAACCTCATTCCCCCAGCTCAGGTCACCGGCACCGGTCCCGGAAGGTCTAAAGCATTTTTGTACGAGCATTACAGGGAGCAAAATAAGTGAACCAAGAGCGGCTCCGCCAAAAATACAAAACACCGCACCTTCCCATCCGCAAAAGGCACCCACACAACCCAAAAGTTTGACATCCCCCTCGCCCAATGCTTCCCGACCGAAAAGTCGCGAAGCCACCGCCCCAATCCAGTAAAGCATACCTGCTCCAATTAACAGGCCCAACAGGCTGGACTTGCCCGCGAGGAAATGAACCAGCGAGGAAGAATCGGGGGAAAAGCCTTGGAGCGAAGGAACGCAAACTGAGAGAATCAATCCAACCAGGGCACCGCCCATACTGAAACGATCCGGAATCAACATGGTTTCAGCGTCAATGACCACCACCGCAACCATAATCCATGCAAAGATGCAGCCACAGATAAGGGCACCTGATTCCAGTGCTACTGTTTCCTGCCAAAATATCCAACCAAATACCAGCCCCAGAAATAATTCCACCCCTAGGTAACGAGGGGATATTTTTTCACCACAGCAACTGGCCCGCCCCCGCAGTGCAATCCAACCAAGAATTGGAAGGTTATGAAACCATGGAATTGGCTCCTTGCAACTGGGGCAGCGGGATCGAGGATGGACCACGGAAAGACCATGAGGTATCCGGCTGGCACAGACATTGAGGAAACTGCCCAGGCATGCCCCCACCACAAGTCCGATGGGGGCCATAATAGAAGGATTCAGCAACAGTTCACTCACTGGATTACTAAATCCGAAAGGCTGCCTCGGCGGCTCTTTCCATTGCGGAAATGGGCACATCTACCCCGGACCAGATTTCGAGGGATCGGGCGGCCTGCCCAACCAGCATACCCAGTCCATTTGCACGCTGAAAGCCCGCCGCCCTGGCTTCCCGCAGAAGGGCCGTCTGGGCGGGGTTGTATATCATGTCGTAGACAGAGGTATTATCCGGTAACCCGCTCAGGGAAAGTGGTGAAGGGTCGGACTCCTTCAGTCCGAGAGAGGTGGCATTGACAAGGAGCGGATGGGAGGCATGGGCAAAAAAGGCGGGCACTTCCGCTGCGGAGAAAATCTCGGGCAGGTTTGCAAACTGATTTCCCTCAAGCACACGAACCAACTCTTGGGCTCGGGCAGCGGAACGGTTGAGCAGGCCGATCTTTGCACACCCTTCTAAAAGTGCCTGGGCGACCGCTGCCCGGGCGGCCCCCCCTGCCCCAAGGATTAAAACTTCGAAATCACCCAGACTGCGGGAGAATGCGATTTGGAGGGCACGGGAAAAGCCGGCACCATCGCTGTTATACCCTTTCCACGATCCATTTTCCCAACTGAGAGTATTGACCGCACCCATCTTGGCCGCTTCCTCATCGATCTGTTCAAGTAAAGGGAGCACTTCGACTTTATGGGGAATAGTGAGGTTTAATCCGCGGTACCCCAGGTCGGCAAGTTGGGGAAGAGCTTCGGGCAAACGCTCAACTGCGAGTTCAATCTTGTCATATCGCCACTCGGAAAAGCGGGGGTCGAGCCGGGCCATTTCCTCGAGGGCTGCCCGGTGCAATTGCGGGCTGATTGAGTGCTGGATGGGAAAGCCGAGAACAGCCAACCCCACACTCCCCACGGAAAGGGGCCCTATATCCCTTAGTTGCAGCGGAGGCTCAGGCATTGGGGGCTTCTTGCTGCACCCGTTCGAACTCTTGGACAAATTTGAGGAACATCCGGGAGTGAAAATCATCACCGGCTTTAGAGTATTGGTTGACCAAGTTTCGGCAAGCCCGGCTCAGGGTTTCAGAAACCGTAACCGGCAGGAGGTAAGGGCCGGCTTCCTCGAGGGGGACCTGGCCGAGGTGATCTTCCATCTGCTCCAGATCTATCAAACGCCCACCCGCCCAGCAATCGATGTAAAAAGGGTGCTTTTCCTCAAAGCATCCCACCAGAAACCGGCCAGGTGTACCAATCGGTTCCAATTCAAAACCAACCCGCCGGGCGACTAGAATATAGATCGCACAAAGGACAATGGGCAGACCTTGCCGGTGCTCGAGCACCTGATGAAGAAAGCTATTTTCTGGGTTATCAAAATCCTGCCCCGCACCCCGAAATTCAAACTCGTGAAAGAGAACACGATTTAACACCGCACAGGTCTGACGGGCCCTGGATGGGGTCACCATCAGTTCCCGGACGCGGTCGGCCATCTGGTCAAGCAACATCGTGTAGGATGGGCTTTTCAGGTGAGGGTATACCGCACGGTCAAGGAGGAACCAACCGGTCTCCAACTCATACCGCAGAGACTGAATAAAGCGTAAAAAATCACCCGGACCATCGACCCAACCGAGGCTTTCGATAATATCCTGAGCATGCTTGGCGAGATAACGGTCGCCCCCCTGAGCAATATTCTGCAAAAAAGCGTGGGAGCCTTCAGGATTTTTGGAAAAATGCTCGAGTAAGCCCCCCCTCACTGTTGATGACTCGTCATCCAACAGGGAGATAACGGCATCCCATTGATCCGCTTGCTTGTTTCCAGTATCCTTCATTCTCGATATAACTTCGCGCTTCTACCGCAATTGGGCAAGTCTAGGTTCTTCAGATTGGAGCATCACTAGTCGCGCACTCCAAAGAGGGCGGAACCGACACGGATCATCGTACTTCCCTGAGCAATCGCCGAATCCAAATCATCGGACATCCCCATAGACAACTCGGGCAGCGAAACCTCATGGGAATCCTGCAAGCGGTCACGTATTTCCTGCAATTTGGCAAAGCATGCCCTAGCCACGGCGGGGTTTTCTGGAGCGTAGGGGGCAATGGTCATCAGTCCGTCCACCTTCAGGTTGGCTGCCCCTAAGGCCTCTTCCAGAGCCGCCGA
>Ga0181561_10005260_pt1 | contig 11049 bp, 7 predicted proteins | sample 011ome_19_FD_133760 | JGI IMG/M metagenome (GOLD analysis project Ga0181561, IMG submission 133760) | Coastal salt marsh microbial communities from the Groves Creek Marsh, Skidaway Island, Georgia - 011510BT metaG (megahit assembly) | ecosystem: Environmental > Aquatic > Marine > Intertidal zone...
GCGTCGACGAGCGCACGGCAGTGGTCGCGGTCACGGCGGGGGGGCGGGCGGACGTGCACGGGGCAGGGGGGATGACCATCCGGGCGGTAGCACGGGTCGTCGTCGTGCCGGCGGGCGAGCGACGCGGTCGAGTTTAGGACTTTTTATTACCACCTTTCTCATTAGTACTCATCATTCTTCGCACGATTCGAGCGGTGCGAGGAGCCAACGAGAGCTCGCCGACTTCGCAGCCGCTCTTCTGCTCGCCCGACGAGTGACCGCAGACCGCGCTTCGCACGCGCGTCTCGGTGCGTCGCTACCATGCGACGCTCGGCGTGTTCGCGCCAACACCGCGAGCTCTGTGAGAATTTGTTCTCGTTCGCGCACAGAGCGCGCGCACGAGCCCGCACATCGACCGCATTCGCGACGGTGGACGAAGCGTTGCGGGACTTCGTCAATCACGAAAAGAGCGGCGTCCCGCGAAACGCTGGGACGGATACGACGGACGGATTCGATCTCGGACGCATGCATAGATTGTTGCGAGACTTTGACGATCCACACAGGGCGTATAACACGATACACGTGTCGGGAACGAAGGGGAAAGGAACGACGGTTTCCGTGCTCGCGAGCGTCCTGCGCGCCGCTGGATTACGAATCGGCACGTATAAGAGCCCTCACGTGTATACCGTGGCGGAAAGGATTCGGAGTAGCGAAAGTGATGCGTCTGCACAAGTTCTCGACGTACTGCGCGATTTAGAGCGAGAGATAAAGTCTGCACAACAGCGTGAGGGCGGTCAGTTGTCGTACTTTGAAGTCCTCACGGCGCTCGCCTTTGCATACTTTAAAAAGGCAAACGTCGATTTAGCGCTCGTGGAAGTCGGTCTCGGGGGAAGTCGAGACGCCACAAACGTACTCGCGGCAGAAAATCTAGAAGCAGCGGTGATCACACACATAGGTGAGGAACACCTCGAAGCGCTCGGCGGTTCGATTGAGACAATCGTAGACGCAAAAGCTGGCATCGCGCATAAAGGTCGTCCGGTGTTTTGTGCCCCAAACGTGGACGAACGAATAACAACAATGTTGAAAACTGCGCTCCGCGCGCGTGGGGCGAACGTTATCGATAACGTATGCGTAGACACGCGTCTCGTGCGGTATCACGTGGAAGACTCGATCGCTTCGCAGGACGTCGACATCGACATCAAAGTGGATGGTAAAATAGCGTCCACCCTTTCGAACGTTCGAATTCCTCTCGCTGGGCCGCACCAGCGCGAGAACATAAGTCTTGCGCTTCGTGTTCTGTGGTGGCTTCGCGCTCAAAACAAAATCGACGCATCTCTGGAAGATATTCGAAGAGGCTTGGAAACGACGCGCAGTCCGGGGAACTTTGAAGTATTTGAGACGAGTGGAGGGCCCACGATGATTGCTGATGGCGCGCACACCAAAGGTTCCGCTCGAGTTCTCGTGAACACGATTCGTGAGGTTTATCCCGACCGAAAACTTTTGTTCGTCGTAGCGATGGCGGACGACAAGGATCACGGAGGATTTATTGAAGAGCTGTACAGGGCGGATCCCGTCGGTGTGGTGTGCACTCAAATGCAAGTCGCCGGCGCATCGTCTCGAACGACGCCCGCGAAGACGCTCGCGAAGGCTTATATCGGCCCAGCGCATGGTCCGGCTCCCACCTCAGAAGATGATTTCGAGAAGGCCTTGAAAGGAGCGCTCTCGCGCGGCGACGACGAGATTGTCGTGGTCGTGACGGGATCACTTTACACGTTCAAAGCGCTTAGCAAGGCGTTACTGTAGAGACACCGTAGACGTAGACTAGCGTAGATTAAGTAGTTTAGTTACAGCCGCGTTAGACTAAATCTAGAACTCAGCGCTACCCGGGTAACGGGGGAAAGGAATGGCGTCACGAATGTTCTCCACACCTGTGACGTACTGAACGAGGCGTTCAAAACCGAGGCCGAAACCGGCGTGCGGCTGCGAACCGTATCGTCTCAAATCTAAGTACCACCAGTACGACTCCTTTTCCAAACCAACCTCTTCGATTCGGCGCTCCAAGACATCAAGGCGTTCTTCTCTTTGGCTACCACCCATCAACTCACCAACGCGGGGCACCAAGACGTCCATTGCGGCGACGGTTTTGTTGTCGTCGTTGAGACGCATGTAGAACGCCTTGATATCTTTCGGATAATCGCGCACGATCACGGGGCGATCTTTGAAGACTTCTTCTGAGATGTACCGCTCGTGCTCGCTCTGAAGATCCGATCCCCATTCGATTGGGAACTCAAACTTCTTCTTTGCGTTCAACACGTGCTCGACGGCTTCGGTGTACGTGATGCGCGCAAACTCTTGCGACGCGACGTTTCGAAGTCGCTCTCTCAGGTTGTCTTTGGAGATGTTCTTCTCGAAGAATTCAAGATCTTCGTCGCAGTGCTCGAGGACGTGGTTCAGGCAATACTTCAAGTACGCTTCTGCGCAATCCATGTCGTCGTTCAAATCCGCGAACGCGAGTTCGGGCTCTACCATCCAAAACTCAGCCAGGTGGCGCGACGTGTTGCTATTCTCCGCGCGGAACGTCGGACCGAAGGTGTAGATGTCGTTGACCGCGCAAGCCATGATTTCACCGTTCAATTGCCCAGACACGGTCAAATAAGACGGTTTGCCGAAGAAGTCTTGAGAATAGTCGATGGAACCATCCTTATTCTTCGGCAAGTCGGACGACGGGCGATTGTTCTTCAGCGCCTCGACGCTCGCCTTGAGATCTAAAAGCTTCGCCACGGCCTCATCAACTTGCTCTTTCGTCGCGTCTCCCGCCTTCTTCGCCTCCTTCAGGGCCTTCACCGCGTCACCCTGTGCCTTCACCATGGCTTCTTGCTCGTCCACGACCGAGGCCGGCGTCGTCGACTCGCCGGCGCCGAAGCCGTTCAACAGCGTCGTCACTTGAAACTGTTCCCCAGCGCCTTCGCAATCCGACGCGGTGATGATCGGCGTGTTGGCGTATAAAAACCCATGCTCTTGAAAGAACTTGTGCGTCGCGTACGCCAACTGATTGCGCACGCGAGCCACGGCGCCGATGGTGTTTGTGCGAGGTCGCAAGTGCGCGATGCTTCGAAGATATTCCAGCGTGTGTCGCTTCTTTTGCAGCGGATACGTCTCCGGATCCGCCGTTCCGATGACATCAATCTCCTCCACCGCCAATTCCGCCGCTTGCTTCCCTCCCGGACTCGCCACGAGTTTCCCCTTCACCCTGAGCGCCGCCCCCGTGGAGACGCCGCCCGCGTTGAGCGCGTCCCACGCCGCGCTTCCCTCGTTCACCACCGCTTGCATCCCCGAGATCGCGCTCCCATCGTTCAGGTCGATGAACGCCATTCCCTTCTGCGTCCGCACCGATCGCGCCCATCCTCGCAGTTCCAACGCCTCGCCCACGCGCGACGCCCCCCCGTCGTTTCCCTTCACGCGCGCGATGCGCTCGGGTCGTCCGTACGTCGCCCGCGTCGCCACCGCGCGCGCGCGCCGCGCGTGTTTGATCGCTCCCGGCGTCGCGCTCGCCCGCATCGCGAGCGCACCGAGTCGCGCGCCGAGTCGCGCGCCGCGCACCGCGTCCACGGACGCGCGCGACATCATCGCGACGACGATGATGTCGCCCGCGGTGACGTCCAGTGACGTCGCGCGCCCGTAATTTTTTTCGTGCGTCGGCGCGATCGCGGTCGGTCGTTCTTCGTTTTTTTCTCGTGTGGACGACTTTTGAGTACCCTATTGAGCGCTTCGTTTTTTTCTCGTCCCGGACGACTTTTTCGCTCGACGCGCGTCGCTCGTCGGGCGTCGCGGTCGACGCGCGCACTCGGGACGGGAGACGGCGTCGGGGGGACCGTGCTCATCGCGCATGCGGGACGAGATCGCGCTCGTCGAGCGCGCGCGCGTGGTCGTGGCGGACGACGGCGCGCGATGTCATCGAGACGCGGTCGCGCGGGCGACGACGCGACGGTTGATTTTGACGTTCGAGACGACGGGGACGACGACGGGGGGCGGGCGCGCGGCCGAGGGTGGGACGGTGATCGAGTACGACGACGTGGCGGCGTGCGAACGCGCGCGGGCGTCGCGGTCGACGCTGGGTGGGTTGTTCAGGAGGCGCGAGCGGGGGGTGGCGCTGCTTTTGACGAGCGGGAGACGGGTGACGATCGGCGCGCGAGGGGCGAGCGCGGAGGCGGTGTGCGGGAAAATCGAGAACGCGATCGTGAAGTATAAGAGACAGAAAGCGACGGCGGCGGTGGAGACGACGCGGGAGGATGCGAGGCGGCGGGCGAGCGGCGCGTCGGCGGCGACGGCGGGCGTCGGCGGCGCGGTGAAGCGACAGCTCGAACGCGCGGAGGCGACGAATAAGACGATGGACGAGGCGTTTACCGATCTCAGAGCGCTCATGGCGAAGGCTGGAGAGATGGTGACGCTCGCCGAGCGGCTCGCGGAGTCGATGGACGGGAAAGGGGAAAGTTCAGAGCTTCAGCGTCTCGTGCTCAGTCTCGGGATTACGAGTCCGGTGACGCGCGCGAACGCGGGGGCAGAGTTTCATCGAGAATTAGGTAAACAATTAGCGGATTGGATAACGCCCGTGGTGCAAAAATCGAACGGCATCATTACCGTCACCGATGCGTTCTGTTTGTTCAATCGCGCGCGAGGCACGGAGTTAGTTTCCCCGCAAGACATGCTTCGCGCGAGCGAATCGTGGGAGTCGCTCGGGGTCGATTTGCACTTGCGTAAATTTGAAAGCGGAGTGATGGTGATTCATACCGTAGAACGCACAGACGAGGAAGCGTGCGCGCGATTGCTCGCGCGATTGCCGTCTTACGAGCATTCAATCGATTAGTACGAGGCGGCGCAAATATTAGCGACGACGCCCGAAATAGCGCTCGAGTACCTCTACATGGCAGAAAGCCGAGGCGTTTTGTGTCGAGACGACGGACCTGCGCAGATGAGATTTTATGCAAACATGTTCGAGGCTAGATTGACGTAGATTTTTATTGAACAACTCACAAATTAGCCACGGGTGATTGATGATGCTACACAATTTTCAAGCGCGCGCGCTTAAATGTCATTAATGTCGTCGAAATCGAAGAAGTCATCGTTCTCGTCGCGCTCTTCTTCGAACGTATCCGTATCGTTCACGCGGAAAGTGTCCGGGAGTTCCCCGTACGCCTTCAACGAGCGCGCCTCGTCGGCCAAGTACTTCAAGATGACGTCCGCCTTTTCGTCTTGAAAGTCCCGCAAGCCCAACAGGATGATGTCCCCGGTGTTCACCCAAACCTTTTTCCGCATTTTACCGCGAATGTGACACAAACGCTTCACCCCATCGATGCACTGCGCCTCTAAGCGCCCGTTCCCGAGCATGCGCAACACTTGCGCGTACTCTTGACCGTCCTCTTTGAAGATGAGTTCGCGCTTCTCGTCTTCGCCGCCCCCTTTCCCGCGACGACGGTTCTTCCCTCCCTTTCCCTTGGAGTTACTCTTCGGCATCGTGCGTTTACGACGCTCGCGTGTCTAAAACTTTACGCAGTCCCTCGATCGAGGACGAGTCGCGGATGAATGCGATTTCGGCGTCGTTCAAACTGAAGACCCTAGAACTTTCTTCGCGCGTCCGTCGCGCGCGTCCGTGCGCGCGAGGCGTGCGGTGAATCGATCGAACGCGCGTGCGTGACGTTTACGTGCGTGGAGCGCGCGCAAAGATCGGCCGAGTCCGGGTCGTCGACGGCGGGGCGTCGAAAAGAGACGGATGGGCGCGGGCCGAGCTCGACGTCGTTCGAGCGAACGCGCGGCGAAATCGAACCCGACCCCGTGGGCCAGGGTTGATGCGAGCGTTCGTGACTCAAGGAGTGGGGACTCGATCGGCGCGCGCGCGCGCGTCGAGAGGAAGTCGGTCGCTCGGGCGCTCTACAATCGGCGACGACGCTATGAACTATAAATACTTCAGCCCGACGATCTTCGCTCGACGCTGGAGGGTGTGCTGGGTGACGACGGCGATGAGACTGGTGAAGGCGAGCGCGCGCACGGAGGGAATTTTTGAAAGAAACGGCGCCACGACGGCGAGCGGGGCGGTCAAGATGAGCGTCATCCCGTCCGTGCGAACGCTCGTGGCGAGGTAGTGCACCAAATTGATGCTATTCACCGAAGCGAGGAGCAGACTCAACGCGTTGAGCGTCATCCACGGCAACTTGGAGGCGGTCGCGGCGAGAACGTGAACTCGGTTCGGGCCGGCGAGGATGGCGGCGACGGCGTCCCAGCACATCTTACCCACGATCATCGCGAGCGGTGGAGCGTATCGTTGGCTGTCTTCCAGTATAGGAAATATCACCGAGTCTTGGTGAAGAAGAAGCAGAATGGGCGCGAGGACGAAGACCGAAAACGCGGAGCCATCGGCCAACTCATCGCTCAGCACCACGCACGCGAGAAAGGACGTGAGCGTGGCGATGTTCCCGATGATTGGCATCCAAGCGATCGCCTTTGCCTTGAGTTCTCTGTGCTCGTTTCTGCTCGCGACACCGCGGAAATATTCCGGACGACTGCGACCAGTGGCGGGAAGGAACGGTGAAGTACCGCCTTGACGTCGTCGATGTTGCACGCTCTCCAGGCTCGTTTTGATTCTCAACTTCAGAGCAAACGCGATTTGCAGCGAAGTCCCGGCGAAAACGCCGACGACACCGAATTTTCCTTCCATTCTCGCCTGATGGTCGTCCACAGTCTCGTCTGAGCCACCCATTTGTGTGACGTACGCCAAGCCGAGAACGGAGACGAACGATAAATACACGTAAGGCAACCAGCGCGAAGACTTCGGCGAAGGGCTGTACGTGAAAGACAAGAACACTCCCACCAGCGCACACGCGACAAATAGTAGTGCCGTCAGCGCCACTTGCTGGACGAAGAATTCCAGCGCCATATATAAACCAACGCTCCCACCGCACACGGCGCTTAAGGCGATTCGAATCGTTGACGTTGATTTTGTCTGTTGTCGTGGAGACGAGACGGCGAATATCGCGGTGAGCGCGGCTAACATCAGCAACCAGCTCGGCCATCCATGATGCGCGTTCTCGCGCACGCCGTACATTCTCGCTTCGTCTTCTTCAGAGTCGGGAACGTGTTCGGCGTCATACCACATGCCCACCTCGCCCTTCCAAGGCATCGGCGGTCGGAAGGTGATGAGAAAGACGCCACAGAAACTCAAGAGCATCATCAATCGTTTGCTAAACATGTCATCACCGTAACTTTGTCGCGTTACCACGGACGCCAAGCTCGCCCCCGTGATCAGGAGGAGTCCACCGAAGAGCGTCGCGTCCGTCGGTCGGTGACCCGAGAGTTCAAATATAACGTCAAACATCGCAAACCGAGCGAATACCAAAGAGAACACCAAAGCGACGCAATAACCAACGCTCGCGCCCGGAGATAATTGAGTCATTCGCCGTGACATCGCGTGCGGAGCGGTGATGGCGAGCACGACCACCAAGACGCTGAACATTTCCTTCAAACCGCGAACAAAGAGCATGGAGAGCTTTGCGCCGCACACGCTCTGCATCACCCAGCCAAATTCGCGACTGATTCTCCCGCTGATGACGAGGCCTCGACTCGCCAAGAAGCCGCTGATGGAAGTGACGATGACCAAATATGGTGGATAAATCAAAGAATCGTCGTCATGCGTCGCTTGACTCAGAATTTGTTCAATCGTTGCGAGCGCCGAGACGTAACAGACGACGAGGACGCCAACCGTCGGCGCGCGCGCGCTTTTCGTATTCAACACCGCTGGCAAAGCCAAAGCCGCCACGGCGAGGAGTAATATGGCGACACACAATTGTTTGACGTCGAAAGCTCCCACGCGCACATCGAGTGACCAGAAATTCTTCGAAAGAAACCACGAAAAGCATCCGACGCAACTCGCGGCAAACACGCCGTAATCCTTCGGCTCTCGGTCCTCGTAATAATATTTGACGAATGACGATGATCCGGCGATGGGGATCGGAATCATCCACAGAGGTGCACCCAAAGCACAAATTGCGGTCGACGTAGACAGAGCCAACGTCGCCTTCACCGCACCCGTCGGGACGCCGTCGCCGACGGCGTTTGCGTAGCACGCGGCGAAAACTGCCAGCGCGCTGTGGACGGAAACCGTCACCATGATGTAATTCAAAGGAGCCATGATTTCGATGTACTCGGCAAATTCACTAAATATTATTCCACCTTCAACGCTCACCGCAAATCCAGTGAGTGCGAAGAGGAGCACGGCGGTTTCCATTCTTTTCGACGCCACGTCGACGCCGCGCGCGCGCCACCACAACGACTTCTCCGTGCCGGCGGCTATTAAATACAACACCGGGACCGTCACCAACGCCCCACACGCGAAGACGTGATCGAGGGACTTGAACAGTGTGTCGAGGTTCGTCCATAAATACAACGCGACGGGTAAGCCGAGCGTGGCCACGGTGGCGTACTCGGCGTCGCTCTCGGTCAACGCCGAGCGCTTGTCCGACGGAGGCCCGTTCGTCTTCGTCACCGCCGCGCACGCGCTCGCGCACGGAAACAAAAACATCCGATGCGTGATCAACGACACGACCGAGCCGTAAAACGCCGCTCTCTCAGCTCCCGCGCTCGCGCTCGCGAACGCCCACGTCAGAATCGTCGTCGTCGTCGGCGGACACAGCGCGAAAATCAAACGCTCGCACGTCGCCGCCGCGCCCGCGTGCGACTCGTGTATCCACCGAAATTGCAGCGTGCACCACGAGCAAAATAAAAACAAATTCACCCCATTCACCGCGAGCAGCGCGCACGACGTCCCGACCGTCGCGCTCGTCCGCCAGCTCCCTCTCGTCAGCAGCGTCCCGAGCGCCGCCGTCGCCGTCGTCCAAATCGCGCCCAGCGCCCCCTCTCCGTTCCCCATCGCGTCCATCCCGCGCGCCGCGCTCGCCCCGATCGCGACCACGGTCACCATCGTCTCCCCCCCGCTGCCGAGCGTGACGCACAGCGCCGGCGCGAGCGCCGTCAGCGCGCGCGTCGAGTGTCCCCAACGACATCCCGCGCGTCGTCGCGTCGCCTCCTCGCGCGCCCCCGTCGCGCGCTCGCGCCCGCGTCCGCGCGCGCGCATCCCGGACGCGCGCGCGCGTCGTTTCCTCGCCCGATTCGCGCGCGTCGTCACCGCATCGCCGCCGCGCGTCGCTCGATGGCGTCGTTCGTCGTCCGTCCGACCGCCCGCGCGCCCGCGCCGCCCGCGCCCGCGCCTTCCGTTCGACGAGACCGTCCGATCGCGCACGGGCGTCGCGCGCGGGCGTCGCGCGCCGCGCGCCCTCGCGCGCCGCGCCGCGCGGACCCCGAAAGCGCGCGGACGCGACGCGTCGCGACACAACGCGACGACGCGAGGAACGACGCGATGGCGACGCCGCGCGCGATGACGATGACGCGCTCGCGCGCGCTCGTCGCGACGCGCGTGACGACGCGAAGAGGGACGGCGACGACGCGCCAAACGCGCGCGACGCGCCCGAAGATCGAAAGCCTCGGTGGGTTCGGGCCGAACATCGACGCGAAGGAGATTCAACGACGCATGGCGGAGAAGCAGCGAAAGATCGACGAGAACAAGCGCAAGGCGCAGGGCGCGAAGGAGGCGTCGACCGCGTTCGGGGCGCGAAGGGAGTTTCAGAGGACGATCTCGAGCGCGAGACCGTCGCGCGCGGGACGGACGATGCCGGGGGGCGGCGTCGCCGCGGGGACGACGTCGAGCAAGACGAAGACGACGAGCGGGAAGGGCGGGAAGGGCGGGAAGGAGGAGGCGCCGAAGAAGAAACTGTTCGGATTGTTTTGAGCGACGACGACGGGCGCGAGTTTGTAACGAACGAGTCATTCTAATCGCTCGCGAGTCGACGCGACGACGCGAACGCGCGCGCGCGTCGACGCCACAATTCGACGACGTCTCGACGCGACGTCTCGACGCGATCGCGCGATCGCGATCGGTCGACGGCGAGAACGCGACGACGGCGCGATCGCCGACGCGCGATCGGGCGTGAGTCGTCGCGACGGGCGCGCGGGGCGACGACGACCGACAACACGTGGCGCGATCGACGGTCGACGACGACGCGATGAGCGCGCAGGCGACGCGAGATCAGCTGCGGACGGCGTTCGCGGAGTTAGAGTGCGTCGCGCGATGCGATGGGATGGGATTCGAGCGACGCGAGCGACGCGACGAGACGGAATACGCGCGAGGGACGGGACTGACGGAGCGAGCTCGCGACGCGTCGGCGCAGGGACGGATTCAAGCGTAAGGACGTTCTCGAGAGCCGCGAGACGTCGGTGTCGAGCGGACACTTGAAAAAGTTGACCAATAAAATGGCGGAGAGTAAAAAGCTGATCAAGGAGTTTGAGAGACGGGCGCTGAGCGAAGGGGCCATGGACGCGAACGCGTTGGCGGCGGCGAAGAAGGAATACGTGTCGAGGTTGAACAAGTTTGTGCAGATGAAGAAGGAGGCGCAGATTGCGATCGCGGAGAAACAAGAAGAGAGGAAGAGCGAGGTTGGTAGTCAGGGCGGGGAAGCGAGCACGTCGGGAGGGGTGACGACGTCGACGACGGCTACGTCGACGGCGTTTACGTTGCCGGCGTTCCGGCCAAAGCCAAAGGGGGAGATTGTAGAGGATGAGCAGTTGCAACTCATGGAGGCTGGGGATTTGATTGAGCACGGTAGGAACGTCATGGACCAAACGGATAAGAGCATCATGCGAAGCGAAGCGGTGGTTGAGGAGACGATTCAAATAGGGACGCAAACCGCCGAGGCGTTGCGCGGGCAGACAAAACAACTGGAGAAAATCGTAGATGATCTCGATGAAATCCACTTTTCGTTGAAAAAGTCGTTTGGCGTGCTGAAGGACATCACCCGTGGGTTAGCGACGGATAAGTGCATCATGCTCTTGCTCTTTTTGGTCGTCGTCGGCGTAGTTGTGGTCATCATTACGAGGTTCGTGAAGTAGCGCGTATCTAAATAAAAGAAGTTTCGCATCTTAAACATCGCGCGTCTACTTCATCGTCATCAGTTTAATTGCTGAAATTAA
>Ga0181561_10005270_pt1 | contig 11046 bp, 7 predicted proteins | sample 011ome_19_FD_133760 | JGI IMG/M metagenome (GOLD analysis project Ga0181561, IMG submission 133760) | Coastal salt marsh microbial communities from the Groves Creek Marsh, Skidaway Island, Georgia - 011510BT metaG (megahit assembly) | ecosystem: Environmental > Aquatic > Marine > Intertidal zone...
AAAACTTCTGCGAAGGCTGTTGGGAAGGACTCTGGTGCACCGGATCGAACCCACGTGGCTGCGGCAAGGCTACATGCCATGACTGCCTTGATAGTGAGCACGGACATTTCTTACAGTGCGAAGCATGTGAAGGTTACTGGTGTCGCGATTGCAAGGTGGTAGCCGGAACGAAACGCGGCGACGGAAAATTCCACCACGTTCCTTGCGTCGGGTGCGGCGCGGAGTATTGCGACTCGTGCACGGAGAAGCTCGGGGAGACCGAAAGGATCTGCACCGAGTGCGAAAATCTGTATTGCAATGATTGATGGGAGGAACATTATTGCTCATGATCGCTGCGATTAAAATCATGGCTGAAACGAACGAACGTGACGCACGTAGGAGCGAAGCGCGCAGACGACGACGCGAATAAAAAACGAATGGAGCCAGGCAGTGAAATACGAAATAAAATACGAAAGTTCTGTCTCGCCCACCTCACTCCACCCTCGCGCGGTCCGTAGCATGCGACCTGGCGCGACGCGAGCGTCAGCACCCACACGCCACGCCACGATGCGCGCGGCCGCGCTCCGCGTCGCGCGCGCGGTCGCGGCGCCCTCCGTCGTCGCCGCGTCGCCGCGTCCGTCGGCGTCCTCCTCGTTCGCGTTTTGGCGCGAGAATCAGATCGTGAACGCGCGCCGCGAAGTCGCGACGCGCGCGGCGCCCACGCGCGACGACGCGCCCTCCTCCTCCTCCTCCTCCTCCTCCTCCTCCGACGCGGACGCGGTCGCGGACGCGCGCGCGGTCGCGGCCGCGGCCGCGGTCGAGGAGACGATGTCCCGCGCGCCCGGGAGCGCGTTCGAAACGACGGAGTACGATCGCGCGAAAGCGCAGATCTTACGCTTCTTAAACTACAAGCCTCGGACGCGCGCGGAGCTCATGACGAAGCTCGTGGAGGACAAGCTGTACGACCCGGACGTCGCCGCGGGGGCGATCGATTACCTCCAGTCCAAGGGCGTGCACAGCGACGTGGACTACGCCGAGCAGTGGGGACGGTACAAGTGGAGAACCGCGAAGTGGGCGCCGTGGCGCATCAAGCGGTCGCTCGCGGAGAAGGGCGTGGACTGGCGCGACGCGACGGAGGGGCTGTCGCGCGTGTTCGACGACCTCGGCGAGGTGAAGCTGTCCGCGGGAGAGGACGGGGACGGGGACGGGGACGGGGACGCGACGCGCGCGGTCGTCGCGGGGGAGGAGGAGGACAAGGGCGCGGAGCTCTTGCGCGCGGCGAGGAGGCGGTGGACGCTGACGCGGGGGATGCCGTCGCAGACGCGGCGGCGGCGGATGAGCGCGTGGCTCGAACGCCGCGGGCACCGGTTCGGGGTGGTGCGCGACATCGTGGAGACGCTCGAGGGAGAGGACGCGGCGAGGGAGGCGGAGGAAGCGGAGGAGTTCGACGCGGATTAGATTACTGTAGTTCGAAATGAAATTCCGTCGCAAACGCGAACGACGCTCGCCGAGCCGCTGTCCCCTCACGCCGGTCCCCCGCGCGCGGCTTTCGCGGCGACTAAGAGCCCGCTCAGGCTGCTCAGCTCGAGCGACACCCCGGTCAGCGCCTGGATCAAGAAGAACCCGCCGAACATGTACGCGAACGTCCCCAACACGTTGACGCAAAACACCGTCAGCGCGAACGCGGGCCCTTTCTCGTTGCGCGGGACGTACCGACGGAAAAACTCGACGATCTTATCCGTGCCGGGGGATATCGCGACGCTGAGCCCCATCCTCGCGGGCCTCAGGAAGTTCTGGATCATCCACAGGCCGAAATACGACGCGCCGAACGTCTTCATCGCGGCCGCGTTCACGAGCGGGGACACCCCGTGCGTTTTGACCGCCGTGTACGTCGCGAGAAGCAGCGAAGAGACGTAGAACAAGTTGGAGATGAACCTGCGCGGGGAAGGGCGAGCGACCGGTCAGCGACGGCGACGCGCGACGCGCGTCTCGGGCGAGCATTCGATTGGATGAAAGAAAATTTATGTACACGTGTCAACTCGTATGAACGACGCGTGTCGCGCGGCGAGAGAAGTGAAGCGACGAGCGACGACGCACCCGTAGCTCAGAAGCGCGGCGCCGCCGAGCGCGGCGATCGTGCTCTTGTCGATCTTCTTCGCCTTTTCCCACCACGACGTCTTCTCCTTCTCCCGCGACTCCTCCTTGGCGCGCTCGTACTGGATCGCGCCCGCGGAGCCCGCGCGCTGGTACGGCGTCGGCGGCGGTCTCGCGTACTGGCGCTTCAGCGCGGCGACGACGCGCGGGTCCTGGCGATACGCCGGGAGCGCGGACTCCGGTCGCTTCTCGTACGACGCGTCGCTCGGGGCCCCGCTCGACGGCTCGTCGATCGGCGCCGGCGTCGCGGCCGCGGACGGCGCGGACGCGACGCGATTCGCCGCGCCGCCGCCCCACTCCGGGTCCATCTCGTCCCCGCCCCACTGCCCGTACGCGTATCCGTACGCGTATCCGTACGCGTATCCGTATTGACGACGCGCGTTCGGGACGACGCGCGACGCGCGCGACGTCGCCTCGCTCGTCGTGCGGTCGCGGAGAATTCTCGCGGCGAATCTCTCGGCGCGCGACGCGCGCGCGACGCGCATCGCCGTCGTCCCCGACGGCGCGACGGAGACGGTCTTCTCGCGGACGAACGACGACGCGCGCGAGCGCGCGGCGGCGGCCGCGGGGGCGGCGCACGGAAGCGCGGGGGGCATCGTGCTCGGGCGCGGACGGGTGTGCGTCGGGACGATCGACACGTGGCGATTCTCGTTCACGAATGATTTCGTCAGCAGTTTTAACCGTTGCGACGCGACGCGACCCGCGGCGTCGTTCACCCCTCCGGCTGCAGCGCGAGTCTCCCGACGTAAAACGACGTCTCCCACGCCGCGCGGAGCTGCACCATGATCTTCACCCCGACGTCTTCGCCCAACTCCCCGACGACGTCGGCGAGCCGGACGCCGACGTACGGATCGAGGATCGTCTCGTCGTCGTCGGCGCGCGGGTCTCGCGCGCGAAGACGCTCCGCCGTGATTTTTATCGCCGCGTAGCACCCCTCGTTCCACGCGTCCCTCGCGGTTTTAACCTTATCTCCGCCGCCGCCGCCGCCGTCGAGCGCGTCCCAGTCGACGATCGCGCCGTACATGCGCGGGAGGGGACGGTCGAGATCGTCGTCCGAGAGCTCGAGCAGGAGGTCCAGAGGCGGCGGCGGCTGCCGCGGTCGAATCCGCGCGAACGCGCCGACGAGCGCGACGGACGCGTCGTCGTCGCGAAGCGCCGCCGCCGCCGCCGCCGGGAGGCGCGCGACGCGCAGCGCGAGCGCACCGCCGCCGTTAACGCCGACGCGCAGCGCGCTGGCGGTCGGGAGGACGCCCGCGTCGGCGATGGTCTCCACGGTCGTGGACCAAGACCAGTCCTCCCACGCGGCGTTCACGACCCCGCGCGCGCCAACCGCGGCGGCGGTTTTTTTCAAAGCCGTCGACGACTTCGACTTGGTCGCGTTCGTCGCGTTCGTCGCGTTCGCGCTTCGAATCGACACGTCCGATCGGAGCTCCGAAAGAGACAACCGCTCCGCGACGCCCGGGCACCGCTTCGGCGTCGACGGCGGATCGCACGGCGTCGCCGCGCACTCGTCGTCGATCTCCGTCGTCGGAAGCAAGCACGGCAGCGGCGCGGAGACGTCGTCGAACGGCGGCATGTCCGAGACGTCGCGTCGTCGGCCTCTCGACGCCCTCGGCTCGCCGCAGTACACGCCGCACCTCGGCCCGCGCGCGGCGTCCTGGGCGCAGCACTCGCCCCAGGGCTCCCACGCGGAGAACGTCGGCGCGACGCACGAGTCGTTCGACGGCGGCGGGGTGACGTCCCCGGGCGCGGAGACCGCGGACGCGAACGCGGGAGCGTCGTCGTCGGCGTCGTCGTTCTCTTCTTCTTCTTCTTCTTCTTCGTCCTCCTCCTCCTCCTCGTCGATCCTCTCGCGCGCGAAGTCGACGCCGTCTCCGCGCGCGGCGAGCCTCACGCGCGCGGTCGCCGCGACGAACCCGCTCGACGTCGTCAACGTCAGCTTCACGACGTCGCCGTCGTCGACGTCGTCGCCGTCCTCGTCCTCGCTCAGGTCGAGGCTCTTCCCTCTCGTCCACCGCTGGACGAGATACCCCTCGCCTCCGCGCGGGCTGACCGCGCGGGATCGAAACCCGGCGGGGTCGCGCACGAGCGCGAGCCGCGATCGCGGCGCGAGGACCGTCCCCGGCGCGAGCGCGTGCCGCACCTTCCCCGGCGCCCTGAGTAGGACGATTCCATACAAAAAAGTTCATCGGTCAGTTGAAAGGGGACGCGATCAAACGTTCGTTGAAACCGTGAGATGGGTGAAAAACGTTTGTAGAGAACGCGCCTGAACGTCCAACCGGAGAGGTCGACGGCGAAGTCGTTCGGATTGATCACCTCCGCGAACGCGCGCTCGCGGTCTTCGCGCGCCTCGTCGACGTCGCCGAACGCGACCCGCACGTCCTCGCGCTGCGGCGGCGGCATCTCCGACGTCTCCTTCAGCAGCTGTCTTCTTCGCGCGGGAAGAAACTGCGAGCGGAGTTGGAGGACGCCCTGCTCCACGGCGCGCACGCCGCCGACGTTCCACTTTTCGCTGTCTCGCCGCGCGTCGTTTTTAATCGCTCGCAGATACTCCATCGCGGTTCGGTCGATGAAGTCGCTCATGAGCAGCGCGTCCGCGAGCGTCCGCAGGCGACGCAGGTACATCGCGCGCGTCTTGGGTGTCTTCAAAACGGCGTCGACGAGGACGTTATACGTGCTCTTGGCCTCCATCCCGTCGCGGTCGTCGACGAAGACGTCTTGCGGGTGATTGGCGTCGCAGAAAAACACAGAGTTGAACTTGTCGCACGTGAGCAAGCAGTAGTCCGTCTCGTTCGCGCCGCACTGCGTCGCCGCGTCGCAGCGGCCGATGCCATCGCGATAGTCCACGGGAAACGCGTCCTCGAGATCCCACGGCAGACGACGCCACTCGAGCGTGTCGCGGTCGCGCGTCACGAAGTAATTCTTCGCGCATCGATCGACGGACAACACGAGCGTCTGCGCGGCCATCTCGTTGAGTATCGCGGGGACGTCCAAAGCGTCCATGAGCAGAGCGTCGCCGATGTCGCGAGGATCCGCGACGACGCGCGCGAGCGTCGTCGTGAGCTCCGTCAACGGCGCGAACGCGGCGGATTTCAGCGTCTTCACTTCCTGGACCGCCGCCGCGCTCGGGGTGCGGCGCCAGCGGCCTTCGCCGATTGGGTACGCGTCCAACTCGAGCGCCTCCGAGGCTTTCATCGCGCGCTTCGCGTCGCCGTTCACGACGCGCCACACCTCAGGACACTCCTCCCACCGCGCCGGCCAGTCCGGGGTCGCCCACGGGCACTGCGCCGTAACGTTCGGCGCGCGGAGGTTACTGTACTTCCAGTGCACCGCCTTGTACGCGTCGGCTTTGTCGTCCAGACCGTTGCGTTTCATGAACGTCTCGTCCACTTGCTCGACGAACGAGTACAGACCGTGGTACGCGCCGTTTAGGTACACGACGAGGTGGAACATCGCGGGCGCCGGGACGCCCGCGGCGGCGAACGTCGCCGACGCTAAGTTCTCCCGCATGTACGTCTCTTCCCCCGGCTCTTGGAAGTGACTCTGGAGGTTGAACTCGCTCACGCCTCGTTCGTCGTTCGACCAGACGAACTTCTCGCCGCGTTTCATGTCCACCTTGAGTTTCTTTTTCGGCCAGTCCTTCGGCGGTAACGTCACGCCGACGACGGTTTCCGCGCGTCCAGAACCGCGGCGGCGGACGGACGCGCTGTCGTAATACCGCCCGCGAAAAAACAACGACACCGCCGCGCCGTCGTCCGTGCTCATTCCGTCCGGGTCTTCCGTGAACACGTGCAGGCGTTCCAGCGCGGCCGCGTCGTCGCCGCCGCCGCCGTCGTCGTCGTCGTCGTCGTCGTCGTCGTCGTCGCGTTCGTCGCCCATCACGACCGTCCCGCGGTACCGCGGCCGCTCGTCGTTGTCGAATTTTGGCGACCGCGACGTCGCCGCCGCCGCCGCCGCGCGCGTCGCCTCGACGCGCCATCTGAAGACGTCGCCCCCGCGCGCGGCGCCGTCGCCGGGGACGCGCACCGCCGCGGCGTACTCGCCGTCGTCCGCGCGCACGTCCGGGAACACGCCGTCGTCGCGCATCGGCCCCCACGACTGTTCGTCCTGGAAGTTCACCCTCGTGAAGGTGGTCAGCGTGACGTTTTCTTCGTTCGCGAGGCGCGCGCGCGCGAGGGCCGCGCGCACGCCGCCGTCGCCGTCGATGTCGACGTCGAGCCGCGCGCGAATCACGACGACGTCGCCCGGGGACGGCCGCGTCTCGAGCGCGCGCGTCGTCAGCTTGAGCTTGAGGTCGAGGTCGAGGTCGTCGTCGTCGCCGCCGTCGCGCGTCGCGACGCAGACAGCGCGCGTCGGGAGCAGCAACAGCGCGGCGCACGCGAGGACGACGAAGACGGAGGCGGCAGCGGGGGGTGCCCCGCGGCCGCCGCCGCGCGCGCGATCGCGCGACGACGCGCGCATGACGCCGGCGCCGGTCGCGACCTTTCTCCACGCGCGGTCTGCGGACGCGACGCGCGTCCGTCGCCGGCTGCTGTCGTCCGCGACCGACGTCGGCGGCGACGACGACGCGACGACGACGACCGCTCGTCTCGACTCGCGCCCTCGGACCTCGGACCTCGGACGCGCCGCGGGGACGCGGAAGCGGATAGGCGGAAGCGGCGCTCGCGGCGTCGAGGGTCTCGGGCCGACCAAAAACAGAACCACGAGCTGGTTTCTCTTTCCGGAATTTTTCTCTTGACGCCGCGCTGCCGGCGCGTGAAAACCCTGCTGCGACGGACGCCGCCGCGCGCGGGGCAAAACGCGACTCGCGCGACACGCGCGCGCGCCACCCCGCGACGAACGACCCGCGCGCGCCTTCGCGCACGCGAACCCGCGCGAATCCGGCGCGAAAACCCGCGCGCGCGTCGACGGACCCGCGTCGCCGTCGCGCGCCCGGAACGCGCGCGGCCCTCCCGCGTTCTTTTTTTCGTCCTCGCGGAGCGGGCGGAACGGTCGGCGGACCGCGGCAGAGCTTGACGCGCGGAAGACGGCCGATCGCGGCGCGCGCGCTATGGTGCGCCCCATCCCTGGCGTCGCATCCCGCGCGGATGCGATCCTTCCACCCGCACGCGACCGCCGCGGACGTCGTCGTCGCGTTTCCCGCGCCTCGCGCGCGCGCGCGCGAACGCGCGAACGCGCGAGCGGTGACGCGTCGCTGACCCGATATTTCCTTCCTCCTCCGCGCGTTCGCTCTTCTCGCAGGTGAAGCTCGGACAGCCCGGCGGCGACGCGCCGACGGCGCCGAAGGAGGACGCCGCGTTCGGCGCGTTCGCCGCGCTCGAGCGCGAGCGCACGTTCGCGAGCGCGAACGATCCGATACGCTCGGTCCTGCAGCACAGCAAGAGCCACCCGCGTATGCTCGAGAGTGCGTGCCAAGCCGCGTTCGTTGTTTTTCTTCGCGCGCGCCCGAACGCGCGCGCGCCGGCCGCGATCTCGCGCGGCGCCGCCCCTCCGCGCCCGAGACGCGCGACGCTGACCTCTCGTAACCTACACCTACCCCGCAGGCAACGCGACGTCGCACGTGTGGCCCTTGGGCGCGCTCGCGGAGCTCCTCGACAAGTACGCGCGCGAATCGCCTCGATCGCGCATCGCCAGAGCCCGGTCGCGCGGTCGCGCGGCGTCGGTCTCTCGCGCTCGAATCTGATGTAATTTTCCTTGGCGGCGCGCCGCCGCGCGCCGCCCCCCCCGCTTCCCGACCTCCGTCCCTGACCCGACCCTCGCCCCCCACCCGCCTCCGAAATATCCCCACCCACCGCAGCGCGCAAGACCAGGAGTGCGGCGCGACCGAGGTGCACGTGGACGTCGTCAACGTCGCCCCCGGCGTTCCCGCGATCACGGTGCAAGACGACGGCGTCGGCATGGCGCGCGCGAACCTGCACTGCATGCTGTCGTTCGGATTCAGCAGCAAAGAGCACGTCGTCGGGAACGTCGGGCGGTTCGGGATCGGGTTCAAGTCCGGCTCGATGCGTCTCGCGAACGATGCGCTCATATTGACGCGACGGGAAGGGCAAGCCTCCGTCGCGTTGCTGTCGACGACGTTTCTGAACGCGATCGACGCGGACGACATTCTCATCCCGATGTTCACGTGGAAAGTCGACGAGTCCGGGGGAAGCGGACGGCGGTCGTACATCGCGGACGAGCCGTCGAACACGACGGAGTGGGAGGAGAACATGGCGGTCATCGAGGAGTACACGTTCCTGAAGTCCGAGGCCGCGGTGCTCGAGGAGCTGGACAAGATCGACACGAAAACCGGCACGAGGATCGTCCTCTTCAACCTGAAGCAGCCGTCCGAGTTCGACTTCGAGCACGACCAGAGCGATATTCGCATGCGCGGGATCGAGGACGACGTGGAGACCGCGAGGATGTCCTCGCGAAGGCCGGTGTACCAGCAGCACCGCCCGGGGCAGCAGATGACGCTCGACGTCCCGGAGGATTACTCCCTGCGCGCGTACATTGAGGTGTTGTACTTGAGACCGACGGTGACGTTCACGCTTCGCGGGGAGAAGATCGTCCCTCGAAGCGCGATCGAACGCCTCGCGGTGGAGTACTACCAGTTCGACGCGTACACCCCGAAGGGTGTTCCTGAGGAGCGCGCGTCCCCGATCATCGTGCACTGCGGGTACGCGGAGGTGAAGAGCAAGCACTGTGGGTTTCACATCTACAACAAGAACCGCCTCATTCGCATGTATCAGAGGTACGGCTCCCAGCTCCAGGCGAACGCGATGATGAAAGACATGCTCGGCGTCGTCGAGGCGGACTGCTTAGAGCCGACGCACAACAAGCAGGCGTTCAACACGACGGACATCGCGTACACGAAGTGCCAGCGGCACATCGAGCAGTGCATGAACGACTACTACTTCGGCGTGCAAAAAATTCGCCTCGCCGGGCTCGGGAGCGGGAACAAGCGGAGGCACCCGGCGAAGCAAAAGGCGGCGAAGAACAACGCGAAGAAGAAGTCCGCGTCCAAGAAGGAGCGGAGCCAGCGCGCGACTTCGTTCGGGAGCGACGACGACACGGACGAGGAGCCGTGGGAGGAGAACGACGACCCGAAGGGCGGGCTCAACGCGAAGCGGAACACGACGGCGTGCGCCAAGGCGAGAGTCGACCCGTTCCCGCGCCTCCTTCGCAAGCTCATGCGGAACAAAAACTCGTGGGCGTTCAACGAGCCCGTGGACGCGGAGTACTGGGGCGTCCCGGACTACTACGAGAGAATATCCACGCCGATGGACTTCGGGACGATCGCGACGCAGCTCGACAACGGCGATTACCGCACCGAAGGGAGCGCGCACGGGCCGTTGAAATTCGTCACGGACGTCCGGCAGGTGTTTTACAACGCGTGGACGTACAACCAGCCCGGGCACCAGGTGTACGGGTTCGCGCAGGACCTCGCGCGGATCTTCGAGACCGACCTCGCGAAGATCGTCGGCGAGAACGACGAGTGGGGTCTGCTCGTCGGGAACACGATGTCCATGGCGGGGCCGGCGCCGGAGCCGGAGAGGAGAAAGAGCGCGCCCGACGGCGGCGGCGGCGGCGGCGGCGGCGGCGGCGGGACCGCCGCCGCCTCGGCCGCCGGGAACGCGATCGTCGTCGTGAAGAGCGAGACCGGCGGGTCGCACGCCATCGACGCGGAGACGATCAAGGCGCTGGTGGACACGCGCGCGGCGCAGGCGATCGCGGAGGCGAACAAACAGAGGGACGAAGCGTACGCGGCGTTGCGGAAAGAGCGCGCGAGCCGCGAGGCGTTCGAAGCCGAGCTCGAGGCGCAGACGACGGAGTTGATTCGCTCCGCGCGCGAGGAGGCGAAGATGCAGAGGATGAAGCTCGAGGAGGAGAAGGAAACGTTGATGGGGTGTCTCAAGGATAGCAACGATCTGAAGCGGATGCTTCAGGAGGAGAACAAGGCGCTCAAGGCGCGGCTCGGGGGGGACGAGGCGTCCACGCAGATTTGAGCGACGACGTTCGAGGGGTTAAGTGAAGTGAAGAGAATTCACGGAGGACCGCCGCGGTCGAAGCGACGACGCGGTGCGGTAGCGAATTTATGAACTCCACGCCGTGGATTTCGATGGTATTCATCTTATTACGAGAGTAAATCACGTCGCATCGCTCGAAACGCGACGCGGCGTAGGGCTGAGCTGGGCGACGTCGGGTTGTTACCCCCGGTGTTGGAGTTTGCCGGTTTTTTCATCGCGTCGAACCCGCTGTTCGCGGAGGACAAGCGCTACGCCGGTCCGTACGACTCGATCGTGTGGAAGGTCGAGGACGACATCGTGTTCAAGGCGTGATCGAACGCCGCGTCGCGTTCGGTTCGTGATGACGTGAGCGATGCGTACAGTACAGTACCATATGTATGTTAAATATTCACAACAGAGGGGGTCGGAAAACCCCTGACAAGAGAGCGCCCGCGCTCGTTTCGATTTTACGTCTGGATACTCTTGGCGGTGTTGAGGAAATCTTCTGCCTCGTCATTGCCCGCGGTCCTGCTCCAGTACGGTTTCGGCGGCTTCAGGTCGGAACGGGCTATGGAACGGGCTACGGACTCCGGCGTCGGCTCGGGCTCCGGCGTCGGCTCGGGCTCCGGCGTCGACGTCGCCGGCGTCGGCTCGGGCTCTGGCGTCGACGTCACCGGCGTCGGCTCGGACTCCACCGTGTCGTCATGGTGATCGTCGGAGCCGTCTTCGGGCTCCGGCGTCGGCTCGGGCTCCGGCGTCGGCGTCGCCGGCTCGGGCTCCGGCGTCGGCGTCGCCGGCGTCGGCTCTGGCGTCGACGTCGCCGGCGTCGGCTCTGGCGTCGACGTCGCCGGCGTCGGCTCGGACTCCACCGTGTCGTCGTGGTGATCGTCGGAGCCGTCTTCGTCGTTCATGGAGTCCGTCATGG
>Ga0181561_10005272_pt1 | contig 11045 bp, 10 predicted proteins | sample 011ome_19_FD_133760 | JGI IMG/M metagenome (GOLD analysis project Ga0181561, IMG submission 133760) | Coastal salt marsh microbial communities from the Groves Creek Marsh, Skidaway Island, Georgia - 011510BT metaG (megahit assembly) | ecosystem: Environmental > Aquatic > Marine > Intertidal...
AAGCAATGCCTTCTCGCGAGTTTTTCCCCGCACGTCGAATGACGTCAGGAACCTGTCCGACAAATGCCATTGTAAAAGTTGTACTTTGTCCTGGCGCCAATGGCTTTACAAGACTTACCTCTAAAATGGTTTCGCTATCAACAAGTTCAACGGGTATTCCATCTTGTTTCATGTTTGAAACTTTCAAAAAGCCCTGTTGTGCAGCAGTTAGTGTGTCGATATCAACTTTAAAACGACCGTTTTTATCTCCCGCATTTTTTAATCGAATAGCCATTTCGCTTCCCGGTTTAAAAGCATTGAAATACTGGTGAAAAAACACCTTGTGTAATGTTTCTGGAGAGTTGTTGGTGTAAACCAGGGTTTCGGTTCCTTGGTATTGTGCCGTTTCAGCATCCAGTTCTACAGCAATGGTATAGTCAACGGCTTGTTGCCAATATTGAGCAGAGACCAAAGGCGCTGCAAAAAGAACGAAAGAAATAATGAGTTTTTTCATATAAAAAAGGGTGTCAATTTCGGGTAAATATAGGAAACTTCTCAGGAACCAAAATAGGTGTCTAGCGAAAAGCTTTGGTCTAAACGAACTCCTTTGTATGTATTTTTTAGGGAAATCAATTCGTTCTCGGCATCGTGTTCCAAAAAGAGAAGGTAGTCTTCTTTAACCGCGGTGGATAAGAACCCTTTTTTTTCACTTAGGGTTAAAAGCGGGCGGGTGTCATAACCCATTACATAGGGGACGGGCAGGTGCCCAGCCGTTGGAATCAAATCGGCGGCAAAAACAATTGTTTTTCCTTTGTACTGTATTACAGGAAGCAGTTGTTTTTCGGTATGACCATCCATTAAAAGAACATCAAAGCCCAGTTCAGTCATGGCGTTCTTTACAAAGTTTAGTTGCCCACTTTCTTCTATGGGTAAAATGTTTTCAGGAAGAAAAGAGGCAGCCTCGCGCACATTAGGTTCTTTTGCCCATTGCCAATGGTCTTTATGGGACCAGAAACGCGCGTTTTTAAATGCGGGTTCATAAAACCCTTTTTTATTGCGCACAATGGCACCGCCACAGTGGTCAAAATGAAGGTGCGTAAAGACCACATCCGTGATATCATCAGAATGAAAGCCGGCTTTTTTAAGGGAACTGTTCAGGTCAAAATGGCCCCACAAAGCATAATGCGAAAAAAACTTTTCGCTTTGCTTGTTGCCCAAACCAGTATCAATGAGAATAAGACGCTTCCCGTCTTCTATTAAAAGCGATCGAGCCGCCATTTTGATCCGATTCATTTGATCTGCGGGATTGGTTCTTTCCCAGAGGGTTTTGGGCACAACACCAAACATGGCGCCTCCGTCTAGTTTGAAATGACCCGTTTCTATGGCATATAATTGCATTATTTTAGCTTTATCCGCGTTAGATATTTGTGGGAGGTCATGTACAAATATTTTTCCTCAGCATCGAAGGCACAGTTGGCCGTTCTAACCTCGGTTAAAATAGTGCCCAGGTGTTTACCTTCAGAAGTAAAAATAAGCACTCCTCCCGGGCCAGTTGCAAACACATAGCCCTTGGAGTGAACTTTCATTCCATCGGCTAAGCCGGGCCGCTTAATGTGGGTAGCATCAAAGAAAACCCGTTCGTTTGACAAGCGTCCATTATCAAGATCAAAGGCCATCCAAAGATTGCGTTGGGGATCGGAATTGGCTACGTATAAAATCGATTCATCTCTAGAGAAAGCCAACCCATTTGGTCGGTTTAAGCCGCTGTATAGGAGAGCGGTCACGCCCTCGCTCGAATAGCGGTAAATCCCATTGAAATCAAGTTCGCGAAGGGGGTCATCATCACCGTCTAAACCATAGGGCGGGTCAGTAAAATAAAGGTCTCCATTTTTGGAGAGGATTAAATCGTTGGGGGAGTGAAAGCGATTGCCATCAAAGGAATCAACAACAGTTGTAAAGGGACTTTTTGATTCGAGAGGAGCTTTCATTTTGGCAATTCTTCGATCGCCATGTTGTGCGATCAATAAATTACCTTCAGGATCTAGAATTAATCCATTCCCACCCGATTTTTTGTTGTGGGGCGCATAACCAGTATAACCACTAGGGTCTAAATATGTTTGCAGGCCATTGGTTTCGTCCCAGCGATAGGCTTTATTTTGGGGAACATCGGTAAAGAGAACAGCCTTGAGCTCTGGAACCCAAACAGGGCCTTCGGACCAACTAAAGCCGTTGGCTAAAATTTCAATGACTGCATTTTCAGGGATCAACAGGTTGATTTCTGGATCAAGCCGTTCGATACTGCCGATTGTTTTTTGAGCAACGGCTGTATTTGTAAAAAGTAAAAAAAGACAGGCGTAAAGAGGTGTTGTTTTCATAGGAGTTAAGGTTAGGGTTGTTGTTTCCATTCTAGAAAGCCTTCAAAAAGTGGCGTCCAATAAAAAAGTAGTAATATAATTAGCACAGCAGTCGAGTAAAGTAAGGTATAAACGATATCATTGTTCTTGTTTTCCATCAACAAAAGTTTCTGTTTTTAAGCATTGATTTTGGCATTTAAAATAGCCATTAATTCGTTGGAAAAAGCCAAGAGGCTTTTCACTTCTTGAATACTGGACAAACGGTTTTTCCCTTTAATTAACAAACCATTCCCAATAGATTCTACGCGATAATATTGATGGCTTTCAAAAAAGAAGACAAGGTCTTGACTAAAGAGTTTGCGAATTGATGTTGCATTTTCACCACCTAAAAAGAATCGGCGAGAAAAGTCGGGAAATTGAGAAAAATCGAGGTCAGCATAGGAGGTCTGCTCGTTTAATCCGCCTAAGAAATTCTCTCGGTCTAAAATAAATTTAGGGATGGAATAACGAAGTTCTACCAACAAGAAGGAGGCCTTGATGTCTTCTTTTGCGATAAATGCACCTTCAGTATAGGAAAGATCAAACAAATGGAATTGATCGTCTGTAGAAATAAGCTCGTTGTATTGATAGTTGACAACTTTTGATTTAAAATAATCGAAACGCTCAAGCTTTTTGGTGTCTGAGGAAAGCTCTGAACGGTATTCCCAGCCCAAAATAGTGGCTAGTTTTTGAAGAGACATCTGACGTTTGGTAAGGTTATTCCCTAATTTAAAAAAGTCGTTTGACGGAAGGGTTTTTCGAATGGCAAAAGGATGCTGAGTGTCTGTTCCGTGGGCATCAAGACCAATGATTTCAAAGGCCCCTCCTTTTCGAGAAAAAACACGACGATAGTCGTTGAGCCCCTCCATAACGGTGTGATCGACAAATTCACAAAGCGAAAAGTCGACAATGGCATGTTCAGATTCTGGAATTTCATCCAATTTTCTTTTTAGCTTGTAAAAATTTAAAAAGGAACTAAAACTTTTAACGCTCACATAGTAATTCCCGCTTTCTTCTTCTTTGTACATGAGTACATTGGGTTTGAGCCAGTTTCGGCTAAAAAGGGAAGCGCTGCGGTTGATTGCGACGTGAATAAGGAAGGTGGCCAAAATACCCGCACCAATTCCTGTAATTAGATCATTGGTAAGGGTAACCATAAGAGTAACACCAAAGATGGCTGCCTGTTCTTTTCCAATGGTTAAAACACGCAAGAGGTTTTTTGGAGCAGCAAGCTTATATCCCGTAAAGACCAAAATTGCCGCCAAAGCAGGTAAAGCAATCCGCTCAATTTGATCTTGAAAGAGCAAAACATAGGCCAACAAAAAGAGTGCGTGGGCAAAGTTTGAAGAACGATTGCTTCCGCCGTTATTGACGTTTACAGAGCTTCGCGCAATGACAGTTACAACATTTAAGCCTCCAACAAGACCGCTCAGTGCGGTACCAATACCTAATGCACGCAAGTCTTTATTAACGTTCGATCTTCTTTTTTGTGGATCAAGCTTGTCCACGGCCTTGATGCTTAGCAAGGATTCTATGCTAGCAATGAGTGTTATGGAAAAAACGGTAGAAACAAACGGACCGCTTAGTACGATACTGAAATCTGGAAAAGGAAGATTTTTCAATACATTTTCGGGCAGGCGAATCAACAAGTTTTCAGCAACCGGATAGGGCACTCTGAGTACAAGGTCAAAATAATAGGTCAGTCCAACAGCAGCGAGGACCACCCACATGGGCGCGGGAATCAAATGAAAAAGGGGGTTTCTTAAACGGGAATAAAAAGCCAAAATAAGCAGGGAGAAAACACCCAGCCCAGCAGGAAGTAGCACCGCCAAAGAAGGGTTGAGGTAGAGCTGTTGTATAGATTTCGGGACCAGTAACAATAAATCCAGCGGAGTTCCACTCACAGAAGAGATGCCCAACATGACATGCAATTGCTTTGCTAAAATGCCAATTCCAATGGCCGCTAACATTCCCTGTAGGGCAGAAGAAGGGAAAAACTCACTAAGCGCACCTAAACGAAAGACACCAAACAAAAACATGAGTATTCCCGCAAAGACAATGGCAGCTAGGGTAAACAAATAGCCTTGATATAAATCTCCTCCCCCTAAGGTAGTTATTGCTGAAAGTAAGACTATGACGAGACCATTTCCAGGCCCTGTAATGGTCAGTTGCGAACCCCCTAAAATTGCAGCGACCATCCCGCCAACCACGGAAGCAATCACACCAGAAATGGGGGGGGCTTCAGAGGCAATGGCCAATCCAAGCCCAAGAGGTAGGGCAACGAGAGAAACAACAAAGCCGGCAAAAAGATTCTTCGGCAGATCCCCGATAAATGTTTTTATGCTGCTGGATTTATTCATTTTCCTCCTTTTGAACGATTAATACGTCTGTTGGTAGCTCAGAGAGAATGTGCTCTAGGTCTTTGGTGAAAATGCGTGACCAAAGGGAACTGTTTTTCTTTTCCGCATTCGTTATAAGTAAGTCCGCCCGTACAACTTTTGCATAGTGACCAATGGAATATCCTCGGCTACCAAAAATGCTTTGAGAAACGATGAGTTTGTTTTCTTTTAAAGAAGCAGGAAAACGAGAGAGAATCTCGTTCACTCGAGAAATTTCGAGGCGATTTAGTTTTTCTTTTCGTAGGGTTGCTTTGCGCAAACTTCGGTCGTCATCGACGTCTACAGCAACCTTGGAACGGCTAATTTCTTCTACTAGGGTAATTTTTGGAATATCTAATGCTTGGGCGAATTTGAGAGCCGCGGCAATGGTTGTTTGGGTTTGTTCACCATCAAAGGCATTGACTACCATATGTTGTGAAGATATTTGTTCCACAGAGGGTTTGATTAACAATAAAACCGAGCAAGGTGCCTTTCGTGTGATCTTACGCGCAATGGAACCCAAATAAAACTTCACCAGATTTTCGCGTTGCAAAGCACCTAACAAGAGTAGGTCAATGTTGTGTAATCGACACTGTGCAATAATGGTTTTGTCTGGCTTTCCTTCTTCCCACAGAATTTTTACTTGCTTGGGACCTACGGGAGAATCTTTAAGTATTTCTAGGAAGGTTTTTTCTTTGGCAGCGGTTTTCTCTCCTACATGAAGAAAAAACAAATTTCCGTCTAAAAAAGTAGCTAAACGCATGGCTTCAAAGACATTGGCTTTTAGGTTGGGCGAAAAAGCAAACCCCATTAAGATGTTTTTAAAACGTGCTTCCTGCAAGGCGTAGAATTTTGTTAAAAAGGTACAAAAAAAGCAGCAGTTATTTCTTCACAAATTCAATTCTAAGCACAATACTCACTTTATTTACACGACAGTCTATTTCGTCTGGATGCTCTGTTAAATGAATGTTTTTTAAGCTAGTTCCTCGTTTGATTGTGGTTGAAGTGCCCTTAAGTTTTAAGTCTTTGGTGAGCTTTACTGTATTTCCGTCTTTGAGTATGTTGCCGTAAGCATCTTTTACGCCCAAGGTGTCTTTTTTGTAAAGATAAGAGGAAATCGAGCACGACAATCTATTTAGTTTTCAATCTGTCGTTCAGCGTTTTAAGTGGAAAATGATTGGGGTATAAATGCAGCCCTTCTTCGGCCCATTTTATTGCCTTCTGCTGTTGATTTTGTTTGAGCAATAATTTGACAAGGAGCTCATATGACGAAGGGTGTCCCCAATTGGGTTTACCGTTTGTTTTACTGTTTTGTTTTCCCAATAGAATGGCTTTTTTGAGATACTGCTCAGCCTTTTTCATTCCCCCGAATTGTTTAGGGGTATAAAAATCGTTACTCCCTAAAACAAAATAGGCGCGTAAGTTTAAGGAGTCCTTTTCTAATGCTATCCGAGCATTTTTTTTGACACGTTGAGTAATCCAAAAGGCAGCTCCTTTTTTAAAGGAAATGGAAAAACTCTCCATAAGCGCCAACAAAGCATGGTCCTCTGAAGATTTGGTTTTTCGTTGCATCAAAAGATCTATTCCAAGATCATTCATTTCCTCAGCGAGCGCCTTTTCATTTGTATCGCTGAGGTAAACAGCAAGATGATAATGCAAATAAGCGCGCCAATAATCACTTTCTAAACTTCCGTTGGCGAGGAGGCTTTTGTCTAAGAGAATTAAGGGACTGGAGCTTTTTTGTTTAAAACAGTCTTGAAAAGAGGCGTCTATTTTGTTTTGAATAGAGGGCGTTTTTTGTGCCCTAACAAGGAGTAATGAAAACAACAACGGAATGATTATATAAAAACGAGAGTAGGACTGCATAACGAAGGATTTGAGGCTTGGTTCATTCTAAATGTAAGTATTTTTTTAAATTTTCAACATGGGATTCAAAGGCCCTAACACCGATTTGTGTTATTTTAACTTCTGTCAAAGGGTAATTCCCCTCAAAACGTTTTTCAATACAGATGTATTCTGCGTCCTTTAATTTATTCAATTGTACGCTGAGGTTTCCTTGGGTGGCATTGAGCTCCTCTTTTAGTCGCACAAAAGAGGAGCTTTTCATTTTGATCAACAACGACATGGCCCCTAGGCGCAAAGGAGAGGTAAGTAGAGGATCTAAACTGTTCATTCCGACTGACGCTTGAGGAGGTAGCCGGGGATCAAATAGGCAACAACAATTACAGCAGCGTATAAAAGCAATAATGAATTGTCCCCAAAAGCAGCACTGTAGAAAGGGAAAGTAAGCAGAACAATTCCGCCCAGTGTTAGTGGCGTGAATTTTAATACAACACCACTCACAACCGTTCCAAGGCCCGCAATAAATGGAAAGAAAAACCAAGGATCTATGTCCATGAAGCCGATGCCGACAGAAAACAACAAGAGAATCAACCCGAACACGATCCATAAACGAGAAAGAAAGTATTCAAGGTGGGTTAAATGACGTTCGGTCTTTTCTGCTTTACGATAATAGAAAGCCATTGAAACAGCACCCAAAACAATCGAGATGGGCCAAATGAGGTAGCTTTTCCCCCCTAGGGAACTAAAGACTAAAAGCAGGTAGTTTACCAAAGCCGTTAGGCTAACAAACCAGCCCCAAAAAATAAATGGGTAACTGTGTTTGCCAAGGTTTTCTTTTGCTTGCGCAATGGTTTCTTGAATTAATTGAAGTTGTTTTTCTGGAGATAAATGTTTTGTTGTCATAATAAAAAAGGTTAAGTTCTTCGCAAAGATAAACTGGTTTATAATATAAACCAAATTAATTTATGCCTTTTTTAATTCTTTGATGAAGCAAACCGAATTTTCAACACCAATATAGGGAGTGAAATTAGGTGTGATTGTGTAGCCGTTTTTTGGATAGAAAGCAAGCGCTTCAATTTGCGCCTTCCCAGTTTCTAAAATCACAGCCGAATAGCCTAGTTCGGCAGCCCAAAGCTCTAGTTCGGAAAGGACTTGTTTTGCAAGCCCCTTATTTCGTGCAGTACTAAGGGTAAACATGCGTTTGATTTCTGCCTGAGTTGCGGAATATTTTTTGAACGCACCACAGGCTACTGGAAGGCCGCCTTCAAGGACAACAACAACGTTTTTTAGCGCATCAATTCCATTGAACTGGTGGTAAAACGCATGGTCTTTTCCGTCCCGAATGGCAAGCTCTGCATCAAGCTGTTTTACTAAAGCCTGAAAACCTAGGTTGAAATTGTCACAGCGGATGAGTTCCATTTTAGTTGGATTGAGCAAAAAGCCAAGGGAGAAATGTTGGGTCAGCAAAGACGTTTTCCCAACTGTTGTGGTTTGCCTCTGGGTAAAGCCTTAACTGCACATTGGCTTTTTGTTCCTTTAGGGCATCTGCCATTAGTATGGAAAGCTGAACAGGGACCACATCATCTACTTCCCCATGATCAATTCGCCATGCAGGCCGACGGATTTTTCTGGCGATTTTGGGGTTAGCGCCACCACAAATGGCAAAGGCAGCAGCAAACCTCCTTGGGTTGCGGTAAACCATTTCGAAGGTACCCATGCCTCCCATGGAAAGGCCACCAATATAAACACGATTTTTATCGACACCATAATTAAGCAGAATGGATTCAAGCATTCCCTCCAATAGATCTAGGGTAGGATTGTTTTTTGGTTTTTTCGGAAAATCAAATTTTAACAGCCCCTGTCGGTCGATAACAGTTGCCCAATATTCGTCTTTAGGGCATTGGGGAAAGACAACAATGGCCGGGTGTTTTTTTCGGAAGTCTTCTGCTAAAAACAATTCACTTCCATGGACCAACTGTAATTTATTGTCGTTGCCTCGCTCTCCTGACCCATGTAAAAACAGCAGGAGAGGATATTTTTTATCCATGGTATAACCCTCGGGCAATAAAATCCGGTAAGGTAAAACCTTCCCCTCTTGTTCGTGGGTGGCTTTTTTATAGCCGTAGCTTTGGCCGTAAAGGCTTGAAGCGAAAAGGGATAAAAGGGTAAAAAAAGAAAAGCCTTTCATTGTAATAATTGTTTTTCAGCGTTTTTCTGTCAAAATAGCAAGGATGGTTTTTATTCCATCTCGATAGTTCCCCAAGCGTAAATTTTCATTCGGACTGTGTTGGTTGTTGTCTCTGTTTACGGTAGGAACGGCCACAGCAGGGATGTTTAAGCTGTTGACAAAGGGAGAAATGGGGATGGAACCACCACTCATTCTCACACGAATGGGTTCTTCACCAAAGGCGCGGAAGAGAGCTTTCCCTAACCAAGCACCTATATCAGAATTTACATCGGTGCGAAAGGATTGATAGGAGACCTCATAGGTATAGGTAGCAATTTTGTCATGGCTTAAGCGTTCTTCCCTTGTTGGTTCTCTGTCCAAAACAAGATATCCCAATCCCTCGATATGTTTTTTAATTAAGCGATGAAGACGCAGGGGATCAGACTCTTTCACCAAACGAACATCTATTTCTGCTCTAGCCCAGGCAGGAATGATGGTGCGTACTTTTTCATTGATCCAGCCCGATTGCATTCCGCGAACATTCAATGAGGGATATTGAATGGCTTCTTGATAATTGGGGCCAACCTGATCGAATGCGCCAATTTGTAGGAGTTCTTGCAATTCTTTTTCGTTGTGGGGAGTTTTGGCTAAAACGGCTTTTGTTTTTTCATCCAAAAAAATACCGTCATAAAAACCTGGGACAACGACCTTTCCTTGATCATCTTTTAGGGAGGCTAAAATTTTACTCAGTTTAAAGGCGGGATTAGGGATATAATTTCCAAAATGCCCAGAATGTTGAGGGACAATAGGGCCATAGGTAGTGAGCTGTACAGTAGAAATTCCTCTTGCCCCAAAGGATAAAGTAGGCTTGTTTAAGCGGTGCATGGGGCCGTCAAAAATAACAAGATAGTCGGCGGCCAACAAGATTCTATTTTCTTCAACAGCTTTAGGTAAGTTAGGAGACCCCATTTCTTCTTCATAATCTAAGATGACTTTAAGATTATAGTTGGGTTGCTTGCCAATTTTTTGTAGGGCATCTATTGCGGCTAAAAACATTACAACAGGTCCCTTTGCATCACTGGCGGAGCGTGCAAAAACACGCCAATCGTCTTTATAGTTTTTGATATTATCCCATGGAATTTCTTCCCAGTCTCCTTGTTCATTTTGTTTTTTAAGTGCGGGCTTATAGGGGTCTTCTTGTGTCCAGCGAACAGGATCGACGGGCTGCCCATCCATTTGTAAATAGACCAAAACGGTTTTTTTTGCCTTGGGAAAAGAGCGGGAAGCCAAAACCAGCGGCGCACCTGCTGTTGGAATTCGTTTTATTGAGAAACCACGTTCACCAAATGCTTTTTCAGTCCAAACAATGTTTTCTTCAATCCATTCAGCAGAAATAGCATCATTAGGAATGCTTAAAACCTCTTTAAAGAGGGGGAGGCTTTTGAGTGTAAATTCTGAGGCAAGATCATTTAGCTCAGCTTGTTTTTGAGCCGTTAAGCTAAGGCTACTAAAGAGTAGAATAAAGAAGCACTGTTTCATCTTAGTCTGTTTTTTGTTCAAAATCGAGTAAGTCCTCCTCCATAGAAGTGTTTATTTGCGGGCTAGGTGGGCCCTCATCTAAACGACTTACATCCTTTAATTTTCGTTCAATGGCACGGGTACGCACACCCATAACGTCATCCAATTGACTCAGTCCGGTTTGGATGTTCTTTTGCGCTTTTTGCATCATGCCTCCAAAATTGCTGAATTCTTTTTTGACCTCGCCCAACACATTCCAGACTTCACTGGAACGCTTTTGAATGGCCAAGGTTTTGAAGCCCATTTGCAAACTGTTTAAGATAGCGGCCAAGGTCGTTGGGCCAGTAACAATTACTTTATAATCGCGCTGTAAGCTTTCCAATAAAGCGGCCTTGCGAACGACTTCGGCGTAGATGCCTTCAAAAGGGAGGAACATGATGGCAAAATCGGTAGTATTCGGCGGATCGATATACTTATCACGAATGTCCTTGGCCATTTTTTTGATGGTTGTCTCCAGCTCTTTTTGCGCCTGTTCTACTAGTGCAACCGTTCCATCTTCATAGGCATTTTGTAGATTTTCGTATATGTCTTTGGGGAATTTTGCATCTACTGGGATCCAGACAGGGGCATTACTGTTTTCTTTCCCTGGAAGCTTGATGGCAAACTCCACATTGGCATCACTTCCAACTTTTGTTTTTACGTTTGCCTCATATTGGTCAGGCGCTAAAATGTTTTCTAGGAGCATGGACAGCTGCACCTCGCCAAAGC
>Ga0181561_10005279_pt1 | contig 11039 bp, 4 predicted proteins | sample 011ome_19_FD_133760 | JGI IMG/M metagenome (GOLD analysis project Ga0181561, IMG submission 133760) | Coastal salt marsh microbial communities from the Groves Creek Marsh, Skidaway Island, Georgia - 011510BT metaG (megahit assembly) | ecosystem: Environmental > Aquatic > Marine > Intertidal zone...
GCAGCAGAAGAAGCAGCGCGGGGGCTCCGCGAGCGCGCCCGGGGCGGACGACCAGACGGCGGCGGCGGCGGCGAGCCCCGCGGCGGAGCCCGACGCGGCGTCGCCGGCGGCGGCTCCCCCGACGGTCCCGGTCGTCGACCTCTCGGACGACGAGGTCGCCGCCGCGACCGCCGCCGCGGCCGCGGCCACGGCGATGAACCAGCCCCCTCGCGCGCGCAAGCGCGACATGATCGCCCCCATGGCCGCGTCCGCGATGCGAGGGATCGGCAGCGGCCTCGGCGCGGCGTGGAAATTCGTCGCGACCAACGCCGCGCCCGAGCCCGGCGCCGTCGACGCGGAGGAGGACTACAAAGACGCGGTCGACCTGCGGACGTCGTGCGTGAAACCCGGGCCGGATCCCAACGACCGCGCGTCTTCGAACCGGCCGTTTTGTTTCCGCGTCATCTCCCCCGCGGTGTCTTTGTCGCTGCAGGCGGAGAGCGAGGAGGAGATGCGAGGTTGGATCGCGGACCTGCAAGGCGTCATCGCGGAGCTGATCAGCCTGGGGCCGGGGCCCTTCCCGCGGCACGCGCGATCGGGGTCCGCGGTCGGCGACGTCGGCGCCAGCGATGGCGGCGGCGGCGGCGCGCGCGTCCCCGAGAACGACGCGCGGAGGCGCGGAGAAGACCCGAGAGAGACGCTCGCGTCGATACCCGGCAACTCGAGGTGCGCGGATTGCGGCGCGGCGGACCCGGATTGGGCGTCGCTGAACTTGTGCGTCGTCGTGTGCCACGACTGCGCGGGCGTGCACCGGCACTTGGGCGCGCACGTGTCGAAGGTCAGATCGCTCGCGCTGGACGCGGACGCTTGGACGCCGCCGGTGATGGCGCTGTTCGAACGCGTCGGGAACGAACGCGCGAACGCGATTTGGTGCAAACGCCGACCCGACGCCAACGCCGACCCGGTGGCTTCGAATTGCGCGACGCGAGAGGAAGCTCTCGCGGCGATATCGAACAAGTACGTCGCGAGAGCGTTCGTGGACGCCGCGACGGCGGACCCGGGCGCGATGGAAGCCGCGGCGGCGGCGTTGGACTGCGCGGAGGTGCTCGCGCGCCTCGCGGCGGGCGCCGACGCCGACGCGAAGCGCGCGGCGTTGCGCGCGGCGGCGAGACGCGGCGAGGACGCCGCGCCCGTGATCGCGCTGCTCCTGAGCAACGGCGCCGCGGTCGCGGGCGAGGACGACGCCAACGTCTCGGTCGACGCGACCGAGCAGGGGTCGTCCGCGCGGACGCTGGCCATCGTGCGCGTCGCGATGGAAGCCGGGTGCGGGCTCGACGGCGTCGTCGTCGGGTTGTTGCGCGCCGCCGCGGAGGCGCGGGGGGCGCGGTTCCAGGTGTCGCCCGCGGCGGTCGCCGCGGCGGCTGCCGCGGCGGCGGCGGCGAAGAGAGTTTCGTCGGGGTCGTGACGCGAGCGCGCGCGCGCGCGTCGTCGTTAGTATTGCGTAGGTTCTACGTCGCCGTGTTGTAGAGGTATCGTATGCCGCCGCCGGCGTTTTCTGTTGATGATTTGGAAATCAATTCTCGACGCGAGTCCAGTCGCGCTCGCGAGCCATTCGCCTATGCGCGCGGCGTCCGCCGTCGCGGCGCTCGCGCCGGCGGTATCTCGCCCGAGACACCGCCGCCGCCGCGGCGCCCCTCCGATCGCCGCGCGCGCGTCGGACGACCTCGGGCTTACCCTCGAAGCCCCCGGATGGTCGGGAGGATACGGAACCGGAGGAAGGGTATGGAGCTCGTCGGACGTGCTCATCGAATTCCTCCGAGAGAACGACGACGTCGTCCGCGACGCGTCCGTGGTCGAGCTCGGGAGCGGCACCGGCGTGGTCGGGATCGCCGCCGCGGCGCTCGGCGCGCGCAGCGTGATTCTAAGCGACGGCGGCTCGGATTCGCTCGTGCGGCTCGCGAAGGACAACGCCTCGCGAAACGTCGCGAGCGGCGCGATCGACGGCGAGAAGACGACGATAGACGTCGCCGCGTATCGATGGAACGACGCGGCGCCGCCGCCGGAGATCATCGCCGCGGCGCCGTTCGATTTGATACTCGGGTCCGACTGCACTTACAGCGTCAGCGCGCACGGGGCGCTGTGCGACGCCGTCAAGGCGTTGCTCGCGTTGCGCGGCGGCGGCGGCGAGGAATCAGAAAACGGCGACGGCGGCGGCGGCGGGCGCTGCAGGGTCATACTCGGGCACCAGCATCGGACGTTCGCGGCGTTCCTAGCGGGAAGAGGATTCGCGGCGAACGGGTGGGGACGAGACCCGCACATGGACATGTTCGTGGAAACCGCGAGAGGACGAGGACTCGTCGCGAACGAAATACAGACGACGAAATTGAGATGGCACGGTCTCTTAAACGTGACGCTGTTAGAGCTCACGATAGCGTAGCGCGATAGGCATCCTAGCGTCGACCTTCTAAGGTTTACCATCACGCAATCTAACTAACACGACGCGCGCGATGCGATCGTCCGCGGTCACCCATCGTCGTCGCACGCGTCCGCGCCGCCGAGCTCGAACGCGCACGCTTCGTTCGTTCTCAAATCGAACACCTCGACGACGGCGCCCCCCCCCGACTTCCCTCGCAGCGCCGTCGCGACGACGTCCACGCTCACGAACACGCGCGACGCGGGCGGGGGCGCGTCGGCGAGGTCGTCATCACCGCCGCCGTCGCCGTACGCGGCCTGAACGTCGCGCGTCAACGCGGCGCCGCACGCCGCCGTCGTCCTCAACCACGCCAGCGGCCGAATCATCCCTCCGCCGCCGCCGCCGCCGCCGCCGCCGTCGCCGCCGGAAGCCTCCGCTCGCAGCCACGCCACGAGCGCGCTCGGCTCCCCGTCCCACGGCTGCACGAACCCGACGCTCGCGCGCCACGACCGCGGCGCGCTCCCGCGCTTCCACGTCCCGAAAACCAACCCGCACACGGCGTCGTGACGCGCGCCGGGGGCGAGCGCGTCGGCGGCGGCGCACGCAGCCTCCGCGAACGCGACGACGGCGCCGGGCGGGAACGTCATCAGCTCGATCCGCGACCGCGCCTCGCGGATCGACGCCTCGCGCGCGCTCGCGGCCGCGCGCTCGGCGTCCGCGCGGAGGGCTCGCGCGTTCGCGACCGCGGCGGCTTCGGCCGCGAACGCGCGCTCGCTGAAGCGCGCGGCGTCGGCGTCGGCGTCGGCGTCGTTTGCCCAGAGCGACCATCCCCGAACGTCCACGCCGAGGACCGCGGCGGTCGCTCTCGACGCCCTCGCCTCCGCGGCGTCGTCCGCTTCCCTCTGCGCGCGCTTCTCCTTCTCGCCTCGCTTCGCCCGCGGCGGGTGACGCGTCGAGCTCGCCCACCCGGGGTCTTCTTTAAACCCCCGCGGCGGCGCGTCGCAGTTCACGTTCAACGCGCGCAGCTCCGCCGCGGAGTATCGATATCGAACGACGCCGTCGCCTTCGCCCTCGCGCTCGACCGGGGCGACCGCCGCTGGCGACGCTTCGAGGACAGCAGCCTCCTTCGTCTCCATCTCGGCTCTCTTGCGCGCGAGCATCGCTCTCAGGTCGTCCACGTCGTCGTCCGTCGACGGCGCGGCGGCGGGCGGCGGCTTCGTCGCGTTCGGCGTGAGCGGCGCGGACGCGCCCAACGCTCGCATCTCCTCCACGGTGAGCATCGCGCGCGTCTCCGACTTGGGCGTCTTCGTCTCAGGTTTCCCTCTCGCGCTCGCGTCCGGCGGCGGGTCGCGCGCCGGCGCCGTCGCGGTCTCGCCCCTCGCGGGCGACGACGGCGGCGCGCGAAGGTCGTCGCGAAGGTCGTCGGGGAGCGCCGTCCGCGTCGCCGCGGTCTCCGCGTCCGTCGCCGCGTCGCTCGCGCTCGGGTCGAGCGGCTCGCGTCTCGCGTCTCGTGTCGTCGTCGTCGTCGTCGCCGCCGCCGCCGCCGTCTCATCGCGCGGCGGCGTCTCGTCGACCGCGTCGTCGTCCTCGTCGTCGCGCCGATCCCGACCCCGATCGCGCTCGCGCTCGCGTTCGCGATCCGCCCCGTCCGGCTCCGGCGCTTCCTCCGCGCGACGCGCGTCCCACCCGTCGTCCTCGGCGGGAGGCGGTCCCGGTGGCGTGCGGTCCCGGCGACGGTGCCACCCGCCGTGACGCGCCGACCGCGCGTCCCGTTCGTCGCGGCGCCGACTCGTTCGACGATCGCTCGTCGGCGGCGGACGCGACGACGGCGGCGCGCCGAGGCCGTGACGCTCCCACAGGCGCAGGTACGGATACGGACGCGACACGTCGAGGTGGTGGAGGACGATGTGGCGATCGCGCCCGGGAGCGCGGGCCTCCCAGGCGGCCATCTCCCCGCCGCCCGGCGCCGCTCGCTCTGACGCGACGACGACACCAGAACGCGTTCTGTCTGGTTGTTGACTGAGGTTCGGACGCTTCATCGAACGCGAACGCCGCGTCACTTCGAGGCGCGCGGCGACGATGCTCCCGCTGTTCGACGCCGCGGGCGACCTCGCGACGGAGACGCTCGTCTTCGCGAACGAGCTCCGGACGAACGAGTCGTTATCCCTGGAACACGTGCGCGAGATCAGCGGGTGCGCGCGTCTCCCCCGGCGCGGCGACGAGACGTCCGCGTCCGCCTCTCCGACGTTTATTCGCGCGCGCAGAGTCGCGGGTGCCCACCATTCATTCAGATCTGACCCCAACCCGCCCCGCTCCCCTCCGCGATCCCTCCCCTCGTCCTCCATTCCCCCCCAGCGCCCGCCTCGCCGTGTCAAAGTACACCGCGAACCCGACGGTCGCCGCGGACGCGGCCGCGAGGACCGCCGCGGTGGAGAAGTACGTGCCGCTCCTGGAGTCGCTCGTCCGAAAGAAGGACAACGTCGCGCTGGTGAATCAGTCGAGGAACTTGAGGTACGGGTGGAATAGCCCGCTGGAGGGCCGCGGCAACGCGTTCTCGCTCGAGGACATCGAGCACGAGCGAGGGATGGCGTGGATGCTGCGAGCGGCGTGCAAGCGCCAGGAAGCCGTCTGCGCGGTCGCGGAACGACCGCGCGCGCCGCCGACGCCGACGCGACACGAGGAGGACGACGAGAGAGTCGTCCCGATCGGCGGGTCCGTCCTGTCCACGCCCACGGCGACGCCGTCGGTCTCGGTCAACGCGCCGAAGACGACGCCTTTGACCGGCGGCGGGACGCCGAAATCACCCGGCCCGGTCCTCGGCGAGGCCGCGCCCGTCGTCGCGACGATCTTACGCGAAGCCGCGGGGGTGTATAAACACGCGGCGCTCGACGTGTTGCCGCCGTTGAAACATAGCTTGGGCGGGCTGCGACCGAACGAGCTCCTCGCGTCCATGGCGGACGCGATGCGATGCGTGTGCTTGGCGGAAGCGCAGGCGGCGACGGTGCGGCGCGCGGAGGAGAAGGGTACCGGGCACGCGCTGCTGTGCAAGCTTCACGTCGGCGCGGGGGACTTGTTCAAACGCGCTGACGTCGCTTTGAACGAACACGTGAGCGACTTTAACTTCTTCTCGCGGAAGCTCCAGGCGTACATCTACCTCGGGCAGGCGATGCACCGCGCGCGGGCGTACAGAGCGCTCGCGGAGGAGGCGTGGGAGGCGACCGAGGTCGGCGAGGCGATCGCGCTCATGAACGAGGCGGATAAGCAGTTGCAGAGAGGACGCGACGCCGCGAGCGAGACGGATTGGTGGCGACACGCCGCGCTGGAGGAGTCCGAAGCCGCGGTCGCGCTCAGGGGGAAGTACGTGCGAGAGAACGAGCTCGTGTTCTTCGAGAAGGTGCCCGCGAAGTCGAGCAAGCGGCTGCCGGAGGGGAAGGTGATCGTCTCCGAGATCGACCCTCCGATCTCGGAGAGCATGCAAAACCTCTTCGTCGAGTGACGAGCGACGCGCCGCGACAGACGGTTGCAAAGGTGTTTCCGTACTTCGTAATAAAACGCAACGCGCGCCACCCCCCAGCCCAGTCTCCCTTCCTCCCTTCCTTCCCTCCTTCCCCTGGTGCGACTCAGCAGCACACCCAGTAGCGATTCTCCCATATAGTCTCCCGCTTGGACTCCGCGCGGTACCACTTCATCGGCCGCATCTCGTATCGCGGCGGCGGCGGCTCGCAGCACGTCCGCATCACGTTCTTCACCGGCCCCAACGAAAACGGGTACACGTTCTTCGGCACCCCGCGGAGGTAGCTCACCTTGTCACGACCGCTCGATACCTCCCACGTGCTCTGCCCCGTGACGATCAGGTACGCGTGGAACCCGAGCAAGGATCCGACGAACAGCGCGAAGAAGAAGAGGAAGACGCACAGAAACAGCGGCCCCGCGTTTTTCGCGAAGAGCTCGCCGAAGGTGTCGTGATACCTCAACCCGGTGCCGGATATGTGCAGCGCCCAGATCACGCACGCGGTCTCCGTCGCGAGGTACGACGTGAACCGCGCGTGGTTCTTCTCCCCGACGCACGACCCGACCCAGAAGCAGTGGTGGTCGAACTTCCGAACGCACCGTCCGCAATCGTGGCAGTGCTTCGTTCGAAGGCCCTGCCACGCGTCGCAGTGTTTGCAGTTTTGCCCGACCGGCATCGGGGTGTCGTCGTCGCCGTCGTCGTCGCCCCCGTCGTCCTCGCCGTACGCGGGGATCTCGCGCGTCAGGATCTCCGCGTTGCTCGAGTCGATGTACGAGGGGCCGAGGAGGTCGCGGCTCGAGGACGCGCGCCCGCCCGCGGGTCTCGTCGTCCCGCCTCCTCCTCCTCCCGCGCCGCTCTCGACGTCCCCGCCCGGCGCGTTCAGCGACGCGACGTTTCTCTGCACGCTCAGGAACTCCGCGGCCTGCGCTTTCTCGTCCTCCTCGACGTAGCCCGGGTTACTGTTCGCGAGCGCGAGGTAGAACGCGGCGTTTACGATCAGCGAGAACGCGACGCCGGTCTTGTACGCGTCGCCTCCGTCCGTCATGTCGTTTTCGAACAGCGACAGGAAGTACACCACGAGGACGTGGATGACGACCCAGACGATCTTCGGGAACAGCGGGCTCGCGCGGGGCTTGCGGAGCATGCGCTCGCGCCACTTGAAGAAGCCCCCCGTCGTCCATCTGAGCTCCGCCGGGTCGTGCACGCGTTTGGGAAGTCGACGCGGCAGCATCGCGCGCGTCGAGATGGTAGGCCGCGGGCTCGTTATTCTGCTCGTCAAATAAAAATATCCTGCCGCCCGCGCTACTGCATGCCTGGCGCCAATTTTCGTTGAGCCGAGAGTTCCGGACGACGGCGCCGCAGTGACGTTAAGTGAACGATGATGAATAAATACCCGCAGTTGTCATGCGAAACTCTCAGAGTCGCTAGTGTCTGCTACATGATCACCCTCCCCAGCGGCTCGCGCGCGTTCAGGAACTCCGCGTCGCCCGCGACGCCCCGACCCTTCTCCGCGCCGCCGCCGCCGACGTTTTCTTTCCCCGGCGCGACGAAACCCGAACCCTTGACCGCGCGCGCCGCCGCGGCGGCAACCTTACTCCTCCGGTTCGCCTTCGGCGTGTTATCGTACGCCTCCCTGACGCTCGCGAGCGCGGCGGCGGCGCCTCTGACGGAAGCGAGCGCCGCCGCCGCTGTCGCTTGCGCGCGAGCGACAGCCGGGCTCGCGGGCGTCCCCGCCCCCGCCGGCGTCCCCGGCGCCGCGCGCGCGTTGGCGCTGTATAACGGCTGCGTGTGGCGCGTTATCGACGCCGCGGGAGGCGACACGAACTCCCCCAGCGGCGACGCGGACCGCGCCGCGGGCGCGGGAAGACGCCGCGGCTGTTGCGGCGACGGCGTGTGCACGTTATCGAACGCGTTCGCCGCGGCGGCGCGCGACGTCGGCGTCGACGGATCGTCCGCCGCGTCGCGTCCCTCGCCCCCTCCGCCCGCCGCGGGCTTCGACGTCGACAGGCTCGGCTCGTCCGCGAACACGTTCAAGCTCAAGCTCGCGGCGTTCGCGCCGATTCGCGTCCGCAGCCGCGACACGATCGACTGCTGCTTCCTCTGCGCGAGTCTCCAGCGATTCTCGCCCTCGATCGCGCTCGGACTCTCCGCGCCGCCCGAGCCCTGCACGCTCGCCGCCGCCGTCGCGACGCCTCTTCGCACGCGCTCGAGCTCGCACTCCGCGGCGGACGCGCGCTCGTTCGCCTCCTCGAACGCATTCTGCATCTCCCGAAGCCGCGACTCGGCCTCGCGAAGGATGCGCGCGTGGTCGCTCAGCGTCGACTCCGCCTCGTCCCTCGCGCGTTCCGCGTCGCGGCGCGCGCGCGTCGCCTCCCTCCGAGCCGCCTCCGCGTCTGCGAGCGCGTACGCGGCGTCCGCGGCGGCGTCCTCCGCGCGCTCGCGAGAGTCGTCCGCGGCGTCCGCGATGAGCTCTGATCTCGCGGCGGCGGCTTCCGCGGCGACCGCGCGCGCGAACGCCGCGGCGGCGGCGTTTTGCGAGCTCGCCGCCTGCGCGTCCGACGCCGCCGCGCGCGCCTCGGCGTCGGCGGCGGACGCCTCCGCGAGCTCCGCGCGCGAGATGGCGGCGGCGCGCGCGGCTTCCGCAGCCTCCGCGCGTGTCTTGAGCTTGGCCGCCGCGGCTTCCGCGGCGGTCGCGCCAAGGCGCTCGGCGCGCGCGGTCTCCTCCGCGGCTTTGACCTTCGTCGCCCACGCCTCCGCGGCAGCCTTCTCCGCCGCTCGCTTCGCGTCCTCGACGGCTCGCTCGCCGCGCGATCGCGCGTCCTCCGCGGCGCGCGTCGCCTCGTCGAGCGCGCGCTGCATCGACGCCTTCACCTCGTCCCTCGCCGCGGTCACCGCGCGAAGCGAATCGCTCTCCGCGTCGGACAGCGCCCTCGAGATGGCCGCCTCCGCGGCGCGTTCCGTCTCGAGCGCGCGCGCGGCGGCTTCGTCCGCGCGTTTCATCGCTTCCGACACCTTTTCGTCCGCGCGTTTCATCGCTTCCGACACCTTTTCTTCGGACAGTTTCATCGCTTCCGACACCTTTTCGTCCGACAGTTTGATCGCCGCCGCGTGGTCCGCGTTCGCGGCGGCGACCGCGGCCGCGGCGGCCATCTCCGCCTCCGCGACGCGCACCTCCGCGGCGGCGAGCTTCGCGGCGGCGGCGCAAGCCGTCTCGTCCGCGCGCTCTCGCGCCTTTTCAATCGCCGCGGCGGCGACGGCGCGCTCCTTCACGACGTTCGCCTCCGCGTCGCGCAGTCTCTCCGACGCCTCTCTCGCCTCAGCCTCCGCGCGCGCGGCGCGCGTCTCCGCGACTTTGGCGGCCGCGGACGCGGCGGCGGCGGTCTCGCGCGCCGCCGCCGCGCACGCTTCCGCGGCGACCCTCGCCTCCGCGTCGAGCACCGCCGTCTTCGCCGCCGCCGCCGCCTTGGCCTCCGCCGCCGCCACCCGTCTCTCCGCGTCCGCGCTCGCGCGCTCGGCGTCCACGACGCGCGCCTCCGCAGCCTCGATCGCGGCGGCGGTCGCGTCGCGCGCGCGCGCCTCCGCAGCCTCGATCGCTTCCGCCGCGCGCGCGCGCTCGAGCGTCGCGTTCGTCTCCGCGGCGGACGCGCGCGAATGCGCCGCCGCGACGGCTTCCTCGGCTTCCTTCGCCGCGACCGCGCGCGCCTTCTCCGCGGCCGTCGCGGCGGCGCGCGCGTCTCTGACCGTCCGCGCCGCCGCGGCCATCGCGCGCGCGCCCTTGGACCCGTCCGTGATCCCTAACGCTTCGGCAGCTTTCGCCTCCGTCTCCGCCGCCGCCTCCGCGGCTTCCGCGCGCATTTCGCTCATCTCCGCCGCGGCTTTCGCCTCGCCCTCGGCCAACGACGCGCGGTGCGCTTCGAGCTTCGCGTCCAACGCCGCGGCTTCCGCGGCGGCCGCGCGCGTTACCGCGCCCTCGAGCGCGGTCTCCGCGCGTTCCGCGCGCGCGCACGCCTCGAGGGCTTCGTTTTTGGAAACCGCCGCGGCGCTCTCCGCCGCGCGCGCCCTCGCGAGCGCGTCGACGACGTCGACGTTCGACCGCGTCCGCGCGTCCTCCGCGCGGTCCGCCCTCGCGATCGCCTCCGCTGACGCGTCTTTGGCGGCGTCCGCCTCCGCGGTCGCCTTCGCGAGGTCCGCCTTGAGCGCGGCGAGCGCGGACGCCGCCGTCGCCGCCGCCGTCGACGCCGCGGCTTCGATTTCGCTCGCGCGCGACTCCGCGGCGACCGCGCGCGCCTTCGCCGCGTCCGCGGCGTCCCTCGCCGCGGACGCGTCCGCGACCGCGATGGACTCGTTCGCCTCCGCGTGCCGTAACCGCGCCTCCGCGTGCGCGGCTCGCGCTTCCGCGGCAGCCTTGGCGACTTCCGCGGCGCCGACGCGTTCCGCGCTCTTCTTCGCCGCGTTTTTGACGGCGGCGAGTTCTTCTTCTCGCGTCGCCGCGCCCTCGTCTAATCGTTTCGAGACGTCTTTCTCCTTCCTCGCGAGCGCTTTCATCGCGTCCTCCGCGCGCGCGACCGCATCCGTCGCATTCTCCGCGACGGCGTCGACGCGAACGCCGAACGCGTCCGTCGTCTTCGCGTTCGCGGCGAGCTTTTCGTTCGTCGACGCTTCGTACGCGTCGCCGACGACGAGCCACCGGTCCGCGGCGGCGGTCAGCTTCGCCTCCGCCTCCGCGACGCGTTCTTCCATCGCCTTGGCGTGCGCGAGCGCTTTTCGTTCCAGCGCCTCGGTCTCGCGCTTCGCTCGCGCTTCGATCGACGCGACGCGCGCGGCGGCGTTTTCGGCCCGGGTCGATCGCTCGAGCGCGAGCGACGTTTGCAGCGCGGCGGCTTTCGCGCGCAGTTTGCTCAGCGTCTTCCGCGAGCTGTTCGACGGCGCGAGCGCGTGCTTGGGGCGGATGATCAACTTCGCGACGGGACGCGGCGACGGCGCGGCCGCGGTCGTGCCGCGGGATGTCGTCGCCGCCGGCGGCGGCGCGACCTCCGTCTCCGTCGTCGCATCCTCCGTCGTCGCCACGACGGCGACGGCGGCGGCGACGGCGGCGGCTTCCTCCGCGTCCGCCGCCGCCTTCTCCGCCGCGCTCGC
>Ga0181561_10005283_pt1 | contig 11035 bp, 8 predicted proteins | sample 011ome_19_FD_133760 | JGI IMG/M metagenome (GOLD analysis project Ga0181561, IMG submission 133760) | Coastal salt marsh microbial communities from the Groves Creek Marsh, Skidaway Island, Georgia - 011510BT metaG (megahit assembly) | ecosystem: Environmental > Aquatic > Marine > Intertidal zone...
CGGGCTCGCGGGCCTGGTCGCCGCGCGACTCGGCGCGAAGCGCGTCAGCATCACCGACGCCACAACCGCCGCGGCGCGTCGGAACCTGGAAGCCTCGGGCCTGACGAACGCCACGGTGGACGAACTGTGGTGGCAACGCGCGAGCTGGCGTCGCGCGCGCGGCGAGGCGAAGAAACGCAAAGCGCTGGACCGACGGACCGGCGCGCCTTCCGGAGCCGACGCGACGTGCGGCGCCGAGTCTGACGAGTCCCAAACCGAATCCGACGAAGACGAACCGGCGGACGCGCCGGACGCGGCGGCGACGGCGGCGAGCGTGTTGCGTTCGTTGCGGCCGAATGAACACGCGAACGTGACGAAGTACCCGCACATGATCGTCGCCTCCGACGTGTGCTACAGTCAGGGCCGGCGCGAGATGCAGATGCTGGCGGACACGATGGGCGCGCTGTGCGGTTTCGAAACCACCGTGTGGGTGATGTTCGAGGACCGCGGCGATTGCTGCTGGGGCACTTTGCAGCACTTCTGGCGCGCCACGGAGAGCGCCGGCCTGGAGGGGGACCCCACGCCCGTGGAGGAAGTGACGGTCCTGGGCGAGCCGAGAACGTCGCAGAGGAGGCACAACGACAGCGAACGGCTGCTGTTGCGTCTGAGAAGAGCGAGGGAAACGCCGGCGGAGTAGCGTACGTAGCGCGCGGCGCGATGAAGAACGTTTCGGTTTCGTGGTCGATTTCGCGCACACGTGCGAGTGCGAGTCGTCCGCCGCACCACCTCGCCTCGCTTTTCGCGCTCCCCCCTCGTTCTACCCCCCGCCGAATCCCCGGGGCCGCCACTCCTGAGGGCGATGACGACGCCCATGATGCTGGACGGGGCGGAAGGCCCGGCCCCGTTCGGGCGGTGGGAGAACGAGGTCAGCAACGACGCGCTCCCGTACGCGGACGTCCTGCCGGAGGGGTGGCGCGCCGGCGTGGATCAGCTCGTGCAGGAAGAGATGCGGCGCATGAAGAAGCGGCCGAAGGATTACCTCGCCGAGATGGTGCCCGCCCGGGAGATCGACTGGCGGGGCTGTCCTCTGCTCCGAAAGGAGTTCGAGCGGGTCGAGAAAGTGGGCGGAAGGATGCCTGCCCCCGACGCGACGCGGTACGAGCTCGCGCCCCCGCCCAAGAGCAAACGCGGGGACGAAGACGCGTGGGAGGCTGCCGTGCGTGGCGCTCGCGCGCACCTCGAACACCAGACTCTGCGCGTTCAAAACCTCGAGCTCGCCGCGAAGTTCGCGCCGGACGCGTGGCGCACGCACAACGCTTCGCTCGAGGCGGCGATCAGCACGTACGAAACGACGCTCGCCGCGGTGCGCGCGGAGATCGAGGCTGTCAACACGGAGCGCTCGCTGCAGCAGACGGCGGCGGCGCGCGAGATCGGGAAACTCGAGGCGGAGTGGTACGCCACGGCGGCGAAGTGTGTCGCGCTGGACGGGGTGGTGATGGACCTGGAAGCCAAAGCGGAAGCGATCAAAGCAGCACAGCCCGAGACGCCGAAGGAGTGATGAACGTTCGTGTACAGTATTCAATAGCTACGTGACACCGATGTACCGCTACCCGACGAGCGGACCGGCGTTTTGAATCAGATAAACTCTAGGTACTTGCTGTGGAAGTTTTCGTCCGTCTGCACGATCCTGTGCGATTGCCAACACCCCTCGTACTTTCCGAAACTGCGCTGCACCATGATGAAGATCCAGTGCGTGGGCTCGCCCACGATGTCGTCCACCGATACCTTGACCATCGTCCGCCCGTCCTCCAACACGCTCGCGTCGACGAAATCCACGTTGCCCTTGTTCCGCACGAGCGGACCGAAGTACTTGAGCGACTTACCGATGAAGTGGTCGTAGTGGTACATGTCCGAGGAAATCCCGAAGTACCGGCTGCGTTCCATGTTCCCGCTCTCCACGCTGAACTCCCACATCACCTGCACGCCGTGGTTGAAACGAGGCTCGTCGTTGTCGCGCAACGCGTTGATCTGCAGGCGCACTGCGTCCTCGGCATCCTGCATCTGGTGCGGGTGCACGAGCGGACCGGGGACGTTCTGCGGGTTGCGACAGATCCCCAGGCACTTGCTGCCGTTCTCCTTCACGGGCGCGTCCCTGCAGAACGGGCACTCCTCGCTCGTCGGCTTGAAGCGCTTGATGGGGACCTCCAGGAGCTGGTCCATGGACATCACGCCCTCGCCCTTGACGTAGCCTTTCTTGCCCACATCTTTCGTGTCAGGTTTCCTCGAAGCGCCGGGATCGGACGAGGCGAAGACCACGCTCGGGCTCGGCTTGGAGGCGCGCGCGGGGAGCACACCTGACCGCGTGTTAGTGAGTCCCTTGCCGCCGACTCGAGAGCGCGCGGCCAACCCCACCGGCGGACTCGCCGAGAACGCCGCGGCCATCGCGGACGGACAGCGCGCGCGATGTGACGAACAACCGTCTCACGCCGCTCGTGGCTCGTCGTCGGAAGATTCGCGACGTCCCGAAGACTTCGTTTTTCGTTAGGAGCCGAAAAGCGACCACGCAGGCCAGTGTGGAGTGCCGCCGGTGACCATGACGGACGCGCCTGCGCCTCCGGCGCAGCCCCCGGTGCGCGTGCAGGTGACGGACGAGGACCGGGGTCTGGTGTGGACCGCCGAGGGTGCGACCCGCGCGCGAGATTCTTCCTTTCGGTCCCCCACCAAAATCGACCAAGTTTCGCACCGCCGACCCCATCCCTAACGCGCTCGTCCCCTCCCCCAGAGTACTTCCGGCTCCGCACGCAGCACAGAATCGTCGGGGTGCTGGTCGGCGGTCTCCCCGGGTACCGCCAGCAGGATGCCGTGCACGGCCTCCCTCTGCAGCTCTCCCCCGAGGAGGTCACGTTGTGCCTCGCTCGAGGGTGGGCGGAGCTGTATTCCCTGGACGCGGACGCGGCGTTGTCGGCGGCGGCGGCGGTGCCCGCGCCGCCCCCCCCCGCGCCCGCGCCTAAGAAGCCCCTTCCCGCGAAGGGCTGGGGCGCGAGGTCCGCGCTCCCGCACAACGCGAAGCGGCAGAAGCGGGACGCGCTCGCGGGGACCGAGCCGTGGACTGCGGTGCTTCGAACGCCGAGCGCGCGCGTCGATACCCCCTGCGTTTCCGAGCGCGACGGCGAGATTTCCGCGAGCGACTGGTCGTTTCCGCGCCTGGATTCCGAACGCCGGCGGTGCGCGGTTTTCGCGCACATGCACGCGCGCGGCGCGACGCTGACGTCGGGGGCCAAGTTCGGGGCGGAGTACCTGGCGTATCCGGGGGACCCGGCGGCGTACCACGCGTCGTTCACCGTGCGAGTGATGGACGGCGACGGCGAGGCGGAGACAGGGAAAGAAAAAAACGCTTTTTTAAAAAACGACGACGACGACGACGACGACGCGCGCGCCGTCTCGCTCTTGTCGCTCGTCGCGGCGACGCGCATGTCCCACGGCGCGCGGAAGCACTGCGTGCTGGCGGGGGCGCGCCGCGTCAGACCTGTCCCGTCGGAACTGGAGGAAGCCGAGGCGGACGGCGTCCCACTCAGCGAGGCGCGCCGACGCGCGTCGCGAGCGCTACGCGAGTGGGAGGTGTCGTGCGTCACCGTCACGCCGGACGTCGAGCAGAGCAGCCAGCGCCGCGGCCGCGTCGCCGCCTGAGAAGAGTATCTACGTATCATACGTACCTCGGTAAGTCTAGACGTTTCGCCGCTGTATTACACCACGGTAAAAAAAACACGGGTCGCGCACTTCCGTCTACTCGCTCGTTTCTTCGCCCGGGTAGCCCTGGAAGTCCCGCATGCCTCCCTTGGAGTCCACGTACTGCTCCAGAGGCACCGTCCCGAGCCGCGGCGTCGTACCCGTCGCGGAGCCCGCGAGCGCGTTTTTCATTTTTTTTTTCTCCTCGCCATTCTTCTCCTCGGCGGTTTCTTCTCGTTTCTCCTTCGCCTCGAAGCTCTCCGTCACGGGTTTAGGGCCTGCCTGCGGGTCGTCCAGCAGCTCGTACGCCGCGAGAGCCTCGAGCTTTTCCGCGGCGTCGTCTCTCCGTACCGGGTCGTCCCCGGCGGCGGCGGCGAGCGCGTCGAGGCTCTCGAGGATTTCGTCCACGCGCTTCACCGAGCGCACCATCTCCTCGTGACGCCGCTTCGCCTCCACCTCCGTCTCCTGCCGCGCGAGAATCTCAGCCTTCGCGGCGGCGATGCGCGCGTCCAGGTCGCTCAGGCCTCTGCCGGCGTCCGCGGACACGGACGCGTTCGCCTCGACGCGTTTCACGTAGGTCGTGACGCTCGCGCGCACCGAGTTGATGTACGCCTCGTGTACTTTCCGTCGGTCCACCCCCAGGCGCGCGTCGAGGTCGTCGAGGCGGTCCAGGCACTCCTGCGTGTCCAGCTGCAACGCGGCGACCATGGACTTGGCGCGCGTACCGTCCGGCGAAGGCTCGTACGGGGCGGCGGTCTCGCCATCCGGCGCGTCCTTCGCCTCCATACCGGCGCGTGCGGAGGAATGGGCGAGTCATGGGGACATCGTTCGAGTCACGAGGAACGGCGTAGTTTCATCACTGGAATAAAAAAAAGAAGCGAAAATGGTTCGCGTTCATCGCGTCGGACGACGCCACCGCGCGGTCGTCTACTTGGCGTCGATCCACATGCCGTTGGCCCACCAGCGCTTGGGCTCCTCCCACTGCGTGGTCCCCGTGACCCGGTTCACGTAGTACGGCGTCCTGCTCTCGTCCTCTGTGTAGTACGTGTCCCAGTCGCTCCCCCATTCGCCGCCCTCGCCGCCGGAGATTTTGTCTTTGTACGACGCCGTAAGGCCCTTCTCCTCCGCTTCGCGGCGCTTGGCGGCAATCTCGGCATCCATCGCCAGAGGCTGCAGCACCACGTCCGGCCTCTCCGCGTTCGTGAACCCGTCGGGGCGCTTTCCCGTGGGCGCCGCGGGCTTCTCGCCGGCTTCAATCGCCTCCACCGCCTTCTTAGCCAGGCTCTCGCCCGTCTCGCCGTGCGCGGGCGGCGCCTTGCCCCAGTTTTCCTCGTACGCCGCGGCGACGTTCGGATCCAAAGTCAAGCCCGACTTGAGCGACTCGCCGCCTTTGCCGGTGCTCACCCACTTGCCCTGCGGGGGGCGGCGGCGACCGCAGGTGGTGAAGGTCTTGCGCCAGCCGTTGTACCCGCCCTCGACGGCGACCACCTCGGTGTACCCAGCCTCGAGCAGCGCGTCCGCCGCCGCGCGCACGGTGTCGCCGTCGAAATCCGCCACCAGAAGGCGGCCGGAGTACGGGCGGAACCCCTGGTTCTCGACGCGTTCGATGAGCTTCGCCGCGCCGTCGTCCGGGCTCCAGGGAGTGCTCACCGTGCACTGCGGGGGCTTCGTGAGGTGCTCGCGGTCGTACGCCTTGAACGGGCGGATGTCCAGCATCTTGTACCCCTCGCGGTCCAGCATCTCCTTGGCCTCCTCCACCGTCTTCACGGGGGCGCCGGCGCGGACGACCAATCGGGCGCGTCGGCGGCTGGACGCGATCCGGGAGGACTCGCGGAGCGCGCGGGGCGCGGACCGGCGCGGGGCGAGTGCCGCGGAGGACGCGACGCACGACGCGAGAGACATCGTCGCGAGAGGTGGGGTGGGCGACGAGGAGAAGTCGCAGGTGGGGGGCGCGGGTGTGCGCGTGGTGTGTCTCGCGCGGATTGCGGATAACGCCAAGGGCGTCCAAGTCAGCAACCAGGAACCTTGACGGAGGTCGCGGCGATTGCTCGATGCGCCTCGCGAGTCTCGCGAATCTTAGCGCGCCACGCTCTGCCGCGCCACACACAACGAGGGTCCTGCCATGGGTCGACAACCCAACCCTGCGCGGATCCCCGGACCCGCGGGTGCGCTCCAGGAGGCGCTCCGCCGCGGCGCTCCCGCGGCGCGCCTCGAGGACGGCGCGGGTCACGGCCCCGAGGGCGAGCGACCCGCGGACGCGACGCGCGACGTAGGCACACCTCCCGTCGCGGATTCGCCGTGGTTCAAACTCGGGGCGTGGCGCCGCCTGCTGGACGCGCTGGACCTCGAGCGGTTCGACGCGGCGTCGCCTCTGCTGCGCACGAACGTGGGGTGGATCCTGAACGGGGGCTGGCGCGGCCAGCGCGTCCACCGGCTGGCGGCGGTCATCGTCGACGCGTTTCGGACGCCCTTCGGAGACCTCAAGGCGGTGCTGGCGGACCCGACGGGCGCCATCCGGTGCACCGTCTCGCGCGACGTCGTCGAGCTCGACCCCGGCGCGTTCAGGAAGGGCGCCGCGCTGCTCCTCAAGGACATCCCCGTGCTGACCGTCGCGGAGTACACCGAGCACTACCTGTGCGTCACCCCGAACGAGCTCATCCAGGCGTTCGAGCCGGACGAGGCGGGCGCGGCGGCGAACGAGGAGGACGGCGCGGGCGAGGAGGCGCGAGCGAGCGAGCCGCGGGCGGATTTGCGGCTCCCCGGCATCGAGCCCCGGGGCGAGGGGCGGCCCGCGGAGGAGCTCGCGCGGGAGATGCACGACGCCGTCGTGGCGGTGGAGCGCGCGCAAGCCGAGCTGGACCGCGAGCGCGAGGCGGAGATGGCGGCGGGTGAAAAGCGCGAGCCTGAGCCGGCGGCGCCCGCGGAGGGCGCGGCGGCCGGGGAGGTGAGCGCGTTCGCGCTCGCGGCCGCGAACCTGCTCAGGCGGAAATAGCAAGGGGGGCGGAGGGGAGCGGTGGTGGTCGTAGTCTAGCTTTTCGCAAAATAGACGCGTTAGAGGGTCGAGCGGCGCGAAACGCGTCGCGCGCGGCGGACGCCGCGGAAATCCCGCTCGCCTCAGAACGCCTCGCCGCTGCCTGGTCGCGGCGGCGGCGCGAACCGCGCCCCCCACAGCCTTCTCTGTAGCCGGAACCACGCGCCTAGCAGAAAGAAGAACCGCCGGAAGATATCGCCCAGCTCCTGCTCCACCATGATGATCCACTCGCCCAGTTTCTCCACCGACGCGCCTTTGGGGATGGCGGTTTCGTCCCGGCGCCGCGCGCGCGGGTCGGACTGCTCCATGGTCCGACGGCGCTCGCTCTCCACCGCCGCGCGCTCCGCCTCGCGCGCCGACTGCGACCGAGCCGCCGCCGCAGGCGCGATGGGCGCGCCCGAAGCGCGGGGGCCCTCGTCCGCCGCCGCCGGGTACCCGAAGCCGGCGGCGTCCAGTCTCGCAGCCGCCGCCTGCGCCGAGCCCCCGGGCCCGCCGGCGCCGCTCTCGTAGTACGCGGACGCGGCGTCGGCGACGCCGCGGGCTCTCGTTCCGCCTCCCGCGGGGCGCGCGAACGCGCCGGCGAGCGCCCGCCTGAACGTGGACAGGAGCAGCGCGACGCCGAACCCGAAGAGCGCGAAAGGCGTCGCCGTCGCGACGGCGTCCGCCGCGACGGACGCCGGCTTCGCGCCGATGACGCCGACGAGCGCGCGCTCGACGGTGTCCGCCACCTGGATGTTGGGCGCGAGCGCGTTGAGCGCGGAGCTCGCCAGGTGCTCCGCGGAGGGCTTCGCGACGGCGCGCGACGGCGCGCCCGCGCGGAAGGCGGCGTCGGCGAACGCGCGCAGCTTGGGCAGGTCGCGGTCGGCGCCGGCGTATTTGTAGACGCCGCCGCGCTTGGGCATGGCGATGACTGTGGGGAAGGCGTGCGCGGCGAGGTGCGTGTCCGCCCACGCGCGGTCCTCGGGCGAGGAGGCTAGGAACGCGCACACGCGCACGTCCCGCGCGGCGGCGGAGGAGGCGGCCGGCGCGCGGGCGTCGGCGGCGTCGCCGAAGGTCTCGGCGAGTCGGCGCCAGGTCGGGCGCACGCGCGCGCACCACTCGCACTCGGGCATCTCCACGAGGAGCACGACGTCCGCGTCGCGCAGGCCGCGCGCGTGTTCGAGCCCAGGAGGGGAAGGCCCCGGCTTCGGCATCATGGCCTCCACCTCCGCGCGCGTCACCGCGGTGACCTCTCCGCGCCGCATCGAACGATACGGCGCGCGCCACGCCTCAGACCCGTCGGGCGCCTTGTCTTGTTTCCTGGCGCCCTGCTTGTTCCCGGTCTTCCTGGCGCGCTCGGCGGCGGCGCGCGCGATCGCCTGCTCCTTGGCGACGATGGCTTTCGCGCGGATGAGCTCGATCTTGTCGCGGTTGCCGTCCGTCACGGGGACGCGGATCTCCTGTCCCTCGTAGATGACATCGCCGGTGGCGTGCCTCAGCCCGTTCGCCAGGCGGAGCGCCTCGACGGTCACGCCGTAGTCCACCCCGATGAAGTGCAGGTTCTCCCCGGGCTTCGTGATGTGCGTCCAGTAGTCCGCGGCGGGCGCGTACGCGCGCGCGGCGGCGACGCGTGTGGGTGCGTCGCGGCCGCGGAGCCCGAGCGGCCGACGGTTTCGCACGCGGGCACCCGAGGAAACGACGCGAGCCACGGATCGGCGATCCGGAGCAGACGCGACCGCGGGGACCGAACCGGCGCGAGAGCCGCGCGGAGACGCGACGCGAGACGCGATCCCGAACGAGACGGCGCCCGCGACGAGGGCGGGCATGTCGATCGGTGCGGGACGCGCGCGGGTGACACTGTCGAGAGCTCTTTCGCGCGCGAAAGACTGTTTTTGAAAGGATTTTCGACGACTTTTCGAGTTGTCAGGCGCTGGTTGGTCCATCCGGCGACTCCGCGTCTTGTCCACATTCGAGCGCGCGAGTGGGACGTGTCGGTGTCCGCGAGTCGTCCCGTCTAACGCGCGACGCTGGCCCGATTCCTCTCGGACGGAACCGCGCGGTTGCCAGGGATGAGAGGCGCGGGCGAGCGTCCCGGACTGGCGCTCTTTTTCTCAATCGTAGTAGGCACACTTCAGGCGGGGGAGGCTGCCTCGGTGGGTAAACTCGACGCACCGACCGCGTCTGACCGAGCCGTTTGGGCTACGGTGGTCGGCTTAGTACTCGTGTGGGTGTTATACATCAGCGGTATGTTCCGATGGTACGTCTGAGGATGGGGCACCGACGCGGCCGGGCGCGTGCGCTACGAGCGGGAGCTTCGCGGTTGCCGAAGTTGTACGTCGTGAGGATTATTGCCACACCTTTCTGCGCCTCTGGCGAAACAGCCCACGTGGCAAACACCGGATCTCGTCTCTTTCGTCGACACAACCCGACGCGCGGCATCGATACATGGCGACCGCGACGGCGACGTCTTCGTTGAGGACGACGCGCGCGCTCGCGCGCGGGGGCGTTCACCGACCCGGTCCCCGCGCGGTCCCCGCGCGGCCCGCGCGCCGCGCCCCCGTCCCCGCATCGTCCGGTCGCGTCGACCGCGCGACGCGCGGGCGCTTCGTCCCGCGCGCGTCGAACGACGACGGCGACGGCTTCCTGCCCAACTCGCTGGGCACGGTGGGCGCCGCACTCGAGCTTCGCTCGCGCCTGCAGGACGTGGACCTGGAGCGCCGGGAGAAGCGCGGAGGGCGGGGCGGGGACGGGTGGGAGGAGGTGGAGGGGTCGTGGGTGCGCGTTCCGCCGGGACGCGCGTGGGGCGCCGTGCACTTCGTCGGCGGCGCCGTGCTCGGTTCGTACCCGCACATCGCGTACGACGCGTTTCTCTCGGCCCTGTGCGACGGCGCGGGCGTCGCAGTCGTCGCCACCCCGTACGAGCTCGGGACGGACCACGGCGCGATCAGCGCGAAGTGCCAGCGCGATTTCGCGCGCGCCTGGAGCGCGCTCTGCGCGCGCGAAAACCTGCCGCGCGACTCGGCGCCCGTGTTCGCCGCCGGGCACAGCCTGGGGTGCAAGCTGCAGCTGCTCGCGGCGTGCGATGCGGGCGAGGGCGCCACGCGGGCTTACGGCGACGCGGCGCTCGTGAACGACGCCGCCGCCCGCGCCGGGCACTTCTTCGTCGCGTTCAACAACGCCACCGCCGCCGACTCGGTGCGGCTGTTGGAGAAGTTTGCGCGCGAGCTGCTCAAGCGACGCGCCGAGCAAGCCTCCGGCGGCGACGCGCGGATGAACGACGCGTTCGAGGGGTTCACCCGGAACTTGCCCAGCCTCACCGCGCTCGCGGAGAAGGCCGCGAGCGCCGCGGGCCTTGACTTCACGCCCGGTCCTGCCGAGACCCTGGAACGCGCGAAGCGCGGGTTCGACTCCCCGCGCGTGCGGCTGGTGAAGTTTGACGAGGACGACCTCGACCAGAACGCCGAGCTGGAAGAAACGCTGCGGCGCCGCTTCGAGACGGCGGCGCCCGCCGGCGACGCGCCGGTCAGCGCCGTCGTGTTGGAGGGCACGCACCTGTCGCCCGTGTTCTTCGAGTTCGACGGCGCGGGTATGTCTCCCGCGTTCGCCAAGCTGGGGGGGGTCAAGGTGGGGGACGAGGCGCAAGTCGAGCGGCTCGCGCGCGAAGGGGTGGCGTTCCTCACGGGGAAAAATTTGTAGACGTCTTCTTTGTCACGAACGTCTTTTCCTTGTGTCACGTCGTCCGAGAAATCGAGTCATTTCGTAAACCGTCCAAGGATCGAGAGCGGCGGCGGCGGCGCGTTCGGCGTCGGCGCGCTCGCGCGGCTACACCGCGCCGCACCGCGTCTGGCACGACGACGCGCGACGCGCGTGCGACTCACTCGCGTGATTCGTGACCCCAGTAAGCTCGTTCCCGTGACCCCCCCCACCGCCGCGCACCATGTTCAAGCGCAGGGATTGGCGCATGTTCAACCGCGACGACGGGAACTCGTCCAGCGACTCGGACTCCGACATGGAAAACGACGGGCGGGGCGCGCTTGACGAGAGCGACGACGACGGCAGCGCGTCTTCGTCCTCCTCGGAGAGCGGCTCGGAGATCGAGTCCGGCTCCGGCTCGGAGGGCGAGGACGAGGGCGCCGCCGGTGATGACAGCGACAGCGACAGCGAGGAGGAGGACGACGACGACGAGGCGGCGGGCGATGATTCAGACGAGAGCGCGAGCGAGGAGACCCCGACCGGTTTAGCGACGCGCGCGACGGATGCGCCCGAGGAAGATGCACCGCCGTCGAAGCCGACGGACCCCTCAAAAGGCATCGCGGTGAA
>Ga0181561_10005293_pt1 | contig 11024 bp, 9 predicted proteins | sample 011ome_19_FD_133760 | JGI IMG/M metagenome (GOLD analysis project Ga0181561, IMG submission 133760) | Coastal salt marsh microbial communities from the Groves Creek Marsh, Skidaway Island, Georgia - 011510BT metaG (megahit assembly) | ecosystem: Environmental > Aquatic > Marine > Intertidal zone...
GACTAAGGATCCTTGCACCGAGGCAGTGGATCGCATTCCGGAGTCTCCGCGCTCGATCTCTTGCATTATCAGGCCATAGGAGATATAATCCAGACCACCGCATCCATATTCTATGGGAAGCTGTGGTCCGAAAGCGCCTATTTCCCCAAATTTCTTCACAATTTCGTATGGAAAATGGGCTTTTTGGGCCCAATCCTCGATGTAGGGAGAAATTTCTTTTTTAACAAAATCTCGAATAGTCGATCGGATTAATTTTTGCTCCTCGGTCAATAAATCATCTAAATCTAAAAAATCTACCCCCTCAAACAGATCTTGTTTTAGCGATTTCTGAATGGTTCCGCTCTCCATAGTTTATTTGGTTTATACCTAGGAATACTTCAATTTTGCCTGGATTAGGCTACTATTTTCTGTGGTGAAATTAAGCAGAAAGGAGCTTATAAAAATACCTTTTTTAAATAATCTAATGGCAGAAACCCAAATAGACCCAAAGATTTTAGAGAAAATCTTATTACTCCAAGAAAAATTTAAGTCTTCTGGACAAGACATGCTTTCTTACTTAGAAGGCTTGCTTTATGCGGATTATTTGACCTACTGGGAATACATCAATTTGGATACTTTATTATCACTTCAACAGCCTAAAACAAGTTTCAAGGACGAAAAGATATTTATTATCTACCACCAAATTACGGAGCTTTACTTCAAATTGATTCTTTCTGAAATGGAACAATTGGCTGATCAGAACTCTTTGAATGAGGATTTTTTTAAGATTAGGCTAGAACGTATCCTGATGTATTTTGATCACTTGATCAGTTCCTTTGCGATGATGTGGAAGGGGATGGAGAAAGAACAGTTTCTTAAGTTTCGAATGTCTCTGCTGCCTTCTTCTGGTTTTCAAAGTGCTCAATTTCGAGAGATAGAATTGATGGCCACAGAGGTATGGCAGCTAGTCGCTGTAGAGAAGAGAGCCTTATTTGATGCGGACTCCGATGCCATTTCTTTGTTTGAAAACCTGTATTGGCAACAAGGCGCTATAGAATTGGCTACGGGTCAAAAAACACTGACTTTGAAAACATTTGAAGGGAAATACCGAAAAAGTTTGGTCGAATTAATTGAAAACTACAGAAGTAAAAATCTTTGGAAAAGGTATTCTGAGTTAGCCAATCCTTCTGAGGAGTTGCGTGAATTGATGCGTCAATTGGATTTGAAGGCAAATGTTTTTTGGCCCTTGGCGCATTATAAATCAGCGGTTCGCTACCTACAGCGTGATCCGGTGGACATAGCAGCCACAGGAGGAACCAACTGGCAGAAGTACTTACCGCCTCGTTTTCAAAAAGTCATCTTTTTTCCAGACCTCTGGACCCAAGAAGAAAAAGCCGAATGGGGTAAGGGCTGGGTGGTAAAAGAGATTTTTGGAGAGGAGATTCAAAAGGAATCTAATGAATTTAAGATATGATTTTTGGCAATCTATCCAAAGCTTAAATTTTTTTTGATTTAATACTAATAAGCCTCGAATGACGGTCAATCCTAGCTTCTGTTACCCGGTTTTAATTGAGTTTGAAAACTTATTTTCTTTGAGTAGTTGTTGCAAAACAGATAATCAGGAAATAATAAATTCTTAACAGGATAACCCTCACCTTATTGTCTGATTTTGTTAGATTTAAATGCGCTAACAAAGCATTTAATGAAGCATAATTCTCTTTTCCTTGTAATTGGATTTTTATTTTTGATCCAGGTGACTTCAAGCCTTGGCCAAAATAAAAAGCTTTACCGAATCGCCTTTGGCTCCTGCAATCGCCAAGATGCACCTCAGCCCCTTTGGAAACCCATTCTGGCAGATCATCCAGACCTATGGGTATGGATGGGTGATAATATCTATGGAGATTCCCCAATAATGGACACCCTTCGTGCCAAGTATAGACGGCAAAATGCCCAGGTGGAATACCAGCTACTAAAAGAAAGTACCCCAATCATTGGTATTTGGGATGATCACGATTATGGCATCAATGATGGAGGCAAGAACTACGCTCAGAAAAAGGCATCTAGAGACTTGATGTTCGATTTTTTGAGTGTTCCCTTGGATGCTTCTGAACGGAAGCGGGAGGGAGGCTATGCTGCATATACCTATGGAGAAGGCAATCAACAAGTAAAAGTGATTTTGTTAGATGGTCGCTACTTTAGAGATACGCTTGAGCGAATAGATCGCATCTATCAAATTAATCCTACAGGACAGATTTTGGGTGATGCGCAATGGAAATGGCTTGAAAATGAATTAAAAACTAGTACTGCTCGGGTCAACTTTATTGTTTCTGGAATACAAATCTTACCAACCGAACATGCCTATGAAAAATGGGCCAATTTTCCTCAGGAGCGCGAAAAATTATTGAACCTACTATCCAATTCCGGTGTCCAGAATCCAATCCTTTTAAGCGGAGATCGCCATATAGCAGAGATCATGAAGTTAGTGGATTCCCGGTTTCCAAAAGGTATTTACGAGGTGACTTCCAGTGGACTAACCCATACCTGGTCTGGAATAGCCGAAGAGAAAAATAGCTTAAGAATTAGTGAACTGATTGCCAAACTTAATTATGGGTTGGCATCGTTTGATTGGAATTTGAATCAGCTAACCCTTGAAATCAAAGGAAAAGAAGGCATTGTATTGGCTTCTCAACTTATTCCCTTGACCACAAACCAATAATCAGTAATTGTATGTCTACTAGAAGAGATTTTATCAAGAGTATCGGTTTTTCAACCGCAGCATACCTAGCCCTTGGAGATGATGCCATAGGGCAAATAAATTCATCAAAAAGTATAGGTCCCCTTAGTAGCTTTTATCCTATTCGAATCAAAGGAAAGGTGTCTGCAGCAGGAAAAGGTATTTCTGGGGTAGTACTTTCGGATGGACGTGTAGTCGTACAAACCAATAGAGAAGGAGAATATGAACTCATTTCGGGTTCTGACCGAGAATTTGTTTTTGTTTCTCAGCCCAGTGGTTTTGAAATTAAGAAGCTTCCAAATGGTTCCTCTTCTATTTTCAAGCTAATTGACAAATCATCTCAAGAGCAAGTTTTAAATTTTGAATTAAAACCAACTGTTGCGACGGATGAAAATCATCATTTCTTGCTACTTTCAGATACACAAATCCAGAACGAATACGAGGCCAATCAATTATTAACCGTATCCGTTCCGGATGTGATCGAGTCTATAAAAAATCTCAATGATCCCAATGCCTTTGGGATTGGTTGTGGGGATTTGGTATACGATAATTTAGAACTTTTTAAAGAATACAATCAATCCATTGAATCCTATGGAATCCCATTTTTTCAAGTAATTGGTAACCATGATATGGACTTTAAGGTGCGTTCAGATGCCTGGACTGCGCAAACATTTAAAGGGCATTTTGGACCAACCTATTATTCGTGGAATAAAGGGGAAATCCATTATGTGGTTTTGGATGATGTTTTTTATTTGGGCACAGGCACGAAATACATCGGTCATTTGCCAGAGGAGCAGTTAGCCTGGTTAGAACAGGATCTTTCTTTTGTGGAAAAGGGTCGAACGGTGGTTATTTCCTTGCACATCCCTACCTATACAGGAGCCGTGACTCGATATCCTACCAATGATACGCTCGGAGGCACGGTAAGTAATCGTGAACATTTGTACCATCTACTAGAAGGTTACCAGGTGCATATACTTTCAGGGCATACCCATTTCAATGACAATATGATCCAAGGAAATATCTTTGAGCATTGTCATGGCACTGTATGCGGTGCTTGGTGGTCCGGTCCAATTTGCTACGATGGTACCCCTTCAGGTTATGCAATCTATGAAGCGAATGGGTCAGAATTAAAGTGGAAATACAAAGGAACGGGCATACCCATAGAAGAGCAATTCCGAGTTTACTCCAAAGGATATCAAAAAGATTTCCCAGACCATTTCTCCCTAAATTGTTGGAATTACGATCCAAAATGGGATATTTCCTGGTATGAAAACGGAATAAAAGTAGGTTCGCCCAAAAAAATAACAGCATTAGATCCTTGGAGTGTGGAACTTCACGCTGGGCCTAGTCTTCCTGCACGAAGAACTTGGGTGGAACCACAACTTACAGATCACTTATTTTTCTTTCAGCCCAATTCTACCGAAAACTTGGTGGTTGAAGTGATTGATCGATTTGGAAATAAATTCACGAAGCAGGTTTAACCTACTTCGTGAATTTATTTTACCAGGCTATGCCATAGTCATCGCCGTAATTACTTGCACCTCCCCAGAAACTCCCGTGTTTCCAGTCGATCCAAATAGCAGTGAGAGGGCCAGATGTTTTGTTCCAAAACTCTAAGGAATAGCCACGCTTAAGTAGATCTCGGCGAATCCAATCAGGGGTGTCTTCCCGAAGGGTAATTGCTCCAGGACGAATTTCATGATTTCCAAAACTACTTTGCATCTGGTAAGAATTGAAGTTGGGAGCTTCAACTGCTTCTTGCACATTCATGTCAAACTCAACTATATTCAAAAAGAATTGAAGTAGGTTTTGATCTTGTGAATCACCTCCCTGCACTGCAAAGGCAAGGTAAGGTTTTCCGTCTTTCAAAGCCATGCTTGGGGTAAGGGTAACCCTCGGTCTTTTTCCTGGTTCAGGTAAGTTGTAGGGATTGAGCTTTTCATCCAATACGAAGCTTTGCATACGTTGGGAAAGCCCTACGCCTGTATTTCCTGCAATTACTGCAGGTATCCATCCTCCTGATGGAGTGACAGAAACTACCCATCCTTCTGCGTCTGCAGCTTCTACCGAGGTAGTTCCACTCTGAAAATCAGCCAAAAACTTGGCGTCCACTTGGCTTGAAATTTCATTTGTATGGAGTGCTGCTACTTTTTCCTTGTTTTTGTTTAACAAGTGCAGGTATGGGTTACTTTCCCCTTGAAATGGATAAGGATCACCTGCGCCGAATGTAGGATTGTTGATAGATCCGATCAATTTGGCTCTTTCTTTCGCATATTCCTTAGAAAGGAGCCCTTTCATAGGGGACTTGACAAACGCTGGATCTCCGTAATAAAAATCACGGTCAGCAAAAGCCAAACTCATGGCTTGGTATACCGTATGAATGTAAGGAGTGGAGTTGTAGCCCATAGATTTGAGGTCAAAATTCTCCAGAATATTAAGAGACTGGAGAAGTGCAGGCCCTTGGGTCCATTCCTGCATTTTATACACATCAATTCCCCGGTAGTTGACTTGAAGGGGCTCTTCGATTTTTACCTTCCAGTTGGCTAAATCCGACTCGGTAAACAAGCCTCCTTGCTCTCGTGTACCACGTACAATTTCTTTGGCAATATCTCCCTTGTAAAAGCGATCATAGGCAGCGTAGATAGCCTCCTTTCTTGATTTCTTCGCTTTCAACGCGGCTCTTTCCGCTTCTACTAATTTGAGTAGAGTTTGATACAAATCTTCTTGAACAAAGATTTCTCCAGCCACAGGAGCTTCTCTTGATTCACCTAAATGAGGTAGAAAAACCTTTTTGGAATAGGGCCAGTCTTTTATTTTGGATTTGTTGTTCTCAATGGCATTAGCAGTTTGTGCTTCGATGGGGTAGCCCTTGGCCAAGTCCATGGCCGGCTTAAGTACTTGTTCCAAACTAAGTTTGCCAAATTCAGCAAGCATAGTAAGGATTCCCCCTGGTGTACCAGGTGTAGTAGCGGCAAGAGGGCCATATTGAGGGGGGTAGTCCATGCCTTCCCCTTTGTAAAATTCAACAGTGGCTCCAGTAGGGGCTATACCCATGGCATTGATAGCCACTACTTTTTTGGTGTTGGGGTTGTAAATTAGTGCCTGAGTTTCTCCACCCCAGGAAAGCACATCCCACATGGTTGAAGTGGCTGCAATCATTGCGCAAGCTGCATCCACGGCATTACCCCCTTGTTGGAATACAAGTGCTCCAGCTGTTGCTGCTAAAGGTTTACCTGTGATGGCTACCCAGTTCTTTCCATGCAAAATGGGACGGTTATTGGGTGTAGTGCCTGCTCCAAGGCCGGGCAGACCTTGGGCAAATCCTTCCCAAGAACATAAGAAGGAAAGTAATAGTAAGATTTTTTTCATATCGAAATGGATAAAACCAGATGGTTACACTTAAATCATTCCCAAACTCGGAAAAATGAAGTTATCGACCAAGGAATTGGGGAGTAATGGCACTATTTTTTTATAGATATCGAGTTATGTTGAATTAAGTCATAGAGTTAATTTTAGTGGTTTCTTGACGAAAAAAATCCAAATCAATTTTAATTTCTCAAGTGCCAGTTAGTGAATTGAAAATGACAAGGAATTGGAAGTGGGTAGATCGTCACTCTCATTTAACAAGCATTGAAGGTATCAACTTGTCCCAAATTCCCGTATCTTTGACTATTCGGTCGTTTTTATGGCCTTTTAATTTCTCAAAAATTATCTCAATTTGAATTTTCTTACTTTCAATTTTGAGACCTCTTTACAAGAAGGTCTTGACTCTATGGGTTTTGATAAACCCACCCCAATTCAGGAAAAAGCAATTCCTGTAATTCTAGCGGGGAAAGACCTGATTGCCTGCGCGCAAACAGGAACAGGAAAAACTGCAGCTTTTGTATTGCCAATTCTTAATAAAATTTCGAAATCAGGAACTACTTCCTTGAACACCTTAATTTTGGCACCTACTCGAGAATTGGCTATTCAGATAGATCAACAAATACAAGGGTTCTCTTATTTTTTGGGTGTAAGTTCGGTGCCTATCTATGGGGGAGGTGATGGAATTGTGTGGGAGCAGCAAAAAAAAGCTCTAGAAACTGGTGCTGAGATTGTAGTCGCTACACCAGGCCGTTTGATTGCGCTACTGGCAGGAGGAAAAATCGATTTGAGCACCCTTGAACACTTGGTATTGGATGAGGCAGATCGCATGATGGACATGGGGTTTTCGGACGATATCTTGAAAATCGTCAATTACCTACCACAAAATCGACAAACCATTCTTTTTTCGGCTACCATGCCACCAAAAATCCGTCAGTTCAGCATGAAAATTCTGAATAAGCCGGAGGAGATTTCCATCGCTATTGGCAAAACAGCCTCTGGAGTTACCCAGGCCATGTATTCCGTCTATGATACCCAAAAAGAGGAGCTGGTTCGTCATATCCTTACCCAACGAAATTACGAGGCAGTCATCATTTTTTGTTCTACCAAAGATAAAGTAAAGGCCTTGTACAAGACCTTAAGAAAAAGCTTTGACATCGAAGCTTTCCACTCCGATTTGGAGCAGTTGGAACGCGAAAAAATTATGTCTGCTTTTAAAAATAGGAAAGTTAAAATTCTGATTGGAACAGATATCATATCCAGAGGAATCGATGTGGTAGGTATTGAGCTGGTCATCAATTACGATACTCCTGGTGATCCTGAAGATTACGTGCATCGCGTAGGCCGAACCGCACGAGCAGACGCCAAAGGGGAAGCCATCACCTTTGTTAACCCCAAGGATCAACCCAAGTTTGTCCGTATTGAAAAGTTGATAGGAATGGCAGTTACCCAAAACCCACTTCCTGCACACCTCGAAAAAGGACCTTCCTACAGTGGAGGAGAAGCATCCAAAGCGAATCCTTTCCCCACATCAACTGCTACAGATCCTTCCTTTAAAAAGAAAAAGAAGAAGAAAAAGAAACCAAGTCAAACTTCAGGGTCGGGACCCAAATCCTATCCTTCGACTACTACAACCGAGGCTTCGAATGTGACTAAGCCAGCATCTGAGCTTGCTCCAAGTAAATATGGTCAGCGTAGGAATGTCATTGATTCCAATTCCTCAAACTAATCATTCTCTTCAATTTTAAATCCATGAAAAGAAAGGATTAGATCTACTTTTCAATCATTCATTTCCCCATTCTTTACTATATCATGAATACCAAAGAACTTAACCTGTTGTTTCAGCGAGATTTGGCACAGCTGAAAGAGGAACTTCAGGCTTATAATCAGGAAGAAAAACTATGGGTATTGGAAAAGCAAATCGCGAATTCTGGAGGTAATTTGGCGCTCCACCTGATTGGGAATTTGAGAAAGTTTATTGCTGCCGATCTTGGTGGATTTGCTTACGAGCGTGATCGAGAGCAGGAATTTGGTTCAACAGGAAAACCTAGAGTTATGCTTTTGGAGGAACTCGAATTGGTGAAAGATCAGGTAGAAAAATCCTTAGTTTCACTTGATCCAAATAAGTTAGGAGATCAATCTATTCATTCTTTTTTTGGACATCCAATGACCATAGGATACTTTTTAATTCATCTTTATGGACATTTTAATTACCATTTGGGTCAAATCAATTACCATCGCCGCTTATTGGATTGTTGACCTAGAATTAGTGTTACTTAACTTTTTTATCCAAGGCATAAACAGCCCAGCCCAAAGCAAGTATTCCAAGACCTGCCAAACTTTCCTTGGGTCGATCTACGAGCAGGTATCCCATTAGAGCGATACTAAAGCAGATGTAAATGAGTTGAGGAATGGGCTTGAATGGTGTTTTGAATCCTTCTTGTTTTTTGATTTTGAGAGAAGAGTAGACCGTAACTGTACTCATGAGTTGCAGGATAAATCCAGCATAAAGCATGATTTGTTCAAAGGATCCCGATAAAAATAGAATCAAACTTATCGCAGTATTCAAAATTATTGCCCGAACAGGGATTTGATTTGCATTGACCTTTGCCAGCGGCTTCCATAAGTGGTAGTCTTTGGCCATTGCATAGGTCACTCGAGGCCCTACCCAAGCATAGCCTGAGATGGTTGCAATCAATTGAATCCCAATGAAAAGGCTGACCCAAATCGCACCAGTGGGACCAAAAAGATTTCCGAAAGCAATATCTGCTACTTGAACCTGTCCCGCCAATTGGGCTACTGATGCGTGTTTGAGCACTACGAGCTGCAACGTAATGTAAACGACCATCACCAGTAGGGTAGCACTAATCATGGCCTTGGGTAGGTTTTTCTTGGGCTGGTCTACTTCCTCAATGATGTAGGCGGCAGAATTCCATCCAGTATATGCATAAAACACATAAATCAAGGAAACTGCAAATCCAGGTAAGAACAATTCATCTTTCCAGGTGCTAGTAAAATTGGTTGCAGGGTATTCAGAAGTACTGTTGAACCCAAGTCCCAAAGCAATCAGAGCGAGGACAAATCCAATTTTCAGTAGAGTCATCCCGTTTTGGAATTTGGCTGAGCGACTTACTGAAAAAATATGGACAGCAGGTATAAGTACCAAAAAAATCAGTCCAGGAAGTTGTGTTTCCCCTAAAATGGGTTTGAGGTAATTGTTCATTGCCATCGCAGCAATCGCAATGGGGGCAGAAAAACCTACTACCAAGGATATCCAAGCATAGAGGTAGCCAACCAAAGGGTCAATGGTTTCGGAAAGAAAAATATAATCCCCGCCAGTTCGTCGAAAATGAGTACCCAACTCCGCATACACCAAGGCTCCAATCAAAGCCATCATGCCTCCTAGGGTCCAAAGCAATATTATGGTCCAGGTATTTTGAACTGCCTCCAGTTGGAATCCAAGGCTGGTAAATACCCCAGTTCCAATCATGTTAGCGATAACTATTCCAGCAGCGGTCTTCCAGGATATTTTTTGGCTTGTAGATTTCAAAATAGGTTCAGGATAAGATTTTCTAATCTACATGCTGAAATTCGATTAGTTGTAATGCAAATGAAAAAGTTTTTGAAAATTTATTTAAAGTAAAACTAGGTATGATTATCGCGAATTTATCTTTTTACTTCGGTTCTTTCCCGTCTGAAATAGAGATACATACACAAGCTGCTCGTTGCTGTTAGAAAATGCCAAAGCGCATGTCCTTGCCAAATAGACATGGGGTCACAATTGATTTTGGCTACATCCATGGCTCGAATTTGGAGGGCAATTGCGAGTAATCCAAAACTCAATAGGCCTAGTAGGGGGATTCGCTGGGAAGGGTATTGAAAATAATGGATGCTGCTAATTACCAAAAGGATAAAAAACAGGGAGGGCAGAAGAATGGAACTTGAAATTTGAAGCGCCAATGGAAGGAATCCAGCAATGAGAAAAAGCATTGCAGTTACTAGGCGAATCTGAATTTGATTGGAAAGCTCTGATTTTACCAGTACCTGAACCAATCCAATACAAATTAAGCTGAGTGTAAGCCCATAGGTGGCATTCATATCAATCCGTTGTCCAATCCAGGTTAATGAAGAATGGAAAAATCCAGAGCCAAAACTTAAGTATATAAAGTTGACAGCAAGCAGTATGGTAAGAAAAGGGAATTTTCTAATTGTGCTGGCTTTGGGATTTGAAAATCCTTTCCAGTCCTTCCAGCCTAATTGAACTAACACTTATCCATAGAAAAAGTAAATCAAATTAGAATAGGTATTTATGGGTTGGTGAAAGAGTCGTTCGGGATGGTTAAACTCGCAATATTCCACTGTTAATGCGGATTTACTGACCACCATTCCCTCCCAGACACGGCTATCCAAAGTATTGTCTAATGTCAAAGCAATTCCAAATAAAATCCCAGTGCCAAATAAGGAATTTTTTAGTAGCAAACTATTTTTCATATAGAAGGAAAAAAAGCATCCCGATGAGTCAGGATGCTTTTTTTAGTTAAAGTATATTTAAACTTTATTTTTTGATATTCCCAAACAAATCGATTGGAGTAGTCTTTACTTTCTCCTCGAATGCTTTCCATTCCCCTTGAATGAAGGCTTCTACTTTGGCAATCGCTTCTGAAGCGGCATCTTTAGCCTGTTCAAGTAAGCGTTCCTCTGTAGCTCCAGGTGCCGCATAACTTGAATTGGCATAACTTCTTGGGGCAAACAATTTGGTCATGGTGGTCGGGAACAAATTCCGAACAATCCCTTGCCCTTCGTATCGAGGTCCAGTGAATGCTTCGCGGGCTGTATCTAATTTCTTTTTGATCTCCTTTGCTGCACTTTCCAAGGCTTTTGCTTCTTCTGTCTTTAAATCTTTGACCATGGAGTTGACCTTATCAATAACTTTTTGTGCTTCATC
>Ga0181561_10005297_pt1 | contig 11020 bp, 8 predicted proteins | sample 011ome_19_FD_133760 | JGI IMG/M metagenome (GOLD analysis project Ga0181561, IMG submission 133760) | Coastal salt marsh microbial communities from the Groves Creek Marsh, Skidaway Island, Georgia - 011510BT metaG (megahit assembly) | ecosystem: Environmental > Aquatic > Marine > Intertidal zone...
CGGCCTGTCAAGCTTCTTCGCCGCTCAGGATGCTGGAAGGGCCGCTACAGCTGGTCAGGTGACTATCTCTGCGCTTGGAATCATCCTTGGGTTCCAACTGCTACTCTCGTTCCTTTCCTACGACATCCAGAGTGAACCTAAACTCCCTAGGCAGAGAAGGCGTCGAAATTGATTTTTCAAGACCTTAGTAAACAGACGAAGCAAAACCTCGCCCTAACTGGCGTCATGTTCTCAGTGCTGGCGTTCTGGGTGTTTACCCGAGTTTCCAATATCAACCCCGCCATCTTGCAGGATGAGTTCATCTACACCTACTCATCGAGGCGCATTGGTTTCTGGGATCAGGCTCCCGCTTATGACTTCGGTAATTACCTGTTCAATGTGATCTATAGCTCTACCTTGGTCTGTGGGGACGCCTTCTATACCTGCGGAAAAATCTTGAACCTTGTGTTCTTCACAGGGTTTGTTTTTACCCTATTTTTGGTTGCGCTTCGCTACATCCCGTTTTGGTGGTCACTTGGTCTATCAGCGGCAATCTACCTCAGCCCACTAAGTGTCTATGTCTCGATGTATTTGCCTGAGTCGCTCTACTTCTTCCTAATTGCCCTGTCTGTGTTGATTATCACCTTCGCACTTGAAACTGACTCCTGGAAGCACTGGCTACTTGCCGGAGGCTTCCTTGGTGCGGCCGGGCTTGCCAAGCCTCACGCTCTAATTTCGCTTATGGCCATAGGGCTCTTCGTGTTTATTTACTCATTGGGCAAGAGGCCAGTTTGGAAGCCCATGTTTGTGCGGGGACTGTCATACCTTGGCGGTTATCTTGCCGTGCGCGTTGTGTTGGGATTCCTTCTGGCCGGGCCAAAGTCGCTAAACGTTTTTGGAGCTTATGGAGCTAGCTCCGGTGTCGGGGAGCTTGTTGGAACTGTTGCAACAGGAAGCGTTGGTGCAACAGATACCCTAGTTGGAGCAGGTTCAGTGGAGGGCGCGCTTGGCCTCTTCCCGACACAAATAGTTACCCACACCTTTACGGTGATTGCCTTGCTAGGAGCATCTATTGCGGCGCTTCTCCTCGTGACCTTAAGGGTTAGCCTGAAGAGATCTGCATCACCTCGTGAGGCATTTATTCTTCTTGTAACCATTTGGCTCGGGGTTATGGTTGTTGCGATTGTTCTTTTCACCGGTTGGATTACCGGTGGAGGAGACGACCACACCACTCGCGTCCTGCTTCGTTATTACGACTTTATGTTTCCAATTGTCGCTTTAGCGAGCCTTGCTGCCGCATTCCAAGCAAGGGGCGCTGTGGCGAAACCTTGGCAGCGCTGGCTAGCTGTTGCGGGCCCGATCTTGATTGCCGGTTCAGCCTTTGGTGGATACTTTACAGACCTCACCATTCAGATTGCAGACGCTCCAAATCTGGCCGGCTATGTTGTTGACAGGTTCACTGTCGACACAGTTTCGATACTCGGAGTACTGGCACTAGTCGTCTTGGCCTTTTATCCAGGACTGTTCAAGTACGCGCTCTCGGGTGCCCTGGCTTTCACATTTGTGATGACCGGGTTTCAGGCACAAGGTCAGTATCAATTTTTTAGAGGCCCCGATTCGGCCGCTGATAGAGCGGGTAAGTATGTCGCAGCTAACTTCAGCCAAGACGTGCGTGACTCGATGGGTATCGTCGCATCATCAAGGTTCGATGCGAGGGTTGCATCGCTTTGGATGGACAGCAACAATGAAGTTCAGTTTCTAAGGTCGGCTGTAGAAGTGCAGGTAGATGATTTTAATAACCCTGGCCTCCTATTGATAATTGCCGACACCTCTTCGATTGGAAATCTGACTGAAGTCGTCTTCAAGACCGACCAATTCGTTTTGCTTGGCACCGGGAAGTAGCGATCCCATCATCTTCCAGGCTAAGTCTGCCTGTCCGCACACTCTATTTACTCCCAATGCCGGGGGTGGTTGCATCTAGAGAGGGAAATCAGCGTTCACCCAATCTAAGGCCTTAGCGGGGATCAGGCAGGCAAAAAATGAGAAGAAAGTGGGGGATTCGGGATTCGGAATTTATACTACATTTCCCCATACAACTTCAGATATTCACTCGCGACGCTAGCTGGTTCGAATTGCCTAGCCAAGCCTCTACTCCCTTGATACATGGTGTGAAGGCCCTCAGAGTCCATGCTTCGAAAAACGTTAGCAAGCCCTTTTACTCCTTCAAAAGTGCGGCCATCCACCCCGTCATTGACAAAGCCTTCCGAGCCTGTGCCTGCCCTCACAACAATTGGCAAGCCTTGAGTTCTTGCCTCTGAAATGAGCAATGATGCGTTCTCCTCGGTTGAAGGGATAACCAAAGCTGCAGCTTGGCGGAACAATCCAAGAAGCTCCATTTCGCTCAATTGACCCGTTGCTTTGACCCCCATCGGTAATGGTGTTCTGGCGTCCAATTGCCCAACGACGATAAGTTCCAGGTGTTTTGGAGCTGCCAGCTGCCACCCATTCAACAAATCCTTGAGGCCTTTTCGGGGATCACTCCAAGAAGCAGCAGCCGCAACAATAACTTTCGGGGACAAGCGGCTCGCTCCCTTGTCTAACCCAATGCTTCCATGCGGAAAGCCAGGATTGAAAATCTTTGAAATTTTAGAGGTGCGGCCGAGCTGCGAGGACTTGAACTTTTCCAGGATCCAATTGGACGGAGCCACAAAGTGAATTTCTTTATGGAGCCCTGTCCGCAGCAGGCCATCAAAGTTGCCTCGAATAAGCCCCTTCCCAAGACTTGTTGCCGAAGGGCAAGATTTGCATCCAAACTGAAATTGCTGACATTTACCTGAATAGTGGCATCCTCCAGTGAAAGGTCTCATATCGTGGAGTGTCCAAATCAGCTTTTTTCCCATGTCGGTAAGGAACTTCAAATCCTCTACCCTCAGGACGCCCTCTATCCAGTGAAGATGAATCGCATCAAATCCACTTATTTCCTTAGGCCTCATGCTTCGAAGACGAGATCTCAGGATTGAAAACATGTACGGTGATCGAGTCAAAATCCCATTGTCTATCACACTCGTTGCTGTCGCTGCGATGTCCCTGAGGGGCTCAGCGTGTAAATTTAAAGACGTGGACACGATCAGGGAGCTATCTACGTCGAGCTCCATCAATGCATTATTCAGTCTCTGTGCGACAATTCCAGCCCCGCCAATGCTGGAAAATGAAACTTGAGCCACCCGCAATGCATTTCCTCCGGAATGATATCGAATGCTAAACATAGTAGTTATTGTCTATAACAGGCCAGAACGCGCAAAAGAAGTAGTTGCGCGTGCTGTCCAAGCACGACCTGACAATCTTTTTATTGTCGGTGATGGGCCTGTTCCCGGGGACTTGCAAGATGCGAGGAGAGTTGCGGCGACTCGCAAGGCAGTTGATGAAGTCTGCCTAACGTCCAGTCTAAATTACAAGTCCAATTACGCGCCTGTGAACCTCGGACTTCGAGAACGCGTTGAGACGGGACTGGATTGGGCCTTTGAGCAAGCTGACCGCCTAATTATTCTTGAGGATGACTGTCTAGTGGACTCAAGCTTTTTTATGTTCTGTGAGGAGCTGCTGGAAAGGTACGCCGCTGAACCTTCAATCGGTCGCATCAGTGCTCAGGCGAAGTGGCCAACGAAGGAGTCCCCCCACAGCTACGACTTTGTTTTGTCTCCAGGCATTTGGGGGTGGGCAACCTGGCGCGACCGTTGGCATGCCTATCGAAAGTGGTCTAACCTCCACCCCAGCATTGGACTATTTGATGTGATTAGAGATCTGAGAGGGACCCACGGACTCTTTCGGTTCGTTGTGAGAATTAAGTTGCTTAGCGATAGAGGCAATCGCCGTAGCTGGGGTGTTAGGCTCAGCGTGTTCATGAAGCTGACTGGGCTTATCGGGGTTTCTCCCAGGGTCGATCTTGTGACGAATAAAGGCTTCGGCCAGGACTCGACAAACACAAAGGTAGAGAACCTTCCGGGGCCAAAGTCTCGTTCTATCAGTTTTCCACTAGATCATCCTCGGGTGATCTGTATCAGCCCTGCACGTGAACGTGCTGGGAGTAGGAGAGAGGCCATGGCTTTCGTGAAACACACGCTGGGTCGTTGGAGGAAGCTCAAGCAAGGAGAACATGTTGACTGACTGGTGCATTTTGGACCCGGGACTTGAATCCAAGAACCTGGGAGATTCAATCATCAGTAAGCACGCGACAAAGCAGCTTCTTACAATGTTGGGACCGGCGGCTCGGATCACGAGTTTGCCGACCCATAGATTTTGGTCAGACTCGGAGAGACAAAGAGCCCGAGAGTGTGACAGATTTATTTTCGCTGGAAGCAATGCGTTAGCGCACAATTTTCCGCTCAACTTCCAATGGGTAATTCGGCCGAGTGACTTTAGGATGCTGCGAGGCAAGCTGACGCTGTTTGGTGTTGGCACATGGAACTATGGAAAATTTTCTCCCGTCTCCAAGTCCTTGTGGAGTTCAGTACTCAGCGAAGAGCCACATTCGACTCGAGATTCTTACACACAAGTGCGGCTCGAGCTCCTTGGTAAAAAAGCAGTTACTACGGGGTGCCCAACGCTGTGGAATCTGCCTGATTCCTTTAGTTTGGGCAAGAGGAAGGAAGGGTGCATTTTCACTGTAACCGACTACCGGATGAATCCCACTCGCGATCTCAACTGGCTTAATTTTCTTCGCGATAATTACGATGAGCTGCTTTTGTGGCCTCAGGGTTCAGGGGACGAGGGTTACTTCCGACGACTCAATTTGGGGGCAAAGGTTGAGGTTCTGCCGAGAGACTTGTCAGCGTTTGAAAATGCACTAAGCACGAACTCGTTTGACTATTTTGGTACGCGACTGCATGCGGGAATCCATGCACTTCATGCGGGATTGCGAGCCTCTATTGTTGGTGTAGACAACAGGGCCAAAGAAATGGCCAATGACTTCAACATCCCGGTTTTACTTGACGGTGAGTTTTTTACCCATTTGGAGCGGGAGAGGGTCTCTCTATCTTTACCCCGGAAGAAAATAGAAGACTTTCGAAAAATGCTGCGAGAGGTTTAGCAATTATGTTGGCCTCTCAGTTCTCAGAATTCGACAATTTCCCTAAACCCATAATTATTCTTGTGGGCCAGATGCGACTTTTGTCGAGGAGCAGTAAGTACATCGAAAAGCTCTCCAAGAATTTTAGAATTTTTGCCTACACTGATGCCGAAGGTGCCCTTGCACTGGCTGGTGCTAAATATGTCGAAAGAGTCATCGACACAACCTCAGATTCAAGATTTACAGATCTAATGGGGCATGCAGACTCCCCGAATTGCCGAGCGAAGCTCTATCAGTGGGCAAGGCTTGGGGTTGCATTAGACGATCTCTTATCGATGAGGCGCTCGGGGCTAATTTCACCTGAGATGTCTATTTTGAAACTACGATCCGACATTAGACTCGGCTCGATGTATTTGTCAAAAGTGCAAAAATTAGAGGCGACTTCGCTTGTATGCAAAACTGACTGGATTTACGCGTTTAAGGCTTCAAAACTCGAAGTCATGAAGGGAATTATCGACGCGGTTATCACATGGAAAGAGACTAGAAGTCTCACCCACTTGCCCATCGAGAGCCTACCCAGAACTGAATTTGGTGCGGTGAGAATCAATTGGATGCCATTTAGTTTTGCACCAGGCTTGTTGCGCAGTTCAATACTTCGCGGCCAAAAGCTATTTTCAGTTGGTGGTCGCTTGGGGGAATGGTGTCACCGTGTTTTAGTGCTGAGTCTCATAGCACTCGTGAAAAAAGGGGGCTCGAAAAATACAGGATTCGCCAGAGCCTATTCGAAACATCGAAACATACGCGAGGACAATTGTGTTGCGTCAGAAATAATCTTTACTCATTATGTGCTTCAACACTTCAAACACATACAACGCATCTTTCCAGTCGGCATGGGATCTTTGTATTCAAACAGAAAGCGTCGTTGAAAGATTTAACCCGCTAGTCCCAGTATTTGCTGTGGCCCAACAGCGTCTTCGGAGTGCCTGTGGGGGCATTTACAAGGTTAATCCTTTGCTCGTCCAGCCCGTTTTTTGCCAGCCATGTAAGCAAATTGGGAAATGATTCAGGCGGAAAAATTGAGGTGAAAACTACTGCTCCAAAACGAGGGTTTTGACGCATTCTGCTCGACAAGTCCTTCAGAGCTTGAGTTGGCACAACCCTATCAAGCTGCTGAAAAGTTGCAGGTGAACAGTCTGCCAAAAAGCCTTCGAAGTCACAAACAAACTGTCGATGAGCACTAATTTCTCGAGACCAGTCCTGCTCGGTGCCCCAATCTAAGTAATCCTCGGCCTCTTTAGCTCCGAAGACTAAACCGTCTGAAATCAAGGTCCTGATTATGTCAGTTATGTAATGCTCAGATGGTGACTCACCCAAGACACGTGAGGCATAAAGAAAGCGACTATAGGATTCAAAGCCAGACATCCCAACATAGACAAGTGGCCCAACAATTTGCTTCTCAACCACACCAATGACCTGCCCGAAGCCGTCAATCTGTAAAAATCCCTTGTTGGCTGCGCTAATCGTTGGAAATTTTCTAAGATCTGCGTATGTCATGAAGTTTGCAGGGTACGTATCTATGTTCTCGTTGCCGAGGGAAACAAAATTGTCGGTGTCCCGAACAATAAAAGCGGCATCCTGCTCTTCAGTTTCAACAAATCTAGTAATCGTCTCAACCATCGATCTCGTCTCTGCGTCAAGCAAATGAACTCTGACTGCAACTCCAAGCGAATCCGAAAGTTCTATCTCTAGGTTATGAGAAGCTAAGCCGCTGTCCTCAAGAATCTCATGTCGAGAGATAACTATTACCTCATCTAAGCTTTCCAGATTCCTCGCTCCAATTGAAGAGATAGCAACTTCAAGCATGAGCCTTCCGGTAGGGTGGCGCAACAGAAATTTATGTTCCCCTCCATAGCGATTCGACCGCCCCGCTGCTGGAACAATTAACTTGCGAGTTTTGATCATTCTGTCTCCTTGAGTTCTCGAATTAGGGTTCGGGCAGCAAAAAGATTTAGCCCAAGACGTCGTGGATGTCTTGAATATGGCTGAACCCTGAGAGCGCTAAAAAAGGCAGCAGCTCTCAAAGCGCGGGCAATCTCGACGCCACTTTCAATCGCATTCAACGTCTCCCTTGGGCCGAAAATTTCCTGGAGCAAATAATGCCGGGATGATTTTGAGGCTGATGGCTCGCTTGGTGTTAGCCACCAGCCGAACCTAAGGTCTAGGTACAGCCTGCCGGCATCTGCTAACCGACTGCTGAAGGGACCATCGAGAAAATCGACTAGCGCCAGGTTCTTGCTGCGTGGTTCCCAGAGAAGGTTATCCAACGAAAAATCGCCATGGTTTGACTTACAAAATTGGAGACCAGACATTGCCTTTACTAAGAGTTCTGACAGTGAATTTACACTCATTTCGAAGGCAAGTTCGGGGTGCGAGCGGAGGACCCCGTTGACTTTGCTACGAACCTGTGCAGTCTCCTCCGCAGACAGAATTACGAGATCATCTTGCTCGAAGAGGTAATTTCGAAGCGTTTTCGCTACTCCATCTAAGTCATTGTTCTGCAGGTAGCACAACGCTTCGCCGAGCGGCACTGAGTCGATGAACTCCATGTCAAAGAATCCGGCCTCGCGATTTATCTTCAGAACCTCTGGAATTCGAAACAGTGTAAAGGCATTTGACTTGGAGGCTTCAATTTGCAACTCGGCCTGTTTGACAATCCTGTCGCGACTTCCCGAATGCGAAGAGGAGTTGGCTCTACCTTGGGGGTCTTCGTTAGGCAAGCTGGCCTTTCTAAGTATCTTTCCTCCACTGACTGAGTCACGAAACAGGGTCAGCCTGGCACCGCTTTGTCCTATTGATCCGGCCGAGAAATCAAGAATTTCGTTCATTTGGGTTGCTCTTCAACAAGCCGCAACGAGCCGTCGTCGCCAAGCGCAAGGATACAGTTTCTCAGCTCTGTAACGTCTCGCATTCGCTCACCCATGTACAAGTAATCTGTCAGGTCTAATCTGTCGCTGGAGTAGTCACTGGGCTCCAGAAATAGTAGGGACATATCTCCCTCTTTGGGTGTCTCGCCGAGCGAAGCGACAACAATGCCCCGGCGAGAATCAGCGAATGGGTTGATGCTTATTCCCGCAGGGCCGATGGATGGTACCCAGAAATAGGAAGGCTCGATAAAGCCGTAGTCTTGATGTGACTTCAGAAGGGGAGATAGCGGTTGCAATCGATCTCCGTAGTGGGTTCCATAGCTGGAAACTGGCCATCCAAAGTTCTGTAACTCGCTCGAGCTCGAGGAGGCTGTGGTCAGCTTGTTTATTTCGTCCCCACCCTCAGGTCCCTGTTCGGTGAACCAGACAGTTCCATCGTCGACCATTGCAAACCCCTGTGGATTCCTAACACCCTTCGCAATAATTTGCGAGCTACCATTTGCCAAACTTATTTCCAAGATGGCACCGACGTCTGAAGACGGATCTTGGGCGGCTGGCCTGTCTCGGTAGTCCCCAGATGCGAACAAGATCAATGGGGGTTCTAAGCTCGAGGACCTCAAATCATAGGGGAGGCCAATCAACCCACCACCTGACTCCAAAAGCTCCAGTTCGTGCCCTCGTGGACAATAGCTAGGTCTGTATAACGGCTTGAAATCAAGATGACTTGTGAGGTAGGTCGCGATAAATAAGCTTGTTACCCAGCATGGTTCGCCGAGCCTATCCACAAATTGGTCCGTAGCAGAAATCACCACGAAACCCTCATGGTAGGTGATGCCCCTCAGCCCAGCCTTGCCGTGTTTTTCGACGTCAGGTATCAGTAGCTCCCCAAGATTTGTGGGAATTGACTCAAGTCGTAAGTTCGGAATGCTCCCCTGGAAGGAAAGTGTTCCGCTAAGGATTACGCCGTCGCCTTGCGCAAGAAGAAAAGAATCTTCACCTACGGTCGCGAGCCAGCCACTCGCTTTGTCTCCAACTTCTAGCCTGTGATAGCTGCCAGCCACGTCGAACTTTGATACTGCAAATTCAGCGCCACGCACCGAGACTCTGGTTTCTTGCGTCAACTCCGTTTCGACGGACAAGCGATGGCTCATGTGTGCAGATCGAAAGGCTTCCCTGGCCTCGAGGGTCGTCTGCAGAAACGCCCCGCTATTCAGACCAAAGACGCTTCCAAGAAGAACACCCGAGACCGCGAAAAAACCTACAGAGAAAGCAAGGTTGCCCGAATTGGCACCTTTCCGCGAGAGCAGTCTGAGGACTAAGAAGTATCCCACAATCACTACGACTAGAGCGGCTCCAAGCGCAGAAGTTATTTGAAAAATCACCTGCGGACGAACGTGGCGCAAAACTTCCGATATGAAAGGAATCCGAAATGGGACGAAGAAGGCGAAGAGCGATGAGGTAATTGCAACCCCCAACTGGAGAAGCGTCCTACCAATCCGTGAACTTGCGATGGATTTCAGGGCTAACATGCTCTAATGGTAACGTGGAAGTGCTTCGCCACTCAAAGGGACTAAGACATGAGCATCGATAGCATCATGCTCTCCGGCTTCAAGTCTTTTGGTAGAAAGCAAACTTTTCAGCTGAACCCAGGCATAACAGCGGTTGTCGGACCCAATGGATCTGGAAAATCTAACGTTGTAGAAGCTCTTGAATGGGTAATGGGCGAGCAAAGCACATCATCAATGCGCACCTCAAAAATGGAAGAGGTTATCTTCGCGGGTACGGGCAGTGCACCTCCGCTAGGACGTGCGGAGGTAACAGTAACTCTCGACAACTCTAATGGAGAGCTAAGGACTCAGTTCTCAAGCATCTCAGTGTCCAGGGTTCTGTATCGAACTGGAGCTAGCGAATACCTCATAAACGGTGAGAAATGCCGCCTTCTTGATGTGCAAGAGCTTCTGAGTGATGCTGGCCTCGGTCGAGAAATGCACTCAATTGTTGGTCAGGGTCAGCTAGACACCGTGCTGAAGGCGAGTGCCCTCGATCGAAGAGCCTTCATCGAAGAAGCCGCTGGAGTCCTGAAATACCGAAGGAGGCGAGAAAAAACCACCCGCAAATTGGAGGCTATGCAGGCCAATCTAGTGAGGCTTCAGGACTTGATATTTGAGTCAAAGAGAAACCTTCGGCCGCTTGGGAGGCAAGCCGAAACTGCTCAACAGGCACGTGAGATTTCTGCCGGTATTCGAATGGCCAAGTCGCAGCTCTTTGCATTGCAGCTGCAGAAGCTAGCCCACAAGCTGGAACTTTGCTCGGAGGATGAGACGACGCAAAAATCCCAGTTGTCATTTCTGCAAACTGAGCTCGATACTTCGAGACGAGCCGTTTCTGTGATGGAAGGCGAACTTGAATCAGTACTTATCGATAAGGCGAGATCGAGGTTATTTGCTCTTGAGTCTCTCGAGACCTTGGTAAGGAGCCTTGGGGCTATTGCAAATCAAAAGATATCTCTAGTGACGCACGACAACAGCACATACCAAGGAGACAAGTTAGAGGAAATTCATCAAGGTCTTGAAAGACTCTTGCTTCGAAAAGAAGAGCTTTCCCAGCTTCTGGATGCTGCAAGACATTCGCTAGCCGCAGCTACGACAACAAAGGAGTCCACCCTTCGGCAGCTAGAAGAGTTTGACTCCCACGTGGAGGCTCTTCGCGTTCAGGCCGAACAGCGGAGCACTGAGAGGGCTAGCAGAGAAAGTCAGCAGAAGTCGCTAGAAGAGGCGATAGCGCTCTCTCGGGAATCTCTCGAGTCGAAAACAGAATTTCTGAAGAGTTTATGCATCGAAATTGAGAGGTTTGAGGCAATTCGTCTGGAGACTGAGGCCGATTCCGAGTCTTCGGCCTCGAACCTGAGGGCCGAATATGAGAAATCTCGCCAAAATGAGCTGGATTCTCGGAAACATATCGACAAGGCACGAGACGAGCTTCACGAACTTGAGAAGAGGCGAGACTATTTAGCCGCGAGGCATGCTGCGCTCGGTCAAGTGCTTGAGACCCC
>Ga0181561_10005305_pt1 | contig 11011 bp, 12 predicted proteins | sample 011ome_19_FD_133760 | JGI IMG/M metagenome (GOLD analysis project Ga0181561, IMG submission 133760) | Coastal salt marsh microbial communities from the Groves Creek Marsh, Skidaway Island, Georgia - 011510BT metaG (megahit assembly) | ecosystem: Environmental > Aquatic > Marine > Intertidal...
GAGGTGTGTCGGGATTGAAACCAGCGAGGGGTGATGGGCGGAGAGATGCGCCGGGCAAAGTCCTTAAGGATCGGCGTTCACCACGCGGACGGGGTCGTATGGGGACCAGTGTGTACAGAACGCACCTGTCGCGGTGTCGAACGCGTAGAGATTCCTGGACGACGTTCCTCGCTCCGGCGCACACAACGACGTGACTAGACCATCGTCGGGGGAGAACGCGTACAGCTCGGGGACGTCGTATCCCGGCCGGGGATACCCGACGACGTCGTTGAGGGTGAGTTTGGACGCCGCGGGAGGCGGCGGCGCCGTCTCCATGCCCGCCGGCGCGCGCGGGGAAGTGCGCGCGCGGCGTCTCGGAGCGAACGAAACGAACAACAACGCCCAGATAGTGTGTTCCCAGATTTACAACCTCCACAAATCTACAGGTACTGTACCCTGTAACAGCACACACAGGTACACGTACGTGTACTGTACAGTACCTTCGAAGGTACACGTACAGTACCTTCGTATCTGATTCAGGTCTTTTCGTACTTCCGGAAGTGTGTACACGTACAGTATGATACTGTAATACTGTCCAATACTATCAACTTTCGGATTTCGTCGAGTACGATACGTCACTTCCTGACTAAAAGCGCTGCCAGATTTTAAGTGTTACCCGAGTACGTCCCATCGAAAATCCGGACTGAATGCGCTGTGCGGTCGTTTTCGTACAAAAATACTTGTATACAACTTACCGTGTACACGTACAGTCTATCCGGACTTGCCCTGCCCTGCTAGGTTTATATTTGGCTGAAAGGGCGCCGTAGTGAAGCGCGGGGAGGAGGTAGTCAAGATAGATGTGACAAAGTATTTATCGTTCTCGTCGTCGTCGTCGTACGATAACCTTATGGTGAAGCGCCATTTCTGTTCTAGCCGCGCGGCGAATCCCCGCGACTCGGACCGTTTTTCGCGCTTTCGTCCGCGGCGCGGATCACCGCCGACCAAAACATGATTTCCTTCTTCTTCCACGATGGCTCCGTAGGCGAGGGCGCGGGTGGCGGAGGCATCGTGATCGCGGCGGCGAGAGCTCGGCTTTCCGTGGTCGATCCGCCCACGCACTTCTCGCGCGTTCACCTTGCCGCCTCGTCGTTCGTGGCAGCAGCGGGCGCGCGTCCGAGGTGTGACCGCTCGCGAAACGATGCCACGTAAGCAAACATTTGTAAGATAAGATATTCGTAAGCGTAAGACTGCACATACGTGTACACGTACGTGTAGTGGACAACTGTAGTACGAAAGTACTTTCGAACTTTCATATCGTTGCGCATGTTTACGAACGTGCAGACGTGTACAACTACACAATGGTACTCGTACTGTGCCGTACAGTAGCCTACACGTACAGTTGTTGATAATATGATACTGAAGCTCAGTCATCAATTGGCTACAGTGTATCTGATTTTTGGACTACAGTACGTGTACACGTACACGTACACGTACACGACTCGTCACGTACACCGCGATACAGATCTACTAGTTGTACACACCGCAAATGTGTTTGTATTTATCTTCGTACTCGTACAGCTGTACATGTACACGTTGTTCACTGTAATTGATGATACGAGTACTCGTACGTGTATCATAGTCATATCTCGAAGAGGAGCCGACCCGTCTTGCGTCTCCCGCTCTGCGTGCCACCCGCCCGTGCACTTCCATGGGCGCGAGCTCGAGTCGCGCGCGCGAGGACACGCCGAGCTCGAGAAGCGCCGCGACCGGCGCGGACGCGGACGCGGACGCGAACCCCACCCCCCCCGTGCGAGGCGTCCTCCGCGCCGAGGCCCGCGGACCGTCGGCGTCGAATCCTCGCGGCGAGCTCGGTCGCGCGCGTCCTCCGCCCGCGCCTCCGCGGACGCTCCCGCTGTCGCTCCCGGCGCCGATGCCTACGCACGACGCCCCCGCTCGATGGCCCGCGCCGCTCATCATCCCCCCCGCGATCGCCGCGGACGCGAACGCTCCGGACGCTCTCGTCTGTCCCATCACGCAGTGCCTCATGACCGAGCCCGCGCTCGTCACGAGCAGCGGTCGGACGTACGACCGCGGCGCGATCTCGCGGTGGATCGCCGAGCACGGCACGGACCCGCTCGATCGCGCGCATCGGCTGACACTCGCGCAGCTCGCACCGAACCTCGCGGTGCGAGCGTTCGTGGAGGACTTCGTGCGCTCGAAGAACGGCGGCGTTCCCGTGGAGACCGCGCCCGTCGAGGCGTCGCCGCAAGCGCCCGCGCCCGCGCCCGCGCCCGCGCCCGCGCCCGAGGCGTCGCCGCCCGCTCCCGCGCCGCCGCCGTGGAACGACGGCATCGCGAACCTGAACCTGAACATGAACGACGACGACGACGACGACGACGACGTCCTCGGCGGGACGCTCGTCGTTCGAGCGCTCTACGCCGAGCCGGGGACGACGCCCGAAGGAAAATATTTCGCGTTTTCGACGTCGCGCGTCGAGAGACTCGTGAACGCGTGCCGCGGACCGGACGACGCGTGCGGTTGGGCTCTTTCCTCGCGAACGACGGGAGATAACGACGACGACGACGCGACGACCGCGCCGGCGACGGCGCCGCCGCTTCCCTGGACCGTGAAAGACGGCCGCGGCGCGGTCGCGCGCGTCAGGCGCGTGTCCTCGTCGCGCCGGTTCCCATACGACCCCGTCCGCGCGGCGCGCGCCATTCCTTGAGGACTTTGCCGTTCCCCGCGCGACCGCGTTCGATGCTCGCGCGGCGCGCGACGTTTATCGAGGACGTTCTTCGCTGCCCGCGCGCGTTTCGCTCCGCCCAATCCTCGGCTTCGATCCTGACGCGCCCGCCGCGACGCCTCGCGACTTCGACTGACGCGCCCCTGAACTCCGCCCCGGCGTCGCTTCGTACGGGCGAATACCCTCCAGGAACGAGCGCACGCGCCGCGAAGACGGCGCGCTGTTGCTCCCCTCGAATCGCGACGGCATCGGCGTCGGGTGCGCGTTCCGTTCCGTTCCGTTCCGTTTCGTTCTGTTCCGTTTCGTTTCGTTTCGTTTAGCCCACTCCCCGCACGGTACGACGTCGTCGTTCCGCTCGAAATTCCTCTCGACGCATACTGTACGCCCCGCGCCCTAAAAACGAAACGCAACCAACGCGACTCGCTCGCAGGTGCTGGAACCCGTGCGAGTACGCGAAGCCGGACGACTTTCGCGCCGGGGACGTCCTCGTCATTCTAGGTGCGCCCCACACACTGGTCCTCAAGCGACCGCGTTCGCGTGGTGCACGCCGTTCCTTTAGGACTTCTCCCGCGCGCGTTTCTCTCTGCCCACACCTCGGTTTCGAGCCCGACACCCCGCGACGCCTTTCAACTCCGACCGACGTCGCTTCGTATGGAACGACCCTCAGATCTGACGAACCCGGCGTCGTTCGCGCCTCCTGCGCTCGGGCGCGCGCTGCGCTGCGCGGAGAGAACCGCGATCACGGAGACGGGGTGGAACCGTCCCGGGTCGGACGTGCGTTTCGGTCGGTGCGGGCTCGTCGGCGCGTGGTGGAAAGCGCTCGAGATTGAGTTCAACGTGTCGCTCGCGCCGGATGCGCCGGACGCGCCGGACGCGGAAAGGCCCGTCCCCGTCGTCGTGACGGCCCTTCGAACGGACGCCCCGGACGATCTCCCTGGACGGACGGTGTGGATCAAAGACGAGGACGGCGTGTTCGTCGAGCGCGCGTTCGAGACGCGAGACGGGTTGATGACGCTTCGCGAGCCCGCGGCGACCACCGCCGCGCGCGTTCGGTTCGAGGCGCGTCTCTTTCACACGCAACCCCGTTTCGTAAAAGGATGGATTCCCCCCCCTCTTGCATCTCTTCGCCTTGTGCTACGCGTACCCTTTCAACGTGACCCTATCGTTTGACCGTTGAGACGTTCAACTGACCGACGCGTTCGCCCGCCGCCCGCGATGTACTTCGTCTTTCTCCCGCCAGGACACGGATCTGCACAAAGTCGGTGGTCTGAGCACAGCGCGCGGCGGCGGGGGTTTGCACGTGGAGGTCATCGGGTTTGCGGGCGGAGGCTCGGTCGGCGCGGTGAAGAAGGTGGGAGGGGTTCGTATGGGCAAACAGGATGACGGCGACGGCGACGACGGGAGAGAGGGGGACCGCGGAAGACTCTCGACGCGAAAACTCGGCGACGGCGCGACGACTGGTCGAAGAGGCGAGCTCCCGTCCGTGTGAGGTAATGTCGCGACTTAGCGCGTGTGGAGGTGTCGGTGGCTCCAATGTAACAATGAAATTTATGCAGCTCGTCATCGTAAAGGTCGCCGACACCGGAGCACGTGACAATGCAAACGCCCGCGCGGCGCCGAGGCCGCCGTAGGTGTCCTAAACTGCGGATTTAATTTCCTGGTACGTGTTCGTAGAGAAATCAAGTTTCCATGCGCGTTTACATCGACACATGTCAACTCTCTCGCCAAAATCAACCGCGTTAAGGGGTGTTCGCGTTGTATGGTTTTTCATAAGGTTATCGCCGCACCATCCAGCCGTCGCGCCCAACGCTTCGCTCTGGACGTCGCGCCACCGCCACAATTATCCTCCCCCAGCGCCTGCGGGTGGACGAACGCGCGGAGTCGCGGCTGTCAAACGCTGGACGACGAACGCGTGGCCGGCGGGAGAACGAAAAGACGCGCAAAGAAAATAGTTTATTTTGTTTCGGAAACAGACAGACGCGCGAGAGGACTCGGTCACGAAATCGTCCACCGGACCGGCGCGCACCTTAATTTCGGCCAAGACGTCCAACGCGCGCGATCTCGCGTTCTCCCTCGCGCGCGCGGACGTCCCCGCGACCGGGGAGCTCACCGCGTCAGCACCGGAGAGCCGGATCAACGCCGCCGCGAGGCGGTCGAGACGCGCGCAACGAGGCGGCGCGTCGGACGCGGACGCGAACCGTCGCGACGATTCGAGAATACGAACCGTCGCGTACAACTCCTCCGCGCGGTCGAGCCAATCCACGACATCGATCAGATCGTTCGCGGACGCGGCGTCGGACATCCCGCGCGCGTTCCGCGCGCGCGGCGGCGCGCGCTCGAGGTTGGTCGCGGCGACGGCGGCGGCGAAAAACTGGGCGAAGCGATCGGGAACGCGTCGGTCAGTCGAACGTCTCACCGGTCAGACGTTGAAAGGGAAGCGCGGGTGAAGAATGACGACGGACGGGGAAAGTCCTTAAGGAATGGCGTTCATCGCGCGAATGGGGTCGTATGGGAAGCAGTCTCACCGCGTCCGCGGCGTCGCGATGCCGGCCGTCGACTGCTCAGAGAGAGACGGCGCGATAGGGGATAGAGGGGGCGGACGGGACAGACGTTTCAATTCGGTGAGTGAAAACGCCCCGCGAGGCTGTGCGATGCGATGCGAGGGACGAGACGCGTCGCGAGAGTGGCGCGGCGGCGGATGCGGCCGGAGGGACGAGAGAGAAACGCGCGCGACGCGAAATATCGAGACGCGGCGGCGGCGACGACGGCGGCGACGACGACGACGCACCTAACGCGGCTTCTCCTCGCGCGTCGTGCGCTCGCGCGTCGTCCGGGTCGCGCTCGGAAGCGACGCGCGCCAACGCCGCGCGCGCGTCCGGGTTTTGCCGCGCGCATCGCTCGTTGTGAAGGAACGCGATCGCTTCGTTCACGAGCGCGGCGGGCGGCGGCGGCGCCGCCGTCGTCGCGTCCGCCTCGTCGCCGCCGCCGCCGTCGTCGTCTTCCCATCCCACCCACCCGCGGTCGTCATCGCGCCGTCGTAACTCGTCGTACGCTCTCAACAGCCGGTTCGGGACGTCCACGCACGCGCCGTCGTCGGCGGGCGTCGACGACGCGTCCGACACGGAAGGACGGTTCCTCGCGATTCGAATCGCGTTGGCGCGTTTTTCCCTCCTCGCCTGCGGGGCGGCGGATGGCGGGATGCGATTGGTCAGCGCGTGATCAGATTTGATGACATGGCATATCGGATCGTGTGAAGAAAAGACTCGCTCACCCCGGAGGCGAGCGGGCACCGTCGCCGCGCGAACGCCGCGGCGTCGATCTCGCCGCGGGAGACGAACAACGCCGCGGCGTCTTCGAGCCATTCGCACGCGCGAATCGTCAGAGCGTCTTCCTCTGCGATGAGGAGCGCGTCGGCGTAGGACGTCCGCAACTCCGGAGACGCGAGCGCGGCCTGGGTTCCGGCCGCCGCCGCCGCCGCGAGCGTCGCCTTCTCTTCGTCGAACATGACCTGATACAACGCGTTGATCGCTTCCATCGCCACCTTAGGGGCGTTCCACGCGGAAGCGACGTAGGGGTGGAGTTGAACGGCGTCGGTTGGAGTCGCGAGGCGTCGCGGCGTGTCGAGATCGAAACCGAGGGGTGGACGGAGAGAAACGCGCTCGGGAAAAGTCCTGCAGGAACGGCGTGCACCGCGTGACCGGGGTCGTACGGGGGACGGTGTAATTAGGACGCGCCTTGCGCGTCCACGCGCACGCGAGCGCGCGCTTCAGCGCGTCGATCCCCGCGCTCGCGTCGCCGATGTTCACGAGACTGAGGATCGTTCCACACAAAAAAAGGTTCATCGGTCAGTTGAAAGGGGACGCGATCAAATGTTGAAACCGAGCGGTGGGTGTTAAACGTCTGTACAGAACGCACCTGAGCCCGCGGTAGTACATCGGCTCGCAGTACCCAGGCTCGATCGAGGACGCGGCGTCGAAGCGCTCCAACGCGAGCGCGTAGTCCTTCTCCCGTCGAGCTGATCCTCACGCGGAGTTGAAAGGCGTCAGTGGTGGAGTTGAAAGGCGTCGAGGGCGGGTATTGAAAGCGAGGCGTGGGCGGAGAGAGACGCCGGGAAAAGTCCTTAAGGATCGGCGTTCACCACGCCGACGGGGTCGTATGGGAACCAGTGCGCTTCTCTCACCAAGTATCCCGAGGTTCACCAACGTTTTCGCGCTGTTCGGGCACGTCTCGCGCGCGGCGGCGAAAAGCGTCGCGTCGTTCTTCCACGCGAGGTTCCGACGCGTCGTCTTCGCGGCGGCGAGAACGAGCGCCGTCGCCGCGAGCGCCTTGGAGGCGACGGACGACGCGAACGACAGGCGTCGTCGCCGTTTTCGTTTTCGTTTGTTTTCGCTTTCGAGTCCTCCTCCGCCTCCGCTTTCTCCTCCTCCGAGACTGCTTCCCATACGACCCCGTTCGCGTGGTGAACGCCGATCCTTAAGGACTTTATCTCCTCCGCCTCCGCTTTCTCCTCGACCGGAGAAGCTTCCGCGGGGAGAGTGAGACAGCGCCTCGAGAAAGTCCGCGGCGAGGACGCACGCGCCCACGGACGGGACGTACAGCAACCGCTGCGTAGGAAGTGAGAAAGTCCTTGAGAAACGACGCGCAACGCGCGAGGGGGGTCGCACGGAAAGCAGTCTAAAACGCACCTCGCCTATGTATGTGCCGACGTAGAAGAAGACGTTCGACGCGGGGAGGAAAGGAATTACGACGAACGATACCCAGAATGCTCGAACGCGTCGTCGTCTGAGCGTCGCCGCGACCGCGGCGGCGTTCTCTTCGATCGAAATCGGAACCTTCACCTTCGAACGGCCGCGTCTCCGGAACGGTTCTAACGGCCGCGCCTGAACGACGGGAAAAGTCCTTATTAGAGTAGACTTAAAAACGACGCGCAACGCGCGAACGGGATCGTATGGAAAACAATCTAAAACGCGCCTGAACCGCCGCGACGACGACGACAGCGTACACGCACGCGGAGAAGACATTTCGAGGGTCCGACACCGCGCGCACCGGCTCGACGCAACGGAACGACCAGTCCGCGCTGTGAGCGACGTCGGGGCGGAGTTCAAATGCGAGGCGCGTCAGTTGAAATGAGTTGAAAGGCGGGCGTCGCGGTCGACTGTCGAAATCGAGGGATGACCGGGCGGAGAGAGACGACGACGGGAAAAGTCCGTCCTCAGAGTCCTTAAGGAACGGCGTTCACGGCGCGAACGCGGTCGCACGACGGGCGGCGTGAACGCGGACGCGCCTGAGCCGTCGCGGCCACGCGAGCAACCACGCGTATCTCGCGTGGAGGTGAAACAGCGACAGCCGGCGCTCGGTCGCGTCGGACGCGAACGCGATCGGGTTCTCGACTTTTCGGTAAATCTTCACGAGCGACGACGCGCCGCACAGAGCGTCTCGCGCGCGCAGATACGCGAACGCCGCCGCGACGGACGGGAAGAGTCTCCACCACGCCGCGGAAGCGACGCGCGTCTTCATCTTCTTCTTCTTCATCTTCTTCTTCTTCTTCTTCTTCTTCTTCTTCTTCTTCTTCGCGTCGTCGTCGTCGTCGTCGTCGTCCGAGCGGGTCGGCGAGACGATGAGGAACTCGTACGCGGCATACACCCCGAGCGCGGTTATCCTGAGTGGACGCGAGATCGCGAGTCGACGTTCGGGCTCGGTCAGTTGAAAGGCGTTTTAGGGTCGAGCGTTGAAAGGCGTTTTAGGGTCGAGCGTCGAAGCCGAGCGCGGGGTGAAGAGCGCCGACGGACAACAAGGCCAGCCGAGAGACGAGACGAAAAACGAACGACGCGCGACCGACGCGCGCACGCGATCGCGTGGCGCGGCGAGCGAGCGGTCGCACCCGGACTCTTTGCACAGGCACGCGAGGAGCTGAGGTTCGTTCCGTACAAAATATGTTCATCGGTCAGTTGTTGATAGGGGACGCGATCAAAAGTTGAAACCGAGTTGTTCAAAAGTTGAAACCGAGTTGCGTGTGAAAAACGCGTATCGTGCGGTACGCGCCTGAAAAACCGCGGCGAGCGCGGCGCAGACGCGGCCCCGGCTCCTCGCCCGCGCGGCGTCCCCGTCCCCGTCCCCGGCATCGACCCCATCCCCGTCTACGACGCGCGAGGTGCGCAGATTGCGTCCCTTACGACCCCGTTCGCGCGGTGAACGCCGTTCCTTGAGGACATCTTTCGTCTCCGCCTCCGCGGCGCGCGCGGAGGATACCTGAGGGTCGTTCCGTACAAAATATGTTCCTCGGTCAGTTGATAGGGGACGCGATCAAATGTTGAAACCGAGGGGCGGATGAAAAGCGTTTGCACACAACGCACCTCCGCCTCCGCCGCGCGCGCGTAGGAGAACACCCCGAGGAGAAAGAAAATCGCGCAGAGCAGGTCCGCGCGGCCGACGGCTCCGGCGACGGCTGCGGGCGGGTTCGCGCGTCGGTCAGTCGAACGTCTTACCGGGCAAACGATCGATCGACCGACCGATTGTTGAAAGGGAAGTCGCGTGCGAAGAGAAACGAGAGAAGGGAAAAGAAACGTCCTCGAGAAGGGCCGGCGTGAGATGAAGTCCTTAAGGAACGGCGTTCACCGCGCGAACGCGGTCGTGTGGGGACCAGTGCGAGGAGAGCGCACCTTCGACGTGCGCCGGATGCGACGCGAAAAACGCGCCCGCGAGGAACGCGCGCCGACGTCCGCACGAGTCCGAGTCGGAGTCCGAGTCCGAGTCCGAGTTGGCACCCCCCGAGTCGGCGCCCCCCGAGTCGGCGCCCCCGTCGGCGCCCCCTTCCCCGCCGACCCCGAACGCGAACGCGCGTCCGCCGGCGACGTGCCGCGCGACGACGTACCTGAAGACGGACGGCGGGTCGCGAGGGCGGGCGTCGACGTTCGACGGTCAGTCTCTCGCGCGTCTCGTCGAGGACCGCCGCAGCGAGGACTAAGGGCCGTTCTATACAAGCGAACGTCGGGGTGGAGTTGAGAGGCGTCAGTGGTGGAGTTGAAAGGCGTCGAGGGCGGGTATTGAAAGCGAGGGACCCTGGGCGAAGAGAGACGCCGGCGAAAGTCCTTAAGGATCGGCGTTCACCACGCGAACGCCGTCGTATGGGAACCAGTGTATAGAACGCACCTAAGAACGTCCGTCCTCGTGTTGACCTGAACCGACGAACGCGGTACGTTCACCACGCGAACGGGGCTGGAAGGGGTCGGGGAGTCGCACGGGACGCGGTGGGAGGAGATGGAAAACCGAACGACGCGACGCGGCGGGGCGGGCGGGCGCGCACGCGAGGCACGTCGCGATCGCGTGACACGAGACGTTTCCGAGGTGGAATCCGAACGGCACCGGGCGCGCGTCGCCCTCGGCGCCGACGAGCGCGCGACGCGGCGTCGGCTCCGCGCCGCCGACCGCGGCGTTGACGCGAAACGAGAGCACGGTCAGCGGGCGCCAGGATTTGTGCGAGCCCGCGTCGCGCAGATCTTGGCCCCAAAAATCGCGCGTCCAGAACGCGGGGCCGACGAGGACGTCCGCGAGCGTCGTCGTCGTCGTCGTCTTCTCCGCGGCATCGCAGGACGACGCGTCTGTGCCGCGCGATTCTTCGGCGTCGCATGCCGACGCGGCGTGTGTTTCTTCTCCCTCGGCGGCGTCGCGCGCGGCGGATTCGCGCGTCGCGCGGTCGCGCGCGGTCGCCGCGAGGACGCTCGCGTCGTGCGCGCGAACGGTGACGTCGCCGCCGCGGTAGTTCGCCGCGTCGACGACGTCCGCGTTGGACAGGATCGCGTACTGATCGTCGTACGTGAAGTCCGCGTGGAGGGTGTTGAGGTAAAGCAGAGAGGAGAGGACGCACAGGACGCACGCGTCGAGCGCGGCGCCGCGCGACGCGCGCATCGGATGAAGTCGTTTGAGAAGCTCGCCGGTGCCGTCTTTTTCACGCCGTACAAGACTGACTTCTGCTGCAGGTCAACTGTACACGTACGTGTACGTGTACATGTACACGTGTACAGTTAGAGCTCAGTTTTTGTGTAATAATAATATCTACACAGTACACGTTACAGTACACGTTACAATCGACGACAGTACACGTACAGTAGTGTACGTGTACACCACATTACACGTACGAAACGACGCATCATGGGCCACATCTCCGTAGCGCTCGTATCCGCCATCGGAGACCGCATCGCTGGCGCGCCCATCTCGTACGCGCTCAGAACCTCACGTGACTCTGAAAACTTCCACGCGGGCGCGGCAGCGCAAATCCTTTTTATGGAGCCC
>Ga0181561_10005310_pt1 | contig 11009 bp, 5 predicted proteins | sample 011ome_19_FD_133760 | JGI IMG/M metagenome (GOLD analysis project Ga0181561, IMG submission 133760) | Coastal salt marsh microbial communities from the Groves Creek Marsh, Skidaway Island, Georgia - 011510BT metaG (megahit assembly) | ecosystem: Environmental > Aquatic > Marine > Intertidal zone...
CGGCAGCGCGCCGACGACGACGCCTCTCGCCGCGGTCGCCGTCATCGGACCGGCCGCGATGGTCGCCGCGTCGTTCCCCGCGCCAGCGCCAACACCCCCCGTAACACCCCCTTCTCTAGTATTTCCGCCGCCGCTGCCGCCGCCCAGCGCAGCGTCCGCGCGCCTCCCCGTCCCCGGGCGAAGCGTCGTCGTCGAGCCGTCCGCCTCGGGGTCGAGGGTCCGTACGAGCGAACGTCGGGGTGGAGTTGAAAGGCGTCAGAAACGGAGTTGAAAGGCGTCGCGGTGTGTCGGGATTGAAAGCGAGGGGTGTGCGGAGAGAAACGACGGGAAGAAAAGTCCTTAAGGAACGGCGTTCACCACGCGAACGCGGTCGTATGGGGACCAGTGTGAGGAGAACGCACCGCGGTCCTAAGCAGCCGGTTGAAGACGTCCTGGTCGTGCTCGAACGCGTGCGTCGTCGCGCGTAACGCCTCACCCCACGCCGTTACAAACGCCATCGCGGTCTCCGTCGGGTTGACGTACATGATTCCCGTGTTGAACTGCATGTGCCAGCAGCCGCGGGTTTTCGCCTCGTCGATCGCGGAGAGGCAGTCGGTGCTGACGGCGATATCCGCCGCCGCCGCCGTCGCCGCGCCGTCCGTCGCGTCGAAGTACGACTCCGCCGGGTCTCGCAACCACACGACGTCCACGTCCGAGACGAGGACGCGCAGCCCTCGTTTCAGTAACGTCAATAAGAACTGCGTTTTTAGGGCGCCTATCTGTTGAAACGCCGTCGCGTTGAGCGTTACCGACGCGTTCGCGTCGTGCAACGGCGACCCCCCAGTGGCGACGACGCCGTGCGTGTATCGCAGCGAACGATGCGAGTAACACGCGATCGCGTGCCGCGCGCACGTCGCGTACGTCGCCTCGTCTAACGCCGCGACGACGACGTTTCGTATCCCGAGGCGTTTCACGTGCGCGTGCCAGTTCAGCATGAACTCGTGGAATCCGTCGGACACGAACGTCGCGTGCACGAGCTCGCGCGGGTCGAGCGATTCGAACGGATCGACCGCTCGCGATGGCGCGTCTTCTTCCGACGCGCCCCCCCGGTCGTCCCCGTGCGCGTCGTCGGCGACGCCGTCGGTCTCCCCCTCCCCCCCATCCCCCTCCTCCTTCGCCGCGTCGCCCGAGCGCGTCCCCTCGTCGTCCGCGGCGGCGAGCGGGCCCGCGACCTCGCGGTACCACCCCGTCGGCGTCGTCGTCGTCGTCGTCGTCTCGGGCGGGCCCGAGTGCCACGACGCGTGCGACTCCGAGCCGTGCCACGCGCCGTCGTCGATCGCGCCGTCGTCGTCGTACGCCACGTACGAGCACCACGCGATCGACGCGAGGAGCAGCGCGAGGAGGGCGTTCGCCGACGCCGCGCGGAGACGGCGGCGAGGCGGCGGCTCGCGCATCTCGCGCGCGCGGCGCGACTGGCGCGGAGCGTCGATATCGTGTGATATCTTCTGTTCGTGTTCGGACACGACCCGATCCCGGTGCTCGCTCTCGCGGTCAATTCTCGCGTCATCGCCGGCGCGGCCGCGCACTCCTCCTCGGCGCGAGCCGGCACGTCCTCGCGCGGGTTCGACCGCTCGACGCCCGCGACCGTCGCTCGAGAGACTCCCGTCTCGCGGGATCCGCGTCCGCGCGTCGCGCGCGCGGGGCGAACACCCCGCGCGTCCGAACGAGGCGACCGCGCGGCCCGCGCGGGTGTTGGTTGGACCTTTCGCGCTCGCTTCATCCCGCGAAAAAAGAGCCCTCGCGCGTCCTCCCTCGAGTCGACGCCGGCGGCGCGACCCCCGCCGCGAGAAGAGCGCCATGGAGCGGCAGAGCTCGCTGAACGCGCACCTCCCGGGGGACCTCCCGGGAGACGACTTCGCCGGGCACGTCGCGTCGATCGTGCAGAGCCCGAGCAGGGAGCCCCTCCCGGGCCTCGACCCGGTGACCGGCCGACGAACCTCGGACGATAACATGAACACCGCGTTCGACGACCTGCTCGCGGGGATCCCCGAGGGCGGCGGCGGCGAAGGAGGAGGAGGAGGAGGAAGCGGCGGCGTGATGCGCGGGCAGAGCGCGCTGGACCGGATGCCGTCCATCCCCGCGGACGCGGGGCGGTTCTTCGACGAGAACGACCTCATGCAGCTCGACGGCATGCTCGATTTCGACGTGGACGCGGACGCTGCCGCTGGAGGGTTCTCGCACGGCGCCGGTGGAGGCAACGGCGGAACGAACGCGCCGTCGTATCACACCGGCGGCACGAGCGGCGGAAATGGCGGCGGGTACACCAGCGGCGCGACGAGCGAAGGATCGCCCTCGCACGGCGGCGGCGGGTCGAGCGGGGGCCACGGCGGGGGGCACGGCGGCGGGTCGGAGGACTACGGCGACCTCGCGCACGGGCTGGACCCGAAAGATCCCAAGTACAAGCGGCGGATACAAAATCGCCTCGCGAGCGCGCGGTTCCGCGCCAAGGCGAAAGAACGCCAGACGGAGCTGGACCGCCTGAAGCACCAGGTGACGCAGCTTCGAAGGGAAAAGTTTGACCTCGAGTCGCAGTGCGCGCGCATGAACATCGCGATTCAGCGCGAGGGGGAGCGGCAGAGGACGTCCACCATGGCGTGGATCGTGGACCACTTTTGGCTGAGACGGAAAGTGCACTTCAAGACGCTCGCGAACTCGGTGCGGTGGATGGTGAAAGGGAACTACAAGCCCGGGATGACGGAGACGGTGTTGCGGGCGAAGGAAGCCGCGGACGCGCGGAGGAGGGAGGCGGGGGAGAGCGGTCCGTGCGCGCCCGAGGACGCCGCGGACGCGTCCAACGCGCGACCGAGCTCGAGCCCGGCGGGAGGGTGGCGAGACGCCGCCGCCGCCGCGAGCGGCGACGGCGACGGCGACGGGATGGACGTCGGTCGCGAGGGCGAGCCGCCGGAGTCGCCGAGGAGTTATCTGGGCGGGGTGTTAGATAAGCTCGACTCGTTCGTCCGACCGTGGAGTCGGTGACGAGCGAGGACCGATGAACGAGAGCCGAGGGTATCAACATCTCGTTTTCGTTTTAAGTGGACTATTTTCAAGACCCGCTCGCTCGGGTTCTCTTCTAGTAGCTCGGGCCCGCCCGCCTTCGCGCTCGCTCACGCGCTCACTTGCGAGATCGCGTGCGCGAGTACGGGCATCACGACGTCTAAATCGTCCCTCGCCGCGTGCGGCCGCCCCGGAAGATTAATCACCAAACACCGGTCGCGAACGCCCGCCGCGGACCGCGACAGCATCGCGTGCGGCACGCCTCTGTCCACCGCCGCGCGGTGCATCGCCTCGGGAATGCCGGGCGCCAGCTTGTGCAGCACGCTCGTCGTCGCCTCGGGCGTCACGTCGCGCGAAGACAACCCGGTCCCGCCCGTCGTCAGCACCAGGTTGCATCCGCTCGCGGCGAGAGTTTTGATAGCCGCCGCGATTTTCCTCGCGTCGTCGGGGACGACGACGCGCTGGTGCGAGAACAACGTGAACCCGTGCCCTCCCGGGTCTTTTGGCTCCGCGGCGGCGGCGGTCATCTGACACACGAGCGCGGGGCCCGTCACGTCCTCGTACTCGCCGTCGAACGCGCGGTCGCTGACGGTGACGACGCCTAATCGAACGGACGTCGGGACGCCCCCCGTCGCCGTCGACGTCGACGCGGTCGCAGCCGCCGCCGCCGCGAGCGCGTCCGCGGGTTCGCAGCACACGCTCGACGCGCCGCCTCTCGCCGCGAGAGGAGGAGGAGGAGGAGGACTCGCCGTCGGCGCGTTCGAGGTCGACGGCGTCGTCGTCGTCGTCGTCGTCGGAATCTTCTCGGACGGCGCGGCGGCGGCGGCGGCGGCGGGCGGAGGAGGATCCCTCAGCGCCGCCTCGTCGTGTTTCGCGTGCAGATGCTTGTTCTTCTCGAACGACTCCATCTGCGCGTCCGTCGCTTTCGTCTGATGCTTCTTCTTCCAGTCGCCGTACGGCTCGCCGTAGACGCGCTCGAGCGCGTCGTCGTATCGCATCGCGGCGTCGCCGTTCTTCCTCGCGCCGACGAGGTACCACTTCGCGAGGCAGTTCCTGCAGAACCCGGCGAGATTCATCTGGTCGATGTTGCTCACGTCCGCGCGCTCGCGCATGTGCGCGACGAGCGCGCGGAACGCGTACGCCTCGATCTTCTCCGTCGTTTGCGCGTCGACCATGGGTACGGTTGGCGGCGCGCGATGCGCGGCGTGCGTGGGTGGTGGAGGGCGCGCGGGCGCGAGAATGCGCCGCGAGGAAAACTTCCTCCGTTGGAACTTTTGCTGATGAGCGCGCAGCGAGAGCTGACTTGCGCTTGCCAGCTGTACACACTGAGTGCACTGCGCGACGCGCGAGAGCCCGCGCGCGTCATGGCGCGCGCGAAACGCCGACGCGACGCGGACGCGCCGGACGCGCCGAGCGGGCGAACGCCGCGCGGGCAGGTCGTCGTCGTCGGCGCGCGCGGGGCCGGGAAGACCACGCTCGTGAACGCGCTCGTCGCGTCGCTCCTCGAGCTTCCTGCCCCGTCTTCTTCGAACGCGGCGCGCGCGGCGCCCCCTCCGCGGCTTCGCGCGGAGGAGACCTTGCGCGGGCGCGAGGACCGCGCGACGTTCCTCACCGCGACCGCGCGCGCCGCGCAGGAGGGCGGCGACGTCTACGTCCACCCGGACGGCCCGCGCGCGCAGGCGAACGTCCTCGCGCAGCCCTCGGGGGAGCTCCTGCCCGTCGCGAAGACGGTCGCGTCCGTCGTCGTGAAGCCCGCGCCGCGCGACGCCGCCTTCCTCGCGCGCGTGACGATCGCGTATCGCGAAGAGCAAGACATCGCTCGCGTCGTCACGCGCGGCCGGGAGGCGATGCGCATCGCGCGTATCCCGGACGTGGACGTGGACGTCGGGGCGGGGGGTCCGGACGACGGCGACGGCGAGTGTTCGAGCTCCGCGTCGCCCCGTCCGGCCGCCGCAGCGGGTCTCCGCGCGAGGGACGCCGCCGAGCTCGCGGCGATCCTCGGCTGCGACGACGCGAACGTCGCGGCGGCGTTAAAAGACAGGAGCAAGGCGTACCTTCCGTCGCGGTTCCGCGACCTCCTCGGCGCCACGAGGACGTGGACCGTGCGCGCCTACGACGGCGCCGCCGCCGCCGCCGCGGTAAAAGAAGAAAAAGCGTCCGCCGCCAGGCCCGAGCTCGCGCTCGCCGCCGCGTGCGACGCGACGCGCGCGTACCTCCATCGCGTCGCGCACGGGCCTTGGAGCCACTGGGGGTGCATCCAAGGCGACGTGATCGTCGAGCTGCCGCTGCCGGACGACTTCGAGATCGTAGACACGCCCGGCCTACCCCGCGGCGGCGGCGGCGGCGGCGGCGGGTGGGCGCCGGGGGCGCACGCGCGAACGAGCGTCGCGCGAAGCCTTCGCTCGAACGTCATCGACTGCCTTCTGTGCGTCATGGACGGCGCCGCGGGACCTTCTCGCGACGCCGCGGCCGTGTTTGAGGACAGCAGGGTGTTCGACGCGATGGTGCGACGCGCGGACGGCGGCGCGCTCGCGCTCGCGTGGCCGTTGGATAATCCGTCGCTCGAGAAAGCCGCGAAAGCGCGCGGCGTCGAGAGGGACGCCTACGTCGCGACGCAGAGCGCGCTGGTCGCGTCCGCGTGCGTCGAAGAACGACCGACGACGACGACGGCGGCGGCGGCGGCGCGCGGCGGCGACGACGAAGGAGGGACGTTCGTCGCGACCGAGGAAGACGGCGGCGACAGCTGGATCGGGCTCGTCGAGAGCGCCGCGCGAAGAAACGGCGGCGTAGTCAACGGCGCGATGGCCGCCCCCGGGGCGAGCGTGCGGACCTACTTCGGTCGCGTTCGCCGAGGGGCTGGCGGCGAGAAGAACGCTCTCGCCGCGAGCGTTTTACCGCCGCCGCGGGACACGTTCGAGAGCCTCGTCGCGCACTTTCGCGGCGTCTGCGCGGCGGCGAGGACGCGACGGAAGGAGATTGAACGCGTGTCGCAGCCGCCGCGACGCGACGGCGACGACGTCGGCGGCGCGGCGCGGCAACGTTTGCTCGAGACAGACGACGACAACGCCGTGGAGACGAAGAAGAAGAAGGACGCGTCCTCCTCTCCCGACGTCATCGTGCTCGACGATACCGAGTCGGAGGAAGCGGCGGCGGCGGAGGCTTCGCCGTCGTCGTCGCCGTCGTCGCCGCCGCGGGCGCGTTACGCGACGCCGCCGTCCCCTCCTCCGCCGCCGCCGAACACGGAAGCGACGCCGGACGATCTGTCGTCGCCCATCGAGCGCACGCCGCCGTCCGTGAAAGCGCCGAATCGCGCGATGAAACGCTCGCTCGCAGTCGCGGTCTCCCCGCCCGCCGCGGCGAAGGTGGTCGACCCGCGGGGGTCCTCGTTTCCGTCCGAGTACGAGTTCAAGTCCCCGGAGCAGGAGGTCGCCGCCGCGTTAGTAGGAGGCTTCACGAAAGAGAACAACACAGCAGTCACGGACGAAGACGCGGAGGAGGAGGAGACGCAGGAGGAACGACGCGTCGAGGTGCACCCCTCTTCTTCTCGCGGCGGCGCGCCGCCGCGAAAGCCGCTTCTGGACATCTCTCAGGCGCGTTCTATACACTGGTCCCCATACGACCCCGTCCGCGTGGTGAACGCCGATCCTTAAGGACTTTTGCCGTCGTCTCTCTCCGCCCACGCCACGCTTTCAATCCCCGCCCTCGACGCCTTTCAACGCCAACTGACGCCTTTCAACTCCACCCCGACGTTCGCTCGTATAGAACGGCCCTCGCTCGCGGGCCAACCAGCCCCGGTCGCCGGAGCGGCGCTCGAAGTGGTTCGCCGCCGCGGAGGCGACGACGTGGCGCACGTCGTTCAAGAAACCGCCGCTGCAGCTCGTGCGCTCGGACAACGACTCCGACGCAGACGCGGAAGAACCCTCCTCCCCTCCGCGCGTCGACGACGAGGAGGAGGTGAAACCGACGCGGACGAAGCTCGGCCGTCGGGTCGCGCGCGCGGCGGCGGCGGCGGCAGCGGCGGAGCTCGAGACGCTCGCCGCCGAGGCGGATCTCGATCGGTCGGGCGCTGCGCCCCGCGAGTGCGCGCTCACGCGCGCGTGCGACGACGCCGCGCGCGAGCACGACGGCGATCACCGGGAAGGTGCGGCGATCGGCGCCGGAGCCGCCGTCGCCGATCGCCGCGGCGAAGCCGAAGCGCGAGCCCGGGGCGAAGAAGCCCGGGCCAAAGCCTAAGTGCGCGGCCGAGCCTAAGACTGCGCCGAAACCGACGGCGAAACCAAAGAAGGCGAACCCGCGACCGAAACCGAAACCGAAACCGAAACCGAAACCGAAGAAGGCGAAGCCGAAGCCGAGTGCGGCGGCGGAGAAGGCTGGCGCCGGCGCCGCCGCCGCCGCGGAACCGGCGCCGGCGCCGGCGCCGCCGCCGCCGCCGCTGAGAACGGGTCGGACGCCCGGGAAGGCGAAGCCGTGGTGGGTCGTGTGACGCCCTGTCGCGTCATGTGCACATTCCTCACGCATATTTAGCTCGAACGACGCGCGCGGGACGCTCGATGCACGCGCATCGAGCCTCCGTATTCACAAGGTGTACGAACAGCGTTATGATATCTGCGACAAAATACTGTAATCTCTCTCTTTCTTTTCGCGCGAGTCGTCCACCTGACGACGTTTCCTTCGACGCTCGCCGCCGCTCGTCTCCGCACATCCATCGCGCGCGACCGCACGGACGCGACGCCGCGAACGTCTCCTTTGACACTCGCGCGTTTTGCACTCGCGCGATGCGCGTCTCGTAGACGCCGTACTGTAGCAGACTGGTCGTCAAGCGGAGCGGTGAAGCGCGGACGCTGACGCGGAAGACGTCCGTCGTCCTCCCCCGCCCACCGCGCGTCGTTGTTACGAGAAAGAAGTTCTTAGTCTCCGCGCCGCGACGAGGATGAGCCCGTCGGACCCCCCGCGCCCGCGCCTGAGCGTCTCCATGATGGATCTCCGCGCCCGCGCGAAGGAGAGCTCGTACGCCGCCGCGGCGAGGAAGCTCCTCGCGAGCGACGACGCGACGAAACCCGCGGCGACGCGCGCGATCGCGGAGGACGGCGCGACGGGCGCGATCTCGTCGGCGAACGCCGCGTCCGCTTCTTCGCCCGCGTCGCGATCGCGCGCGGGCGGGCCCGCTGACGGCGGCGGTGGCGGCGGCGGCGGCGGCGGCGGCGGCGAGCATCTCAGGCGGACGGCGTCCGCCGCCGTGGACGCGCCGCCGAATGCGGCGTCCGCGTCCGCGTCCGCGCGCGCGAGGCTGGACACGACGGGCGTGCACCTGCGCCTCGCGCTGCCGCACGTCCGCGCGGCGCTTCGGCAGCTCCGCGATTCGTGCCGCGGCGCCGGCGGCGAAGCCGCCGGATCCCCCTGCCCGTCCTCCTCCGCGGTCGCGTCCGAACTCGCCGCGCTCGCGCAGACGCTCATGGAGATGGACGCGGAGGCGCTCCGAGCGTCGTGCGAGTGCGTCGTGTTGCACGTGCGGACCCTCCTCGGCGTCGCCGCGCGTCGAAGCGTCGAGCGGACGCAACTCGCGACGCTCCTGTTTTCGCTGTCGCGGTTCATGCCGCTCGTGGTGACCTTGGACGAGGGCGCGAAGTCCACGACGACGACGACGACGACGTCCACGTCCCCGCCGGCGGCTTCGGCTTCGGCTTCGGCTTCGGCTTCGGCTTCGGCTTCTCAGGGCGGCGGCGCGTTCTCGGAAGCGGCGGCGGCGGCGGCGGCGCGCGAGCGAGGCCGCGTGTCGCTCCTCGCCGCCGACGCGGTGAAAGCCGCGGAGACGGAGGACGCGATGGCGTCCGCGACGGTGCCGCAGCAGACCGCGAGCGCGATAAACCGCGTCGTCGCGGGGCTGCGGACGTACGCCGCCGCGGTGAGCGCGTGGCAGTCGGCGCTCGCGGATGAGGAAATAAAACGCGGGATCGCCGACGCCGACGCCGTCGTCGTCGCGCCGCCGCACGTTGGCCCGCCCGTCGCGCCGCCCGCGCCGCCGCCGTCCGTGCCGCGGCCGCGGAGCCTGAGCGCGGAGAGGGGCGCCGGGTCGCCGTTGAGCGGCTCTCCGCCGCGGTTGTCGTCGAGGCTGTCCGAAGAGAGCGGCCGCGCCCGCGGCGGCGTTTCCGGCGGCGGGATGTCCAGAGTCGCGAGCGGCAGCTCCCTCGGCGTGGACTGGGCGGACGAGACCGAGGACCACCCGCGGAGTCGCGCCCCGGCGTCGCTCGCGCACGGCGGGAGTTCGTTCTCCACCGCGAAAGGCGACGACAGCGACGGACGAGAGGACGAAGACGTGTTCGAAGTTGACGTCGGCGGCGGCGGCGCGCCGTCCGGCGAGCGGCTCATCCTTCGCAAGAACACGTCCCCGGCGGGGCACGCGGCTTCACACGCGGCTTCACACGGGGTCACACAGAAGACGCTGCGAAGGTCCGCGTCCGAGGCGAGCGCGTCGCTGATGGCGACCGCGGCGGCGGCGGCGATCCAGGAGGAGATGCACAAAGGGCAGCACCCCGGCGGCGCTTCGGGGGCGCGACGGCCGATGAGTTACGCGCACGCGCTCGTCGTGCAAGCGCCGCGGCCTCCAGCTCTAGCGCAAACGCAAACAGGTGGTGCGTTACTTTCAACGCCCACGAAAGTGATCCCCGCGCCGTTGGCGAAGCCGTCGCCGCCGCCCGCGGGGACGACGGCGGGCGGCCGCCCGCCGACGCCCCCGAAGCACCGCCGCCGGCTCTCGCGCGAGGCGATGGACTTCGACGCGCCGGGCGCCAGCGACGGCGGCCCCGGCGGCGCCGGCGGCGGCCCAGGCGCCGGCGGCGTAAGCGGCGGGCCCGGAGGCCTGAGCCTGAGCCTCTCGCGGCCGTACAGGGACGTCCTCGCCGGCGCCGGCGCCGGCGCCGGCGGCGGCGGCGGAAGCATGCTCGCGCACACGTTGACGAAAAATGCGATGGCGGCGGCGAGCGCGGACTCCCCCGGGACGTCCCCGCCGATGTCGCTGTCGCTGTCCGCCGCGCGCGCGGCGAACGCCGAACGCGGTTTTTCGATCGCCGCGGCGTCGTCGCAGGCGAGGGCGGCGGCAGCGGCCGCCGCGGCGGCTGCGTTCACGACCCCGCACGCGCCGCATCATCCGCAAAAGCATCATCATAATCATCATCATCACCATCATCACCGGTACCTCCCGGGGTCGTCGCGAGCGTCCGAGACCGCGCTGTCGCTGCCCGCGTCGTCGCTCGGGTCGTCCCCGCGCGTGTCCCCGCGCACGTCCATCGCGTCTCTGATGAGTCATCACGCGACCACGACGCCCGGGTACATCCTGTGTCGGATATGCGAAAAGCCCGTCGCGGAGGAGGGCTTGCGCGTGCACTCGTCGTGTTGCAAATCGCTCCAAGACGCGGACATGGCGCTCATTCGCGGGTACGGCGGATACGCGACGATCAGCGAGCGGTTCCAAGCCGCGCTGCCGGTCGTCGCGGATCTCATCGAGAGCGCGGGGAGGTGCCTGCTCCCGAACGGCGGCGCGGTGGGGGTGGGCGAGCGAGCGGCGGAGAAGGCGACGCCCGGGGTGGAGCCGCCGGAGACGAATTCGGATTCAGCGGTGATGACCGCGGAGGAGATCGCCGTCTTCGCCGGGCTGCACCGACTCGCGATCAACGTCGCGCGCGAGCTCGCGGCGGCCGCGGCGAAGTCTCCCAAGGAGAAGGACACGTTCGCGAGGCTGCAGCGCGAGCTTCAGGACGTCGTCACCGCGGCGTGGGCGAAGGGGCATCACGTCACGGAGACGGTTGCGAAGCACCTCGGCGGAATGCTCGCGGAGTACCTCGCCGCCGCCGGGGAAGCGGAGACGTGCGCGCACGGGGGAGGCGACGGGTCGAGCGCGAGCCACGCGATGGTTTCTTCTTCTCCGCGTGGCGGCGATTGGTCGACGGACGTCGTCGCGAACGATTCGCCGCTCGCGGTGA
>Ga0181561_10005312_pt1 | contig 11008 bp, 8 predicted proteins | sample 011ome_19_FD_133760 | JGI IMG/M metagenome (GOLD analysis project Ga0181561, IMG submission 133760) | Coastal salt marsh microbial communities from the Groves Creek Marsh, Skidaway Island, Georgia - 011510BT metaG (megahit assembly) | ecosystem: Environmental > Aquatic > Marine > Intertidal zone...
AAGCGCGTAGTGTTGAATCCGCCGGCGAAAGATGGCGCGCAAGTGCGTCGATGGTTGCACGCGAACGACTATCGCGTCGTCGACGAGCGGCTCGTCGTGGAAAACGGAACGATGCATCTGATTCTGTGCGCGGAGAACGAGACGGCTGCGACGAAACGACCGTTCACGATGAGAGATGAAATCATAGGCCCGTGTTTGGGCGCACAATCTCCGAAAGAGTCGCCATTGCTCAAGTTGTACGTCAAAAAACGCTTGGAATGGGTTCGCGAGGTGCGCAGGCAGTCGAGCCTAAACTTGACGCGACTCGAGCGGCTCGCGGACGCGGGCGACGCCGTCGCTGTTTCACGATTACGGGAAGATGTTGCGCACTACGACGAGATGGAAGCGATTTTGCTCGAATTTTTCGGCGTGAACGTGGAAGAACAGCGACGCAACGTCGAGGCGGAACTCGAGCGGCAAATCGTTAGCAGTTTCGAAGGATTCGACGACAATCCGACCGAGTTAGTGTACAAAGTCGTCGACCCAGAGGAGTCCGATGGGAGATTAGGCATTTGTCGTCAATTCCTCGACGAAGACGCGGCGAACGAACTGTTGTCTAGCCTCGTGTCGTCGCCGCCCGTGACATGGGCGCAGCGCTCCATCGTCGTTTGGCAACCCGACAAAGGCGTCACGAAAGAAGTCGTCCAACCGAGACTCGTGTCGTGGGCGGGCGATCTACCGTACAAATATAGTGGCCAGACGCTCGATCCGGTACCCGTGCCTGAGGTGTTGCGCCGCCTGCAGACCGCGGTTGAGGCGAAATGCGGCGCGACGTTCAACCATATACTTTTAAATCGTTATCGCGATGGGGACGATTCCATGGCGTTTCACGCCGATGACGAACCCGAACTCGGTAAAAACGCGTGTATCGCGGCCGTGAGCGTCGGTCACACGAGAAAGTTTGACGTTCAGGTGAAATCTCGAGCGAAGAAGAAGACATCAATCTTTCTCGAGCACGGCTCGCTGATGGTGATGGACGGTTCCTTGCAGCACACTCATTATCACGCGGTGCCGAAGAATCGCGTCCCGACGAACGGAAAAGAACGAATCAATATCACGTTTCGATACCTTAGAGGTCCACCGGGATGGCGCCAGGACGACGACGACGCGACGACGTCGCAAGTATAACAATAGTAGCGATTTTTGTGTACATTTATTACATCGTAGAGTTGGAAAGCTATCGCGCTTTTGCAGCGTCAACGTCCGCACTCTCTATCAAAATACATCGTGGTTTTTCGAACCAAACGGCGACTGTTCCGCCATAGCGAGCCTTAAGTTGACGCTGAGCGAGTAATTTTGTCTCTCCGCCGTCTTGAGCCTGTCGTCGTACTGCGCGCACGCGGCTTCGAGTTCGCGCACGCGGGCCTGAAGCGGCGCCAAGTCTTGCATGCGTGAGTTCTGAATCGCCACCGCACGCTTCAACAAAGCGTTCTCTCGCTTCATCTTCATCACTTTGCTATAATCGTTAAACTCCGCGCATCTCTGTCTCACGGCGCCCTCAAATGTTTGCAAGACTCGCGAAGCGCGATTCTGCGCATCCGACACGTCCACCGAGGCTCCCATCTCGTTCACGATCGCGTTTACCCACTCCATCGTCAACACGGGCGCGCTCGACGTGGCCGTCCCCATTTCGCGTTCACCAACATCTCCCGCGTTCCCCTCGCCTCCCGCGCTATTCGCCGCCTCGGAGATCGCCGCCTCGCTCACAAAATCGCCCACCGAGCACTGCGCCGTCTGTTCCACCATCTTCACGCTCGCCAGCTTCCCGATCGCATCATCAATATCACTACAATTCTCCAGCGTCTCACGCACGCGTTCTTCCATCTCCTCCGGCAACAATTCAATAAACCGCGCGATGTCGTTCGCCTGCGTCTCGCTCAAGTCAAATCCTCGAAAATCAATCAATCGACGCGCGAACTCTCGTCCATTCACGCTTCTCCGCGCCTGTCGCTGTCGTCGCTTATACAGCGTCGTCCCCTGTCCCGCGCTCGACTCCGGTCCGTCCCTCGTCCCGCAGTCGCGTTCGCTCGTCGTCGTCGCCGTCGCGCCACCGCGTCCGCGCTTCCTCGACGCGCACTCGCTCGGCTCGTCCGTCGTCGCGCACGTCCCATCGCTCGCGGTCGTCGCCGTCACCGCGTGCGCGGACATCGCGCCCGTCGTCCGCGCGCGCGTCGTCGTCTGCGCGCGCCGCCGTCGCCGTCGCCGTCGCCGTCGCCGTCGCCGCGGGACATCGCCGTCTCGTGGTCTCAAAAGATCCGTGTGGCGCGTTCACGGGAAGGTCTCGCTCGGCGACGCCGGGCGTCGCGCGCGGCGACGCGATTGGGACACCGCGACGCGCGACGCGATCGACGCGATGCGCGCGACGACGACGACGACGACGACGAGATTTACCGCCACCGCCGGCGCGCGCGCGCAGCGACGAGAGGTGCGCGACGACGACGCGAGCGACCGCGAACGCGGCGCGACGTCACGACGGGGACGACCCTAGCGACGCGCGCGCGACGACGACGGACGAGGGACGCGCGCGCGCGGGATCGGGCGAGGACGGCGGCGCGAGGACGGGGCGCGGGATAATTTTAAATCTCGCGCGCGCGCGGAAACGAACGCGAGATCGGGCGCGGGGCGCGGGAGACGACCGCGGGACGCGCGCGGTGGATGGCTGGCGTAGATAAAATAAAACCTATTCGCGCCGCGAGGGAGACTGACTTTGAGCGTTTCGTTTCGATGATGCGTAGGCCCGACGGGCGTCGGTGAAGATGCACGCGAAGAAGGAAGGCGCGAAGGAACAGCCGGAGTGGTTCGAGGAAGCGAAGGTTTTCTGCAACGGGGAGGAAGTCATGACGGTGGGAGGCACGCAAGCGGAGTACGTCGTGGATATTTGGAGCGGCAACCACCCGTTCTTTCAAGGACGATCGTCGGCGATCATGACGGATGCGGGTCAAGTGAGCCGCTTCGCCAATCGCTTCGGCGACCTCGGTGACCTCTCGGCGGTCGAAACCATGGATTCGCCGGTGAAGAAGGAGTAAACGGCGCCGAGCGAACGCGCGCCGTGGCTTTTATAATTTGTTGTGATTTGAGACTCACTTTTCTAGGAATTAATTATTTCATTCGTCGTCTGTAGATATCTCTTAATCGTGCGCGTCCATCGCGTCGGGGTTACACGGACAGATTCTTCATCCCGTCGGCCGGGATGTTTTCTTCCGGTTTCATCGCCGGGAAGAGCAAGACCTCCTTGATGTTGTTCTTGTCCGCGAGAAGCATCGTGAGGCGATCGACGCCCAAGCCCCAGCCCCCGGTGGGCGGCAAACCGTACTCCAAAGATTGCACGAACACTTCATCGATAAGCATCGCTTCGTCATCGCCGCTAGATTTCGCCTTGGCTTGCTCGTCAAAGCGCTCGCGTTGATCGATAGGATCGTTCAACTCGGTGTACGCGTTGCAAAGCTCCTTCGTGTTCACGAAGAGCTCGAAACGCTCGGTCATACCGGGAATATTGCGATGATACTTGGCCAAAGGGGACATAATTTGCGGATGGTCGCAAATGAAACCCGGGTTGACGAGTTGAGACTCCAAGTATTCGCCGACGAGCTCATCGAGCATACGCGCCGTGGTGTACGGTGGAGACATTTCGACGCCCAACTTCTTGATTAATTCCTTCAAGAAATCTTCGTTTTCTTGCGTAGAGAAGTCAGTGGATGGGAACTTGATGTTGAGCGCTTCTTCGAGACCGCTAACCATGGAGATGCGGCGGAACGGCGGCGTGAAATCAATCTCAATCGGATCCTCATCCGGGCCCTTGGCGTGGTATTGAATCTTGTACGAGCCCTTGATGGCGTACACCATGCCGGAGATCATCTCTTCAGTCATTTGCATCAAGTCATCGTAATCGGCGTACGCTTGATAGAACTCACAAGTGGTAAACTCAGGGTTATGCGTCATATCGATCCCTTCGTTACGGAACTGACGACCGATTTCGTACACGCGCTCGATACCTCCGACGACGAGCTGTTTGAGGTAAAGCTCGGGCGCGATGCGCATGTAGAGCGTCATGTTCAAGTCGTTGTGGTGGGTGATGAACGGTCGCGCGGTGGCACCACCGGCGATCATATTCATCATCGGCGTCTCAACCTCAAGGAAATCGCGATCATCCAAGTACTTGCGGATGTATCGAATGATGTTGGATCGGATGTAAAACGTGTCGCGAACTTCGTTGTTCATCATCAAATCCAAAAAGCGCATGCGGAAGCGCGTTTCGACATCCTTCAACCCCGAAAAACCGGGAAGCATCTTCAAGCACGGGGTCAAGATCTCAAAATTAGACGGGAACAGCGAGAGCTCCCCACGTTTCGTCTTCCCGGGCGTACCCTTGACGCCGACAATGTCCCCGCGTCTCGTCGCGCTGTGAATCTTTTGGAAATCATATCCCGATGCCGCACCCTCATCCGCGGTCACTTGAATCTTCTTACCATCCGCAATAAGATCGTAAAAGTACAATTTCTTCCCGCTCGCCCGTTTAGACATGATGCGTCCCGCCACGGACGCGCTCTCGCCCTCGGCCGTCGTCCCATCCGCCAACCCGGAATACTTTTCGATAAACTCCCCCACGCGCGTATCGACGTGATACTTGTGCGGATACGGCGACTCTCCCTTCGCTTTCGCGCTAAGCACCTTATTAATTCGATTTTGCGTGTACTGCGTCGGGTCCAAATCCGCTTCGTCGTCCTCTTCGCTCTTCTCCTTCTTCGGCTTTGCCGCCTCCGCCTCCGCCTTGGCCGCGTCCTTGGCCGCCTTCTTCTCTTCGTTTTGTCTCTGTTTCAGCCGTTTCTTATACTCACTGCGCCGTCGTCGTCATCGCGCGCGCGAGTGCGTCGTCAGTCTCGCGTCCGTCGTCGTCGTCCTCGTTCGCGTCGCGCGTCACCGTCGCGCCGTCGCGCCATCCATCCATCGCGCCAGCCATCGCGCCATCCGCCGTCGTCGTCGCGTCTTTCGCGCGCGTCGCGCCGCACCTCTTGCTCATCGGCTCGCCCGGGAACTCCGGGAACTCCTTCAGCGTCGGTTCATCGGCGGCGTCGGCCATGTTCGATCGCGCGCGCGTCGCTGTCGCGCGTCGCGTCGCGTCGACGCCGACGAAAACACAGACAGGGTTTGAATCCGCGTCGCGGGTGCGTGGCGTTACAAACAGACAAAGTCAGAAGAAGTCTGGCTGCCCGGTGCTGGCCAGGGTGCGGTGCCACATGCGACCGTCGGGATCGACCAAACGCTCGCGCTCGATCATGCGAGGGATTGGTAAAAACGCGGTGTGCGCGCTGACGGAGCCGACGGAGATGCCGGTGAAACCGGCGAAGGCGCCGTGGACGGCGTTTTGGCCGAGGACGGTGCACATGATGGAATCGTGGGCGTTGGCGACGCAACCGCGAACCATGTACGTGGGATCGATGTACTTGACGTCGCACTTGATCTCGGCTTTGAGTTGCTTGCAAAACCATTGACCGATGTCACCGAGCTTGGGGTTACCGCCGGCGTCGGTGCCGCCGGCGGAGACGAACTCTTGGCCGGCGCCCTCGGCGAGGACGACGACGGCGTGACCTTGAGCGTCCAACATGTTTCGAACGTACTCGACCACGCCATTCGGGCCGTGTGCCGCCCAGCTAATCTCGGGAATCAAACAGCAATCGACTTGTCCGTTCGCCAGCGTCGCGAACATGGCTATAAATCCGCTCTGACGTCCCATGAGCTTCACCACGCCGACGCCGCGATAGGCGCTCTGCGCCTCAATGGCCGCGGCTTGAATCGCTTTCTGTGCCTCTTCGACCGCGGTGTCGAACCCAAAAGTCTTATCCAGAAGAAGGATATCGTTATCTATCGTCTTCGGGACGCCCACTACGGAGACCTTGACCCCTCGCTTGGCGCATTCATTACTTATCGCGTTTGCCCCGGCGTGCGTGCCGTTGCCGCCGATGACGAAAACCATGTTGATTCCGTTATTTACGATAGATTCCACGATTTTCTCCACGTCTCCACCGCCTCTGCCGGATCCAAGCGCAGACCCACCGATGTTGTGAATGTTTCTCACCACCTTCCTGTTCAACGGCATGAATTCGTCGCCGGAGAAGAACCCTTTAAATCCGTATCGCACGCCGCTAATCTTCTTCACCCCGTAGCCAACCTCCAGGGTGTTCACGAGCGATCGAATGACGTCATTAATTCCCGGGCACAATCCTCCGCACGTCACCACCGCCGCGTGCACTTCCTCTGGATCGAAATAAACCTCCGCCCTCGGTCCCGCCCGGACGACCCACTCCGGCACGTAATCGCACCCGCTCGGGTCGTACACGTCGCTCGACAACGAGCACGTCTGCGTCGGATCCGCCGCGCTCCCGTACGCCACCGAGTTCAGCAATATCCGATCACTATTGCTCACAAAGTTACTATTAAACGTCAGCGACGTTCTCGGTCCGACGTTCAGCGGGCACGAGCTCTTCGTGCAGAACGGGCTCGGCCTCGCTCGCGGCGGCGCGTCGCCGCGATACACGTCCCGCAGGTGCGTGATCTTCAAATCGTTCGCCCCCCCCACGCGCCACGTGTAGTACGCGTCGTCCTCCTCGTCGTCCTCATCGACGTCGTCCTCATCGACGCGCGTCGCCGTCGCGCGCGTCCTCGTCCTCGTCCGTCGCGTCGTCGTCGTCGTCGTCCTCGTCGTCGCGCGCGCGATCGCGCCTCCGCCGCCGCGCGTCCTCGCCGTCGCCGTCGCGCGCGCGTCGCGCGGTCGCGCGCGTCGTCCATCGACGACGACGAATCGATCGATCTCGACCCGCGCGCCGCTCGCGCGCATCGCGTCGCGTCGCGCTGTGCGACGACGACGACGACGACGCCGAGGTTGTTACGCGCGACTGCGCGACGTCCGTCGACGCGCGATGCGCGCGCATCGCGCGTCGACGCGCGCCGAGTCGACGCGATGCGCGACGCGGACGACGCGGGCGACGCGGGCGAGGCGACGGCGCGCGGCGCGCGTCGCGCGCGCGACGGGAAGGCGCGACGACGAGGACGAGGACGAGGACGAGGGACGAGGACGCGGCGACGGGACGCGCGTGACGCGGGAAGAGATCGAACGCGCGGCGAACGCGCGAGGATTGACGCTGGAGACGAAGTTTTACGGACCGGTGTTCAAGATGGAGGCGCGACGGATGAGGACGGGGCGGGGGGGGGAGGGAGAGGCGGACGTCGTGGCGACGCACGACGGGTTCGTGGCGCCGCCGCCGTTTGGGATATTGCACATGGATAGCATGCGCGTGTATAACTCTAAAGTGAGCGAGCGCGAGCGCGGGAAGATGCGAAGCACGTTTGGGATCGCGATTTTGCTCGGGACGATGTCTCTGCTCGAGGGGGCGGAGGCGGGGTGTAAAAAGTGCGAGTTGCTCGCGATCGACGACGGGAACGGGTACGCGGAGAAATTGGTGAGGTATTACGGTCGATTGGGGTTTGAAACCGTGCGCGTGGTGGGCGAGAACGGATTGCGCGATATACCGGATTTATTGGTGTGGGGTGGCGTGGGAACGCGAATGAATGGCGACGTGGACGCGTTGTTGGCAAAGTGGGGCGGCGTGATTCGCAAACAGCTTTCGAGAGATTGACGCGTGTTGTACTATCTAAACTTGTTCTACTAAAGATGAATCTCTCCACTGAGGCTCTATCGCCCCGCGCGCTTGCTAGGTTTCTTGTTGTTTGACTTCTCGACTTCGTCAAAACCGATCTCGAGATCGAACTCTTCCTCCGTCATCTTGCCCTTTTTCAACTTTTTGAGGGCGCGGTAATCGTCCTCCATCTCTTCGATGTCGGCTCTGGACTCTTCCTTGCGACGTTTGAAGGCTGTCTGGCGCTTTTCCTCCTTGACCTTTTCCTTCTTAGGTTTGGGTTTATCCGCATCCAATAAACGCTGCGCCTCGGCCGCTTCTTCTTGCTCCTTGAGGGTTCTTTGACGTTGCTTTTCGCGAGCCTTGTCCTCGAAAGCCACCGAATCGGCGTGGACGGATGATTCGACGAAGCATTCCATAAACTTTTTCGGTGCCTTGCGAATTTCCTTCATCTTCGGAAGACGAAGCAGACCCATGGACATGGCGAGCGCGCCGTATTCGAGCTCTTTAAATCGGAAAATGAATCGACAGTGATGCTCCTTGTACCCGCGAATGAATGAGACGTACGCTCGCACGCCCTTCTCCATAATTTCCCGTTTTTTTTCGCTCGCTTTTCGCAACACCGCATGCACGTGCGCCGCACCTTTTCTCTCATCGCTCGCATCTTTCTCCAAAGCGTCGACGATCTCTGATGCTAGTTCAATTTCGCCGTTGTCGTCGCCGCCATCCTTTGCCGCGGCTGCCTCCTCGGCGTAACCTTCGCGCGTTCCCGGAGCCGGCTTGATCTCTACACCGCGAATTCGCAAAAAGTCCACATAGCTGGCCTCCGAATTCGGCGATAAAAACACTACTGCACTTCCATCTCGACCCATGCGCGCAGTTCTTCCGACACGATGCACAAACGCCGCCGGGTCTTGCGGTGGATCAAATTGCACAATCCAATCGACGCCTGGAATGTCTAAACCGCGAGCCGCGATGTCAGTACACATCAGAATACCCGACTTTTGTTCGGTGAATTTACCCAAAGCGCTTTCCCGGGCGCTTTGTTTCATTTTTCCGTGCAGCGCGATGGCGGTGGACTCTGGCAAAAGTTCTTTGAGCGCCGATTCGTAAAAGTCCACGCACGCGCATGTCAAAAAGTAGACGATGACTTTACACTCGCGATGCTCCTTGATGAAGTTCACGAAATGCCACAGCTTGGAATCTACGGAACATATACGATAAAGCAGCTGCAGCTGCGTCGGAAGCTTCCCAGCCTTCTCACCCGCCGCCTTTGCAGCCGAGTTCAACGCGTCTCGCACCGTCACTCGCACCGGGTTCCGCAAGCCCGCTCTCGCGAGTTCCGCCACCTCTTCCGTCTGTGTCGCACTGAACAACCCAGTCCTTCGCTGCTTGGGTAGTCGCGATATAATATTATTCAAAGTCGCCATGAATCCCATCCCGAGCAATCGATCGGCTTCGTCCAATATGAGCAATTCACACTTCTTCCCGTCCAGCTCTTTGCTTCGCTGCATCACGTCCCACAAGCGCCCCGGCGTCGCGATGAGCACCAGCGGCGACGTCGCCGCGAACGTCGCCACATCCTTCGCCACATCCGTTCCTCCCACGAGCAACATCGCTAAATCTCCTTCACCCTCATTCGTCTCGCTCCGTTCTTTCCCCAGCGTCCGCACGAACGGCGCCGCGACTTCGTGAATTTGCTTTGCCAGCTCTCGCGTCGGGCTCACGATCACCGCCCCGACCTGGTATCGCTTCAGCTCGCGCTTCGCTCGCGCCAGAATCTCAATCATCGGCAGCACGAACGCCAGCGTCTTCCCCGACCCCGTGCACGCCTCGACGGAGACGTCCTTGTGCGAGCAGAGCAGCGGGACGGTGGCGGCCTGGACCGGCGTCGAGCGCGCGAAACCGGCGCGCTCGAGGACGGGGAGCGAGGACGCGCGCAGGGCGGGGACGAGATCTTCGAACGGTGGACCCTCGGCTTTAGCCACCGCGGGCTCCCACGGCGCGGGCGCGGCCATGACCCGTCGCGCGAAAGCGAAAGCGCGAACGACGCGTCGGCGAGTGGCGGCTGCGCTCGGGCGCGCGGGACGCGAGCGCGAAGCGCGGCGTCGAAGGCGAAACGATTCGCGCGAACGCGAGTGAGCGGTAAACTAAAGTTGACAATAGAACGAACGCTTTGTCGCGTCATGTCATGCGAGCGTGCGGGTTCCACGCGTGCCAGCGCTCCGGGCGATTGACTCGGGCGACGTCGTCGAGCGCCGCGGGCGCGGCTTCGGCGACGTCAAAGGACGCGGCGCGAGAAATGGGTTTCTTCTTAGCGTTCGGACTCTCTGACTCGGCGAGACGCAGAATTCCCGCTAAACTCGCGGCGCCGAATAAAATCCATCCCACTGTGCGAACGTTTCCACCGCCTTGCAAGGCGCCGTGACACGCGAAGGACAAGAGCGTGCCTCGTAAAATCCACGTCAAGAGGTGGACGCCCTCGATCTTTTCCACCCACTCGCGGAACGATCGCGAGCGCTGACGTAAATACACCGCAGCAACACATCTCGTGATGCAGTCACCCAACGTGAGCTCGCGCGGGATGATGGATAGACCGGTGAACAATACAAAGGCGGAGGCGCCGCCGAGCCGCCACGTCGTCACGCCCATCCACGTGATGGCGTCCATGCCAGCCGCTGGATTGGAGTATTTACTGTCGCGAAGCTCGAGCGCCGAGCTCACACCTAACAAACCTAACGTTGCGGGTGAGCTGAGGAACGCATACGACGCGTAAGCGAGACATCCAATCGAGAGCGCGTTGTGAAAATTCGTGTTGAATGGAATCGTCATCACCACCGGCGTCTTCAACGGCGTAAAATTCAACAAGAAGAAGTGCAACGTCGCCGCAGACACGAAATTATACATCAAACGCCCATGTTTTCCGAAAATCTTCCGCAATCGACTCGGCAAAAACACTGAATGCGGCACGACAAAGATGAGACTCAGCGGCACGTTTCTCGCGACGAATCCGAGCGCCCCCGCGCTCGACGGCGCGTTTCCCGGATATCCTTTCGCCGGTAGCGCGAACCTCAACCACGGCGCGCGTTCGCCCAAGTGCGAGATCCAAGCCACCGTCCCCATGAGTATCCAATACACGTACATCCCGACCGCGGTCGTCGTCGCTATGTTTAGCCCGCGCGCCGCCCGCCTCGCCGCGCCCCCCCCCCCCCCCCCCCCCCCCCCCGCCCCCCCCCCCCCCCCCCCCCCCCCCCCCCCCCCCCCCCCCCCCCCCCCCCCCCGCCCCCCCGGCCCCACCCCCCCCCCCCCCCCCCCCCCCCCCCCCCCCCCCCCCCCCC
>Ga0181561_10005321_pt1 | contig 10998 bp, 9 predicted proteins | sample 011ome_19_FD_133760 | JGI IMG/M metagenome (GOLD analysis project Ga0181561, IMG submission 133760) | Coastal salt marsh microbial communities from the Groves Creek Marsh, Skidaway Island, Georgia - 011510BT metaG (megahit assembly) | ecosystem: Environmental > Aquatic > Marine > Intertidal zone...
GACGGCGTTGGGATCGTGCGCGTTGCCGTCGTCGCGGCGGAGGCGGAGTTTCGCGCCGTGCGCGAGCCGCGCCCTGGCCGCCCGGTGTCTCATGCTGCCCACCAGCCGCGCCGACACGACCGCGTCTCGGGGCGCGTCGTCGTCGTCGTCGTCGATGACGACGACGGCGTTTTCGTTTTCGTCGGTCGCTCGCTCGTCGTTCGAGATCTCGACGACGGGCGCGCGTTCGGGTTCGAGCGCGGATTTCTTCGGAGCATCGCCGGTCGCGGCGGCCGCCAGCGCGTCGTACTGGCGCTTGAGCATGAGCGGCATGTCGCGCGAACGCGCGCGATGCTCCCTCGGCGCCGCGCGCGCGCGAGGCAGTGGCGCCCTCAGATCTCGGGCTGTCGACCCGAAAATCGAACGAAACCGAATTGCGTGTTACAACTCCACTTGTACGCAAACGTTTTTCACCCATCCCTCAGTTTCAACATTTGATCGCTCCCCCTTTCAACTGACCGATGAACTTTTCTTGGCCGCGGGAAAGATGTCGTGCTGTCACGACTCGTCACGAGGTGTGTCACAGTCCGTCGCGCGCGTCGTCGCCGCCGCCGTCGTAGATGCCCGCGCTCGTCGCGTCGTCGTCTTCTCATCTCGTTCGCGTCGCGCGTCGCTCGCGCGCCGCCGCGGACGCGTCGCGCGTCGGCGTCGCGCGCGCGTCGACGCCGCGCGGGTCGATCCGGGTCCGCCCGTCCGCGGCGTCCCGAACCATCGTCGTCGTCGCCGGGAAACGTTCGGGTTCAGACGCGCCGCGCGTCCGATCCTCCGCGCCGCGCGTCCGATCCTCCGCGCCGCGCGCTCCTCCTCCCGCGCGCCGCCGCCGCCGCCGCCGCGCCGTCGTCGCCGCCGCCGCCGCGCCCCCCGCGATCGCCGCGGGGATGACCGCGCTGCAGTTCACCCCCGTCGACGCGCTGGCGGGCGGCGCCATCCTCGGCGTCGCCGCGATCGCCAAGCTGACGCTCACCGGCCGCGTCCTGGGCGTCTCCGGCGCGGTCGAAGGATGCGTCGGCGCGGAGACGACGACGACGACGACGACGCCCGCCGGCGACGTCGCGTTCGTCGCCGGCCTCCTCGCCGCGGGGTGCGCCGCGGCGTTCGGCCTGATGGGCGGCGTCGCGCCGTCGCCGGAGCCGATGGTGCCGATCGCGCGCGCCGCCGCCGCGGGCTTCCTCGTCGGCCTCGGCGCCGCCATGGGCAACGGCTGCACGTCCGGGCACGGCATCTGCGGCAACGCGCGCCTCTCCCCGCGAAGCATGGCGAACACGTGCGTCTTCATGTTCACCGGGTTCCTCGCCGCGACGCTCTTCGACACGAACGCGGCGCTGGGCGTCGTCTCGAACGTCTCCGCGATTGCGAATCCGGCGTATCCGGCTTTCGCGGCGGCGCGCGGCTGGATCGCGTTCGCCGGCGTCGCCGTCGCCGCGTTCGCCGCGCTCGCGTCGGCGGCGACAGCGAAAGGCGGAGTCCGCGGAGGCGGGACAACGATCGGCGTCATCGCGGACGGCGCCGTCGGATACGTCTTCGGCGCGGGGCTCCTCGTCAGCGGGATGACGCGACCGACCAAGGTGAGCGGGTTTCTCTCCGCGACGGCGGCGTCGTTCGATCCGTCGCTGATGCTCGTCATGTGCGGCGCGCTCGCGCTGTGCGTCCCGGGGTTTTACCTCGTTCGAAAGCTCCGCGATTCGCCGGCGTGCGCGGAGGGGTTCGACGTGCCGAGCGGTAAGACGATCGACGCGAAGTTGATGACGGGCGGGGCGCTGTTCGGGGCTGGGTGGGGGCTCGGGGGCGTGTGCCCCGGGCCGGCGATCGTAGCGCTGGCGGCGACGCCGAACGCGGCGATCGCGACGTGGATCGTCGCGATGCTGGCGGGGATGCTCGTGAACAAGAGCGTCTTCTCGAGCCAAGCGTGATGAAGCGAGATGAGAGAGAAGACGAAACGAACGAGAGAAAAACGATATGATACTGTAGAGCGATTCGAGAGTGGTCTGTACAAAACAAAGCCTCGCTCGTCCGTCGTCAGATCCGTCGTCGTTCCGCGTTACTCCTTCCTTGGTCACCCGTCGGATCCGCCTTCGGCGCGTACTACTTCCGTCCTTCGTCGTTAGCACTCGCCGTCCGTCGCGCGCCGCCTTCCATTCCGCCGTATTACTCAGTCTCAGTACATCTTCTCGATGACGCCGCTGTACTTCTCCACGACGACGTTCCTCTTGAGTTTCTGCGTGCTTGTGAGCTCGCCGCCGTCGACGGAGAAGTCGACGTCCAAAATCGTAAACTTCTGAATCTTCTGCGCGTTCGAGACAGCCTCCTTGTTGTACGTCTTGATCCCGCCCTCGATGTACGCCGTCCACTTCGGATCCTTCTTCGCCTCCGTCACCGTCGTCGACGCCTTGCTCACGTCCTTCGACGTCCCGAACAGCTCGTCCACGAAGCCGTTCTCGTCGTCCGGCTTCTGTCGAAGCGTCACGAGAAGCGTGTTGTACTTCCGCTTATCGCCCACCATCATCACGTTGCTGATGCACGGAAGAAGCGACTTGAGCCTGTCCTCGATCGGCACGGGCGCGATGTTCTCGCCCCCCGCGGTGATGATGAGCTCCTTGATCCGGCCGGTGATGGACAGCAGCCCGGTGGCCGGGTCTACTTTCCCGACGTCGCCCGAGTGCAGCCAGCCGTCCTCGTCGACGGCTCCCGACGTCTTCTCCGCGTCGTGCATGTAGCCCATCATGACGTGCCGGCCGCGGAAGCACACCTCGCCTTCGTTCGGCTTATCGCGCTTGGGGTCGTGCTCGATGTTGATCTCCACGCCAGGGAGGATGCGACCGCAGGTGCCCGCGAGGAAGTGCGCGTTCTGAGGGTCGTTCCATACGAGCGAAGAACGTCGGGGTGGAGTCGAAAGGCGTCAGAAGCGGAGTTGAAAGGCGTCGAGGGCGGGGATTGAAACCAGCGAGGGATGGGCGGAGAGGAACGCCGAGAAAAGTCCTTATGGAGGATCGGCGTTCACCACGCGAACGGGGTCGTATGGGAACCAGTGTGAGATAGAACGCGCCTGACCGCACGTCTGCGGGCCGGTGTTCTCGGACATGCCGTACACCTCCATGATGTGCACGCCGAGGGAGCCGAAGTAGTCGAGCGTGTCCTTGGTGATGGGCGCGGCGCCGGAGAGGCAGAGGCGCGCTTCCTCGAGGCCGATCGCGGCTTTGGCCTTGGCGGACACGAGCTTCCGCGCGAGGAACGTGAAGAACGGCGCGGAGCCCTTGGAGTTCACCTGCGCCGCCGCGTGCGCCTTGCCGAGCGTTCCTTTGCCCCACGCGGAGATCTTCTTCTTGAGGCCTTTGATCTCGCGGCCCTTCGCCTGAATCGCCTCCGCGAACTTCTCCCACACGCGCGGCACGGCGAAGAACACCGTCGGCTTCGCCTTCATGAGCGTCCCCTTCAGCGACCCCTTCATCGCGTCAGGCGCGGCGAAGTGAATCTCGGACGGGAGCCCGTGATCGGCGAGGTACGCCATCGGCGAGTGAATGTCCACGATCTGCGCGGCGATGTGCGAAAGCGGGAGGTACGACACGACGCGGAGCGGGCCGGAGACGAAGTCCGGGTGGTGCTCGATGTTCGCGCGCGTCGTGAACGTCACGTTGTCGTGCGAGATCATCACCGCCTTCGGGTTGCCCGTGGTCCCGGACGTGTAGATGAGCGTGCAGCAGTGCCCGGGTTTCTGGTCGGCGACGCGCGCGTCGAGATCCGCCTCGGCGACGCCCGCGCCGAGCGCCATGAAGTCGTTCCACGAGTACACCTTCGCTTGCCCCGCGCCGACGCCGTCGTTCGCGGACTTGTCGAAGTCGCCGCCGTAGACGACGATCGCGGCGAGCTTCGGGAGAGAGCCGCGGATCGCGAGGATCTTGTCGAGCTGCTTCTGGCCCTCAACGACGATGACCCTCGCCTTGCAGTGATCGACGATGTACTTGCACGCGGGCGGCTCGTTCGTGGTGTAGATCCCCGCGGCGAACCCGCCCGCGGCGATCGCGGCCATGTTCGAGAGGTGCCACTCCGGGGCGTTGAACCCGAGGATGCTGACGGACTCGAAGCGGCCGAGGCCGAGGGCGATGAACGACTTGGCGGCCGCGCGCGTGTCGTCGTAGAACTGCTTCCAGGTCCACGTCTTGCCGTCGCAGCCGATGAGCGCCTTCGTGTTGGCGAGCTTGTGATCGGCGCACTTCTTGAAGACCTGGAGGCGCGGCGATGGGAGGGAGTGCGGGGGGTTGGGGAGCGGGACGCGTCAGATCGCGGCGCGGGCATCGACGATCGCATTATTCCGATGAATGAAATGATGTCACCCCCGGCGGACGAAGCGGGCGGTCAATTCCTTCCGCGCGCGAGATCCCGCCCGCGAGATCGCCGAGGACGCACCGTCATGATCGTCTCCGGCTCGCGCGCGGCGACGCCGCTCTCCGCGAGCTTGATATCGGCGATCGCCGTGGGCTTGACATCGCGGGGCATGTTGAACGGTGCGTGTGTGAGGCGACGCGCGGGCGATGATCAATGCCCCGTCGGCAGATATCCGGAAGATCGAGGTGAGTGAGCTGTCTCGGCAACCGGAATCATGTGGGTTCAAAACACACGATTTTCACCCACCCTTCGGTGTCAACATTTGATCGCATCCCCTTTCAGTTGACCGGTGATTTTTTTGTACCCAGAAGCACCAGTGCAAGCTGGCACACGCCTTTTTCTCGAACCGGCGGCCCCCCTCCTCTTCGCCACTCGCTCCCGCACGACACGCGTGAGAGCATCATGGCGGCGGTACTAAACTTCCTCAACGTGCGCGCGTCTCTCTCTCTCTCTCTCTCTCTCTCTCTCTCTCTCTCTCTCTCGCTTCCTCGCGCTCGATCGCGCGCGTCGCGCCCAGATCCAGATCTGATCGTCCCTCCGTCGCTCGACGGTCCGATCGAATCGTTCGCGCTGAGCTTTTTCTCCGCGCTTCGTTCGACGCGGCGATCTGACGATCGCCCTCCTCCTCCTCCTCCTCCTCCTCCTCCTCGTCATCGCCGCAGGTCGACGCGCAGCTCCCTCTCACGGAGGGCGCGGACGTCGACTACATGAACAAATCCTCCGAGGGCTTCAAGAAGGCCAAGGCGACGCTCTCGCCCGCGTTCGCCTCCAACGTCAACGCGTACGACGTCCTCGTCCCGATCGGCACGACGCACCTCAACATCATGGCGACGTCCTTCTCGCGCGCGTCCGTGAAGATCGACGGTCACCCGGGCAACATGGCCGTCGTCGCCGTGAAGGACGGCGCGGCGGTGTCCGTCACCCTACACGACGGCGCGGACGGCGTCGTCGCGACGTACGTCTTGACCGCGAAGGCGTCGGGGGACGCGTCCGGCGCGGTGACCATCTTGCACGAGAAGCCCCCCGTCGCCGCGGACGACGCGCCGCCGCACACGCACATGCACGGCGGCGTTGCGTGCACGGCGGATCACAGCAAGGACGGCGACGCGCACGGGCACTCGCACGACGGCGGAAAGACGACGTGCACGAAAGATCACGGGCACTCGCACGACGGCGGGAAGACTGAGGTGCGTTCTCCTTCACACTGGTCCCCATACGACCGCATTGGCGAGGTGGACGCCGATCCTTAAGGACTTTTCCCGGCGCATCTCTCCGCCCATCCCTCGCTTTCAATCCCCGACCGCGATGCCTTTCAACTCCGCTTCTGACGCCTTTCAACTCCACCCCGACGTTCGCTCGTATGGAACGACCGTGAGTGCTACGAGGATCACGGTCACGGCCACGGTCACGGCCACGGCGAGAAGAAGGAGGAGGCGTCGCACTCGCACGGGCACGGGCACTCGCACGATGGCGGAAAGACGGAGTGTCACGAGGACCACGGCCACGGCCACGGTCACGGCGAGAAGAAGGAGGAGGCGCACTCGCACGGACACGGGCACTAACCTTAACTTTAGGCGCTAAAACTTCATTAAAGCATCCTCGCGTCGTCGTCGTCGTCGTCGTCGTCTCAGAGCACGGTGTTCGCTATGCACGCGTCCATGTGCGCGTTCACGTCCGTGTTCAGCGCCGTTCGCGGGAACGTGAAGCCGCAGATGGGACAGTTCTCGCACACGTTCGAGCCGACGCCGCCGCCGCAGGAGCCGCCCTCGGGCTTTGGCTTCGGCTTCGTCGCTGCCGCCGCGCTCGCGCTGGAAGCGGCGGGCGCGAACCCGAGAGGGTTGTCGAGCGCGTTGCCCTTCGCCTTCTTCGCCGCGGCGGGGGCGGGCTTCGCGTCGCCGCCGTCGCCGCCGCGCCCGCTCCCGTCGACGTCGCTCCCGTCGATCGCGTCTCGTTCTCGTTTTTGAAAAAACGAATGCATCGTCGTCGGCGCCCTTCGCGCTCGCGCCGCGCACGACGCGCTCACCGGCGTCGGCGCTTCCACGCGCACGCGCGCGCCGTTCGGCGACAGCGGCGACGGGACGTCGATGGAGATGACCCCGGCCGGCGGTTCTCGTTTCACCGTCGTACCCCCTCCGCCGCCCCCACCCCCACCCGCCGCCGCCGCCGCCGCCGCCGCCATCGCGATCGACGAACTCCACTCCTGCGCGATGCGCTCCTTCACCTCCGGTATCAAATCTTCCGGGTACCGAATCCCGACGACTTTCGTGCCGTCCTCCGCGACCACCTTCACCGCGCGCATCCCGCGATCGCTCTTGTTGAACCGGTGCTCGTGGCGTTCCAACACGCGTTCGAGGACGCCCCAGGCGGGCACGACGGCGCCGCTGAGGATGCAACACCGCACCGCCCTGCTCCCCGCGGTGCACCCGGCGCCCCTCTCGCACGTCGCGCCGTGCATGCACTTGTGCTCCGTGAGCTCGTACGTCGCCGTCCACGGCGCGCACGCGGACGCCTCGTCGCGCTCGTCGTACTTGACGTACTTTTGCGTCAAGTCGTCGACGTCCATCTCGAAAAACGACGCGCCGGTGTTGGGCCGCCAAATCCCGAAGACGTTCTTCGAGCCCACCTTGGCGAGCGCGAGGACGATCTGCGCGCGTCCGAACATCTCGCGTCGCATGCGATAGAACCCGTCGCGCGGGTTCCGCCGGTTCGCGGCGAGGATTCCGAGCGCGACGTCGAAAGAGACGCCGCGGTCGATGAGCACGCGCGTCCGCTTGAGTTCGGCGCCGCCCAAGAGCTTCCCGCCCGAAGCGCCGCCGGAAGAGCCGCCGTTTTTTCCCTCGCCGCTGTCCTTCAGGACCGTCCGCGTGGACTCGATGCGAATGTTCGAGCCGCTCAGATCGCTGACGCCCTCGCTGTACTTCCCCTCCGCTTTCGCGGCTTTCACCTCCGCCTCGAGCACCTCGGTGAAGTACCCGAAGAGGAGGTTTTGCCCGCGCACGGGGAGGCCTGAGGGCCATTCCATACAAAGCGACGTCGGGGTGGAGTTGAAAGGCGTCAGTTGAAGTTGAAAGGCGCCGAGGGCGGAGATTGAAAGCGAGGTGTGGGCGGAGAGAGACGCCGGGAAATAAAGTCCTTAAGGATCGGCGTTCACCACGCCAACGCGGTCGTATGGGGACCAGTGTATGGGACGCACCCAAGATTCGGTTCAAGAACCGTCGGACGTCGCCCGCGTCCTTCGAAGAACCGCCGGCGCCTCCTCCCGACGTCTCCTCCAGCGCGAGCCGGCGCTCCGGGTCTAAGCCCTCGGGGTGCAGACCGACCTGAACGCCGAGGTCGACGACGAGCGCGCGAAGCTCCGCGTGCAGCGCCGCGACGCCCGCGCCGGCGCGGCTTTTTTCAAGCTCGAAGATTTCATCCGCGGTCAGCCCTCTCTCCTCCTCGCTCGCGTCCGCCTCCGCGCGCGGGTCCAGGTGCGCCAGCACCGACGCGAGCGTAACCCCCGTCGGAAGCGGCGTCCCGATCAACAACAGCGCGTCGTAGGTCTTCTTGAGCGCGCGGCGACCGAGCGGAGAGTCGAGGTCGCCCTCGCGTAAGTCCACGCCCGTCGCCGCGCGTCTGTCGCCCCTCGTCAGCGCCCCGAGCGATTGCAACCGACGCGCGACGGCGGCGGCGAACCGTTTCTCGCCCCCCAAGTTCGTGCTGCACATCGCGTACATCGGCCCGGAGGTTTGGTTCGATCGGTGCGTCCGCCCGAGCTGCTGAATCGCCTTGTCCGCGCTCCACGGGAGTTCGATCGTGACGTGGACTCTGCGTCGTCGATTCCCCGCGTCCTCGCGCGCGTGCAGCGATATCCCCGTGCTCGCGGCGTCGCTTATGATCGCCACGAGCTTCGCGCCGCTCATGAAGAGCTCTTTCTCTTTGAGGTTCACGCCGTCGACTTCGCCGTCGCCGGCGATGGACCCGGCGGCGGCGCGGCCGCTCGCGGCCCTCGCCTCGCCGCGGAGCTCGAACGTCAGCTCGCCGCCGTTTTCGCATCCGTCTCCGTCACCGTCGTCGCGCTCGCGCTTCTTCTTCGACGCGCGCACGACCCTGCCGCGTCGTCCGGTCATCTCCGCGACCGCGTCTTTCCCGCCCAGCGCGTCGATGAGCTCGTCGAGGAAGTTCGGCGGGAGATCGAGCCGCGACGCGCGTTCGAGGAGCGCGTCGCGAGCGGCGACGCACTCGGCGTGTTCTCTGAGCGCCGGCGTCGCGGGCGCGGGCGGAAGCAGATACCCGGGATGCGGCTGCGGCGGCGGCGGCGGCGGCGGCATCATTCCGTTCGGGAGCATCGTGGACCCCGGCGGCGGCATCATCATTCCGTTCGGCAGCATTCCGCCGTACTTCGCTACTAACGAGTACCCGTCGAACCCGCCCCACGGGTTCATCCCCCCCATCGCGTCGAAATTCATCGACGTCTGGTTTCGCATCCCCGGCGCGGCGACGTCCACGACGTGCGTCGGGAAGTGAGTCCGTATGAACCCTCGGAGCATCTCGCGCGTCGTGCTCACGAAGTCGCTCAGTCTCGCCCCCGGCGTCAGCTCCAGCGCCGCGTCCGCGGCCTCGCCCGTGGTCTGCGAAGCGATATTTTCGGGGTGGAGTTGAAAGACGTCAGTTGGAGTTGAAAGGCGTCGAGGCGGGATTGAAAGCGTGGGATGGGCGGGGACGATCGAAACCACGGGACGGGCGCGGAGAGAAATAAACGCGACCGGGACGCGCCTGCAGCCCGATCACGACGCACTTCCCCTCCTCCAGCGCGCGCTTCGCCTCCGCGACGACGGTCGGGACTTTGATCGACACGCACATGAGCTTGAAGAACCGCTGGTGCGCGCTCCAGTACGCCTTCTTCGCGGCGCCGACTCGCCCGGCGTCCGCGCGGCACTCCTGCAGCGCCTGAGCGCGTCGAAAAATAGTGTGTTCATCGGTCAGTTGAAAGGGGCGCGATCGAGTGTTGAAACCGAGCGGCGGGTGAAAATTGTACAAAACGTTCGCACAGAACGCGCCTGCGTCAGGCACGCGCGAAGCGTCGTCATGAACGCCGCGGCGTCGTTGTACATCCGCGTCTGCGCCGTCGTCAGCGTCGCCTCAATGTTCGTGAACTCAGCCTGGCGGAACGACAGCCCGCGGCTGACGTATTTACCGCTCGCTTTCATCTCCATGGCGAGCATCTCGAGGAAGCCGACGCCGCGATTTTTCATCGCGGACATGAACTTATCGGCATCCGCGAATGGCGTTCCGACGCCCCAAAACCCCAACCGCTGCATGTACGCCATGTTCCCGATCTCGCTGATGCCGGTCGCGGACAGGTACACGACCCTCGCGTTCGGGCATCGGCGCTGGAGCTCGATGACGCACTGCGCGACTTTCGTGCCGCCGTCGCCCGACGTTCCGGAATTTTTCGCCTTGTGGCACTCGTCGAAGAGGACGCATCCGTCCGCGTCCGCGCCTCCGAACCACTCCACGATCTGGTCTAACCTGCTTCGTTTGCTCGTCCTCGAGACGAGCGTGGAGTACGTCAGGAACAGCACCCCCTCGCGCTTCTCGCGCGGCGTCTTGTCTTTATCCAGCTCGCCGCAGTTGTTGATGACTCGGAGGTAGCATCCTGACAGTCGTTTCGTCGCGCGCGAGGCGACGTCGGGGTGGAGTTCAGGGGTGCGTCAGAAGCGGAGTCGAAAGGCGTCGAGATGTGTCGGGATCGAAAGCGAGGGGTGGGCGGAGAGCAACTACCGCCGGGAGAGAAGAAAGTCCTTAAGAAACGGCGTGCACCGCGCCGACGCGGTCGTACGGGGACCGGCGCGAGATGGGACGCGCCCAGGTCGCGCAGATCTCGCTCCGCGTCTCGGTGCAGGTCGGCGCTGGAGGACAGCCACAGGTGCTTCTTCCGTCCGCGCGCGTAGTTATCCAGCACGATCCCGCCTATCTGCCGTCCTTTCCCGACGCCCGCGCCGTCGCCGATCATGAACCCGGCTCTGCAGCCGTCGGGGAGAATCTCGCAGTGTTTCTGACACGCGTAGGTGACGCCCTCGAGCTGCAGTTTCGAGAGCTTCCCGCCGTCGACGACGTCGTCGCCGATCGCGTCGACGAGCGGGTACGTCGCGGGCGGGAGCGGGATGGACGCGAGCGACGCCGCCTCCGCGATGTCCCCGGGGTGTTCGATGCCGCGCTGTGGGAGGGAGGAGGGGCGAGGGGTTGCGACGCGCGCGTGAGATCGCGTCGCGAGCGTTTGAAAAAAAAAAACACGATGTTTAGACGACGACGACGACGACGACGACGACGACGACGACGACGACGACGACGCGCCGAGCGGGCGGAGGACGCGACGCACGTTCAGCGTGCCGCACGTGTACCCCGCGAAGACTTTCCCGATCGTCTCCGAGACCGTCTCCGCGCCGCCCACCTCCGCGTCCGCGGCGGCCTTGAGTCGCTCCGCCCTGGGGTCGTTCCATACAAAGCGATGGCGGGGCGGAGTTCATAGGCGTCAGTTGGAGTTGAAAGGCATCGAGGGCGGGGATTGAAAGCGAGGGATGGGCGGAGAGATGCGCC
>Ga0181561_10005322_pt1 | contig 10998 bp, 10 predicted proteins | sample 011ome_19_FD_133760 | JGI IMG/M metagenome (GOLD analysis project Ga0181561, IMG submission 133760) | Coastal salt marsh microbial communities from the Groves Creek Marsh, Skidaway Island, Georgia - 011510BT metaG (megahit assembly) | ecosystem: Environmental > Aquatic > Marine > Intertidal...
GATTATTATTCCTGCGAACACCTGCTCGAAAGGGCCTGAACCATATACTCAAATCAATAAATGGTGGTTTATGCCAGGAGATACTGACTATTTATGATTGATGAAGACCAGATAGTGCCCTATGCCGATGTATCCCTTCCGGTTGAAGAGGGGCCCTGGCTGGTGTTTGCACCTCATGCAGACGATGAAAGTTTTGGAATGGGTGGCACGCTGGCAAAAGCTACTGAAACAGGCATACAAGTACATCTCGTGATAATGACAGATGGTGCGCTGGGTGGGCAGCTCGAGAATCTTGCTGAGATCAGAAAGGCAGAAGCCCGCAGCGCTGCGGCAATGCTCGGGCTGGAACCCCCGGTTTTTCTGAATAACCGGGACAGAGGGCTGAAATTTGATGACGAAACCATTCACCATGTGCTGGAGCAAATTCGGGAGATCAATCCCGCAGCAGTGTTTTTCCCCGGCGTGTTTGAGTTGCACCCTGATCACAGGATGACAGCATTAATTGTCTGGCAGGCACTGCGAAACCTGGGACAAGCTACAATAAAACCAGTCAGTTATGAAATCCTGGTACAGAGTCCTGTCAACATGCTTGTGGATATCAGTGCATATATCAGTGCCAAGAGGTCGGTCACGGGGCTTTATGAGAGTCAGTTGAGTGAAAAAAGCTACATAGATATTGCGCTTGCCATGAATAGCTTACGATCTCTGACTTTGGGTCCCGAAACCAATTACGCTGAAGGGTTTTACGTCTATGAACAAGATCAACTAAAAAAGGATTTGATGAACCTAATGACAGATAAAATTCATAGGTATCTAGAGCAATAAATAAAGAGTATCCAGATTGCAAGCAGGGAGTTGATACTTGTTTATGTATTAACTTTTCCCCAAAAGTTGAGCTTTGTACCTTAAGCCGAAAAAGCCGAAAACTCAGCACCAGTAGAAAGATATTTTGTGAGAGTAAACCCCCTAAAGTTGTAAAATTTTCCCAAATTAACAAGTAACCTCACCTTTCTTGCTCAAATCACTGTTTTTTATTAAATTTATGTTGATTTATTGATGTGGATGTGAAGAATAACAGTGTGATACGTCAATTGACCTAAAAAGGTGGGTTGACATGTGGCTCGCGTGTAGGCATCATCCGCCGTCGTAGGCCTATTACAGAAGCTATTAACCGGGGTTGTTCCCCAATCATTAACCAGAAATTGGGGTTAACGCCCTGTTAATTTTTATTGAGCGCGCTCAAGGAGAGCTTGATACATGAATAAGAAAATATTTGCTACGGCGTTACTTGCTTTAGCCACTTTCGTGAGTACGGGAGTGTCTGCAGCAGTAACTTATGAAAATTCGACAGACTTGTCGGTAGCCCAGGGCGCCGACTCAATCGTTGGTCGGGGTGCTACCGCTAGGGCGAATGACATCAAACTGACGATAAACGCGGCTGGTTCCACAGGCGACCTACCAAAAGACGGAGAAATAATTGTTCTCCTCCCCAGTGGGTTAAACTTCTCTGGTCAGCCCTCTTTTAAAGTCAACCCAAAAATATCTGGTGCCGGTCTGGCTCTCAAAGACAGCGGTACTTTTGGTGACTCAACGTTGGGCGAGGCATATGGTGTCACACCAACAGTTGGGGTTACTTTGTTCGATACTAATGGTGACGGTGGTATGGACCGAGCTGTCGCTGTGGCCTCAGCAAACGCAGGTGCGAGTGATACTATAACCGTATCTATGGACGTAACAGCTAGCGCAACAGCTAGTATTGGTCTTAAAAAAGCTAGGGTCACTGTTAATGGTGCTACTGGCAACGTTGACATTGTGAAAGTGCAAGTTGCAGATATTTCGAAAGGCGTAACCTCGGATGCAACATCAAAGTTAATAGCTGCTCCACAAATCCTCACCGGTAATAAGGATCTTGGTACCACGACTCCTGTGGTATACATAACTGTGCCCAAAGGCACAAAAAACGGAGCAACCGTTACGCTAGCGCCTTCAGGAAATGTAGCATGGGGCCAGACCTCTACCATAACCCTGACCACAATTACGCCTTTCAGCTCTAGTAAAAGTGTTGGTTCTCCTCTAACTGGCACCCTTGTAATATCCTCTGTAACTAACGGTACAGGTGCTACCGGATTAACACAGGCTATAACTTTGACGGTAGCCAATGCTGGCTCGGCTGGATTGCCTAATGATACGACCGTCAAATTGTCAATTGACAAATTGACATTAACTGGCACAACCACAGCTACCACTGGTGAACAGGGTCTAAAAGTTGCTGGAACCGCCAAAATTACAGGCACTGCTAAATTTTTCAATGTCGCTAAAAACGGCTCTTCTGCCGCACTTGGCAGTAAAGTAGTGAGTATTGTAAAAGGTTCCTCGGCGTATCAGAATTTGCCTAACATAGACATAACCGAGCTTTTCGACGGTGACGCTACTCAGGGCACCTCAACTATTACGATCACAGCTGGTACCGGCCTCTCGTTTATTACACCATCAACGAGCGGAATATCAGTTTCAGGTGTTACGTTAGGCACAACGTCTACAATTACTGCAACAAAAGTTACGCTACAAGTTAAGATTAACACTACCAACACTAAAACCTTGGTGGTTAGCGGTCTCAGAGCTAAAGCAACAGCCTTAGGTGACCTCGCTGTAACTGTCGGTGGTGCGAAAATAGACAGCTCAACAGGGCCTGCAGGCGACTCAGTTATTGTTGCTAAAGGTGTAGACGTTGGCACTGTAAGTGTCACTGGACCGAAAAAACTAACAAAGGTTGGTCCGGTCAAGGTAACAACGGGTACCGATGCAAAAGTTGTGTTGGCTGAAACAACCTACGGATCTATTACTACTGCCGGTGTAAGTGGAAGCCAAGTGGCATTCTTTAGTGTTACCCCAAGCGCAGGAAAGTTGACAGGTGTTTCTGTCGCCACTACCTCTGGATGGACTGGTGCTCCAACCTTCACAAACAATACTTGTGCGGTTGAATCTGTGGGTTCGAAAACATTCATATGTAAAGTGAGTGCTGAATCCTCATCCTTGACGCAGCCAGGCACCCAAACAGTAACTATAACTGCAGCTGTGAGTGGTGAAGGGGCCGTAGTAGGAGAGACAATATCGCTTGTAATTGGTGGTAATGTAGGTGTCTCTGGCACCGTTGATGTAGCTACCGTATTGGAGTCAACAAAGACCAAAGTAACTGGCGGGATCACTCAGGTTAAAGAAGGATTAACTGAGTCACAGAAATTAAGCGGGTTTGTGATTTCTCAGGCTTATGATTCATCTCTGAAAGCAGGTACCTTTAGATTGCTTGCTCCGCAAGGAGTCGCATTCGTAACTCCGACACAAGGCTCTCTATACTCCGGTAGTACTGCTACAGCTATACTCAGTACGTTTAATCCTAACGATACCTTGCGTATTTCTACAGGTGCACCAACGTTTGGGACGTCGACTCTCACGATCGCTGCCCCGAATGTCTTGATAGCCTCTGGCGTTAGTGGAAACATTGAGATTAGTCTTCTTGATGGTGCTGTCGATGGGACAGCTAAAACGGGAATTACCCCAGAAACGCTGGTCTTAGGATACGCGGATAAGACATTGGATGCGTTAAGTGGAGGTAAGGATGTTTCGCTTAGGACCGACTATGTTACAACTCAAGAAATCAAGGGTGGACTAGTAGGAGACGGCTACACAGTTAAGTCTAGCAGTACACCAACAGTTACAGTATCTGTTGATGGATCCGTTATGACAATTAAGGGTGTTGCTGCTGGTGCAGCAAACATCACGGTCACGGACTCCCTTGGTCAGTCTGACGTTGTAGCTGTTACGGTACAAGCTGGCGCGGCTATACCTGCAGCTGTCAAGGCTGCCAAGGGTGCTGGCGATAGAACTGGCGTAACCTTCGGTGCTGGTGCCTCTGCGAATGGCGGTATTTCGTATGGCACTGAATTCTCTGTAGACGATGAAGTTACAATCATTGCTACTATAGGTGTAGATGCGTCAGATGTTGGTGAGGCCGGTGCTATCCACGTAGCAGGCAAGCTAGCAGATGGCTCATTTGTTTACCTTGACGAGGATGGCCTCTTCGCTGAATGGGATGTCTCTGGACTCCCAGGTGCTACTATCGTCACAGATGAACTAAAAGCGAGCTACACAGTCAATGTAGTTAACGCTACTAAGTTGCCTGTCGGTGAGCATAGGTTTGCTCTTGCATATAGCACAGGCGCTGAAGTGATATACACCGGTAAAGCACTGGTGATAACTATCGCAGAATAAGCTTTTATTGCGATAAAATATAAACGGCACCCTCGGGTGCCGTTTTTTTTTAAATAGGAATGTATTTAATTATTTGCTGTCTTATTATGTGGATAGTAATTAGTGATATCGTTGAGAAAAATGAATAACTTTCTAATTAAAATATATATGGCCCTGCTTATCTCAGCAGGATCAGTGGTAGTCCTTGGACAAGAACTTAATTTATTCCAGCAAACAGACAATTCTCAAAACCAACAGTCAAGGAATGAACGACCACAGAGAGACTCTAGAGTCCAATCCTCTCCTGCATTTACCTTGATCGGTATTAGTAGATTTGGCGATAAATATTTTGTCTCATTAAGAAATCGAGATGGTGGTTCAGCGATAGTAAAATACGATGGTCAGGAAATAACCAACATTGAGGGATATAGGGAGTTTAGAATTGCAGGTGTAAAGTCACGTATGGTGTCTATACGTAATCCAGATTCTGATCCTTGCATTGAAAGTCTTGAAAAAGGTGTAAAATGTACCGATAGTATTTCTGTATTAACATTGGCTAATGGTACCCCAATAAAGTCTAAGGTTAAGACTAATGAAGTACTTACGACTGAAGACTCAGTATTTGAATCTATAACCATTAATGAGGGTGACGCTGAGGTGTTTGAAGATAGTCCGGACACCATACCAGGAACAAATGTGTTAAGAAGAAACCCCTTCTCGGGTGAATTGCAAACTCTTCCAGATCGCACGCCTGAAGAGGAGGCCGTGAGAAATCGTATACGGGCAGAAAGAGCAGAAAGATTCAGGAATTTTGAAGTCGTACGTATTCTAGATGATGAAATTCCAGAGGGTATGCAACGAGTCAGAACGCCTTTTGGGGATAGTCTAGAACCGATTCAAGATTAATCTACAATATATCAAAAGTTAAACTTGTTAAATATTTCTATTGTAATATACACGCTAGATGAAAAAGTCTTATCTAGTGCAATGCGGTCTTTAATTGTCTCATCTAAAAAACTGCCTCCGAATCTGAGTATAAAAAAAATAACACTATTAGATAACGGTAACAATAAAAAGAAACTCTTATCATTTATAGAAAAATTCACTGCTTTTTCGCTAAATATTCAATATTATTCTGCTGGTAAAAACCTTGGTTATGGACAGGCACATAACATTGCTATTGATAGTAGTGATACCATTTATCATTTAATCCTTAACCCCGATGTCATTATTTCCCCTGAATGCTTGAGGATTGGTTTAAATTATCTGGAAGAAAATAATGAAGTTGTAGTTGTTTCTCCATCTGCGACTGATGGAGAAAATAATATTCAATATTTAGCTAAATCCTATCCCTCACTATTAGTACTGTTGGTAAGAGCGCTAAATATCAGATATCTAGAAAAAATGTTTGAAGAAAAGGTTTATAATTATGAGTTAAAAGAAGTCATTCATAATAAAAAAACAGCTGAAGTGAAAATTATAAGTGGATGTTTTATGTTGTGTAAAACAAAAGCCCTACATTTTGTTGGTGGATTTGATGGGAGATATTTTTTATATTTTGAAGATTTTTCACTATCCATTGAATTACAGAAAATCGGTAAAATAATATATTTACCAGATATGAAGATTATTCATTTTGGAGGTAATACATCTCGAAAAGGCATCAAACATATCTGCATGTTTGTATCTTCGATGATTAAGTTTTTCAACAGATACGGATGGAAGATTTTTTGATGCGCGTTTTAATCACAGGAATCGGAGGATTTATTGGTTCTAAACTGGCTGAGTATTTATCTTCAATGAATTATGAAATTATCGGTTTGGATAAAATATTAAATGACAAAATTGAGCCAAAAACTATTGAATATATAGTCTTAGATTTAAAAAATTTTGATGAAAAAATAATTAAAAATTATGGAATTGATTACATTGTGCATTGTGCAGGCGATGCTTATGTAGATAATGCTGATCGAAATACTGATTATCTTGCAACAAAAAAACTCTTACAAACTTTCAAAAATAGTAAAATAAAAAAGCTAATATTTTTATCAAGTAATAAAGTGTACGGTAAGGATAAGTATTCACGATCAAAATTTAAATTGGAATCACTTATAAAAGCTGAATTATCAAGCTTAAACATTTCGTATACGCTTATCAGAAGTTCAATTGTCTATGGCCGAGGTATGGGGAGTAATATCTATAAATGGCTCAGTTTGATTAAACTTGGAAACATACCGGCATTGCCCCAAAGTGAATCCAGAATACTTATGATCAGTATAGAGGATTTATGCAGGTGTATTGAAAAATGTATTTCAAATTCTAATACTGATAATAAAACATATGTAGTGTCTGACGGTATATCGTATAACATTAATGAAATTGAGCAGACAGCACGTCAAGCATTTAGCAGAACTGCAAAGCACCTTGTTTGTCCAAGATTACTTTTATTTTTTGCATCAAAGCTGGGCGATTTGTTGATAAAAGCGAGAATAGGATTACCGATGAATTCCAGAATATATAATATGCTTTTTTATAATACTGCTCATTTATCTTATGAATTTGAGAAAGATACCGGTTTTACAGCCAGCACAAATTTTTTGTCAGAAATCCCGTCTATCTTTTCAGAGATTTAAAATTATCTTATGGTAACCAAAGGTATTATTCTTGCTGGAGGGACTGGCACTAGATTGCATCCTGTCACTTACACTACCAGTAAGCAGTTACTACCCGTCTATGACAAACCGATGATTTATTATCCCCTGTCGACTCTAATACAAAGTGGTATTCGGGATATTCTCATTATCACTACCCCTCAAGACGGTAAATATTTTAAATTGTTACTTAATGATGGTTCTCAGTGGGGTATTAATATTCAGTATGCTGAACAACCAAGCCCTGATGGCTTAGCACAGGCATTTATTATTGGTGAAAAATTTATTGGCAAAGACAATGTTTGTTTGATACTGGGCGATAATATTTTTTATGGCAGCGATATCGAAGATCAATTATCTACGGCCAAATCCAGAAAAGAAGGTGCTACCATTTTTGCCTATTATGTTACAGATCCAGAACGTTATGGCGTTGTAGCTTTTGATGAAAAGGGCAAGGCAGTAGATCTTGAAGAAAAACCGTTAGAGCCCAAATCCAACTTTGCTGTCACTGGCTTATACATGTATGACAATCATGTAATTGACATAGCGAAATCTATTTCCCCTTCAGCTAGAGGAGAGTTGGAAATAACCGAAGTAAATTCCCGTTATCTGGAAAATGGTAGTTTGAATGTTGAGATATTGGGCCGGGGTACAGCTTGGCTTGATACGGGCACTGTTGGATCATTACTGGATGCGGGAAACTTTATTCGCGTTCTTGAAGAAAGACAGGGCTTGAAAATCGCCTGTATTGAAGAAGTTGTCTATGAGAAAGGCTATATTTCACCAGATCAATTAATTGCGTTAGCCAAACCGCTGGAAAAAAGTGGTTATGGACATTATCTGTTAAGACTATTGGAAAGCAATCGTTAAATGCAGATTTATAAAACTAGTATCCCTGATGTGCTTGTATTTGAGCCAACTGTTCATGGCGACTACCGTGGCTTTTTTATGGAGACCTGGCGTAAGGAATGGTTCTCGACTATCAATCCTGACATTCAGTTTGTGCAGGAAAACTATAGCAAGTCTATACAGGGCACCCTAAGAGGCCTTCATTACCAGCTCAAACAAACTCAGGGGAAGTTTATTCGTGTTGTTCAGGGCGAAGTCTTTGATGCCGTCGTAGATATCAGGAAAAGCTCAGCAACATTTGGTCAATGGACCGGAGTAATTTTATCTGATGATAATAAAAAATCGCTTTGGGTTCCTCCCGGTTTCGCTCATGGTTTTTATGTTTTGTCGGAAACAGCAGAAATTACCTATAAGTGTACTGATTATTATGCCGCAGAATATGAGCGCAGTTTGCTTTGGAGTGACCATGAAATAGGCATTGATTGGCCCTTGCTCGATAAAGGTGTAATCGTTTCTGAAAAAGATGGTCAGGCATCTCTATTCAATGATTGTGAGACGCTTCCCTGAAGATGAAAAAAGTAATCCTCTTGGGTGCTAAGGGCCAGTTGGGAAAGCTGGTCTTAGAATCAGCACCTAATAATATAGATCTTGAATGCTTCTCACATGAAACTCTAGATATTACTGATCATGAAGCGGTCAAGGAATTAATCCTGCAGCTGTCACCCGACGTTATTATCAATGCTGCTGCATACACGGCCGTTGACAATGCAGAAAAACAGCATGAGTTAGTCAATGCAATCAATGCTGACGCAGTAAAGAACATTGCCAACAGTACCCCGCAAGAAACCAGAATAATCCATATTTCCACCGATTTTGTATTTAGTAGTAATTCTGAGCGTCCATATAAAGCTGAAGATCAGGTAGCACCTGTTTCCATCTATGGTCAATCAAAGGCTGATGGTGAAGAGGCACTTCTGCGGCATCACCCGGAAAACGCTATTATCCTCAGGACCTCCTGGTTGTATTCAGCCAAAAGCAAAAATTTTCTTACCACCATGTTGCGTCTGATGGCTGAAAGAGATGAGTTATCCATAGTAAATGACCAGTTCGGATCGCCAACGTCTGCGCATTTACTGGCTCAAATAGTCTGGGGTTTTGCCCTGGAGAACCAGGGAACTGGTATTTACCATTGGTCAGATCGCGGGGTTATCACATGGTATGATTTTTCTCTGGAAATATATTCTCAGGCTCGACAACTGGGAATACTGAAAAAAGAAGTCAATATCAAGGCAATAGCAACAAAAGACTATCCAACCCGCGCCGTCCGGCCTTGTTACTCTGCTCTTGATTCCAGTGCTACGGAAACGCTATTGGGAGTTGAGATTAGCCCCTGGCAGGAAGAGTTGCATAAGGTACTAAAAATAATTAAAGACGATGACAAATAATATGAAGAATCTACTTGTAACAGGGGGAGCTGGATTCATTGGCGCCAACTTTGTTCAGTACCTGTTTAACACTCATGATGATCTAAACGTCATAGTACTGGACGCCCTGACCTATGCAGGCAATATCAATAATCTGAACCCGATTAAGGATAATGAAAATTTTTCTTTCGTTCATGGCAATATTTGTGATCAGGCACTGGTTGAACAACTGCTGGAAAAGCATAGTGTGGATACGCTTGTTCACTTTGCGGCTGAGAGCCATGTCGATAGATCAATAACAGGGCCAGACCCTTTTATAGAATCGAATATTGTTGGCACCCATAGCTTGCTAAAGGCTGCAAGTAATATCTGGGAGAAAGCAGGAGGCTTTGACAATCGACGATTCCATCATGTTTCTACCGATGAAGTCTATGGCACCCTGGGTCCAAATGATCCAGCCTTCACCGAAACTACCCCTTATGCACCGAACTCTCCCTACGCTGCCAGCAAGGCGGCTTCTGATCATCTGGTTAGGGTCTATCATCACACCTTCGGACTTCCAGTTACTACAAGTAACTGCTCCAATAATTATGGTCCTTACCAGTTCCCGGAGAAACTTATACCCCTTTGCCTGTTAAATATTCTTGCTGGCAAACCTTTGCCAATTTATGGGGATGGCCAGCAGGTAAGAGACTGGCTGCATGTAGATGACCACAGCAGAGGCATTGAATTAGTGATTCAAGAGGGGGTATTAGGGGAGACTTACAATATCGGTGGCAATAATGAGTGGGCCAATATCGATACTGTAAAACTGTTATGTGAAATCGTGGATAATCTCTTTAAGGAAAGTGCTGAATTAAACCAACGTTTTCCAGATAGTCCCGCCAGTAAGGAAGAGTTAAGCAAGGACTTGATAACTTTTGTGTCGGACAGACCGGGGCACGATGTGAGATATGCCATCAATGCTGCAAAAATTTCTACTGAACTGGGTTACGATCCACAACATCAATTTCGTAGTGGGCTAAAAGCAACCGTACTTTGGTATCTGGATAATGAAAACTGGTGGCGCACCGTACTGGATGGAAGTTATAGAACAGCTTATCCCTGAAGTGAATAAAGCTATAGTAAACCCTATGAAAAAAATTCTTTTATATTTCCTTCTTTTGTCTTTTACTGTTTGGTCTGCAGCACAGGCAACAACAATTCAGAAGTTTGAGTTTAAGGAGATCGTCGCTATTTCCGGGCTGGTCATTGAGGGCGAAGTGCTTTCTATCTCACATTTTGCCGAAGACGATCTCATCTATACGCGGGTACTGATAAAAATTGATAATGTGCTCAAGGGGCTTGATCCAGGAGAATATATTGAACTGGATTTTCTGGGGGGAAAACAGGATGGAAAGTCTGTTCAGATTGCTGGTCAGGCTATTCCCGAAAAGGGTGAAAGAGGTTTTTATTTTATAGAAGATGTTGCCATGAAATTGGTAAACCCGCTGGTCGGCTGGTCCCAGGGGCATTTTAAAATTGTCACAGATGCCAAGGGCAATCAGACCTTGGAGAAAAATTCTCAAGTTGATTCCCAGGCGCTACTGGATCTTAATAGCAGTAAAAATTCAGCAATGGCTGGAAAACTGCGCAATATGAAGTTCAGTAGTACCCTGGTTAGAAAGGCCTCATTTGTTCCCGCCACGCCCGATGAATTGCGTGAAGCCGTTATGGAACTGCTTAGCGGAGTTCAGTAGTGCGAAAATCCACAGGCATAATCCTATTACTTATGTTATTGCCATTTATGGCTCTGGCATACAACCTTGATGGTAATCGCTGGCCAA
>Ga0181561_10005323_pt1 | contig 10995 bp, 7 predicted proteins | sample 011ome_19_FD_133760 | JGI IMG/M metagenome (GOLD analysis project Ga0181561, IMG submission 133760) | Coastal salt marsh microbial communities from the Groves Creek Marsh, Skidaway Island, Georgia - 011510BT metaG (megahit assembly) | ecosystem: Environmental > Aquatic > Marine > Intertidal zone...
CGCCGCGGACAGAGACATGCTGTCTCGCGCCAGGAGGGAGTGAGGACGAGAAGCGGGGTCTTCGCCTCGGAATTGGCAAGTTTTGCGGGGCGCCGAACGTTTTCGGTGTGTGTCAAGGTGTGAAGGAGCGTTTTTCTCCATCCAAAATGTACATAGACTAGTCAACCTTTTCCCCGCTTCGGGCAGGCCGCTGCCTCTCCCCCCGGGGGCCCCTGCGCTCGATGCCGAGCCTCTTGTCCCACACCTCCGCGCGCTCCTTGACGCGGCGGATGCGCTCGCCGTCCGCCTCGCGCGCGCGGTCGATGTCGGCGGCGAGCGCGCCTAGCGCCGAGCGGAACGCCGCGCGGCGCGCCGGCCGCGCCGCGCGGTGCGCCTCGTCTATGCGCTCCAGGGAGAGCACAGCCACGACCCGCTTGTCCTCCCGCACGTCCGCCAGGAAATCCCGCGTCGCGTTCTCGGGCCACGCCGCGGCTTTCTCGCAAAACGCGAGTCGCGCGCGCGTCTCGGCGCGGAAGGCGCGAAACGTCACGCCGAACGCGTCGACTTCCTCGTCCCGTTCCAGCACCGCGGACGCGTTCGCCCGCGCGACGCCCTGTAACGCCTCCTTGGTCTGCTCCAGGGAACCGGTGACGTCCGCGTACCCGGCGAGGTTCTCGGCGCGCGCGGTGGCCCACTTCTCGTCCACGACGCGCGCGGCGTCGCGCACGGCCCGCGTGTGCGTCGCCGTGAAATCGGCGCGCTCGGCGTCGTGCGACGCCTTGGCGCGTTCAAAAGCCTCGGACGCGGCGTCGAGCTGTCGTTTCGGGGGCGACGAGGGGGTCAGCGAGGGAAGCGCGCGGAAGAGAAGAGCGCGGGGAGAGGGGAAGGAGACGCACGTTCGCGTTGACCTCCGCGAGCGCCGCGCGGGACTCCTCGAGCTGCGCGGCGACCAGGTCGGCGTTCATCGTCGTCGCATCGCGCGCTCGAAAGTTGGGGGCGGAGACACGCGGGGACGCACTTTCGCAGTTTGTGCGATTCGCATCTCCCGTCTCGCTCGGCACCCCTCGGCCTCGGCTGGCTGGGCAATCAGTCAGGTGTTCTCGCAACTCGAAAAAAATACTAGTGCCCGAAAAGAACAGTCGCGAGAGTGCCACTCTCGCGGTCGCGTCCCTCCGATCCGAAAGGGTCACCCGCGATGAGCAGCCCCGGCGGCACGAGTTGGCTCGGCCGCATGACCGGGAGCAAACCGTTGAACGCTTCGTCATCGTCTTCCGCGGCGAGCGCGGGGGTCCTCCCCCCCGGTGCGCCCCAGCACGACCCCCCCACCCCCGAGACGAAGAAGAAGGTTGACGCGGCGAAGGCGTACATCGAGAACCTGTACAAGAACCAGGCGGATGCGTTGCGTCGGCGCGTGGAGCGCCGCGCCGCGGTCGAGCACGAGGCGCGCGCGTCTTCTATGCCCGCGGAGACGAAGGAGGAGCTCCTGTCCGAGCTCGAGCGGCGCGAGCGCGAGTTCACGCGCCTCAAGCGCGCCAAGTTGACCGCGGAGGATTTCGAGCCCCTCACCATCATCGGACGCGGCGCATTCGGCGAGGTGCGCTTGGTGCGGGACAAGAGCAACGGCTGCGTGTACGCCATGAAGAAGCTCAAGAAGACGGAGATGGTTCGCCGCGGACAGGTGGACCACGTCAAGGCGGAGCGCAACTTGCTCGCGGAGGTGCACGACGAAGCCGTCGTCAAGCTCTTCTACTCGTTCCAGGACGAGGAGTACCTGTACCTGGTGATGGAGTATTTGCCGGGGGGGGACATGATGACGCTGCTCATGCGGCGGGACACGCTGACGGAGGAGGAGACGCGGTTCTACATCGCGCAGACCATTCTCGCGCTGGAGACGGTGCACGCCGCGAACTTCATCCACCGGGACATCAAGCCCGACAACCTGCTCCTGGACCGCGACGGCCACATGAAGCTGAGCGACTTCGGCCTGTGCAAGCCCGTGGATGGCGAGATCTTGCGCTCGCTCCCGTCCGTCGCGGAGGAGGACCTGGAGGAGGAGACGAACGGCGCGAACGCGGCCGACGGCGGCGAGGGCGAGGATGCGGCCACGAAACGCGCCAGGCAGTTGCGAAACTGGCACCAGAACCGGCGTCGTCTGGCGTACAGCACGGTGGGCACGCCGGATTACATCGCGCCGGAGGTTTTGCTCAAGAAAGGGTACGGGCTGGAGTGCGACTTCTGGTCCGTGGGCGCCATCATGTACGAGATGCTGGTGGGGTACCCGCCGTTCTACTCGGACGAGCCCATGACCACCTGTCGCAAGATCGTGCACTGGCGGCACCACCTGCGCTTCCCGAACGAGGTGCCGCTGTCGCGGGACGCGCGCGACCTCATCGAGCGCCTGCTGTGCGACGTCGACAATCGGCTGGGCAGCAACGGCGGCGCCGGCGAGATCAAGCACCACCCGTTCTTCCAGGGGCTCGACTGGGACAGCCTGTACCGCGTCAAGGCGCCGTACACGCCGGACGTCGAGGGGGAGCTGGACACGCAGAACTTCGAGCACTTCGACGAGGAGAAGAAGGAGCAGCATCTCGGAAGAGCCTCCCGGGAACCGGGCGGGGACGAATCCGGCGCGCGGAAGGAGAAGAAGGATCTTGATTTCGTCGGGTACACGTACAAGAACTTCGAGGTGGTGGGGAACGGCACTTCGGTGCGCAAGAAAGCCGCGCGGCAGAGGCCGAGCATGGCGTCCATCTTCCCGGGCGCGGAGCACAGCGGGGGGGAGGGCGGTCACCCAGACGCCGCCGCCGCGCTCGCCGGGCTCGCCGGGCTCAGCGTCGGCGACAGCGCCGGGACGCCCGAGTTCCACACCGCGCGGGGAGACTTCCAAAACGCGTGATTGACTCCTCGTGGTGACTCCTCGTGGTGACTCCTTGTACATAGTACTACTAGCTAGCTACTTAGTGCCTTCTTGTACCATTAAACGTCGATGTATCACTTCATCCGGTAGCTATCACTTCATCCCGTCCAGGTACTTCTTGTACCCGTCCTTCTCCATCTTCTCCGCCTTGGCGTTGACCACCTTCTCCATGTCGTCCTGGTACGTCGCCATCGCGTCCAGCACCGCTGGCTCGTACGCGCCGACGATGCGCGCCGCCAGGAGGCCCGCGTTGGTGGAGTTGCCGATGGCCACCGTCGCCACCGGCACGCCGCGCGGCATCTGCAGGATGGAGTGCACGCTGTCCACGCCGTCGAGGTGCCGCAGCGGCACGGGCACGCCGATCACCGGCAGCGGCGTCATCGCCGCGACCATGCCGGGCAGGTGCGCGGCGCCGCCCGCGCCGGCGATGATGCACCGCAGCCCGCGCCCGGCAGCGCTCTTCGCGTACTCGAACATGCGCTCGGGCGTGCGGTGCGCGGAGACCACCGTGACTTCGACGCCGATGCCGAAGCTCTCCAGCGTCTCCGCGGCGGCCGCCATCGTGGGCAGGTCCGAGTCCGAGCCCATGATGATGCCCACGGAGGGGGGCGGCTTCACGCGCGCGTCGGCGTCGCCGCCGGCGATGGCCACGACGGCGTCCAGCCGGGCCAGCGCCAGCCGCGCGTGCGGCGCCACGACGGTGAGGTGCCCCATCTTGCGCCCGGCGCGCGCCTCCGGCTTGTCGTACCAGTGCGCGTTCGCGCCGGGCACCTTCAGCGCCGCGCCCATGAGGTCGTGCATGCGGCGCATCGCGGCGTCGCCCTCGCCGTCGCCGAGGATGTTCTTCATCACCGCACCGCCACACGTGAGCGAGACGTCGCCCAGCGGCCAGCCGAGCACGGCGCGCAGGTGCGACTGGTACTGGCAGCACGCCGTCGCCTCGATGGTGTAGTGCCCTGAGTTGTGCGGCCTCGGCGCGATCTCGTTCAGCAGGATCGAGCCATCCTCCAGGAGGAAGAGCTCGACCCCGAACACGCCCGCGCCCTCCAGCGACGCGACCGCGTTCTGCGCCGCCGCGGTGGCCGCCGCGGCGACGAACGTGGACACGTCGGCGGGCGTGATCGTGACGTCGCAGATGTTGTCGACGTGCTCCGTCTCCGTCACCGGATACGCCCTGGTCTCACCGTCCCGCGCGCGCACGACCATCACCGCGAGCTCGCGCTCGAACGGGACCCACTTCTCGCAGTACAGGCCTTTCTCGAACCCACCGAGTTTCGCCACCGCCTCCTTCACGTCCGCCTCGGTCCGCGCCACGGCGTTCCCTTTGCCGTCGTACGCCATGCGCCGCGACTTGAGCATCAGCGGGAACCCGAACGCTTTCGCGGCGGCGGCGAGCTGCTCCTCACTCTCCACGGACTGAAACGGCCCAAGCGGCACGCCGGCTTTCTGGAAGTGCTCCTTCTGCGCGAACTTGTCCTGGATGATCGCCAGAGTGTCGCTGCACGGCTGCACGTCGACGCCCGCCTTCTCCAACTCGCGCAGCGCGGCGACGTCGATGTGCTCGATCTCTACCGTGACCACGTCGCAGTCCTTCGCGAACGCGATGACGTCCGCCGCGTCCTGAAACGAGCCCTCCGTGGGGATCGCGACGATGGACGCCGGGGACACGGGGTTCGGGTCCAGGGAGCGCACGCGCACACCCATGGGCGCGCCCGCGATGGCCAGCATGCGCCCGAGCTGACCGCCGCCGAGGATGCCGATCTTCGCCGTGCGCGGCAAACCGTCGGCGGACACCGCGTCCACCGGCCGGTCGCCCTTGCCGCCGTCGAACAGGCCGGCGGCGGGCCGCGCGGCGCGCCGGACGGGGACGCGGTGCGCGGGGCGCGAGAGCGCGCGTCGCGGGTCCCGGGACCGGGAGGGGACCCCGACGGTCGCGCCGAAGGCGGCGGTGGATGAAAAAGCGCACGCCATGACGGCAACCATCGGCGATTTTCAAAAACCTCTGAGGGTGGCTCTCGGATCGGCCGATGGACGGTCGGAGGCTCGGTCGGAGGCTCGACGCGCGCGAGCAGTCCCTGGTGAGCGTAGGCGCGTGCGCGAACGCGGAGGCGCCTCGAGTTGTGCCGGTGGCGGGTCTGAGAGGGCGAGGTTTCATTCTCACAGCGGACGACTGTGAAACAGGTGCGATTTTTTCACGTTCGCCCGCGTCGGCGGCTTCGAAGCTGTTGCGAAAAAGGGCTCTCCTTGGGTCGATCAGAGCTCGGTGCGCGGCTGATTGGCGGTCAGACCAGCACGTGAGCCCTGGGTACATGCACTGCTTGCGTCGTGAACTCGTACACCTCACGCACACGCTCACGTCGGCGGCTCGTTCGGGCGTCCGCCAGGCCCGAACGGCGGACACCGCCATGACCATCATTAACCTAAGCCCTCGCCGGTTCGCCGCGCGCGCGCACGCCGTGCCGACCGCGTCGGGCGCGCCCAGACGCGTGGCCGCCGTCCCCGCGGCGTGCGCCAGGACTACCGCCGACGCGCGTCGCGGTGTCACTTCGCGTGCGCTCGGCGCGTCCACGAGCGCCCCTCGGCTCGTCGCGCGTCTCCTCGGCGCGCGGAGCGCGCGACGCGCTCGCGCGCCCTTCTCCGATCGGGCACACGACGGGCTCGAGGATGGGTTCGACGGCGTTCGCGCGGCGGCCTCCGCATCGGACGCCGGCGTCGCCGCCGACGACGACGACGCTTCAGGCGGCTCGTTCCTAGACGACGAGAGCCTCGACGAGATTCTGGACTTCGACGACGGGCTGGACGACCCGTTCGCCGCCGTCGCGTCCGCGCCCGCCGCGGGCGCGGCGTTCGAGGCGATGCTCGACGACATCGGAATCGCGAATTCGCTCGTCGACGACCCGTCGACGCCGACGAACGCGTCCTCTGCTGTTTTCTCCCAGCCAGGCGACGACGCGCCCTGGGACTCCAGCGGCGCGTGGCACGAGTTCGACGCGTTCCTCGCGAAGCTGGCCGGCATGGGGTACTCGCTGGAGAGCCCCAACGCGCCGCCGGGCTGGGGCGACGACGCCGAGCCGGGCGCGCCCAAACTGTCGACGCCCGAGTGGGCGCGCGCCGTCGCCGAGTCCGCGGACGAGGACGACGCCGACGCGCCCGACGCCGACGCGCCCGACTCGAACAACTTGGTGCGCATGGACCTGGACGACGACCCGTTCGCGCACGTCGCCTCCGCCGAGCGCCCGGACGCCGACGCGGCGGAGCTCACGTACTCGAACAAGAAACGCCTGTTGCTCGAGTTTTCGCGCGACCGCGACGACGCCTTCGACCGGCTCTCCGAGCGCGAGCTGTACGTGCTGGCGGACCACCCCATGCCGCCCAACCAGGGCAACTCCTCCGGCCGGAAACAGGTGAACGCGCTCAAGCGCCTGCGCGCGCACCTGGGCGTGGACGACTCGGACCTCCGCGGGCGGTGCGCCGCCGCCGACCACAACCAAAACGCGATGGGCGCCGTCAAGCTCTCCGACGTCCTGCGCGTCGTGCACGTCTACGCGGAGGACGTCAAGCCGCAGGACCGCCCGCCGCGCGCCGTCATGCAGTCGCTGCTCAGGCGTCTGACGTCCCTGGCGGACTCGCCCAGGGCGCCCGCCAGCGCCGCCAGGGGCGGCGGCGCCGGCGCGCCGGCGAGGCCCAAGCAGCCGCGCTGGGTGGAGCGCCGCGAGCGGCGGCCGGAGCGCCCGGAGTTTGAGGAGGACCGCTACGCGCCTGAACGCGGGGGCTCGCGGGGCCGGGGCCGAGGCAGAGGCGACGGGTTCGACGGCGCGAGGCCACGGGGTGGGCTCGCCTCGCGGGGGCGTCCTCGTCGGTACGAGGACGACGACGGCGATTACCGACGCGACAAGGCGCCGCGTTCGAGAAGGTTCGACGACTTCGACGACTTCGGCGGCGGGGTCCGCGGAGGGCGCGGTCGCGGCGGCGGCAGGGGGTACGACGCGTACGGCTCGGACGACGGGTGGGACACGCGCCCTCCCCCGTCTCGGCGCGGGGACGCGTTCGATGACGGGTACGGGGGTGGCGGCCGCGGCCGCGGCGGCCGCGGCCGCGGCGGCCGCGGCGGCCGCGGCGGGTTCGAGCGCCGCACCCGCACGCAGGGCGGATTCGGGTCGGACCTGGACGGCCTCGAGCTGGACGAGGGGTCCCCTCGCGGCGGATACGCGCCGAGGGGGAGGGGTGAGTTCGGGGGCAGGGGAGGCCGAGGCAGGGGCGAGTTTAGGGTTGAGGCGAGTTTCGGGGGCCCCCGAAACTCGGGCAGGGGGGGGCGAGGCGGGGCCCGAGGCGGAGGGGGTTACGGCGACGACGGTTTCGCGCCGCGAGGTCGCGGCGGCCGAGGCCGAGGTGGTCGCGGCGGCGGCGGATACGAGGACCGCGGCGGGAGCGAATCCGGCGGGTACGGCGGGTACGGCGGCGGCGGTCGCCCCGAGCGCGGGTCGCGTCACGACCGCGAGTTCACGCCTCGCGGCGGGCGCGGCGGGCGCGGCGGGCGCGGCGGCAACCAGGTGCGGCTTTGGAAACCGCGCGGCGGTGGCGACGCCAGGGACAACCCGTCGTCGCGGCCGGACCGCTCGCGCTTCGGCGAGGAGTGACGCGCGAGTGACGCGACTTCTAAAAGTCTCGGCGTGATATGCATCGTACCGACAAAAAGGTGAAGGACTCTCGCGTAGCGTTTTCTCGGCGTAGCGTTACAATCGTCCGAACCTCTCCGTTCCTCGCGACTCTATTCACAGGAAAAGTCTTCCTCGCGCGCGTCCCGTCGAGACGCGCGCCGGGTTCGGCTCGTGTGAGTCGTCAGTACAGGCTGTTGGTACATCGCGTCCGCGACGTCGTCTTCCTTCTCGCGACGTCGTCGGACGGCGGTCGCGACGGTCTTTTCTTCGTTTTTCCACCCAGATCGAAACGTTCAAAATCGGAACGTCTCGAAAACGAACCGTCTCGAATGACGCGAAAGTCTCGAAACCATCACCACCTCTCGCGCCCTCCGCGTCCGTCCACGCCGCGCGACTCCTCGACGCGCACGTACGCGGGCTGGTCCGGCGGCTGCGCCGGGCTCATGACGTCCGTGCCCGAGAACCCCGCGACGAGCACGCCGGCTTTGTACGAGAAAAAGCCGAGAATCGCCGCCAGCGCGTCGCCGTAGTGGGGCGCCGCCGGGTTGCCGAACGCGTCGATGCCGTCGTCGAGGCCGAACCAGCGCGCGCCGGCGACGCCGCAATACGCCAACAGCGCGATGCGCACGGGCGATGACGACGCGCCCCGCGCGAGCACGTTCAGGAGCACAGACGCGAGCGCCGCGCCGGGGTGTCGGTCCAACGGAGAGGAGTCCTCGCCTTCGGCGGCGGACGCGCCTCCCGCCCCTCCGCTTCCCGAGGACGCCTCAGCCACGCCGTAACCGAGCGTGTCGACGTTACGCGTGAGCATCCAGAGGTAGACGAGCCCGACGCCGCCGCCGCTGGCGAACGCGCGCATCGCCTCGAGGTCGCTCCCGCGGCTCATGGCGGCGGTCACGCCGCATCCGAGCAGCACCGCCGCGCCCGTGACGGCGAGCATGCGCACCTTGAGCGCGCCGTACTCGCGCAGGCTCTCCGCGCGCATCTCCACGCGCTGCTCGGGGGTGAGCTTCACGAACGCCGACGGCCGCAGCTCGACGGCATCGCGCACGTTCTCGCCGCACGGGAAGGAGGTGGACGCCGAGCTACTGACGAGCGCCGGCGGCGCATCCGGGAACTCGAGCGCGCGGCGCGCGTCCGCCGTTTCCAAACGCACCTCCACCTCCTCCAGGAACCAGTCCCCGCCCTGTTCCGGCGCGACCCAGATCGCCACCGGGACGCCGATGTCGGGCGCGTCGAACGCGCACTCGTCCGCGCCGCCGCGCTCGAACCGCGGGTACGAGTAGAGCGAGACGGGCGTCGACGCGCTCGCGCCGCGGATGGATTCGCGCGCGTCGTCGCCGGCGGGGAGGTCGGGGTAGCGGTCCAGCCTGTGCATGAACGCGCGGCCGTCCTCGCCGATGAGCATGATCTGCACGCCCGCGTCCGGCGCGGAAAGGCCGGACCCCATCTTCTCGCCCGTGTAGAACGTGACGCGGTACCGCGCGGTGCCGGCGCCGAGCGCGCGGCCCGACGCGGACGAACCGGTCTCGTCCAAGGAGACGAGTCGGTCGGGAACGTAGAAATCGCGTCGCGCGCGCGCGACGACCGTGCCGGGCACGGCGCGAGCCGCGCGACGCGGCGCGGCCGCGCGGGCGGTTCGCGGGCGTCGCGCGGCGGCGAGCCGCGTGGTGGGCGCGCGCGTCAACGCGGCGGATACGAGCGTGGCGGCCATCGCCGGAGGTCAAACCGTTGGTCTTTTCGCGCGGATTTTTCAAGCGTCGCTCGAGAGACGCAATTCGACGGCACGCGGACGTGGGTCGGAAACAGGCGGCTGTGTGCGCCTCGAGACTCGGTGAGTCGAGCGCGTGCGCGGGGGGCACGAAGGGGGTCCGGGGGAACGCCGCGGACGCGGAACGGGCGTAGAGCGCGGTCGAGGCGTGGTGTGCGCCGTGGAACAATGGACTGTCCGGACGTCTCCCGCGTTTTCAAAGGTCGCGTCGCGCGCTTTTTCTGCGGAAAAGGTCAAAAAATCGGCCAAAATTTTGGCGCGAGAGACCGCCTGCAGTCCAACGTGGCAACGTTCTTCTTCTCGCCAAGCTGGCGGTTTTCGTCTTCGCAAGCGCGTTGAACATTTTTCGTTGAACATCAATCGCTCGCAGACATCAGTCAACGCCCGCGCTTCGGCGTCGGTACCCCAGCCCTGCCCTTCCGTGTGAGCACACAGATATCGACGGCACGTAGACGCGCGCGCGTGCGTATGTATCCGGCGCAAAACCCTCAGATGGTGCCTCCGAGCAGCCTCGTGACCGGGATGCCGCTGCCCTCGATGGTCGTCTGCCCCATGTGCCGAGCAACGGTTCAGCCTCCGTTCGGCGCGCCGGTGGTGGCGTGCGGGGTGTGTCGCGCGACCATGCAGGTGGCGCCGGCGTTTCCGCCGCCGCCTATCGTGGTGCACACGACCCGTTCCAGTGGCTCCTGCTTCTGGATGCCCTTCTGATCGTGTTGACGTGTCTTTCCGACGCGGGCGACATGCTTTTACGGGGCGTCGGCGCGTGGCGAGGGCTGCTTTTTGTTCTGCCTTGGTCTTGGCGAGATGTGAGAGAAGTCTTTCGAGCAGAGCTTGGAGAAGGCGACACGTCACTCCGAGGCGCGCGACCGCAGCGATGGCCACCGTCGCCTCGCACCCGACGTGCGTTCCCCGCGGGGGAGCGCGCGCGTCTCCCCGGCGCACCACGACGACGCGTGACCTTCGCGCTCGCGTCTCGGTGCGCCGTTCGCGCGTGGCGGTCGTGCCGCGCGCGTCGTCCGAGGCGGACGACGCCCTCCAGTTCGGCACCGCCATCACGGACTACGTCCCTTCGCCCATGGACACCTCCGCGCTGCAGAGCCAGGGCGTGGTGCTTCTGACCGTGGGTGTGATGACCGCGTACTGGTGGTACGTCCTCGTCCCCGGCGCGCGCGTGAACCTGGCGGTGAACAAGCGCACCGGCAAGCTCCGCGACTACCTCGTCGAGCTCAAGGATGACGACAGCCGGAAAGTCGAGCGCTTCTTCTATCAGAAGTGGCTCGCGAAGGTGGACCCCGAGACCAGGTACCTGCTCCGCGACGAGCCCGACTTGTTCGAGGAAGGGGGCGCGACGAGCACCGCCGCGACCGCCGCGACCGCGACCGCGACGAAGCGGACCGTTTCCCTGGCGGACACGGAGGGTGTGACGCGCGACGTGGGCGAGGAGAGCCTGGAGGAGATCGTGCGCAAGGCGAAAAACACGCCGGATTTCTGGTCGGGGGATAACCCCGTGCTCGTGGCGCTCGCGCTCACCATCGGTGCCGGCGCAGTCGCCGGCGCGTTCCACGGATGATAATCTCTATATAGATAGTACTATTAATACAACACAGTAGCCTTCGCGATGCGTCCCACATGGGTGACTACCGGTGATGAGGTTCGCTAACGCATAGACG
>Ga0181561_10005333_pt1 | contig 10987 bp, 11 predicted proteins | sample 011ome_19_FD_133760 | JGI IMG/M metagenome (GOLD analysis project Ga0181561, IMG submission 133760) | Coastal salt marsh microbial communities from the Groves Creek Marsh, Skidaway Island, Georgia - 011510BT metaG (megahit assembly) | ecosystem: Environmental > Aquatic > Marine > Intertidal...
CGCAACAACCTCCCCCATACTCAGCGCGGTGCCCGAGGGAGCATCGATTTTGTGGCGGTGATGAGCCTCTACAATTTCTATATCCACGTCGTCACCCAGCACCGATGCGGCCTGCTCCAGCAACTTAAAGGCCAAATTAACGCCGGTTGAAAAGTTAGAGGCTTTACACACTGCAATGGCTGCGCTGTGAGCAAGGAGTGCTTGATCCTGCTCGGGGGTCAAACCGGTGGTGCCAACCACCATGGCCACACCTTGAGCAGCGCACACTTTTGCATTGGCCAGCGTTGCCTCTGGAATCGTAAAGTCAATAAGGACATCAAGCTCGCCTACCACCTTCTCGAGATCATCGGTGATTGCAATGCCATTGGCTTCACGGCCTATGAGTTCTCCCGCGTCAGCACCCACTAGAGAGCTACCGCTGCGCTCTATTGCCGCAGACAAGGTGAGATCTGCATCGCTGTCCGCAATAACCTCCATGAGCATTCTGCCCATGCGCCCAGCGGCACCTGTTATGCCAATATGCACCGCCATTACTTGGTCATTCCATCAAAAAAAGATTTAACACCCTCAAACCAACTGGACTGCCGGGGGGATTGCTTATCACCCCCTTCACTCAAGGTAGATCTGAATTCCTCAAGCAGCTGCTTTTGACGAGTGCTTAGGTTCACCGGCGTTTCCACCACGGCGCGGCACATCAAATCTCCAATAGCGCCACCTCTCACGGGCTGAACACCCTTACCCCGCAGCCGGAACATCTTACCGGTCTGAGTTTCGGCGGGGATTTTGAGCTTAACTTTGCCATCGAGCGTGGGCACCTCTAACTCGCCACCCAGAGCCGCATCCACAAAATTGATTGGAATTTCGCAGTACAAATGCCGCCCATCACGCTCAAACAGCGGATGCTGTTTTACGGCGATTTGAACAAACAAATCTCCCGCGGGCCCACCCGCTGGACCGGCTTCACCCTCGCCGCTTAAACGAATACGGTCACCGGTATCGACGCCTGGTGGCACCTTCACCGACAGGGTTTTTGTTTTCTCAACCAGACCCTGGCCTCGGCAACTACCGCAGGGATCGGAAATCGTTTTACCGCGACCGCGACATTTGGGGCAGGTTTGCTGAACTTGGAAGAAACCTTGCTGCATGCGCACTTGCCCGGAGCCACCGCAGCTACCGCAGGTAACGGGGCTGGTGCCGGGCTTAGCGCCCGAACCATCACAGGTATCGCAATGCTGCAGAGTGGGTACGCGGATCTCTGTAGTCGTGCCGCGAACTGCCTCTTCTAAAGAGATTTCTAATGTGTAACGAAGATCCGAGCCACGCTGGGGTCCCTGGCGCCGACCGCCACCACCACCGCCGAAAATATCTCCGAAAACGTCGCCAAAAATATCGCTGAAGCTGCCTCCCTGAAAACCACCGGCACCTCCCATAGAAGAGTCGACACCCGCATGACCAAACTGGTCATAGGCCGCTCGCTTCTCTTTATTCATCAGAACATCGTAGGCTTCGGTAGCTTCTTTAAACTTGCTATCCGCGTCGGCGTCATCCGGATTTCGGTCCGGGTGGTACTTCATCGCGATGCGGCGATACGCCTTCTTGACGTCTTGATCAGAGGCGCCGCGATCGACTCCCAGAACCTCGTAATAATCGCGCTTGGACATGTGTTTCCAGCCTACCGTTCAGAATTGCTCGAACCCCCAAGGGGAATTTCCTAAAAAAGTGACGCGGGCTACTGGGGCCCGCGTCGCAAGGTATCACGTTACCCTTCGTTATGGGCCGCGAAAAACTGTGGCATGGCCCGCTTGCACCATGCCATGGCAACGCATTACGCCTTGGTGTCGTCGTCCTTCACTTCCTCGAACTCCGCATCAACGACGTCTCCATCATCATCACTCGCTTCAGTGCCAGCGCCAGCCCCGGCACCTGCTGCTTGAGCACCGCCCTGGGCATCTTTCTGCGCGTACATCTTTTGCGCTACCGGCCCAGTTGCCTCAGTGATCTTGTTGGTCGCCGCTTCAATGGCATCCTTGTCATCGCTCTTCATAGCATCCTCAGCGGCGGCAATCGCGGCCTCAATGGCAGAGCGCTCATCAACCGTGGCGTTCTCACCCGCTTCTTCCAAGGTCTTCTTGGCTGCGTGGATCATGCCGTCACAGGTATTTCTTACCGTAATCAGCTCTTCAAAGCGCTTGTCCGCTTCAGCGTTAGCCTCTGCGTCACGAACCATATTCTCGATCTCTTCTTCAGAAAGACCACCCGACGCGGTAATCCGAATGGACTGCTCCTTGCCTGTTGCCTTGTCCTTCGCTGATACATTCAAAATGCCGTTGGCGTCCAGATCAAACGTCACCTCAATCTGCGGCACACCGCGGGAAGCGGGTGGAATATCCGCCAAATCAAACCGTCCCAGAGACTTGTTTTCCGAGGCCTGTTTGCGCTCACCCTGTACTACATGAATGGTTACAGCGGTCTGGTTATCGTCCGCCGTCGAGAACACCTGCGATTTCTTGGTGGGAATCGTTGTGTTTTTCTCGATTAGCGGTGTAGCCACACCCCCCATGGTTTCGATACCTAGTGTCAGTGGCGTCACGTCTAACAGCAGTACGTCTTTTACGTCACCAGAAAGTACCGCACCCTGGATTGATGCCCCCATGGCCACAGCCTCATCGGGGTTAACGTCTTTGCGCGGCTCTTTACCGAAGAAATCGGCAACGACCTGCTGGACCTTGGGCATGCGTGTCTGGCCACCCACCAAAATCACATCGTCAATTTCAGCGGCAGAAAGGCCCGCATCTTTCAACGCCACCTTTACTGGCTCCATAGAGCGAGTAACTAGCTCATCTACCAGTGATTCCAGCTTGGATCGTGATAGCTTAACCACCAAGTGCTTAGGACCAGTGGCATCTGCAGTGATGTAAGGCAGGTTAACCTCGGTTTGCTGGGAGCTAGAAAGCTCGATCTTGGCCTTCTCTGCTGCCTCTTTGAGTCGCTGCAGCGCCAAGGGGTCGTTGTGCAAATCGATGCCATTTTCCTTCTTAAACTCTTCCGCGAGGTACTCAATCAAGCGGAGATCAAAGTCCTCACCACCCAAGAACGTATCGCCGTTGGTGGCCAAAACTTCGAATTGGTGCTCGCCGTCAACTTCCGCGATTTCAATAATAGAAATATCGAAGGTACCGCCACCGAGGTCATACACAGCCACGGTGCGGTCGCCCTTGGCCTTATCCATGCCATAAGCGAGGGCAGCAGCAGTTGGCTCGTTAATGATGCGCTTGACTTCAAGGCCTGCAATTTTGCCAGCGTCTTTGGTAGCTTGACGCTGAGAGTCGTTGAAGTACGCGGGAACCGTAATTACAGCTTCGGTTACCGGTTCACCCAGGTACTCCTCCGCGGTCTTCTTCATCTTGCGCAGGACTTCCGCCGATACCTGAGGCGGAGCCATCTTGTTGTCTTTGACCTGCACCCAAGCGTCGCCGCTGTCGGCCTTGACGATTTTGTAGGGGACCATTTTGATGTCTTTCTGTACGACATCGTCCTCGAAGCGACGGCCAATCAGACGCTTGACCGCAAACAGTGTATTTGTGGGGTTAGTCACCGCCTGACGCTTGGCTGATTGCCCAACCAAAATTTCTCCGTCGTCGGTGTAGGCCACAACAGAAGGCGTGGTACGGCCACCTTCAGCATTCTCAATCACTCGAGCCTTGCCACCTTCTAAAATCGAGACGCAGGAGTTGGTGGTTCCCAGGTCGATACCAATAATCTTGCCCATTTCTTTCTCCTCTCAACCGGGCAGCTGGCCCGGGATCTTTGCTTAAATCTTTAAGTGGGTGCGAGTTTCGTTATTTCAAGGTTTTTTGTGGGGAATTAAATTACCCCGCAGCCTTGCTCACCATCACCATAGCGGGACGAATCAACCGACCGTTCAAGCGGTAACCTTTCTGCATTACAGCGATGACGGTGTTGGGTTCAACGTCTGGATTCTCAATCATGCTCATTGCCTGAGCTGTTTGTGGGTCAAAGGGCTCGCCCATAGGGTCAATAGATTCAACGCCATTCTTGTGCAGAGCGTCGACGAAGCTCTTCAAAGTCAGCTCAACGCCTTCGACGATCGCCTGTGCGGCATCGCTTTCCCCTGCTGCCACCAGCGCACGCTCCATATTGTCCACGGTCGGCAGCAACTCACCTACAAAGCGCTCTAGCGCAAACTTTCGCGCTTTCTCCACCTCCTGCTCTGCACGACGCTGAAAATTGACAGCATCTGCCTGTGCCCGCAGAGCGGCATCGCGGGCTTCAGCGAGATCGGCCTCCAATCTATCCACCACCTGCTCAAGACTGAGTTCAATGGTATCGGCCTCTTCGTCGGTGGTATCAATGGTGCTGCCAACCGGCGCGGTGGCATCATCCTCGGCGTATTCGTGCTTGTCGTCCGACATGGGAAAGTCCTCTGCTGAACAAATTGGAACGGCCCGGCAGGGCCAATTAGGATTGGAGTGGGAGTTTGGGGCATTTGGAGGGATTTCAAGCGGCGGCAAGTGAAATTTGGCGCACAAAAGGGTGGGACTGCTATTCGAACCAGCCCATACCCCTTGCCCCAGGTCGGCGAATTTACAGATGGCAGAGAGGGTAACGGTGTCGTGTCGCTACTTGGACAGCGCCGCACTCAACATTCGGGCAGTAACATCCACCATGGGAATGACCCGCTCATAGGCCATTCTCGTGGGGCCTATGACACCGAGTACGCCCAGTGTTTTTGAACCCTGAGCGTAGGGCGCAGTAATCACCGAAAAGTCCCCAAAGACGTCATACCCTGCCTCTTCACCTATGAAGATTTGTACGCCGTTAGCGCGGGATGAGCGGTCGAGGAGTTCGAGCAGATCGCGCTTGCGCTCAAAGGCATCGAACAGCTCGCGCAGCTTGCCCATATCCTCAGGGGAGGCCTGCCCCAGTAAATAATTCTCCCCAGCGACGACGTAATCATCGTCTTCAGGATCGCTTTGCAGCGCTTGATTGGCAAGATCCAAAGCCGCTTCCATGTAACCATCAATTCGGCTTCGAGCTTCTTCCATCTCCCGCAAAAGTTGACTCTTCACGTCGCTGAGTTCCGCTCCGGCATAGCGCTGGTTAATCAGCTCAGCAGCGGATTTGAGCTGACTTTCTGTCAGCGGACGCTCAAGCTCAATGATGCGATTTTGCACCTCTCGCTCGTTAATCACCAAGATCACTAGCACCCGATTTTCAGACAGGGGTAAAAACTCAACCTGCCGCAGCTGGTGTGCATCAGGTCTCTAAACAGTAACGATTCCGGCCTGCGTGGTGATGTTAGCAAGCATGTTGGATGCAGCTGAGACCAACTCTTTGGCGGAGCGATTCGGATTCAACTCGCCCTGCAAAGCGCGCACCGCCGCCTCATCGATAGTTTGAATGTGCAAAAGAGAATCCACAAAGAACCGATAACCCTGAGCGGTCGGTATTCTGCCAGCACTCGTGTGCGGCGACACCAAAAGACCTCGATCTTCCAGCTCAGCCATAATGTTGCGAATGGTCGCTGTGCTTACGGGAAGCCCACTTTCAGCATGGAGTGATTTTGAACCCACAGGCTGACCGTCACGGATGTGCATCTCAACCAAAGTTCGCAGCAATTCGGTGGCTCGGCCTGATAATCCGCTTTCTTTCATGGCTGACAAATCGACTCTGTTGGTCTCATGGATCGGTGCTGTTGTTTTAACACAACCACATTTTGTCACAAAGAACCGCTTTGGATGATTCCCGTCTTACCCGCGGTAGGCTATAACGCACATACATCATAGCTAATATAGTTGAGTAAGCCTGTCTCAGTAGAAATGCCAACGCATCACCTTAACAATCCCTTGGTCGAACCCATGCAGAATTCTTCAACCAACTGATGCCAAACCCATGCTCAAACACATAGTCATTCGTGATTACGCCATAGTCGACGCCCTCGACATCGAACTCGAGGGCGGCATGACCGTGATTACCGGAGAAACCGGCGCTGGCAAGTCCATCATGCTGGATGCGCTGGGGCTATGCATGGGTGACCGGGTAGACTACCGCACGGTTCGACCCGGGGCACAACGCGCAGTGATTACAGCGGTGTTCACCCTCTCCGACATCCCAAACGCTAGCCAATGGCTAAAAGAGCGAGAACTGGATGATGATGCTGACGAATGCATCCTGCGAAGAACGGTCACCGCCGATGGTCGCTCCAAGGCCTTTATTAACGGCGTGCCAGCAACCCTGGCCGAGACCGGCGAATTGGGCGAGTTGCTGGTGGACATTCACAGCCAGCATGCCCACCAATCCCTGCTGCGCAAAAGTCACCAACGAGACATGTTGGACGCGTTTGCCGGCGCCTCGGAGTTAGCACAAGCGTTGGCCGAGACAGCGCAGCAATGTGAGCGTCTGACCATTGAGTTTGAACGCCTAGCCAATCAAAACGAGGCTGATACAGCCCGACTGGAGCTACTTCGCTATCAAGTCAACGAGCTTGAGGAGCTGGGACTTCAGTCCGCAGAAATTGAGATTTTGGAAGCAGAGCAAAAGCAACTGGCGAACGCTGGCTTTTTGCTGGAGAGCGCAGGTCAGGCTGCAGAGGGCTGTGAAGTTCAGTCAGAAGAAATCAGACGGCTCCGTGGGCTGATGGCAGATGAACGACACAATTTTGCCGCCGTCGCCAACATCAGAGAAATGCTGTCATCGGCGGAAATTCATCTCGACGAGGCTCGGAGCGAACTCACGCGTTATGCCGACGGCATCGAGCTTGACCCCTCCCGACTCGCCGAAGTCGACCAGCGTCTGGAAGCCATCTATGACCTAGCCCGCAAGCATCGTGTTATGCCCGAGCGTCTCTTTGAGCATCATTTGGCCCTGAACGCGGAACTCGAGGGTCTCGATGGCGGAGACGAGCGCTTAGATCAATTGAGTGCAGAAATCAAAAATGCTCGTGCCGAGTACTCGAAGCTAGCTAGTCGTTTGACCAATCAACGCACCAAAGCCGCAGTGGAAATAGCCGATAAAGTCTCCAGCATACTGTCCAAGCTGGCCATGGAGCGCTGCAGTATTAAGATCGCCCTGACCCCGCACGCCCCAGAGAGCTATCACCCCCGAGGTAACGAAGACGTTGAGTTCCTCATTAGTACCAATCCCGGCGCTGAGCCCGGCCCCCTCGCGAAAATAGCGTCGGGGGGAGAGTTGTCCCGGATTAGTCTAGCGCTGCAAGTCGCAGCAGCAGAGAACGCAACGGTCCCAACCATGATTTTCGACGAAGTTGACGTAGGAATCGGAGGTGCGGTGGCTGAGGTTGTTGGCGATTTACTGCACCATCTCAGCGCTCGGGTTCAGGTACTTTGCGTAACACACCTTCCGCAGGTAGCGGCCAAAGGCGATCAGCACCTGCAGGTGAGTAAGGCAGGGGACAAAAACTCGGTCAGCACAAGACTAGCTACTCTCGATACCCAGTCAAGAATCAGTGAAATTGCGCGAATGCTGGGCGGCATGAAGATAACCGAGAGCACGCTGGCCCACGCCCGTGAAATGCTGGCAGGAGGATAGCAGCGGGTTATTAAAACCGCCGCATCGGGGCCTCAGTCTTTTTTACGAACGTACAGCACTAGATAATGATCAATAATCTCATAGCCGTGCTCTGCTGCAATTTCGTGTTGGCGCTTTTCAATGATTTCATCAAAAAACTCGAGCACTTCGTTGGACTCCACATCGACCATGTGATCGTGGTGGTCGTCGGAGGAGAGTTCAAACACCGAATGACCCGTCTCGAAATTGTGCCGAACCACCAAGCCCGCGGTTTCGAACTGCGTCAGAACCCGGTACACCGTCGCCAAGCCAACATCTTCACCGGAATCACGCAGGCGCTGATAAACGTCCTCCGCACTGAGATGCTCGGCAGTATCCGCAGTAGATTCAAGCATTTGCAGAATTTTAATCCGCGGCAGAGTCACTTTTAGCCCCGCTTTGCGCAGCTCGACATTTTCACTTGGCATGAGGGTTTCTCGTGAGGCAACAATCCGCGGTATGATGCCAGCCTTGATCACTCTGTGGAACCCAAAACTGTGATGTTCTTCCGACTCCTTCTGCGCCCGGCCGCTATCGTCATACTTTTCGCCGCCGTAATTACCGGATGTGGCAACAACTTCGGCTTTCCCGGGGTTTATCGAATCGACGTAGAGCAAGGCAACATCGTCACCCAAGAGATGGTAGATCAACTCAAGCCCGGCATGAGCCGCCGGCAGGTCCGCTTCGTTATGGGAACTCCCCTCGTCGAAGACACCTTCAATGATGATCGCTGGGACTATCGCTACACCGTGCGCAATGGCATCGATACGCTAGAGCAGAATCAGGTCACGGTTTTCTTTGAGGGTGATGCGTTAGTCAACGTAAGCGGTAGCTTGCTGCCTGAGTGGGCATTACCCCAAGAAGGCGGCGAGGCGGCGGCACAGCCCTGACGGGTCTCTGAGCCCAAAGCGCCTTCGGATAGAGGTTGTGGATAGAGGCTGTGGTTAGTGGTTGTGGACAGCGGCTAAGCCTCGCCCTCGGCGCGACGCTGCTTAGCTTCCTCAGCACGGCGCTTGCGCACTTCCTTCGGGTCTATTAGCAAGGGACGATAAATTTCGACTCGATCTCCGGGCTGAAGCACCTGTTGCTCTGAGACGGCCTTGCCAAAGATTCCCAGTGCCAGATCTCCGGCAAGATTGAGATCCTCGAAATGACGATCGATCCCTGAAACTTTAACGGCCTCTAATGCCGTAGAGCCTTCGGGCACCTCGACTCTCTCTATGCGCTGCTTGGTAGGTAACGCATAAGCCACCTCCACCGATATCATTTCACTCATAGCTTTGGTTTTCCGTAAATTGCTGCGGCGCGCTTGACCAGGGCATCGACCAGGTCCAGCGCAACTTTGTCAAACAGTCTGCCGGCCGCTGCATGGATCAAGCCACTTCCCAAACCAAAACGCAGTGCGAGCGCCACCTTACAGGCATCTGGAGCGAGGGCCGTAAACGACCAGCGGCCCTCAAAATGCTCGAAAGGCCCATCCACCAGCGCCAGCTCAATCTGGTTGTGAGGCACCATGGTATTGCGCGTCACAAAACTATGGCTCAAGCCCGCTCGTGACAGCCCCAAACGTGCGGTAACCGTGTGTCCGTCATCAGAGAGCACCTTCGCTTCAACGCAACCATTCAAAAACTCTGGGTAACGCTCAATATCAGCCACCAAATCAAAGATTTGAGCGGAGGAGTACGGGAGCAGTGCTGATCTATCTATGGACGTCATGGGGCAATGCTAACACCGTGTCGGCGCTTTACAGCACTCACTCAAACAGAAAGCTGCTGCGCAGCAGCCAAAAAAGCGCAGCAGAGGGCGCGACGAAACGAACCATGGTCCACCAAAGTGCAAAGAGCCAGCGGGGTTCTCGATAGAGCTCACCGCGAATGATAGGCCGTGGCACTATCCACCCCACAAAGACGGCGATGCCCAGCAGCCCAACCACCACTAAATATTGGCTGGCAGCACCTAAAGCAAGCTTGATCCACTCTGGCCCAAAACGACTAAGACCGGCCATCAAAAATACCATCAATGCCAGCAACGAAGCCGCCAGCCAACGAGATAGACCGACCTCGCGCCGTAATATCATTACCCCCGGCTCCATCAGTGCCAGTATGGTTGCGGCTCCAGACAGCGCAGCGAAGCCAAAAAACAACGCGCCGTATACCTCACCCTCAGGCAAATTGGAAAACGCATAGGGAATGGCCACAAAAACCAACGACAACCCCTCTGAGATAGCGGTATTAGTAGCGAATAGCAGTGGCACAATAACCACGGCTAGCGTCACCGCAAATGTCGTATCAATCACCGCCGCGGCCATAACAGATCGCAGCAGCGTCAGCCTTCTCGGAGTGCGTGCACCAAAACTAAGCCCAATACCTAGACCAGCGCCGAGCGTAAAAAACGCGCTCCCCATCCCTGCCAGCGCCGCTTCCAAGTGGAAATCGCGATAGCGCTGCGCAAACAGATATTCCCCAGCGGGTTTAAGCGCGCCCTTGGCTAAGCTGTAGTCTAAGAGTCCCATAAGCGCTACCGCCAAAGCAGGTAAAATCAGCCAGGCCATAAAGCCCAGCGCATATTGGGAGCCCATCGCCAAGAGCAGCGTGAGTGCGCACAATAAGCATAGCGCCTTAAGCCACTGGGGCTGGGCCAGCTCAATCATGGCGGTAAAATTCTCCGCCACGTCGATGGTACTCGCTGAGGCTAAAATACCTGTGTTAAGCACCACAGCGCGATCGAACAGCCAAACTGTCAGCACCAGTAGTTGAGACGCTAACAACATGGCGGCAATCGCCTGAACTACCCCGAGCCAGCTCCAATAGATAGAACGACCAGACTGATCGCTGGCCCAACGCATGGCACCCAGCGGCGAGCCACGACCATGACTACCCAACATAACCTCGGCCACCATTACGGGCACGGTGACGAGCATCAAGGTACTCAAATAAGCCAAAAAGAAAGGCGCACCGCCGTGCTCTCCCAGTAGCCAAGGCAACCGAAACAGGTTACCCAGGCCAATGGCAACAGCGGCCAGTGCGAACACTAGCGTCGTTTGGCCCTGCCAGGGTTGCGGAACATTTTTATCCAACAAATCAGATGCATCCTCGGGGCTTCAGCAACGTATAATGCCCGCTATGTCAAAATCAAAAAAGAAAGTTTCAGACAACACGATTGCCCAAAACAAACGTGCACGCTTTGATTATCACATCCTAGACACCTTCGAAGCCGGCGTGTCATTAACGGGGTGGGAGGTTAAAGCCCTCCGAGCGGGCAGAGCACAGCTCACGGATTGCTACGTCTTAATGAAAGATGGGGAGGCGTTTTTGTTTGGCGCAATGATAACCCCCCTCGAAACCGCATCGACTCACTTCGTGACCGACCCTCTCCGTACACGGAAGTTGCTTCTTAAGCA
>Ga0181561_10005337_pt1 | contig 10978 bp, 8 predicted proteins | sample 011ome_19_FD_133760 | JGI IMG/M metagenome (GOLD analysis project Ga0181561, IMG submission 133760) | Coastal salt marsh microbial communities from the Groves Creek Marsh, Skidaway Island, Georgia - 011510BT metaG (megahit assembly) | ecosystem: Environmental > Aquatic > Marine > Intertidal zone...
GTCGCACCGGCGAGTACCGCTTGGGCATTGATGGCGCAGAGGCCTCGCTGCTGCTCAAACACTGGCCAGTGCCAGACGGCATGGATATACAAGTCGGGAATTGGCGTGGGCGAGTTCACTTAGAGCACGTCATGAACGTGACGCACGTCTTCACACAGCACGGCACATCCGAGGTGCAATGGATGAGCCCCTTGGACTCACACCAGCTCGATGAAAGTGCAGAGGCGCGCATGCGTGCGCCGATGCCTGGAAAGGTCTTGCGGATTGACGTGGCGGCGGGTCAGACTGTGTCGCGTGGGCAAGTATTGGCTGTGCTTGAGGCCATGAAAATGGAACACAGCATCCTGGCGCCGCGTGATGGGGTCATCCAATCTGTGATTGTTTCGGCTGGCGACTTTGTAGACGAAGGCACTGAACTGTTGACCATGGAGGAGCCCAGTGACTGAGATCCCTCCAATCGTGCTTTATCACCCAGGCAAGCAAGAGGCGCAGTGGGCGCAAGAGCTGGCACAACACACGCAGTGTGAAGTCATCACTTGGCAGCCTGGGGTTGCTGGTGTCGTCGACGCCGAGGTGTTGGTGGCGTGGGCGCCACCTCAGGCGTTGATTGATGCCATGCCTCGCTTGCGCCTTGTGTTTCATTTGGGTGCGGGTGTTGATGCGCTTTGGCAAACCGCGCTGCCTGCCGAGGCCGTGGTTGTGCGATTAGAAGATGCAGGCATGGCCGAGCAAATGGCCGACTATGCCCTGTATGCCGTGACTCGACACACCCGGGGGATGGCCCAGTACGAGCGCGATTGGCGCGCAGGGGCATGGTCTCCGCAACCGGTGAAGCCTGCCGCAGATTGGACGATTGGGGTGTTGGGCTATGGTGCGCTCGGCGCATGGGTGGCAGAGGTCTTGAGTGAGCGAGGTTACAACGTCCATGCTTGGAGCCGCACGGCCAAAACCAGCGCAGGGATCGTCCATCACAGTGGAGACGATGGGTTGAAGGTCATGCTCAAGCGCTGCCATGTGCTGGTGCTGATGTTGCCGCTCACGCCAGAGACCCAACACGTGTTGAATGCCGAAACCTTGGCGCTGTTGCCCCACGGCTCGTATGTGATCAACCTCGCCCGTGGCGGCCTGATCGACACCGACGCGCTCATTGCTGCGCTTGAATCAGGGCACTTGGCCGGAGCCGCTTTGGACGTGTTCGAGCAGGAGCCCCTGCCCGCTGAGCATCGCTTGCGCGGTATGCCACAAGTCATGGGCACGCCCCACATTGCGGCACAAACCTGGGTGGAGGAGGCTTGCCGGTCCATCGCATCGAACCTACAAGCCTGGCGAGATAACAACCCGCTCTCAGGCGTGGTTGACAGACATCGCGCATACTGATGCACTTGGATTTTGTTGAGAGCTGAATCATGAGCCTGCCCACCACCGTCGACATCATCGAAGTCGGCCCCAGAGACGGCCTACAAAACGAGGCCCAGCCCGTACCCACCGACGTCAAAGTCGAATTGATTCATGGGCTTGTCGCAGCGGGTCTTCGACACATCGAAGCGACCAGTTTCGTCAGCCCGAAGTGGGTGCCGCAGATGGCCGATGCGCCTGAGGTCATGGCGCAGATCCGCCGCCACCCAAGCGTGGTTTACAGCGTGTTGACACCCAATATGAAGGGCCTTGAGGCCGCTTTGGCGTCGACGCCCAACGAAGTGGTTGTGTTTGGCGCGGCCAGCGAGGCCTTCAGTCAAAAAAACATCAACTGCTCAATCGCGGAGTCGATTGAACGATTTGAGCCGGTGGTGGCTGCCGCGCACGCGGCTGGCGTCGCCACCCGCGGGGCCATTTCGTGCACCGTTGGCTGCCCATATGAGGGCGACATTTCACCCGATGCGGTCGCCAACGTGGCCAAACTCATGAAAGACATTGGCGTGCAGCGCATCGCCGTGGCCGACACCATTGGTGTTGGCACCCCCAAGCGAGTGCAAGCCGCCATACAGGCGGCATTGCAGCACTACGACTTAGCCCACATCAGCGGGCATTTTCATGACACTTACGGTCAGGCTTTGGCCAACACCCTGGCCAGTTTGGAGTTGGGGGTGCGCGTATTTGAGACATCAGTGGGTGGCTTAGGTGGGTGCCCCTATGCCAAGGGCGCGACCGGCAACGTAGCAACCGAAGACGTGGTGTACATGCTGCATGGCATGGGCATCGCGACCGGCATCGATTTGGATGCACTGATCGACGCCACCGAGGCGATCAGCCGACACCTGCAGCGCGCGCCGATGAGTCGCGTCTCTGTGGCCAAGCTCAAGCAACGGGCCGCCGCTTAAGGATTGGTCATGGATCAACCCGATACTCTGGATGCCCGATCGTTAGAAGCCCCAGCGGGTGTGGTTTGGCCTGCCTCTGTGAGCCGCGTGATTGGCGCCTTGGCGACCCAGGGCCATGAGGGGCAACCGTTGATGCTGGACGGCGCAGCGCGCACCGCGCAACAAGCTGCCGATGCTCTGAGTGTCGAGTTGGGTCAAATTGCCAAGAGCATTATTTTTCGACTTCAGCCAGAAGGCTTACACGTCTTGGTTGTCACCGCCGGTGATCGGCGGGTGGATGTCGCCAAGGTCAAGGCTTTGGTGGCACAGCCGCATCAACAGTTGGTCAAGGCGGACGCAACTTTTGTGCGTGAGCGCACAGGGTTTGCGATTGGCGGTGTAGCCCCGCTGGCTCACACCCACGACGGCCTGACGCTATTGGATGAATCTTTGCAGCGGTTTGAGCGCATCTGGGCGGCGGCGGGTCACCCCCATGCGGTGTTCGCAGCAAATGTCAAAGATTTGCCCAGGCTCACAGGTGCAGCCTTTCAAGACGTCACCGAGGTTAGCGCATGAGTGCCGCGAACCAAGCGCGATTGCTTCGCCTTTATGAGCGCAGCCTGCGAACGCCCACCGTCTTGAGTCCTTGCATTTCGGTCTGCCGCATGAACGCCCAAACCCAGTGGTGCGAAGGTTGCTACCGCACACTGGATGAAATTGGCGCGTGGTCAACGCTATCGGAGGAGGGCAAGGCCCAAACCTGGCAGCGGCTGTTGACGCGAATGGTTACCCATACAGGCTCAATATGAATCCAAACAGTGCATCGGTAGAGTTCTATTTCGACCCGATTTCTCCCTACGCTTACTTGGCTTTTCATGCATTGCCTCAAGCATTGGCTGGTTTGAATGTTCATGTGCGTTACCGCCCCGTTTTGTTCGCGGCCATGCTCAAAGCCGCGGGACAACGTGGGCCGGCCGAAATCGCTGGCAAGCGGGAATGGACTTATCGGCAAGTGCTTTGGCAAGCGCGTGAGATGGGCATCGACATGCAGCTGCCCAACGCCCATCCGTTTAACCCATTGCCCCTTTTGCGTGCCATGCTTGCCGCGGGCGACGGACAAGGCTGCGTCAACCGCTGGGTCGTGCAGCAAGTGATGGATCATGTATGGCAGGGCGGAGCCGATCCATTGGATGGCGATCGGCTGGCAGCCTTGGTTCAGTCATTGCAGGCGCACAGAGCGGCGGCTTGGCCGAATGCAAGCGCGTTGACGCCCGATGCCGTCAAAGCTTTGTTGGTCAAAAACACTGACGCGGCTTTAGATCGAGGGGTTTTTGGTGTACCGACTTACGAGTTCAACGGTGCTTTGTTTTGGGGCTTGGATGCCTTGCCTATGCTCAAACAGGCGGTGGCAGGCAATGCGTGGTTCGGCGGCAGCGAATGGGCTCAGGCGGCCAGTATCCCCGTGGGTGTTGAACGACAAATTTGACTTGTCTCGATAGCGCGGGCAACATTTCAATACACGTCGCCCTTCACTGCAACCAGGAGACTTGCCGATGTATTCAAAAATCTTGATTCCCACTGATGGGTCTGAACTGGCCAATAAGGCGGCCGGTAAAGCACTTGAGATGGCCAAGTTGCTTGGCGCGGATGTGGTTGGTGTCTATGTCATCGACCCGTTTCCATACATTGGACTGGGTGAGGCCTCTGCCCTAGGGCTGCAAGCCTATATGGAAGAGGTGCAAACCGCGGCGCAACGCGCCCTCGGTGACTTGAAGGCAGAGGCCCAGACCTTGTCGGTGCGTTTTCAAGGCGACACCATCGAGCGCAGCGCCACCCACGAGGGTATTTTGGATACGGCAGCAGCGGAACACTGCGACCTGATCGTGATCGGGTCGCACGGCAGTCAAGGCATGAAGTCGTTGATTTTGGGTAGCGTGACCCAAAAAGTGTTGACCCACAGCACCGTTCCGGTTTTGGTCATCAAGCCCTGAGAACCAAAAGCGATAAACGCCGGCGGCACAAGGCGTGCCGACCGTTGCCCGAGCGGACCTGGGGGCAATCCAACCAGTCAAGGACAAGCACACACACGGCGCGCGCTCATTATTGGCGCCGCAACGGCAGGTGACGGGAGTCTCTAGAATGATTGACCCTTTGTCATTTTTACCGAGCCGTGAATCATGCGCCCCACCCCTTCCCCTGCTGAATCAACTGAGACTGGCGCCATCCGCATCCGGGGCGCTCGCCAGCACAACCTGAAGAACATTGATGTTGATTTCAAGACCGGCGAGCTCACGGTCGTGACCGGGCCCAGTGGCTCGGGTAAATCGAGTTTGGTCTTTGACACATTGTTTGCAGAGGGGCAACGGCGTTACGTCGAGACATTCTCGGCTTATGCGCGACAGTTTTTAGACCGGATGGACAAGCCTGCGGTCGACTCGGTTGAAGGTGTGCCACCTGCCATTGCCATTGATCAAACCAATCCGGTACGCAGTTCGCGCTCTACGGTGGGCACGATGACTGAGCTCAATGACCACCTCAAATTGCTGTTTGCGCGCAGCGCCCAGTTGTTCGATCGCCAAACCGCAGCACCCGTGCAGCAGGACACACCTGAGAGCATTTACACACAGATTGAACACAGGGCTGCACAGCGCGCGTGGCGATTGCACGTGACTTTTGCCGTTGAATTGCCAGCGAAAACCACCGCTGAGGAGGTTCAGCAGTGGCTCGCCGCCAGCGGGTTCACCCGTGTTCAGGCAGAGCGTGAAGTGCAGGTTGATGGTCAGTCTCGCAAAGTGTTGGATGTGGTGATCGATCGCTTCAAATGGCCAGGCGCTGAGAAGGCGCGGGTGATGGAGTCCATTGAGTTGGCGCTCAAGCGCGGCGGCGGTCAGATGCAAGTGCATGCCACGGCTCAAGACACACCAGAGGCGCAGGCTGAAGTGTGGAAGTTTTCAACAGGCTTGCACTGCCCCGAGAGCGACATCAGGTACGCCGCACCCACGCCATCGATGTTTTCATTCAATTCGGCGGTGGGTGCTTGCGAGACCTGCCGCGGATTTGGGCGGGTGATTGGGGTGGATTACGGTTTGGTGATTCCAGACCACAGGCTCACGTTGCGCACGGGCGCCATCAAAACCATACAGACCCCTGCATGGAAAGAGTGCCAAGACGATTTGATGCGCCATGCCGAGACGGCAGGTATACCGCGCGACACCCCTTGGAAATTTTTGACCGATGAGCAAAAAAACTGGGTCATTCAAGGCTCGCCCCATTGGAAAGGCAAGTGGAATCAGCAGTGGTACGGGATCAAGCGGTTTTTTGAATACCTCGAGAGCAAGTCATACAAGATGCACATTCGGGTGCTGCTATCGAAGTACCGAAGTTACACGCCTTGTCCGGTGTGTGCGGGCGCGCGGCTCAAAGGGGACAGCCTGCTGTGGCGATTGGGCGATGCGGCCCAAGCCGACGGGGCCATGCCTCAGTCTGAGCGTTTCATGCCACAAGGGGTTGCGTGGACTCGGGCTCAATTGGAAGCGCTGCCTGGCCTGAGTCTGCATGACCTCATGCTCATGCCCTTAGATACGATGCTCAGATTTTTCGAGAGCCTTCAGCAGAGCATGTGCAAGCCCTCAGATGCCGTGGGTCGAGCGCAAAACCTGCTATTCGACGAGATCACCTCGCGTCTCAAATACCTGTGTAATGTGGGCTTGGGCTACTTGACGCTCGATCGCCAAAGCCGCACTTTGTCGGGTGGCGAGGTGCAGCGCATCAACCTCACGACAGCATTGGGGACATCGCTGGTGAACACCTTGTTCGTGCTCGATGAGCCCAGCATCGGACTGCATCCGCGCGACATGGATCGCATCAATGAAGCGATGTTAAAGCTGCGCGATTCAGGCAACACTTTGGTGGTCGTCGAGCATGACCCAGCGGTGATGCTGGCCGCGGATCGGGTGATTGACATGGGTCCCGGCCCTGGTGAGAAGGGCGGGGACATCGTATTTGACGGCACACCGAATCAACTCAAGCGAGCCGATACCCTCACGGGAGCCTACTTGGGGAACCGAAAGCGTGTGGGTATGGGGCTCAAGCGCATGGTCACCGAAGCCACGCCTCGGCTGATTCTTGAAGGGGTCACCGAGCACAACTTGCGCAACATATCGGTTGACTTTCCCCTGCAGCGTTTGGTTTGTGTGACCGGTGTTTCAGGCTCTGGTAAGTCGACGCTGATCCAAGATGTGCTGGCCCCTGCGCTCATGCGCCAGTTTGGCCAGGCCACTGAGACCCCGGGCGCACATGAGCGGCTGTTGGGGGCTGACTTCTTGAGCGGTGTTGTGTTTGTGGATCAATCACCCATCGGCAAAACAGCGCGCTCTAACCCAGTGAGCTATGTAGGTGCATGGGACGGCATACGCGCCCTGTTTGCTGACCAAGCCTTGGCCAGGCAACGGGGTTACACAGCCAGCAAGTTCAGTTTCAATGGGGGTGACGGGCGCTGTCCGTTGTGCGGTGGCTCGGGCTTTGAGCACGTTGAGATGCAGTTTTTATCCGACGTCTATTTGCGCTGCCCTGATTGCGACGGCCAGCGTTACCGACCCGAGGTCTTAGAGGTGCGGGCCAGTGATCGCTGCCACCCCGAAACAGGATTGCCTTTGAACGTCGCCGACGTGTTGGCGTTGACCGTAGCGCAGGCTGTCGAAGTGTTTGCCAAAGACGCAGAGGTGGTGCGGGCGCTGCAACCTATTGTTGACGTGGGCCTAGATTACGTGCGTTTGGGGCAGCCTGTCCCCACGCTTTCGGGTGGCGAAGCGCAAAGGTTGAAGCTCGCTGGTTACTTGGCCCAAGCAGCGCAGACCGCCAGCAAAAGCCGCCAGCCCGCAGCGCGCAAAGGCCAGTTGTTTCTGTTTGACGAACCGACGACAGGCTTGCACTTTGACGACATTGCCAAGCTGATGCGCAGCTTGCGCAAGCTCTTAGATGCTGGACATTCGATTGTGGTGATCGAGCACAACTTGGACGTGATTCGCTGCGCAGACTGGCTGATCGACTTGGGGCCAGAAGGCGGAACCGGTGGGGGCTTGATCGTCGCGCAAGGGACGCCTGAGGATGTGCGCGCGCACCCTGAGTCATTCACCGCAAAGGCCTTGCGAGACTACGATTTATCCATGACCACAGTTGAGGTCAACGCGGTGCAAGAAGCACCGGCCGCATGGCAGCGCGAGCGTGTGTTGCCGAGTCATTCCAACGCGATACAGATCATCAATGCCCAAGAGCACAACCTCAAGGGTTTGTCGGTCGATATCCCAAGGGGGTGCTTCAACGTGATCTCGGGCGTATCGGGTTCTGGCAAGTCGACCCTCGCGTTTGACATCTTGTTCAACGAGGGTCAGCGCCGCTACCTTGAGAGCCTGAATGCTTATGCCCGCTCTATCGTCCAACCAGCCGGGCGCCCAGAGGTCGACGCTGTCTACGGCATCCCACCCACCGTTGCGATTGAGCAGCGGCTCTCCCGCGGGGGACACAAGAGCACGGTGGGAACTACCACAGAGGTTTGGCACTTTTTGCGTTTGCTTTTTGTGAAGTTGGGCGCGCAGCATTGTGTCCACGATGACGCTGTGGTCGCGCCGCAATCACCTGAGCAGATGGTGGCCCATGTCATGCGCCATTACCGCGGCCAGCACATTGGTGTCTTGGCGCCACTGGTCATGAACCGCAAAGGCGTCTACACCGAGTTGGCAGAGTGGGCGCGACCCCGTGGGTACAGCCACCTGCGGGTGGATGGAGAATTTTTGCCGACCAATGGTTTTCCGCGCATCGACCGCTTCAAAGAGCACACCATCGAGCTGCCAGTTGGTGACGTGCAGGTCAACCCTCAGGCTGAAGCGCAGGTGAAGCACTTGTTGCTCACTGCGTTGACCTTGGGCAAAGGGGTGGTTCACTTGATGGCGCCGCTGGACGGCCTGCGCAAGGCCATGGCAGAAGGTCGCTCCACCGCAGGCATTGGACAGATCGAAGCCATATCTAGCCTGCGTGCTTGCCCGGTGTGCGCGACCAGCTATCCAGAGCTCGATCCGCGCTTGTTTTCATACAACAGCAAACATGGATGGTGTCCAGATTGCGTGGGCACCGGCAAGCCGCTGACCAAAGACCAGCGCAAAGAATTGGACGACACCGTCTTTAGCCAAGACAACAAGGGGCGAGAGCAAAGCTTTTCCGAGCCAGACTTGGTGGAGGTCGAGGGTGGTCAGTGCGCCAGTTGTCAGGGCACCCGACTCAACCCGCAGGCCCGTGCTGTTCGCTTTGCTGGCGTAGGGATTCACGAGATTGCGCAGCTGTCCGTGACTGAAGTCCATGCGTGGGTCAAGACGCTGACGCTGAGCGGCAGAGAGGCACAAATTGGTCGTGACTTGTTGCCAGAAATTGAGTCGCGCCTGCAGTTTTTGCAAGACGTGGGGTTGGGTTACTTGACCTTGGACAGAGGGGCGCCAACTTTGAGTGGCGGTGAGGCCCAGCGCATCCGATTGGCGGCGCAATTGGGCAGCAATCTGCAGGGCGTTTGCTACGTGCTAGACGAGCCAACGATTGGACTGCACGCGCGCGACAACCAAATTTTGCTTGACGCCTTGCACCGCTTAGGTAGCAAAGGCAACACCTTGGTGGTGGTGGAGCATGACCAAGATACGATCCGCCGAGCCGATCACATCATTGACATCGGTCCTGGTGCGGGCAAACGCGGTGGGCAAGTCGTGGCCCAGGGCTCGCTAGACGAGATGATGAAAACCGAGGGTTCGCTCACAGGTCGCTACTTGCGGGACGCCATGCGTCACCCTGTGCAAGCGCGGCGCACTGTAGCCGCGGCGGACGGCGACTGGTTGCATGTCAAGGCCGCGAGCCTGCACAACCTCCAAAAAATCAACGCCTCGCTACCGCTGCATCGGCTGGTGGCGGTGACAGGGGTTTCAGGGTCAGGCAAATCGACATTGGCGCGCGACGTCTTGCTGCACAACGTGGCGGCGGCAGTCGCCATGCGGCGCACCAAGAGCGATCGGTTGACGTGGCATGGCTGTGAGGGCGTCGATGGTGTGGCTGCGATCGATAGGGTGCTAGAGGTAGATCAGACGCCCATTGGCAAGACTCCGCGCTCATGCCCGGCAACCTATATTGGTTTTTGGGATGTGGTTCGCAAGTTGTTTGCTGGCACGCTCGAGGCACAAGCCCGAGGCTATGCAGCGGCGCGGTTTTCGTTCAACACAGGTGAAGGCCGCTGTCCAACCTGTGAAGGCCAAGGCATGCGTACCGTTGAGATGAGTTTCTTGCCCGATGTCAAAGTTCTATGCGAGACGTGCCACGGCATGCGCTTCAATCAAGAAACCTTGGCGGTGACATGGCGCGGCAAGCACATCGGCGAGATCTTGCAAATGGAGGTCGATGAAGCCGTCGACTTCTTTGCGTCGATGCCAGCGATTGCGCACCCGCTGCAGTTGCTCAAAGACGTGGGGCTGGGTTACCTGACGCTGGGACAGCCGTCACCCACTTTGTCGGGTGGTGAGGCTCAGCGCATCAAACTGGTCACTGAGTTGACCAAGGTTCGCGACGAGGTCGGGCGCCGCGGTCAAAAAGCCCCGCATACGCTGTATGTGCTGGACGAGCCAACGGTGGGTCTGCACATGAGCGACGTGGAGCGATTGATTCGGGTCCTTCACCGCCTGGTGGACGGCGGTCACAGTGTGGTCGTGATTGAGCACGATTTGGATGTGATCGCTGAGGCAGATTGGGTGCTCGACTTGGGTCCAGAGGGCGGTAAGCACGGGGGCTCGTTGGTGGCTGCAACCACCCCAGAGGGCTTGGTGAAGGCAGGTACCCATACCGGGCAAGCGATCCGCGCGCTGTTGTCGGCTTGATGGGGTGGGCTGGTTCGCTGCGAGCGGTGCAGCACCAGCCAGCCCAAAGCAGGTCTTAGGTGGCGATGAGTTGGCCCAAGCGATATGCCAACAACAGCACAACCGCCAAAGAAACAGCCAAGCCAGCCATCAGCCAGCGCGTGCGAACCCGCAGCACATCGATCGCAGATATCAGGCGCACGTGGTGCTCGGCCAGTTCGCCCACCGTCGACTCAAGCGCTGAGATGCGCTCGGATTGCTCGACCAAGAGGTGCTTGACTTCAGGCGCTACCGCTTCATGGGTGGTTGCCTCCGAGGCGCCGTCGGGCTTGGGCTTGCGCAAGGCTTTGGCCGCAGCAACCACCGCGGGTGCAGCGTCGACCACGTCTTTCCAGGGAATGATTTTGAGTGCGGTCCACAGTGACACCGGCATGGCTTAAGACTCCTTGATGGGTAGGTACAACTCAGTGACCCAGTTGTTGCTGTCCGCCGATTGAGTCGGACCAATCACGTAGCGTTCGAGAGCAGGACTGCTTGAATCCCACTTGTATTTACGCATGCGAGCCTGGCCGTATGCGGCGTGCCAAGCAACCTTCAGGAAACGATAGTCGCCTTTGAGCACCACTTTGAAATAGTAGCCACCCCGAATCAACACTGCCCCAGGCGTGGTTTCTTTGACGGGCACAGTGGCCTCTAGCGCCACCGCTGTGGATCGGGCGTTGACGCGGTGATACACCGCGACAGGCGCAGCGCTGATCTCGCCAGCGGCTGCAACTGCCAAAGCCTCAAAAGCGGGTCCAA
>Ga0181561_10005346_pt1 | contig 10970 bp, 8 predicted proteins | sample 011ome_19_FD_133760 | JGI IMG/M metagenome (GOLD analysis project Ga0181561, IMG submission 133760) | Coastal salt marsh microbial communities from the Groves Creek Marsh, Skidaway Island, Georgia - 011510BT metaG (megahit assembly) | ecosystem: Environmental > Aquatic > Marine > Intertidal zone...
CGTTTCTTTACACGTTGAACTTGAACACGAGCACGTCCCCCTCCTTGACGACGTACTCCTTGCCCTCGAGGCGCCAAACGCCCTTCTCCTTCGCGCCCGCGAACCCCTCGTTGGCGATGAAGTCGTCGTACCCCACGGTCTCGGCCTTGATGAAGCCCTTCTCGAAGTCCGTGTGGATCACCCCCGCGGCTTGCGGCGCGGTGAATCCGCGCTTGATCGTCCAGGCGCGCGTTTCCTTTTCGCCCGTGGTGAAGTACGTCTGCAGGTTCAGCTGCGCGTACGCGTTGCGGATCAGCGACTTCAGACCGCCCTCCGAGGCGCCCAGATCGGCGAGGAACTCGTTCCGCTCCTCTTCGTCCAGCTTAATCAGCTCGGACTCCACCTGCGCGGAGATGATCGTCACGGACGCGCCCTCCGACTCGGCGTGCTCGCGAACCAACTTGACGTACGCGTTGCTGGCGCCGGCGTCGGCGAGGTCGTCCTCGTTGACGTTCGCCGCGTACACGCACGGCTTCGCGGTGAGCAGCATCAGGTCCTTGACCAACGCCCACTCGTCGTCCGTTAAGTCCACCAGCCGCGCGGGTTTGCCTTCCTCGAGCGCCTCGGTGAGCTTCGCCAACGCGTCTCTCTCCGCCTGCTCGCTCTCCTTCTCGGCGTTACTCTTGGCTCGGCCTTTGCCGAGGCGCTCGAGCCGGCGCTCGATCTGCGCCATGTCGGCGAGCGCGAGCTCGAAGTTGATCACGCTGATGTCCGACAGCGGGTCCACCTTCCCGTCGACGTGGATCACGTCGTCGTCGTCGAAGCAGCGCACGACGTGCACGACGGCGTCGCACTCGCGGATGTTCGCCAGGAACTTGTTCCCGAGTCCCGCGCCGTCGGCGGCGCCCTTCACCAAGCCGGCGATGTCCACGAACTCGCAGGTGGTGGGGACGATGTTGGTGGTGCCGCTGATGGTGGCGAGCGCCTGCAGGCGCTCGTCCGGCACAGGGACGATCCCGCTGTTCGGCTCGATCGTGCAGAACGGGTAGTTGGCCGCCTCCGCGGTGGAGTTCTCCACCAGCGCGTTGAACAGCGTGGACTTGCCCACGTTCGGCAGGCCGACGATCCCGGTCTTGAGCGCCATCGAGGTGACGGTCGTGGCGCGGAACGCGCGCGCGCGCGCGGGGGACCACACCGCCTTGCCGACGCTGAACGCGCCGGATCGCGCGCGGAGCGTCGCGGCGGAGCCGCGCGCGACGAACTTGCAGGTGTGGAGCGCCATGGCGGACATGGTCGACGCGTGCGCGTGACCGGCGGAGTGCGATGGCCGCCGCTCCGCCGCTCCGGGGACTCTATCCAACACGAACGCGACGTGTCGATACGGCGCCGCACGTTTCGGCCCGCGTCTCGTGTACGGAAAATGTATGCGCGAACAGTCGACAGTCTCTCACACGCGTTTTCGGATGGTGACAAAATGTTTTTGGCGCTACGAAAATCAAACGCGCGGCGAGGCGACTTTCCGGAAGGACACACCTCCGGTGCCCGTATTATCCCGCATCACCACTGATACCTTGGTATCACTTCTTCTTCGCCGCCGGCTTCTTGCCCTTGCCCTTGGCCGCCGGCTTCTTCTTGCCGTCGTCCTTCGCGACGAAGCCCATCGCCGCGAGCTTCTTCGCGGACAGCTTCGGCTTGGCGGGCCCATCCTCCGCCTCCTCCGCCTCTTCCGCGTCTTCCGCGTCGTCGTCGTCCGCCGCCGCGCCGCGCTTCTTGCCCTTCTTGGCCTCCTGCACGAGGATCCCCGAGTGCACGACGCGCGACCCCGAGTTGCACTCGCGCGTGAACGCGGACTTGACGGCGGTGGGAATGCCGGCGCTGGGGTCGGCGAACGCGGCGCCGACGCCTTTGAACTTGGAGACGTCCTGGACCGTCTCCCAGTCCTGCCGCGTGAGCGAGTACGCGTCCATGCGCGCCATCACCTCCGGGATGCCCTCCTTTTCCTTCCCGCCCGCGGACAATGACTTGAGCGGTTTCGTGATGAGCGACTTGAGCAAAGGCACGTACTCGCCCCGCAACGCCGCGGCGTCGGCTTTGAACTCGCCCCCCGCCACGCAGTGCGAGTGCAGCTCCATCAGCAGCCGCTTGTTTTTGCCGTGCGTGCTGTTCTTCCCGAGCCACCCCGGAAAGCGGTTGAAGTTGCGTTCGCCCGGAAACGAACCGAACACCTCCCTGTTCCCGCGCAACACGCTGGTGGGTACGACGCTGGAGATGACGTTGGCGTACGGCATGAGGCCCCAGTTCTGCTTCGCGCGCACGCTGCGGTTCATGACGTCGCCCTCGCTGATGCGCGCCGCGGCTGTGGCGACGAGCTGCAGCCTGTGCAGCTCGTCCTTCGCGGCGTACGGGCGGTAGTGCACGTAGTTCTCCTGGATGAACAGCGGGATGATGTCGCTGTCCTGGAACACGAGGTTCAGGCGGTCGTTCACGGACATGCGATCGGCGTTGGGCGCGCACAGCTTGTCCACCGCGGTGAACGGGCCCATGTCGACGTCTTTCTTGGACAGACCTTTTATGTCGTCGTAGTCGAAGGACTGCTTCGTGAGCCGCCGCATCTGCAGCTGGTTGATGATCAGGCGGATGTCGTTGTTGGTGGTCTCGATCAACGCCTCCATCGCGGCGGCGGACATGGAGATGCCCTCGTCCGCGGCGATCTTGAGCATGCGGTTCAGGATCTGCGGCTTGGTCGGGCGCGAGAAGGGCATGTCCTGCGTGTAGTTCTGCAGAGATTTGAGTTTCTGGTTGTACTTGTCGTTGCAGATGCAGATGATTGGAATCTTGGACAGCTTGATGCACGTGATGAGCTCCATGACGCCGCCGCGGTCGCCGCCGGACATACCGTCCACCTCGTCCATGATCAGGCACATCTTCTTGGGCGCCCCGCCGAAGAAGCTCATCGCGCGGTTGGTCACCATCTCGCGAATCGCGTTGGACGCCTTCCCCGCGACGCCATCCTTGACGTCGCTCGAAGATTTCCCGCGCGTGTCCGAGGCGTTCACCTCCGTGACCTCGAACCCGAGCTGCTTGGCGATGATGGACGCCGCGCTGGACTTGCCGATCCCGGGAGGGCCGGAAATGAGAACCGCCTTCATGGGCTTGTCCTTGCCCTTCGCGTCCGCCGACGGGTGCGTTCCGGCGACGTGGATGTCGTTCCACTGGCTCAGGAACTTGCGCAGGTCGGCGATGTTCTTGCCGTTGCCGATCAGCTGCGCGGGCTGAGAGGGCTTGTACTTGTTCACCCACAAGGGCTGCGTGTCCGCCGGCGTGGCCGCAGCGGGCGCGGCGCCGGAACCGCCGGCCGCGCTGGGCGGCGGCGCGCTCGTCTTCGGCGGCGGCGGCGGCGGCGCGCTCTTCGGCTCCGGCGCCTCCTCAGCCGTCGCATTTTCCGCCGACGCCGGCGCGGCGTCCGCCAGCATCTGCACCATCGCGAACAGCCCGTCCTCGTCGATGAGCGCGGTGCCGTGTTCCCTGGCCTTCTTGATCTTGGAAGGCCCGCAGTCCATGCCCACCAGCACGTACGACGTGCGACCGGACACGGAGCCGGTCACCTTGCCGCCGTGCCTCTTGACGAAGTCCTCCGCCTCGTCGCGCTCCAGGGAGTCCAGGATGCCGGTGATCACGAAGGTGACGCCCTCGAGGCAGTCCGAGGGCCCGCGCGGGGGCGTCGGCTTCGCGTGTTTGTTCGCGGGCTCGGCTCTGGAGTCGTTCGCCGCCCACGCGCCGGTGGACTCCAGCACGGAGAACTTGAGCTCGGACTCGGGTTTGGGGTAGCCCGGCGGTTTCGGGATCTCGCGCGGCGGTTCTTTCTTCGTCGGGGTTCTCTTCGCGGGCGTGCGCTTGGGTTTCGTGGGGGTCTTGACCTTGGCCTTCTTGGAAGAAGGCGGGGGGTCCTCAAAGGCCACCTGCGCGGTGACGCGTTCGTCGAAAACGGAAGGGTGGCGGGTCAGACGACGCGCGGCGGGATCGATAGGAAAACGCGTCTCAGTCTCGCGCGCGACGATCGAACCGAACGTTTCTGTTTTTTTTCGGTGGGAGATGGTCGTTTCCGACCGCGTCGTCCGCCTCGGGTTCGCCGAAAGACCGGAAGGGGGAAGGCAGCCCCCGAGGACATCGCCGACAGCGCGAGAAACGCGCGGGGACGAGCGTGCGCGTACGTCCACGGCATCCTGTGCTTTGCGTTTGTTTCCCGACGCGGGCGCCGGGGGGTCGTCCGTCAGATCCACCATCGCGACATCCGCTTTCGCCTCCGGCGCGGCGGGGGGCTTGGGCGAGGCGGGGTCCTTGGCACCGCCCCCCCCGAAGAAGCTGCGTATGTCGCCCGGCATCGCGCCCGACGCGGGACTGTCTCGCGCGCCTCCTCGGAAGCGTTCGACAAGTCTCGCGTGCCCGGGAGTGGCGAGATCGCGAGAGGTGCCTACGCGTGTTTGAAAATTTTCTTTTTGGGTGCCAAGGGCAATCATGCGCACTGCGCTGCCGTCATCGATCTCGCACAACCGCAACACTCTGGAACGAAAATCTACGTAGCTATTCCCTGTTCAGCCTTTCCCTCCGCCGGCGCGGCGCCAGCGCGCGCTCGGACGCCTCTACCGCTTCTTCTTCCCCTTGGCTCCCTTCCCCGCGCCCGCCGCCTTGGCCTCCTCCGCCTTCTTGTTCCCCTGCACGGCGAGCAATCCCACGATTCCCAGAACTGTAACGTCGACGACGCCGGCGAACGGGGAGATTTCGGCGGGGGCGCTCGCGGCCTCCTCTGCGAGCGCGGGCACCGCGGCGACGAGTCCGGCGGCGAGCGACGTGCACGCGACCATCGCGGCGTTCACGCGCGACACCGCACGAGAGGAGTCGTCGGAAGACGACGCGGCCGCGACCGCCTTGTTGGTTCGTCTGCGTTCGGGGACGACGGCACGAGATTTCGAAGTCCCGGGGCGGGATGCGGTCGTCGCGAGCGCCGAGCGCGCCGCGAGCGCGTGTCCGGGGTTCAACACCGAAAGCGCGTGCATGTCGCGATGGGAAGAACGGAAGGGACGGAGCCGCTGCCGCGAAGGCGCGCGGGGTTGTTGCGCGGGGCGGGCCAAGGGTTGAGCCTTCCCCGATGCTCGGCATCGGGGATAAAAATAAAAATGGCGTTTTCTCTGACTGCGCGTCCATTCGGCGAATCCGATTCGAGCAGAGCAATTTCAACCAAAGGTTTCTTCCGAGGCTTCCGACTTGGATAAAAAGCACCCGGTAAAAGCGTCGTGCATCGACCGCCGGACGATCACTGACACGCACGCGTCGAATCACTCACGCACCATGTCCTCCGCCATGGCCACCCAGCAGTTCGCCGCCAACGTGCTCCGCACCGGCGCCCGCAAGGCGGGGCGCTCCGCGCCCGTCCGCGCGAACCGCATGACCGTCCGCGCGGCGGCCTCGAACGGCGGGCTTCCCATCGACCTTCGCGGTGCGTTCCCGACTGACTCGTTCGCGTCTCCGGCGCCGCACACGACTTTGCCCGCGCATCGCCGAGGGGGCGATCCGTCGTGGAAACGCACGTTTCGTGCCATTCCGATTGACCCGTCGCGCGTCGTCGGTCGACGCGCGCGCAGCGCGCCGTCTCCGGCGCGCGCGCGCGCGAAAAATCGCGCATCGCGCGCCATCCGTCGCGGACCGGATCCATTCCGACGTTTTTCTCGGAACGGTTGGCGAAACTTCGGTGGTTGTTGTCGGTTTCGCTCACGGTTTCCCGCTCGCCGACTGACGTCCTCTCCCCTCCCCCGCTTCGTTTTTCGTCGCCATAGGCAAGAAGGCTTTCGTGGCTGGCGTCGCGGACGACCAGGGCTTCGGCTGGGCCATCTCCAAGTGCCTCGCGGAGGCCGGGTGCGAGGTGATCCTGGGCACGTGGGTGCCCGCTCTGAACATCTTCGAGACGTCGCTCCGCCGCGGCAAGTTCGACGAGTCGCGCAAGCTGTCCGACGGCTCGCTGATGGAGTTCGCCAAGGTGTACCCCCTGGACGCCGTCTTCGACACGTACGATGACGTCCCCGAGGACATCCGCACGAACAAGCGCTACGCCGGCAACGAGAACTGGACCGTCGCGGAGTGCGCCAAGGAGGTGGAGAAGGACTTCGGCACCATCGACATCCTCGTGCACTCGCTCGCCAACGGCCCCGAGGTGCAGAAGCCGCTCCTGGAAACCTCGCGCAACGGCTACCTCGCCGCGCTCTCCGCGTCCTCCTACTCCAAGGTGTCGCTCCTGCAGCGCTTCGGGCCCATCATGAACAAGGGCGGCGCCGCCATCTCGCTCACCTACCTCGCCTCCGAGAAGATCATCCCCGGCTACGGCGGCGGCATGAGCTCCGCGAAGGCTGCGCTCGAGTCCGACACGCAGGTCCTCGCGTACGAGGCGGGCCGCAAGTGGGGCATCCGCGTCAACACCATCTCCGCGGGTCCCCTCGGCTCGCGCGCCGCGAAGGCCATCGGCTTCATCGACGACATGATCAACTACTCCATGTCCAACGCGCCGCTCAGCGAGAAGCCGCTGACGGCGATGGAGATCGGCCAGACCGCCGCGTTCCTGTGCTCGCCGCTCGCGTCCGGGATCACCGGCTCGCTCGTGTACGTCGACAACGGCCTGCACGCCATGGGCCTCGCCGGCGACGCGCAGTCCCTGCAGCGCGACGATTAAGGGAGAGTTATTACTGGAACGCACACGAGAGACGAAGTTGTAACGCGCCGCACATTTTAGACAATCGTTTCGCCCTTTGGTGAAAGAAATCAGTCCAGATGCAAACTCGGAACGGCGCGCTCGCGAATCGGAGGGCTCTGCGCGCTCCAACCTCCAAGCGGCGGCGAGAGTGTTTTCGTAGCCCTTCTTTTTCCTCCTCCGCGGGTGGACATTGCTCCGCGCGCCGAGTTTTCTCGCCGACGGTACATGCTCTACGTGACCCTGCGTCGCGGACTCGCTGGTAAGCAGCAGACGTACATCCAGACCCTCAAGTCCCTCGGCCTGCACAAGGTCAGGCAGGAGGTCCAGGTCGCGAACAACGAGGCCGTGCGTGGTCAAATCGACAAGGTCAAGCACCTCGTCTCCGTGGAAACCGCCGCGCAGAGAGACGCGCGTCTCGCTGTCGAGGCGAAGAAACTCGCACCGAAAGAGCCGCTGGTGGTGAATCACTGAGCGCCGAGCACGTCGAGCCCACTCTCGAACACCACACACGAGCCGAGCGCGCGCGCTCTCCGCACGTCCATCCGTATGTTCGCCGTCGCTCAGACTTGGCATCCGTCCGCGCGCGTCGCTCCCCGCGACTTGAAAGCGCGCCACAAGCGCGTCTCGCGCGCGCACAGGCGCGGCCGCGTCGTCATCAACGTCGCCGCGCCCTCGATGCCGGCCACGTCCAACAGGTACGCCGTTCGATCCACCCGCGCGGCGCTCGCACCGCGAAAACCCGAGCGGCGTCGTCCGCTTTTTCGAACCCGCGCGCGAACGCGTCTCAACGTGATGCGCACCTCTTGGAACCGCGAAGGGACTTGATTTTCTCCCGACGCGAATTCGCCGCCGCGGCGTCTACGCGGCGCTGACCTCGCGCGAACGCCTCGTCGACGCCCTCTTCTGACGACCCCTCTCGATCTCGAACCGATCACAGAGAACCCTCCGCGGATGTCCTGGATTTGATCGCCAAGTCCACCGCGTTCTGCTTCGACGTGGACAGCACGGTGTGCGTGGACGAGGGCATCGACGAACTGGCGGCGTACCTCGGGAAGGGCGAGGAGGTGGCGGCGATGACCGCCGCGGCGATGGGCGGGAACGTCTCGTTCCGCGACGCGCTGGAAAACCGTCTGCGGGTGATGCAGCCGACACGCACGTCCGTCGAGAGCTTCGTCGCGAACAACCCCCCGAAGCTGAGCCCCGGGATTAAAGATCTGTTCGACGCGCTGAGGAAGAACGGCAAGACGGTGTACCTCGTCTCCGGCGGGTTCCGCCACATGATCAACCCGGTGGCGGACGCGCTCGATGTCCCGCGCTCGAACATCTTCGCGAACGACATTCGTTTCGACGAAATCGATGGCTCGTACAAATCGTTCGACCCGGAGGAGTTCACCAGCCGAGCCGGCGGTAAAGCCGAGGCGGTGAAGCACATCAAGAAGACCGACGGCCACGCGGTGATGGGCATGGTCGGCGACGGCGCGACGGATCTCGAGTCGCGCGCGCCTGGAGGCGCCGACGTCTTCATCGGGTACGGGGGCGTGCAGGTCCGGGACGCGGTCGCCACCGGCGCGGACTGGTTCGTCACCGACTTCCAGGACATCATCGACGCGCTGGAGAAGTGAATTGAGAAGTGAGGGCGAGGCGTTTTAACGCGGGAACGCGGCGCGGGGGGCGCGCCGTGGACGCTCTCGTACGTCGAAATGCGGTCGATTTTCGCGCCTGCGTGATTTATATGAGCTGCTGTACAAACTGAACTTCAGGACACTGTTTACCCCGTCCGTCTCAAGTCGCTCTTCCGGCATCCTCGCGCCGCAGTCTCGGTCGCGCGGACACCATGGCGTCGCTCGCGCCCGTGGGGGTGGCGGTCCCGGCCGCGCGTCGCGGGACGCGACCGGCCGGGACGACGCCGTGGGTGGTGCCTACCACGCGGGGGCACTCGACTCTTCGCGATTTCGCGAAGCGCCCACCGCCGTCGCCGCCGCTTCGTCGCGCGGTCGTCCCGCTCGCCTACTCGCGCGGAGGAGGCCGGTCGGCTTCGCCCTCGCGCGGGCGTTCGCGCGGGCGCGCGGGCGGTCGCGGCGGTCGCGGCGGTCGCGGCGGCCGAGACGGAGGCAGGCGCGTTCGCGACGACGCCGGCCCCGGTCGCGTGGGCTGGGGCGAGCGCATCGCGCGCGACGAGGGTGCCCCCGAGGAGGACGACCCACGCGGGTCCAAGCGCGGCGAAGAGGGCGCGTGGCGCCACGCCGGCCCCCGGAGGTCCCGCGCGTGGGCGCAATCCACCGTTTCTCTGGACGAAGGCGAGGACTTCCGCGTCGTGGACGTGCGCGCGCCCGGCGGAGACGTGCCCTCTCGAGGGGCGTCTCCGCCGAGAGGCGAGCGCGCGCCGAGCGCGAGTGACGGCGTGCGCGTGAACAAGTGTTTCAAGGACTTCACGTCCCGGCGCGAGAGCGACAAGCTGGTGGAGCGGGGGCGGGTCACCGTGAACGGCGCGGTGGCCTCCGCGGGCGCGCGCGTCTTCCCCGGGGACGTCGTGCGCCTCGACGGCGAGCCGATCGATTGGGAGACGAAAAACCAAACCTTCGATCAATCGACGAGCGCGTTCCGCTACGTCAAGTACTGGAAGCCGAGGGGCATCACGTGCACGACGGACCGGCGCGACCGCACGAACATCCTGGACGCCGTGCGGTACCCCGAACGCGTGTTTCCGGTGGGCAGGCTGGACAAAGACTCCACCGGGCTCATCCTGCTCACCTCCGACGGGCGGCTTCCCAACGCCGCGCTGCGCGCGCGCGCGCGGAAGGAGAAGAAGTACGTCGTGTGCTTGGACCGCCCGGCACGCGAGGAGGACCTGCGAACGCTGCGGGAGGGCGTGGTCATCAGCACGCCCGTGAGGAGGGACAAGGTGGACAGGATCGTGACCGCGCGGACGTTACCGTGCGACGTGCGTTTCGTCGGCGGGAAAGAAACGCGAAACGCGGCGGTGGCCATCACGCTGCGCGAGGGTCGGAACCGGCAGATCCGCCGGATGTTCGACGCCGTCGGGTACGTCGTGCGGGACCTGCACCGGACGGAGATCATGGGCATCGGGCTCGAGGGGCTCACCGTCGGGCAGTGGAAGGAGTGCAGCCCGCAGGAGATGGAGCTGATACGCGCGTGCCTCGAGGGCGCCGACGCCGACGCCGACGACGCCGCCGCGAGCGAAGAAGAGGAGGAGGACGACTAGAAAAGTGTGTAAAATAGACGAGCTACCGTGAGACGCCGTCATCCGCGGACGGGACAGTTCCGCGCGCGGGGGGCTTCGGAGTCGCGCCGGCCATAGAGGGTTCTCCGAACGACGCACCGGAACGTCCACGAACGTGGGAGTCCTCACAGGTCGTACTCGAAGGACTTTTTGTACTTGAAGACGACGTCGCCGACGCCAGGCCTCTTCCCGCCCTTCCCGAGCGGCGCCTCGATGGATGCCGCACCCTTGTGCAGCTCGACCGAGCCGGACAGGTCGTCCTTGAGCGTCAGCTTAGCCTTGATCTTCTCGGGGAGCTTCTGCGTGACCGCGGCGGTGAGCGCGGTCGGCGCGCCCGCCTTCTTCGGGAAGTGCTCCGCCTTGAGCTCGACGTTGGTGTCGCCGCCGGCGACGTCGCCGGCGAGCACCAGAGACAAACCTTTTGGCCCGGTGCTGTACGTGGCTTTGGGCGCGAACCCGGCGAGCGCGGGCGCCTTGACGCTCACCGTGACCACGTCGGCGGTCTTGATGTTGCCCTTCATCGCGAGTTCGGCGTCCACCGCGTACGCCTCGCCGGCGACGGTCACCTTGCGCTCCACCTTGACGCGCGGCGCCAGTTTTTTTTTCGAAACCGCGTCCTGCAGGTTGTCCAGGAAGAGCGTCACGCCGTCCTTGGCGACGGTGGCGTCCGCCGTCGCCGACGGCGGCTTGGTGTTGAGTCGAAACGCGGGGTCGAACGACACGGAGGGCGTCGCCGGCTTCACGACGCAGGTCACCTTGAACCCTTCGACGACCGTGGAGGCCTTGACGTCGAACGCCTTGAGCTCGGCGCCCGAACGGCGCGCCGCCGAGGTGGTGGCGACGGTGACTTTCATCGCGTCACACTCAAAAAAAAAAAATTTGCGTTCGGAAAAGAAAGACCTTGGCTGCGTCGAGAGCGTCTGCGAGGGCGGCAGACGAGAAAAGAAAAGGGTCGACGGGGGATCGACCGACGCGGACGCGCGGCAGGGAAGAGCGAGGTCAGTCTTTCGA